>Ga0299913_10004341_pt1 | contig 11888 bp, 10 predicted proteins | sample RVTome_9_FD_201360 | JGI IMG/M metagenome (GOLD analysis project Ga0299913, IMG submission 201360) | Soil microbial communities from uranium-contaminated site in the Upper Colorado River Basin, Wyoming, United States - RVT155D38 (version 2) ... | reverse complement strand
GAAGATGCCGATGGCGATGATCACCGCCAACGCGACGAGCCGGGCCAGCCGAACCGCCCCGGGCGGCAGGTTCATGTCGCGACCGTGCTCGCTTCCGCCGATGCCGATGCCCGCCGGCCAAGGTAGCTCCGTCCCGCCACGAAGGCGGCCCCGTACAGCACCGCCACGAGCAGGAGCAGGGCCTGGTAGCCGGTGATGAGCGCGACGTACTCGAGCAGCCCGCCGACCATGGCGCCCAGCAGGTTTGCGCCGAAGGCGACGTTCGAGGCCTCCACGTTCCGGAACCGCTCGGCGAAGACGAGGTTGGCGATGAAGATCGGTGTGAACCACACCGCCACGGCCATCACGAAGCGCGGGACCATGTCGAGGCCCAGCAGGAACTCGACCGGCACGACGTAGGCGACGGCCACCGCCGCCAGCAGGGCCACGTACAGCCATGCCGGCTGGGCAGGCCGCCAGCGCCGCGCCACCTCGATCGCCGCCAGGACCGACAGCAACACCCCGGCGAAGACCAGCGCGTTCACGAACCAGGTGGTGCCGAACAGGAGCGCGAACTGGACCACGCTCTTCGTCTCGAGCAGGAGGAAGGCGACGCCCATGAAGAACAGGTCAAGGTAGCCACGCATGGGCCGGAATGGGCCCGATGCCACCCGCACCAACACGAGCGACGCCACCAGGATGAGCGCCAGCGTGACGAGATACAGGTCCGGGATGGATGGCGTGCGCAGGTAGAGGAACGGGTAGTTGTCGGTCGCCGGCGAGGCGGCCGCCGCGGCATCGGTCGGAGACCAGGCGGACTCGGCCGGGCAGTCGACCACCCCGGCATCGGCCGAGACGGTGAGGATGGCGAAGCGGCCGGTGGTGCCCACGCTGTCGACGCACGGAGCTCGCCCGTAGACGGTCTCGAGGGTTCCGGCCAGCCGGTCGACGAGCCAGTCCTCGCGGTAGAAGTTGTACATGGCGAACGCGCCACCCGGCTTCAGGTGGTCGCGCGCCGACTCCATCGCCTCGACGGTGAAGAGGTACGACTCCAGGCGCAGCGACGATTGGCCGCTGACGAGGGTCAGCGAGTCGGGCAGTGCGAACAGGATCAGGTCGTAGGTCGCATCGGTCTGCTCCAGGAAGGCGCGACCGTCATTGACGTACAGGGAAACGCGTGGATCCTGGTACGGCATATCCGGATGTAGCTCGCGGCCGATCTGGGCCAGCTTGGGGTCGATCTCTACGGCATCCACGTGGCCCGCTCCCTCGGCCAGGGCGACGGCCACGTCCGAGCCGGAACCCGAGCCCACGATGAGGACGTCCTCGAGCGACGTGTCCGTGCGCTCGTACGGAACGAAGTACTCGGGACTCTGCTCGCGCCGCCCGGCGACGCTCACGATCGCCTGGTGCGGCACGCCGTTCGCATCGATCTGGATGAAGTCGGGATGGTCCTCCGACGCGGCGGTCGTGATCTTGTAGTAGGGAGACCAACTCCAGAGCGGAAGGAAGGACTCACGCCCAAGCGCGAAGACGAGCGCGATGAGCGCCACTGCCTGGACTGCCCGCAGGTTCGGCCGCAACAGCACCACCCACAGGCCCGCCGCCACCAATCCCCAGGCCAGCGGTGGCGCCCAGAAGAAGGAGAGGATGCTGAAGGCCACGATGCCCAGCACCGAGCCGGCGATGTCCCAGCGGTATGCCTCGAGCGGCTCGAACTCCACGAAGGTGCGCGCCACGCCCTCGGCGATCATCGCCATCACGGCGGCAACGGCCAGGAAGATGAACGGCAGCGTGACCCAGACCGGCAGACCGGATGCGCTGAACTCGCCGAAGTAGATGAGCTCCGACCCGGAGCGGTTGATCTGCACCGGGAAGATGAGGACCAGGCCCACGAACAACGCGAGCGCGACCGGCGACCAGCGCCACAGGTTGGTCTTGGCCTTCCCGCGCAGGAAGCCGATGCCGATGCCCAGGAACGACCCCAGCAGCACGAAGTTGCTGAAGTAGCTCAGGTACACGACGTTGGACCCGGTCCATCGAATGAGCGCCAGCTCCACAAAGAGCATGAGGGCGCTCAGCAGGACCAGTCTCAGCGGCTTCGGCATCGAACCCCCGGTGGCTCGGCTGTGCTCGGAATGAACCGCGTCAGTCTAGGTGCGTGCGCGCACCGCCCGTATGGCCCGATGGTCCCGCCCGCCACAGCGGGATGACCGCCACCAGCATGGCCAGGGAGTTCACCCAGATCGCCGGCAGGGCCAGCATGGCCGCCACCGGCACGATGGCGGGTCGGTTACGCCAGACGCCTAGGGCGATAAGCACCGCTGCCACCGCCAACCGCGGCAAAACCGGGATCTCCAGGACTGAGGGGCGGGTCGACTCAACGTTGCCCGCCAGCATCTCGAACCAGCGGATCCACAGATCGGAGGCGACGAGGAACGAGACCGCCACGATCGCCGCGGTCACACCCATCGCTAGCACCAGCTTCCGCCACTCCCGGCGGAAGGCGAACCACAGCAACCCCACCCCCGGCGTCACCTTGGTGAGCAGCACCCACGCCCACGAGGCCGGATACCGGAAGCCAACCACGATCGCCGCCGCCAGCAGGAGGTGGATATTCCCGCGCGCCACCTCGTTCGAGACCGGCACCAGGAACAGGCTCACCGCCGCCAGCTCCGGCCCGATGAGCCAGACGAGCACCGCCAGGTTCACCGCCGCCAGGATCGCGTAGAAGACCTCGTACGGCAGCGCCGAGAACGGTACGAACAGCCACGCCACCACCGGCGAGTAGAGGAAGGCGTCCTGGTCACCCAGCTGCACGCCGCGGTACAGGTCCTCCAGCTCGAAGCCCCAGTAGGCCTCCGCGTCGACCTCCAGGAACGTCGACTGAAAGCCCACCAGCCAGATCCAGAAGAAGACGATCCAGCCAACGGCGAGGGCCCGTATCGCCACGCGGAAAATGCGATTGTTCACGGCTGCCGAACCCTAGGTTGGACCGAAGCGCCGGGTCAACAGTACCGACCGGCACCTTCCAACCCCACCTATCCTCCGTGCATGCCGCTCGAGCGCCCGGCACGCTGGCTGGTGACCGCCACCTTCATCGGGCTGTCCATAGCGTGGGTCATCTGGTCATTCGGCGGGCTCACGCTGTCGGACGCAGATGCTTATCGGCAGGCCGCAGATCGGCTCCTGGCCGGCGAGGATCTGTACGTTTTGGCCGAGACCCAGGACGAGGCGTTCCGCTACGCGCCGTGGTTCGCGGCCGCGTGGGTGCCACTGGCCGCGCTACCCAAGGAGATCGGCGACGCGATCTGGGGACTGGCCCTGCTCGCGGCCAGCGTCTGGGCGGTCGTTCCCCTGGCACGCCAGCCGCAGCTCGCCGCCCGCCTGCTGGCACTCTTCGGCGGGGCGATGCTCGTCTGGACCAGCGCTCGGGGCAATGTCCACCCGCTGGTCATGGTGGCGCTCGTCCACGGGATGACCCGGCGAACCGGCCCGGTGTGGATCGCGCTGTCGGCCTCGCTGAAGGCCGTACCCATCCTCTTCGTGCTCGTCTACGCCGCCCGCCGCGAGTGGTGGCGCGCCGCGATCACCGTGGGCCTCACCGCGCTGCTCGTCGCCCCCATGCCGCTCCTCGGCTGGGAACCCGCCACGACCGATCCCGGCGAGAGCCTGAGCCTGTGGTATCTCGCATCGCCCGTCGCTTTCGGAATCGCGGCAGTCGTCGCCCTTGCGGTCGCAGCCTTTGCCGCATGGCGCGCACCGCGCTGGGCACCGCTCGCGGCAGCGGTGGCGGCGATCGCCACGCTGCCGCGCCTGCTGCTGTACGACCTGACCTATCTGTTGCTGCCAGGCACCGCGCAGGGAGTGGTAGAGACCCGCAAGGTGCGGTGAGGTGCTCCCGGGGTAGGACTTTGGGTGTTGCCCTCGTTACCCCACTTGTACCAGACTGCACCGGTCATCATCTCAGGGGCCTCATCGCATGCTGCTCGCGTATCTCGACGCCACGACTGGGACGCTGATCGTCCAGACCCTCATCGCCGCACTCGTGGCGATTCCCTTCATCCTGCGCACGCAGGTTGCCCGCGGCCTCTCGTATCTGCGTCGCCGGGGCCGGCCTGCTGATGAGCAGGAGGCGCAGCCCAAGGACAACTGAGGCGCGCCTTGGCCGGGAAGTCCGTCTACGTGGGGATGAGCGCCGACCTCATCCATCCCGGTCACCTCAACATCATCACCCGTGCCCGAGAGCTTGGCGAGGTCACCATCGGCCTCCTGACCGATGCCGCCATCGCCAGCTACAAGCGCCTGCCCTACCTGAGCTACGAGCAGCGTAAGGCGGTCATCGAGAACATCCGAGGCGTCGACCGGGTGGTGCCCCAGGAGACCCTCGACTACGTCCCGAACCTCCAGCAGTACCGGCCGGACTACGTCGTCCACGGCGACGACTGGCAGTCCGGCATCCAGGCCAAGACCCGCCAGCGGGTCATCGACGCGCTGGCCGAGTGGGGCGGCGAGCTGGTGGAGGTGCCGTACACCCAGGGCATCTCGTCCACCGGGTACAACCAGAACCTGCGCGAGATCGGCGTCACGCCCGCCATTCGTCAGGAACGCTTCCGCCGCCTGCTGGATGCGAAGCCGCTCATCCGTCTGCTGGAGGCCCACAACGGCCTGACCGGGCTCATCGTGGAGCACACCCGGGTGGAGACCGACACCGGCCCGCGCGAGTTCGACGGCATGTGGCTCAGCAGCCTCACCGACTCCACGGCAAAGGGGCGCCCGGACATCGAGGCCGTGGACGTCAGCTCCCGCGTTCGCACCGTCAACGACATCGTGGAGGTCACCACCAAGCCCATCGTCTTCGACGGCGACACGGGCGGGAAGCCGGAGCATTTCGTCTTCACCGTGAAGACCCTGGAGCGTCTCGGCGTCTCGGCCGTCATCATCGAGGACAAGGTGGGCCTCAAACGTAACTCCCTGTTGGGGACGAGTGCCGCCCAGGAGCAGGACACGATCGAGTCCTTCTGTCACCGCATCGGGGTCGGGAAGAAGGCGCAGGTGGGGAGCGACTTCATGATCATCGCGCGCATCGAGAGCCTGGTCCTGGGGCAGGGCCTTGACGACGCGATGGCCCGTGCGGAGGCGTACATCGGCGCCGGGGCGGACGGGATCATGATCCACAGCTCACAGCGCACGCCGGACGAGATCCTGGACTTCGCCGGCCGCTACGACGCGCTGGCGAAGCGGGTCCCGCTCGTGGTCGTGCCGTCCACGTACAACGCGGTGCGGGAGGACGAACTGGAGGCGGCGGGCGTGAACGTCGTGATCTACGCCAACCACCTGCTGCGCAGCGCCTACCCTGCCATGGTGAGCACGGCTCGCTCGATCCTGGAGCACGGACGCTCGCTGGAGAGCGACGATGCCCTCATGCCGATCGCGGAGGTGCTGGCCCTCATCCCGGGTGGGTCGTGATCGAGCCCTTCGAGTTCCACCGCGAGCTCGAGCGCTACGGCCTGAAGTTCTTCACTGGCGTGCCCGATTCGCTGCTGAAGGACCTGTGCGCCTACATCACCGACCACGTCGCGCCGCAGGACCACGTCGTCAACGCCAACGAGGGTGCCGCCGTGGCCATGGCCGCGGGGTATCACCTGGGAACCGGTCGGGTTGGCGTCGTCTACCTGCAGAACTCCGGGCTCGGCAATGCCATCAACCCGCTCACCTCACTAGCCGATGCCGGCGTGTACGCCATCCCCATGCTTCTCATCATCGGCTGGCGCGGCGAGCCCGGCGTCGCCGACGAGCCGCAGCACCAGGTCCAGGGCCAGATCACGCCGGACCTGCTGGATACGCTTAGCCTGCCATACGAGGTCATCGGGCCCGAGACGCAGGACCCCGGCGCGGTGCTGGCCCGGCTGGCCGAGACCGCTCGCGGAGAGAGCCGACCGGTCGCCCTCCTCGTCCGGGCGGGAACCTTCGCCGAGTACCCCCAGCGGCCTCCGAAGGTGGCGGGCTTCACCCGTGCCGGTGCGGTGCGCTGCGTCCTGGATGCGCTCGACCCGGACGACGTCCTCGTGTCGACCACTGGAATGACCTCGCGGGAGGTGTTCGCGGAGCGGGAGGCGCGCGGCCAAGGCCACGACCGCGACTTCCTCACCGTCGGCTCTATGGGGCACGCCTCGCAGGTCGCCCTCGGCTTGGCCGGGAGCGGCCGGCGCGTCGTCTGCCTGGACGGAGATGGGGCGGTGATCATGCACATGGGCAGCCTGGCCATCATCGGCACCCAGGCGCCGCGCAACCTCGTGCACGTCGTCATCAACAACGCCGCCCACGACTCGGTTGGGGGTCAGCCTACCGCTGCGGCGACGATCGACCTGCCGGCCATTGCCCTGGCCTGCGGCTACCGGAGCGCGGAGTCAGCCGGATCAGCCGACGCGGCTGCGGCGGCCTTCGCGCGCCTGCGCGAGGGCCCCGGCCCGACCTTCCTGGAGATCAAGGTCGCCAGCCACCCACACACCGATGCGGGCCGCCCGATCTCCGCGCCGCGCGAGAACAAGGTCGCCCTCATGCGCGCGCTCGGCAGTGAGCCCGGCTGAGGGCCGGGGGTTCCACAACCCCACCCGCGTCTTGATGGGGCCGGGGAAGCTGGACAAGCTCGGCGAGCTGGTCGCGGGCCGGACCCTTGTTGTCACCACACCCGGCCACACCCGTCGCGGCCTGGCGGATCGCGTCCGTCAGCTGGCGGGAAACGACGTCCTCGTCCACGACCGGGTCGAACCGAACCCGACGCTCGACCAGCTCGAGACGGCGATCATTGAGCTCCGTGCAGAGACCGTCGGCACGATCGTGGGCCTCGGTGGTGGGAGCGCCATCGACACCGCGAAGGTCCTCCGCCTGGCCCTGGCGCGGGGCGGGGACTTCGACCTGCGGACGGCTCTCGTCCCGGACGCGGCGCCAGACCGGCTGCCCATCCGGTTCATCACCGTGCCAACCACGGCCGGAACCGGCAGCGAGGTGACGCCCACAGCGACGGTTTGGGACCGCGCCACCCGCACGAAACACTCGGTTGGCGGTCGGGGGCTCTTCGCGGACGTCGCGATCGTGGATCCGGAGCTCACTTACGACCTGCCGTGGCGCGAGACACTGAGCACCGGGCTGGACGCCTATTCCCAGTGCCACGAGGCAATCTGGAATCGGAACGCCGTACCAGAAACCAACGAGCTGGCCGAGCGCGGCGTTGCGCTCGTCCCACCCGCGCTGCGGGCCCTGCGCGCCAACCTCGAGGATCGAGCCGCGCGCGCGGAGATGGCGGAGGCGGCTCTGCTGTCCGGTCTCGCCATCAGCCACACCCGAACCGGGCTGGCCCACTCGATGTCGTATCCGATCACCGCCCACCGCGGCGTCCCGCACGGCCTCGCATGTGCGCTCGTGCTGCCGGCGGTGCTGGCCTTCACCATCGGTCCCGTTGACGATCGGGTTCGGGCGATCCACGAGCTCTTCGACGACCTCTACGTGCGCAGCGAGATCGGTCTGGTCGAGGACCTGGCGGAGCTTGCCGGCGAGATGATCACGCTTGGACGGGCGGACAACAGCCCGCGCCCGGTTACGCCCGCGGACATTCGCGAGATCCTGGCTGCATCCCAGGCCTGGCTGGGCGGGACGGACCGATGAAGCTGCCGTCGCTGTCCTCCGGCACTGACCTCCAGGCGGCGCGCGAGTTCAGCCGCCTAGAGCCCGGGTTCCGCGACATCGTCTTCTACTCGGAGGGCGCTGGCGACTGGCCGCACCTCGGCCCAATCGTGGAGACGCTCCTGAACGAGCATGGCCGAAGGGTCGCCTACCTCAGCTCCGATCCCGCCGACCCCGGGCTGCGGCTGGAGCACGAGCTGCTGCGCGCGTTCAACATCGGGACCGGCTCCACGCGCACCGTCCTGTTCCGCACCATCGAGTGCCGGGAGTTCGTCATGACGATCCCGGACCTCCAGAACATGTGGCTGAAGCGATCGGTGCATCCGGTCCATTACACGTACGTCTTCCACTCCACGAACAGCAGCCATACCTCGTATCGCAAAGGCGCGTTCGACCACTACGACACCATCATGTGCGTAGGCCCGTACCACATCGACGAGATCCGCCGGACGGAGGAGATCTACGGGCTGAAGCCGAAGGAGCTGGTCGAGGCCGGTAGCGTGAAGCTCGACACTGTCATGCGTCAGTTCGAGGGACTACCGCGGCGCACGGAGCCGAACGACCCGCTCGAGGTCCTCGTTGCACCCACCTGGGGCCAAGGCTCGATGATCGAGATGCCTATCGGCGAGCAGGTGCTGCGCACCCTCGTCGACGCCGGGTTCAGCACCGTCGTCCGCCTGCACCCCATGACGGTGCGCCACCATCCGGATCTCCCGACGCGCCTGCAGGCGCTCTTCCGCGATCAGCCGCTGTTCGCGCTGGAGCAGGACATGAGCGCCACCGAGTCGTGGCTGCGCTCGGACCTCATGGTCAGCGATTGGTCCGGCGCCGCCACCGAATATGCCTTCGCCCTGGAGAAGCCGGTGGTCTTCATCGATACGCCACAGAAGATCCGAAATCCCGAGTGGAAGGCAATCGGCCTCCCGGCCTTCGAGGATGCAATTCGGCGTGACTTCGGCACCATCGTTCCGGCCGGGAACGTGGCGTCGATCGCCAAGGTCATCTCCAACGCACTCGGTTCGGACGCCAAGCGGGATGGCCACGCTGTTGATTGGCGAAGAATCTACAACCGACGGGCAAGTGAGCGCGCGATCGCTGCGCACATGATCGCGGTATATTGAGCACGAAGTCGGTGTCGAAGCGGCAAGGGAGGGCTCGGACCAGCCTCGCTACGGCCCTCGCCGCTTGTGCTCTCAGTCTGTTGGCTCGCCACGGACATCTTCAGCTGCCAGACAAGGCACTAAGGGGCTCGTCTGGAAGGTCCAGCACGATGGCCTCACGGTTCTCGTAGACGACATCCGCACCAGCGTCCGCGAGCGCTGCGACCACTTCGAGGCAGCACGGTTGGCCGAGCCCATCGGCCACCCGGCTATCCAGCGCCAACACGTAGTCAACTGGCTCGACGACCCTTTCCCATTCCGCGACGCAGTTGTCGCGCGTGTCGGCCGCACACGACTGCAGCCAGACGTACTGCGACTCACGCTCGCGGAACACTCCAGGTCCCAGCCATTCGCTGCCTTGGACGGTGGCGCTACTCCGTCGACCAGAGAGCAGCGGCATCCATTCCGATGGGGCGTCGATGAACCATCCCGTGCCGCTGAGCACGAGCACCGTGGATCCCTCAGGTGTGTTGTCAGCGATCCAGGCGATCGCATCTCGTGACTGTGGCGAGAGGCCATGGAGGGGCGAGGTGGGATTCAGCCGCGAAGCCGCGGAATCCGCCACGGCCAACAGGGCCAGTCCAGCGAGGACCCCGGTGGCGAGGCGGGATCTACGCATATCAGGCAGATCGCGCAGCCCAGGGCCGGCGAACACACGGAGCAGCTCCCCAACGGCAACTGCCACGCCAATTCCGAGGACGGCAGCGCCGTAGTTCAGCCCCGCGCGGGAGCTGACGAGAACGGTCACCACGAACCACGTTGGATAGAGCCATTCCCGCTTCATGCCAGTCAGGACGAGCCCAACGATTCCGATGACGCCCGCAATCTCGAACAGGCCATCCGAAAAGCGGAGACCCGCCAACAGCAGCAGCCCTTCGAATGTCGAGCCACCCGTCCCGAAAGCGCCGATGAGCGTCTCCAGACCATGACGCTGCACGACGACGAGCAGCCATGGCGCGGCGAGCAGCGCGGCAATCAGCAGGACGCCAACGAGTTGGACTGCCGTCGATCGGGCCCTCGGCGCACGGAAGGCGGCAAGAATGAGCAGGCTGGAGGCGGCGAAGACGCCCGCTTGCGGATGTGAGAGCCCGCTGGCCCCAAGCAGCACCCCGGTGAATATCGCGTCCGACGGGCGTTCCGAGCGCATCCAGTCCAGCGCCTTGACGAGCGCGAGCAACGCCAGCAGCAGGCCCGGTCCACGTGTGACGCCCCCTCCGGCGACGGTTACCTCGTATGCGCGCGGGATGACCGCGAATGCTGCCGTTGCCACGAGGATCAGCAGCTCCGTGTCGAGCAGCCGCCGGAACAGCAAGTAGGCGGCGGGTATGGTCGCGATCGACACGACGACGGGGATGACCTGGAGCGCGAGGGTGCCGTCCATCCCGAGCGTGATGACTCCCGCCGTCAGGTACAGACCCAGGGGTGGATAGGCCAGCGGGAGTGCCTCTCGGTTGTAGATGACCGTTTCTGGCAGGCCCGGCCATCCATGTCGGATCTCCTCGGCCATCGCGAGAAACAGCCCGCCGTCATTGAGTGGGAAACCATTCGCAAAGACGGGAATGGATCGGAGTAAGGCTCCGATGCCCGTGATAACTAGCAGGGCGGCGATCAGCCCGCGGTTCAACGGCGGGCCGGTACCAGGCGTGCCACGTCCCTCGCTGCGCGCCGGAATGCGCGCGCGTATGTATGTGCAAGCCACGACCCGATGCTGCTGTGCCGCAGGAGCAGGTAGCCGACCACGGCGTAGATCGCACCACCCAATACGTCGACAACGTAATGGTGGCCGAGGTAGATCGTCGCGAACCAGATCGTGGCAGTTGCGACACTCCACGCCGCGGCAGCGGCGCGCCAGCGCTCAGCGAGGAACAGGAGCACGAGTAGTGGATAGGCCGCGTGCATCGATGGGAAGGCGGCCACCGGGTTCCCGACCATGTTGGCGTAGACCCAGTTGAACCCTCCCCACTCGACCTGCGCGAAGACTTGCTCCATTACATCGGCGACGCCAAGGTCCTGGCCGAAGTACCAGGCAAAGCGGGGCGGAGCAACCGGCATGACGATGAACGTGAAGAACGCCGCGAAGCTGACCAGCATCAATGTCGTGACGAATCGGTAGTACATCTCGCGGTGGCGCAGCCAGAAGAAGAAAGCCAACGCTAGTGGGAAGAAGAAGTGGGAGATGTAGACGAATGTCAGCCCGATATCGAGCGGCGTGATCTCGCCGGGCACCCTCAATGCCTGCTGCAGGGTCACGGTGGGCACGGACCCGAACATGAGAGCTCGTTCGACCCCGATGATCCCGTCCGAGATCACCGCCTGGCCGAACTGGTTGGCGATGCCACGCATGCCCTCCCAGGCGAAGAAGATGAGGACGAACGGCCCCCAATCGCGGACGAACGAGAGGCCCCGTCCCAGTAAGACGGCAAGGATCACGGCGAAGACAAAAAAGAGGTCCACGCTCGGCGTAACTCGCAACACCAGCATGACGATCAGCGCGAATGCGAGATATGCGCCGACGATCCAGTTGGTGAAGCGTGTCAGGGAATGACCAGCGACCTGGGCTTGGCCGTCAGCCGGCAGCGTGCTTGGGGTAGCGCTCAAGGATCCGTCCATGCGAATTGAGTGATCCTACCGCCCAGGCTCAAGCCCACCGACCGGACGATGGTATGGGTCTCCCGCGACCGTGCTGGCCATCGGCAATCGCGGCACTCAAAGGCATCCCTCATCCGGCGAACGCACAACTACTCTCGTGACCGGGACGCCGATACGGGTCCCGTGCGACCGACCGTCCGCACCGCCCTTTGGCGTTGGCGCTGTATCAGCCAAGGCATCCACGTTCCTAGGAACGGGATAAGAAGCCATGTCCAGTAGTGGGCATGCATCGCTGGTATCGCGGCAAGCATCGCAAGAAGGCTGATGCTGAACGACGCTCTACGCCACGCAAACACCGCAAGGGCGAGGGCGAAGCCGTAGCCCACCATGGGTGGGAGACCAGCATCTGCAAGTCCCCACCGATACGGCTTGTCGGGTGACCACTGGTTCAACCTTAGCGTTATGAAGTCCGTTAGG
>Ga0299913_10004340_pt1 | contig 11888 bp, 10 predicted proteins | sample RVTome_9_FD_201360 | JGI IMG/M metagenome (GOLD analysis project Ga0299913, IMG submission 201360) | Soil microbial communities from uranium-contaminated site in the Upper Colorado River Basin, Wyoming, United States - RVT155D38 (version 2) ... | reverse complement strand
TTCGCGGCCGGCATTCTCGCGGGTGCGGTTCTCATCCCTCTGGCGGCGCTCGTGAGCTCCGCCTGGCCGGTCGTCGTGTGGGTGGTCGGCACCACGGCCGGTCTCGTGATGGGCCGCTTTCTCACGGCCCGGCTGGGCGGCCTGAATGGCGACGGCCACGGCGCGGTGGGGCTGCTGGCGGAGACCGCCTGCCTGGTCGCCTGGTCGATGGCTCCCACGAGCCTGGGATGGGGTTCATGGTCCGGCTGATCCTCGTCCGACACGCATCCACGATTCTTTCCGAGGCCGGCAGGTATCAGGGCGTCGTCGACTTCCCGCTCTCGTCGCGAGGGATCGACGAGGCGCGGGCGTTGGGCGGGCGACTGGACTCCCTCGAGATCGAAACGCTCTGGTCGAGCGATCTGCGGCGGGCGAGGCAGACCGCGGCACTGGCGTTCCCGGGCCGAAGCGTCCGACTCGATCCTCGACTACGGGAGCTCCACTTCGGCGCCTTCGACGGCTCTACCTACGAGGAAAACCTGCGCCGATTCGAGGGCTCGTTCTCCGAGTGGCTGAAGGATCCGCGGTCCACGGATCCTCCCGGCGGCGAGTCGCTGGGAGAGCTCGAGGCGCGGGTCGGGGCCTGGCTCGCGGAGGTGGCGCACGGTCCCGTGGCTCTGCGCGATCCCCTTCATGTCGGCGTCACGCACGGCGGCGTGATTCGGGTCGCCGTGGCGCTGACGCGGGGGATCGGATTCGACCGTGTCCGTCCGCTGTCCGTGCCTCCCTGCACCGGCGTGGAGATCGACCTCTCGTCGTTCATGGCAGCGACCCGATGAACACGGGCCGTCTGATCCCCCTGATTCGCCAGGTGCGGGCACCCGACGCGAGCCGCGAGCGCGCGGCACGGGCCCGGCTGGACGCGCTCGCCAAGCCGCCGGGGAGTCTCGGGGTCCTCGAGGATCTGGCCGTGCGCCTCGCGGGGATCGCCGGATTCCCTCCCGTCCCCCCGCACCGCCCCTGCGTCCTCGTCTTCGGCGCCGACCACGGGGTGGCGGTACGGGGCGTCAGCGCCTACCCCTCCGAGGTTACCGGACACGTCCTGCGCGCGGTGGCCGAAGGTACGGCTGCGGTGTCCGTCATGGCCCGAGCGGTCGGCGCGGAGGTCGTCGCGATCGACATGGGAACGCACTTTCCGATCGAGGCCGACGGAGTGCTGTCGGTTCGCATCGCCGCGGGGAGCTCCGATCTGTCCACAGGGCCGGCCCTCACCGAGGACCAGGCGCACCGTGCGATCGAGGCCGGGTTCGAGATCGCCGCCCGATACGCCGGCCGGAACGACGTCATCGGGCTGGGCGAAGTCGGGATCGGCAACACGACCGTGGCCGCCGCGTTGGCGGTCACGCTGGCCGGTGTCCCGGTCCGATGCGCGGTCGGGAGGGGGACCGGGGTCTCGGACGGCGCGCTGGCCAGGAAACGGGCGATCGTCGCGGCTGCGACCCGACGCGTAGCCGCGGCCGATCCCATTTCGGCTTTGCGGGAGGTCGGGGGGCTCGAGGTCGCCGGCCTGGCGGGTGCGGCCCTGGGCGCCGCGGCGATGGGGCGTCCCGTCGTGCTGGACGGCTACATTTCCTCGGTCGCCGGGCTAGTCGCGGCGCGACTCGAGCCGGCCGTCGGGGCGTACCTCTTCGCTTCGCATCGCTCCCTCGAGCCGGGCCATAGCGACGTCCTCGACGCGCTCGGCCTCCACCCGGCGCTGGATCTCGCGATGCGACTCGGGGAGGGCACGGGAGCGGTTCTCGCGTTCCCGATCCTCAGGGCAGCGGCAGCGGTGCTCGGCGAGATGGGCACCCTGGAAGCGGTCCTGGCGGAAGCTCCATCCCATCCGGTCAGGGGTGTCCAGCAGGGATGAAGGTGGTTCTCGTGACCGGTGGAGTGCGGAGCGGGAAGAGCCACTGGGCGCAGGAGCGCGCCCGGGCGCTCGGCGGCGATGATGTCACGGTCGTCGCTACCGCCGAATCGGGAGACGCCGAGATGGCGGCTCGGATCGCCGCCCATCGAGCCTCCCGTCCCGAGGCTTGGACGACCGTAGAAGCGCCTGTCGGGGCGGGCTCGGCGATCGCCGTGGCCCCCACGCACGTGATCGTCCTGGAATGCCTGACGATCGTCTGCGCCAACGCCCTCGCGATCGGCTCGGAGCGCGCCGAGACCGAGCTCGGCGCCATCCTCGATGCCGCAGACGACCGGGACGGCAGCCTGATCGTGGTGACCAACGAAGTCGGTCTCGGCGTCGTTCCGGCGACGCCGAGCGGCCGCGCGTTCCGGGATCTCCTCGGTGCCGCGAATCGGCGGTTCGCCGCCCGCGCCGAGGAAGTCGTGCTGATGGTCGCGGGCATTGCCTTGCAGCTCAAACCGGGTCGGTGCGCCGATCGGTGAGGGTCGTGGCCGGGTTCCGGAGCCGTCCCTAACTTCGGCCGCCGATGCGCTGTCGACTTCTCACGCGGGCCCTCGGCACCGCCGTCGTCCTGCTGCTGATCGCCGCGCCCGGGGTCGCGCAGGAGGCGGCGCCCGATACCCTCGCTCCCGCCGACACGACCAGCCTCGTGGATGCCGCCGCCCCGGCGGACACGGTCGAACCGGCCCCGCTCCTGCGCGAGGACCCGCGCCTGACGTGGCTCGGCGATACGCTTTGGTCGGGCATCGACACGCTCGCGTTCACCGAGGCGATCGAAGTTCCGCCCGACAGCCTGCTCGACCCGTACACCGTGTCGCGGCCCGGGGCCCGGCCCGCGTTCGAGATCTCCGGCGACGCGCTCCTCGGACGCGGAGCGTTCAGCCTGCTCGACGTGCTCGAGAGCGAGTCGCTGCTGCTGGGGCAGGACCTCGGCGGCGGCGGCGCCCCGACCTTCGTCTCGTGGCCCGGCGACCCGGGCGGCGTGCAGGTGGTGGTCGACGGCGTGCCGTCGGGCGACCCGCTTTCCGCGCAGTGGGACCTGCGGCAGATCCCACTCGAGGGGATCGCCAAGGTGGCCTTCTACCCGGGCCCCCAGGCCGCCGCCTGGGGCGGAGACGGCACGGCGGGCGTGCTGTCGATCACGACCCGGCGCGCGATCGCGCGCGCGGCCCGCTCGCTGCTCGCATTCTCGGTGGGATCCTTCGACGTGGAGACGTTCTCGGGAAACTTCGGGCGAGGGATCGGCAGTGACGGGTCGGTCTTCGTGGCGGCGAACTTCGACGCCACCGAGGGCCTCCAGAACGCGGGCGATTTCACGCGCAACCAGAGCCTGGTCAAGGTCGGCTGGCGATTGGCCGATCGCCACCTGCTGGAGGTCACGCGCCGGGGCGACGAGTTCTCGGGCGAGACCGGGCGCCAGAGCCTGAGCGGCGAGGAGGATCAGGAGGCGAGGACCTGGCACGCTTTCTACGGCGGAGACATCGGCCCGGTCGGGATCCGCGCGCACGGCTGGCGGGAGACGCACCGGATCGATCAGCAGTTCGCCTTGCGCGCGAAGACGGGGCTGTTCGGGGACGGGGTCCGGAAGGGCTGGAAGGCGGACGTCGATCTCCGCGTGCGGGGAGTGGCGCTGTGGGGCTCGGCCGCGGGCGAGGAGCAGGAGCTGACGTCCACGCATCCCGCGTTCCTGTCGTTCGGGGGCGTGAACCTGCTCGACCCCGCCGAGGATTTCACCGGCGCCACGCTCGAGAACCCGCGGAGCCGGACCGAGTGGGGTGGCGGCATCGGATACGGCGAACCGGGCGACCGATTCGGCGCGCACGCCGTTCTGCGGCGGATGGAGTTCGGCGACGCGTTCGAGGCAGGAACCACGTGGCATGCAGAGGCCGTGGGCCGCCCGGGGGCCGGCTTCGAGCTGAGGGCCTCGGCGGGTCGCGCTCTGCGTCCCCCCGATCCGATAGGCGACGCGATCCTGGTCCGTCGCGCGGAGGAGGCGCTCGAGATCCATCCCGGCCTCGTCGCCGACCCGGCCGCGCTGGCGGAATGGACCGGATGGCGGGGGTCGCTGACCTGGTCGGATCCCGGCTGGCGCGCCACGGCCGTGGCCTTCGGGGGCACGGGCGAGAACGTCTTCGCCTGGCTTCCTCCGACCGCCTGGCTCTACTTCGACCCGGGCGACCCCCAGCTCTTCCCCCTCGGCGGGGCGGGGTTCAACGCCTTCGACGTCCTCGATCTCTCCGCGAAGGGGGCCGAGGTGGAGCTGGTGATGCCCCTGCCCTGGGGCGTGAAGGGCCGGCTCGCGTACCGGCGCCTGTCGCTCACCGAGGACCGCGTGGGCGAGCAGCTCCCCTACGTTCCCGAGGATCAGGCGCTGGGCCAGCTGCGGTTCGCGCGCCGCTACTTCGAGAGCCGGGATCTGCTGCTCGAAGCCCGCGTGGGAGGACGCTACCTGGGGGAGCGGGCGACGGCGACGACCGGGGCCCTGCGGTCGTACCTGGTCATGGACGCGCTCGGCCAGGTCACGGTGATCAACTTCACGATCTTCGTGTCGCTGAAGAACGTCGCCGGCCTCATCCACCGCTCGGACGAGTCGTTCGATCTGCCCGGGGCCGAAGGATATCTGGGAGTGGTGTGGCGGTTCCGCGGCTAGCCCGCGCGCGGCGGGGGCCGTTACCTTCGTGTGCAAGGGGAAATCACCGAAGCCAACGTTCCAGGGAAGGGGAGACGATGCGAACGATCCGCTACGTGGCTCTCGCCGCGCTGATCCTGAGCCCGGCCGCCTGCGGCGGTAGCGGGGAGGAGTCCGGGCAGTCTCCGGATGCGGTGGATAGCGCCGCGATGCAATCGGCTGCGGCGAGGACCCTGAGCCAGGGCATGACGCAGGACGAAGTGCGGGACAAGCTGGGCGAGCCGCGCACCCGCGTAACGATGGACGGTGGTCTGGAGCGATGGACGTACTACAACTACGACGCCAACGGCCAGCTCACCGCCAAGACCCTCCTCATCTTCGGCAACGACGGCAAGATCGTGGAAGTCAACCACATGTCCCAGTAGGTCCGCGATGTGGCGTACGGCGTACGCCTGGCTCATCGGGGTCGTCTACACGGTCTTCTGGGCCTCTCTCGGAATCCTCACCTGGCCGCTCAGCCCGGGCGGCGATCTCTACCTCCGATACGCGCGGATCTGGTCGGGCTGGATCCTCAAGAGTCTCGGTATCCCGCTGGAGGTGGTCGGAAGGGACCGGCTGGAGCCGGGCCAGACGTACGTCGTGATGTCCAACCATCAGTCGGTGTTCGACATCTTCGCGCTGTTCCGGGCGTTCGATCGGCCGTTCCGAATGGTGGCCAAGCGGGTGCTGTTCTGGATCCCGATCCTCGGCTGGTCGATGTGGATGTGCGGGTTCATCCCCATCGACCGGTCGAGACGGGAGAGCGCGATCCGGAGCCTCGACCGGGCCGCGCGCAAGATCCGTTCGGGCGTGAGCGTGCTGGTGTTTCCCGAGGGCACGCGCTCGCGGGACGGCACCTTGCACTCGTTCAAAAAGGGCGGCTTCATGCTGGCGCTGAAAGCGGGCGTGCCGGTGGTGCCGGTGGTGGTCCTCGGCACGGACTCGATCATGGAGAAGGGATCGCTGCGGGTGGGGCGGGCGGACATCGCGGTCCGGATCGGGCATCCGATCGAGATCTCCGGGCGCGGCGCGGCCAGTCGCGACCAGCTGATGGAGGAGGTCCGGCATGCGATGGTCGAGCTCGGCGCGACGGCGTGCGAGGACGCTGCTGCGTGACTATCTTCGGGGAAACGACTCCTTTAAATCGAGTCCGGTGAGGCTCGGAAGGACGGTTCCCGTGAAGCACCCGCCAGGGTTTGTTCGTCGTCTCCGCTCCGCGGAGACTTTTTTTTGCCCGTGAGCGATTTCATCCCCGCCCTACTCGCGCTGGAGGACGGCTGGAGCGCCGTCGGACGGTCGACGGGCGCCACCGGCACGGGGAGCGGGGAGTGCGTGTTCAACACGTGCCTCTCCGGCTACCAGGAAGTGCTCACCGATCCCAGCTATGCCGGCCAGATCGTCGTCATGACGTACCCGCTGATCGGCAACTACGGCATCGTGGAGGGCGACGGGGAGTCGTCCCACCCCCAGGTCGCGGGCTACGTGATGCGCGAGTGCGTGAAGAGCCCCTCGAACTGGCAGGCGAGCGAAACGTTGCCGGGCTGGCTGGAGCGCCACGGGGTGGTGGCGATCGAGGGCATCGACACGCGGCAGCTGACGCTCCACCTGCGGGATCGCGGCGCGTTGCGCGGCATCGTGACTACCGAAACGTTGGCTGTCGAGGAAGCGGTGGCCCGCGCGCGGGCGATCCCACCGATGGAGGGCCGCTCGTTGACCGGCCAGGTGACGGTCTCCGAGGCGCGCGTCGAAGGCGAGGGGGACCTCACCGTGGCGGCGCTCGATTTCGGCCTCAAGCAGAACATCGTGCGGCAACTGGCGGAGGCCGGGTGCCGCGTCGTGCGGCTGCCGGCGACCGCCTCTCCGGAGGACGTCCTCGCCCTCCAGCCCGACGGGTTGTTCTGCTCCAACGGCCCGGGCGATCCGGCGGCGACGGGTGTCGCGATCGAGAGCCTGCGGCGGCTATCGCGCGAGGCGCCCGACCTGCCGACGTTCGGAATCTGCCTCGGGCATCAGCTGCTGGCCCTCGCCCACGGCGGCTCGACCTACAAGCTCAAGTTCGGGCATCACGGCGGAAACCATCCGGTGCAGAACCTGCGGACAGGCGGCATCGACATCACGAGCCACAACCACGGCTTCGCCGTCCACGAGGAGCGCCGCGGGGGAAAGCGCGTCGTGGCCGGAGCGCCGGACCTCGAGGTCACGCACGTCAACCTCTACGACGGTACGGTGGAGGGGTTCCGCCACACGGAGCGCCCGCTGTTCGCGGTCCAGTACCACCCGGAGGCCGCGCCTGGCCCACACGACGCACGCCATCACTTCGACGACTTCGTCGCCGCCATGCTCGATCGCAGGAACAGGTAGTGCCGCGGCGGGGCGACCTCGAGACGATCCTCCTCATCGGGTCGGGTCCCATCGTCATCGGACAGGCGTGCGAATTCGACTATTCGGGAACGCAGGCCTGCCGCGCGCTGCGCGACGAGGGCTACCGCGTCGTGCTGATCAACTCGAATCCGGCCACGATCATGACGGATCCCGGGTTTGCCGATCAGACCTACCTCGAGCCGCTCACGGTGGAGGCCTGTCGCCGGGTTATCGAGACCGAGCGGCCGCAAGCGCTGCTGCCCACGATCGGCGGCCAGACCGCGCTCAACCTCGCGCGCGAGCTGGCACTCGCGGGGATCCTGGACGAGTTCGGGGTCGAGCTCATCGGAGCCGACCTCGAGGCGATCGAGCGGGCGGAGGATCGCGAGCGGTTCCAGGCCCTCATGCTGGAGAACGAGATCGGGGTCCCGCGCGGCGGCTTCGCGCGCTCGGTCGAGGAGGCGATCAACGTGGTGGCGATCACCGGCTATCCGGTGATCGTGCGCCCGGCGTACACACTGGGCGGCGCCGGCGGGGGGGTGGCCACGACCGAGGAGGAGTTCATCGATCTCGCGGCCGGCGGCCTGCGGGCGAGCCCGATCGGGGAGATCCTGGTCGAGGAGTCGGTGATCGGCTGGAAGGAGTTCGAGCTCGAAGTGATGCGCGACCGCGCGGACAACTGCGTGGTCGTCTGCTCGATCGAGAACCTCGACCCGATGGGCGTCCACACCGGCGACTCGATCACCGTCGCCCCGCAGCAGACGCTCTCGGATCGCGAGTACCAGGCGATGCGGGACGCCGCCTTCCGGGTCATCCGCGCAGTCGGCGTCGAGACGGGCGGTTCGAACATCCAGTTCGCGGTCGATCCCAACACCGGCCGGCAGCTCGTGATCGAGATGAACCCGCGCGTCTCGCGCTCGAGCGCGCTGGCGTCCAAGGCGACCGGCTTCCCGATCGCGAAGATCGCAGCGCGACTGGCCGTGGGATACACCCTCGACGAGATCCCCAACGACATCACCGGCGTCACGCCGGCATCGTTCGAGCCGAGCATCGATTACGTCGTCGCCAAGATCCCGCGCTTCGATTTCGCGAAGTTCCCGGGAGCCGACCGCCGCCTGACGACGGCCATGAAGTCGGTCGGCGAGACGATGGCGATCGGCCGCACGTTCGGGGAAGCGATTCAGAAGGGGCTGCGCGGGCTGGAGACGGGAGCCGACGGGGCGTTCGATGCGGGGGCCGCCGCGCTGTCCGACGACGCACTCGCGGAGCGCGTGGAGGTGCCCTCCGCGGAGCGGATCTTCGAGGTCGTGGAGGCGCTGCGGCGCGGCTGGCCGGTCGAGCGCCTGCGGGTCGCCACCGGGATCGACCCCTGGTTCCTCCATCAATTGAACCGGCTGGCGAGAATGGAGGCGGAGCTCGCCGGCGGGCCTCCGACGGGGGGGCGGGTCGCTGAGGAGCTGCGCTTCGTGAAGGGCGCGGGGTTTTCCGACGCCCATCTGGCCCGGCTGTGGGGGCGGGACGAGGAGAACGTCCGGCGGATGCGGGAGGCGCTCGGCGTGCGGCCGGGATTCAAGGTGGTCGACACGTGCGCGGGCGAGTTCGAGGCGCGGACACCGTACTTCTACTCGAGCTACGACCCGGGCGACGAGGCGGGTCCGCTCGGCGGCTCGAAGATCGTAATCCTCGGCGGGGGCCCGAACCGGATCGGGCAGGGAATCGAGTTCGACTACTGCTGCGTGCAGGCGGCGTTGGCGCTGCGCGAGGCGGGCCATCGGGTGATCATGGTCAACTGCAACCCGGAGACCGTTTCGACCGACTACGACATCTCCGACCGGTTGTACTTCGAGCCGCTGACGATGGAGGACGTGGGAGCGATCCTCGCCCGCGAGCGGCCCGACGGCGTGCTGGTCCAGTACGGCGGGCAGACCCCGCTCAAGCTCGCCATGCCGCTCCACCGTGAAGGCGTCCCGATCGTGGGGACGTCCCCCGACGCGATCGACCGCTGCGAGGACCGGGACCGGTTCTCCTCGCTGCTGTCGTCGCTCGAGATCCCGCAGGCGCGCGCCGGGTTCGCGCGCACGCCGGCAGAGGCGCGCGCGGAGGCCCGGCGAATCGGCTTCCCGGTCCTGCTCCGGCCCTCGTATGTCCTGGGGGGCCGGGGCATGATCGTGATCCGCGGCGAGTACGAGCTCGAGTGGGCGCTCGAGGAGCGGCTCCGCATCAGCGGCGCGCATCCGCTGCTGGTCGACGAGTTCCTCGAAAACGCGGTCGAGTACGACGTGGACGCGATCGGCGACGGCGAGCGGGTCGTCATCGGCGGCGTCATGCAGCACGTCGAGCCGGCCGGCGTCCACTCGGGGGACAGCACGTGCTGGCTGCCCGCGCGGGACGCGGACCCGGATGTGATCGCCACGCTGATCGATTACACGCGGCGGATCGGCCTGGCGCTTCCGGTGCGGGGGCTGATGAACGTCCAGTATGCGGTCCGCGACGGCACCGTGTACGCGCTCGAGGTCAACCCGCGCGCGTCGCGCACGGTCCCGTACGTGAGCAAGACGGTGGGCGTCCCGCTGGCGCGCCTGGGTGCGCTCGTCATGGTCGGGGCCACGCTCGCCGAGCTGGGCCTCGTCGACGATCCGCTGCCGCTGGCGATCGCGGTCAAGGCACCCGCGCTACCGTTCCACAAGTTCCCCGGCGTCGATTCCGTGCTCGGTCCCGAGATGAAATCGACGGGCGAGGTGATCGGCCTGTCCGCGGACCCCGCCGAGGCGTATCGGAAGGCGCTGCTCGGAGTAGGCGTGGATCTGCGCGTCGCCGTCGCGGGGAACGTGCTCCTGTCGCTGGCGGACCGCGACTTCGAGAAAGGCGAGAAGGTCGCGGAGCGACTGCGCGAGTCCGGCGCGGCCCTCCATGCGCCCGCGCCCACCCGCGCGCACCTCGCCCAGCGGGGAGTCCCCGTGGAGACCGTCGATGGGGATGGTGCCGTCTCCGCCGCGGACCGGGTGCGGCGCGGAGATTTCTCGCTGATCGTCAGCACCGCGCGGGGCGGCGAGGCGCCCCCCGAGGACGTGGCGATCCGCCGCGCGGCGCTATGGGCGGGCGTGCCATGCCTGACGTCGATCGAAGCCGCCGAGGCGGCGGCGGAGGCAGCCGCGGGTGCGCGGGGGCCGTTGGATGTCTGCAGCCTGCAGCGCTGGGAGGCCCTGGCTCGCTGTTGACAAGTCCTTGCAGCCCCGTATCTTAAGGACGATTCAACCCCACGATTTCCACGCCCCATTCCGACCACGGCGCCACGAGAGGGAGGACGTCATGACCAAAGCGGACCTGGTCGAGCAGATCGCCGAGGCGACGGGCCTCACCAAGAAGGACACCGCCGTCGTGGTCGACGGATTTCTGGAAGCGGTCAAGCAGGCGCTCGCGCGGGAGAGCAACATCGAGATCCGCGGCTTCGGCTCGTTCAAGGTGAAGCGGCGCAAGGCACGCAAGGCGCGCAATCCGCGGACCGGCGACGCCGTCTACGTGCCGGGCCGGCTCGTGCCCACGTTCAAGCCCTCCAAGGAGCTGAAGGAGCTGGTGATGGAGGAGACCCCGGCGCTCTAGCCCCGTTCGTCCTTTTCCGCAGCGTACGGTATTTTTCTCTTCCGACCGCTTGTGCGCCCATAGCTCAGCTGGATAGAGCGACAGCCTCCGGAGCTGTAGGTCAGAGGTTCGAATCCTCTTGGGCGCACCAGCGATCTCTCAGCGCGCGTGGAACAGCGTCGTGGCGAGGTAGGCGGCGGCGGACACCAGACCCGCGGCCGGGATCGTCAAGAGCCACGCCCAAACGATCCGGCGCGCGATTCCCCATTTGACCGCCGAAGCTCCTCGCGTCCAGCCGACGCCTACGATCGCGCCCGTGATCGTGTGGGTGGTCGAAACGGGAACGCCCATGTGCGTGGCCAGGAAGAGCGTGAACGCACCACCGGTCTCGGCGCAGAAGCCGCCATACGGCTTGAGCTCGGTGATCCGCATGCCCATCGTGCGCACGATCCTCCAGCCACCCAGGGCCGTACCCACCGCCATCGCCACATGGGCTCCGAGAATGATCCACAGCGTGCGTGGGTTGCCGAGCGAGAGCTGCGTGTCCGGGCTCAGTGAGCCGGCGGCGACCAGCAGCGCGACGATGATGCCCATCGTCTTCTGGGCGTCGTTGCCGCCGTGCCCGAGCGAGTAAAGCGCCGCGGAGACGAGCTGCCCCTTGCGGAAAAACGTGTCCACGGACGAGGGGCTCCAGCGCCGGAAGAGCCAGGCGACCGCGAACATGAGAAGCACGGCGGCGACCAGGCCGATCAACGGTGCGAGGGGAATGAAACCCACGGTGAGGAGGATCTTGTCCCAGTTCAGCACGTCGAACCCTGCGTGGGCCACGCCGGCCCCCGCGAAGCCACCGATCAGCGCGTGGGACGAACTCGTGGGAAGCCCCCACCACCACGTCAGGAGATCCCAGACGATCGCCCCGATCAGCCCCGCCAGCACCACCCAGACGTACGATGCGTCGGCCGCCTGTACATCCACGATCTTGGACATCGTATCGGCCACGCGGGGGGCGAAGATGAACATCGCCACGAAGTTGAAGAAGGCCGCCCAGAGAACGGCGTAGCGGGGGCGGAGCACCCGCGTGGAAACGATCGTGGCGATCGAGTTGGCGGCGTCATGGAAGCCGTTGATGACGTCGAAGATGAACGCCACCGCGACGGTGAAGATGACGACGATCCAGATGAAATCCACCGTCAGCGGCTCATCTCAAGCGGGTCACGCGTTTTCGAGGACGATCCCCTCGATGATGTTCGCGACGTCTTCGCAGCGATCGGTCGCGATCTCCAGATTCTCGTAGATCTCCTTCCACTTGATGATCGCCACTGGATCCTTTTCCTTGTCGAACAGCCC
>Ga0299913_10004338_pt1 | contig 11890 bp, 10 predicted proteins | sample RVTome_9_FD_201360 | JGI IMG/M metagenome (GOLD analysis project Ga0299913, IMG submission 201360) | Soil microbial communities from uranium-contaminated site in the Upper Colorado River Basin, Wyoming, United States - RVT155D38 (version 2) ... | reverse complement strand
GGCGAGCAGTTCCAGCCCGGCCCTCAGCCCCTCCTCCTCGCTGGCCCCGCCGGGCACGACCGACGCCTCACCGGCAAGCCCGTGCCGCTTCATCGCCGCGTGATAGCCCCGGCGCCGGGCGGTCGCAATCGGGCCACGCGGGCCGTCGACGTACGCGATCGCGGTGTGCCCGTGCTGGGCGAGGTAGGCTACCGCGTTGTCGAGCTCGGCGCCGTGGTCCGCGAGCACGCAGTCGATCCCGACCTGCCGGCCAACGACGACGGTCGGGCAGTCGGCATCACACTCGGCCAGCCGCGCCTCCGAGAGCGCCGACCCGAGCAGCACCATCGCCTCGCACCGGAAGTCGCGCAAGGTCGCGATCGCCTCGCTCTCGTCCCGCCGCGCAGTGGTGGCCGCGAGCACCAGCTCGAGTCCGAGGTCCGCCGCCGCGGCATCGAGGTGCTCGACCAGCTCACCGTGGAACGGGCTGGTCACCTCCATCACCACGCCGACCAGGTGGGAGCGGCGACGGGCCAGCAGGCTGGCGGTGCGATCGGGCCGGTAGCCGAGCTCCTCGGCGACGGCGCGCACCTCCTCGCGGGTGGCGGCGCTCGGCCCCGGTCGGTCCCTCAGGACCAGCGACACCGTGGCCGTGGATACCCCTGCCCGGGCGGCGACATCCTGGATCCGCACCCTCGCCATGGCACCTACCCTCGAAATGTTCTGACAAACAATTGACACCGCCCCGTGACGGTCGCCATAGTTTCTTAAAGCGTTTTATACACCCGGATCCCAGCCACCTGCCATCCCCAGCCCAGAGAGAGACCGCCATGTCTTCGAGCTCCATCGGCGTTGCCGTCATCGGCGCCGGCATGGCCGGCCGCGCCCACTGCGCCGGCTACCGTTCGGCCCCGACCCTCTTCGACCCGCCGCTCCCCCCGATCGACTACGTCGCCGTCGTGGACGCCAACGAGGCCGTAGCCAAGGACGCCGCGATCCGTTACGGCTACACGAAGGCGCTGACCGACTGGCGCGACATCATCGATGACCCCTCCATCCACGTGGTCAGCATCGTCGTCGCCAACGACCTGCACCGCGAGATCGCCGAGGCGCTGCTGGCCGCCGGCAAGCACGTGCTCTCCGAGAAGCCCCTGGCCGGCAACCTGGAGGACGCCGGCGCCATGGTCGCGGCGGCCGCGGCCCACCCCGAGCAGGTCACCGGGTGCGGATTCGTCTACCGCCGCCAGCCGGCCGTCGCCGCCATCCGCGACCTGCTGAACGACGAGTTCGGCAAGGTCTCCCACTTCAACGGGCGCTACTGGTGCGACTACGCACGCAGCGCTCAGGTGCCCATGTCGTGGCGCTACAAGGGAGCACCCGGCACCGGCGCCCTCGCCGACATCGGCAGTCACCTGATCGACCTCGCCGAATTCGTGTGCGGCGACCTGACCAAGGTCAGCGGCGCCGCCTTCACGACCAGGGTGACCGAGCGCGCGGTCCCGCTGGGCACCACCTATGGCCACGCCAAGGCCGAGCTCAGCGACGTGGTCGAGCCCGTGGAGAACGACGACGTCGCATCGTTCACGGCCCACTTCGCCAACGGCGCGGTGGGGACCTTCTCCATCTCCCGGGTCGCACCCGGCCACGCGAACTCCCTGGCCTTCGACCTCATGGCCGAGGACGGTGCCGCCAAGTGGGACATGGACCGGCCGGCGGAGTTCTCGGTCATCCGCAAGCTGCGCGGCGACGGCTACGACGGCTACAACAAGGTCCCCGTCGGCCCCGCCCACCCCTACCTCAAGGGCGGCGTACCGATGGACTTCCCTGGCGTCTCCTACGGCGTCGGCGACCTCTTCGGCTTCCAGGCCCGTGCCTTCCTCGAACAGGTCGCCGGCATCGAAGGAGGGCTGCCACCGGTGGCGTCCTTCGCGGACGGCGTACGCGACCTCACCATCATCGACGCCGTCATCCGGTCCGCCGCCCAGGACGGCGCGACCGTGGACGTCACCCCCTGACACCTGCCCAAGCACCCACCGCAACGACGTCCCGGAAGGACAGACCTCATGTACATCGGCGCCTACAACGCCTGCCTCGGCGACCTGCCCATCGGCGAAGCACTCGACACGATGGCCGAGCTGGGCCTGAACAGTGTCGAGATCAACTCCGGTGGCTTCCTGCCCCCGATCCACCTCCCCGTGGAGCAGCTCCGCGAGAGCGAGACCGCTCGCAGCGAGTACCTCGAGCAGTTCTCCTCGCGCGGCCTGACCCTCACCGCGCTCAACTGCAACGGCAACCCGCTCTTCCCGCGGGAGGGCTTCCCGCACGCGCAGGACCTGATCGACTCGATCGAGCTCGCCTCACTGCTGGGCGTCAAGCGGCTGGTGACGATGTCCGGAGTCCCCGCGGCGAGCGCCGCCGGGACGAACCCGGCCTGGAACCCGCTGCCGTGGTGGAGCCCGTTCCTCGACGTGCGTGACCACCAGTGGGAGGTCGCGATCCCGTTCTGGAAGGACATCCAGGCCCGGGCCGCCGACGCCGACGTCAAGGTCGCCATCGAGATGCACCCCGGCAACATCGTCTTCAACCCCTCGACCATGCACCGCCTGGCCGAGGAGATCGACGCCACCCATGTCGGCGCCGAGATGGACCCCAGCCACCTCTTCTGGCAGGGCATCGACCCGGTGCTGGCCATCGCCGACCTCGGCGAGCTGGTCTTCTGCTCCGCGGCCAAGGACACCCGCATCAACGAGGCCGCCAAGATCAACGGCGTCCTGGACGACCGCTTCACCCGGGTGGCGGAGGGCGAGCCCGGCTACCTGGCGATGGGCGGCGGCGCATCCCTGAGCGGCTGGCCGAGCAACTCCTCGTGGGACTTCGTCGCCGTCGGGCGCGGGCACGACACGGCGTACTGGACCGAGTTCCTGCGCGCGTTGCAGAAGGTCGACCCGGACATCCCGGTCAACATCGAGCACGAGGACCTGGAACTCGACCTGATCGAAGGCTTCGAGTTCGCTGCGAAGACGCTGCTGGAGGCCGAGAAGGCGCTGTGAGGACTCCATCCGAGCCGCTGCGCCTCGGCATCCTGGGCGCCGCCCGGATCACCGAGCTCAGCGTCGTCAAGCCGGCCACGGTCACGGGGGACCGCCTCGTGGCCGTGGCCGCGCGCGACCCGCGCCGAGCCGAGGAGTTCGCGCAGACGCATGGCGTCGAGCGGGTGCACGCGACGTACGAGGACCTGCTCGCCGACCCCGAGATCGAGGCCGTCTACAACCCGCTGGCCAACGGCCTGCACGGCCAGTGGAACCTGCGTGTCCTCGCCGCCGGGAAGCACCTGCTGACCGAGAAGCCCTCCGCCGCAAATGCTGCCGAGGCCAGGACGGTGCAGGCGGCGGCCGACCGGGCCGGCGTGGTCTTCATGGAGGCGTTCCACTACCCCTACCACCCGCTCTTCCGCCGGGTGACGGACCTGCTGCGACAGGGCGCGCTCGGCGAGGTGCAGCACATCGAGACGTTCCTCGGCATGCCGGCACCGCCCGATGCCGACCCCCGATGGTCCTACGAGCTCGCCGGCGGCGCCACCATGGACCTGGGCTGCTACGCGCTCAGCAGCGCCGCCCTCCTGGGCGAGGGTGCCGGGGGCTGGCCCCGGGTCACCGCCAGCCGCGCAGAGGTCAGGGCGGGGGCTCCCGGAGTCGACGAGCGGCTCACGGTGGAGCTGGTCTACCCCTCCGGCGCAACCGGGACGGCCGGCTGCGACATGGCGAACGGTGGCTGGGACTTCCACCTGACGGTGACCGGCACCGAGGGCGAGCTCCGCGTGCCCGACTTCCCGCGACCTCACGAGGACGACCGCCTCGTCCTGCGACGCGCCGGCCGCGAGGAGGTCGAGCGGCTGGGGAACCGATCGAGCTACACCTACCAGCTCGAGGCCTTCGCGGCCGCAGTCCGTGAAGGCGCGCCCGTGACGACCGATGCCGCGTTCTCGGTGAGCACGATAGAGCTCATCGATGCTGCCTACACCGCGGCCGGACTGCCGTTGCGTCTCCCCACCCCGATCTGACCGCACGGCACGTGTCCCGAAGGAGCCCAATGCAAAGTCACGAGCAGCGCGAAACACCGGAACGGCTGCGTCCCACGGACTGCCACCTGGACGATCTCCGGGCCGTCCTCGCAGCGCCGGTCGCCCCGTCCGAGTATCCGCACGCTTCCGACCTGGTCGAAGGCGTGCTGGTGTACGACGCGACTGCACTCCGCAACCAGCCCGACGATCCCGGGTCGACCGCGACCCTCGAGGCGGAGCTCGCGAGAGCGCTCGACGCCGGGCCGGGCATCGTGCTGTTCCCCGGTGCCTTCACGTCGGACACGGTCCAGCCTGTCTCCGACGCGTTCCAGGCGATCATCGATGCCGAGAAGGCGTCCGGTCGTCGCGCCGGCGATCACTTCGCGGGCCCTGGTGTCAACGACCGCGTGTGGAACGCGCTGGAGAAGCTCGCGACCAGGGCGCCGGATGCGTTCGTCGACTATTACGCGAACGACATGCTCGCCCTCGCTGCACGATCGTGGCTGGGACCGGGCTACCAGGTGACCTCACAGGTCAACGTGGTCAAGCCGGGCGGCGCCGGCCAGACCATGCACCGTGACTACCACCTGGGATTCCAGGGTCCCGAGGTCTCGGCCACCTTCCCCACGCACGCCCACCGGCTGTCGCCGATGCTCACCCTGCAGGGCGCCGTCGCACACGGTGACATGCCGGTCGCGTCCGGGCCGACGCTCTACCTGCCGCACTCGCAGAAGTACCTCCCCGGTTACCTCGCCTACGGGCGTCAGGACTTCCAGGAGTACTTCGTCGACCACCACGTGCAATTGCCGCTGCGCACGGGCGACGCGGTCTTCTTCAACCCGGCTCTCTTCCACGCCGCCGGCAGTAACCACTCCCCCGACATCCGGCGGATGGCCAACCTGCTACAGATCTCCTCGGCCTTCGGCCGGGCGATGGAGGTCGTCGACCGTGGCCGGGTCGTGCGTGAGATCTACCCGTCGCTGCTGGACCGGGCCCGGGCCGGGCTCACACCGGCTGCCCTCGCCCGGGTGGTCGCCGCTTCCGCGGAGGGCTACGCCTTCCCGACGAACCTGGACTGGGACCCGCCGATCGATGGGATGTCACCACGGACCCAGGCGGACGTCGTCCTCGATGCACTCGCTGCCGGGGCCACCCCGGAAGCGCTGGCCACGGCCCTGCAGGCCCACGCGCTGAACCGACGCGTGGGCACAGTCAGTCCAGCGTCGGCACCGTGAACGCATCCACGAAGCCACCGATCGCCTCAGTCGAGTCTCCGCTGGCGAACGCCTCCATCCCGATGGTCCCGGCGTAGCCGAGGTCGGCCAGTGCCGCGGCGACCGCGGCGTAGTTGATCTCGCCGGTTCCCGGCTGGCACCGCCCCGGCACGTCGGCGACCTGGATCTCGCCGATCCAGGCCAGCGCGTCGCGGCAGAGCTCGATCAGGTTCCCCTCGCCGATCTGCGCGTGGTACAGGTCCAGCATCAGCCGCAGGTGCGGGCTGTCGACCGCACGCACCAGCGCCAGGCAGTCCGCTGCCGTGGCAAACGGGACGCCCGGGTGGTCGACCGCGGTGTTGAGGTTCTCCAGGACGAAGGTCACGCCGTACCGCTCCCCCAGCGCGGCCACTCGCTCGAGGGTGCGCACCGCGGCCACCCACATCTCACCGCTGGCCCGCTCAACGGGGGCGACCGGGAGCCCCTGGCCATCCAGCCCGGTGCCGTGCAGGTTCAGCCGGGGCACCCCGAGGCGCTTGGCGACCGCGACCGACTCCTCGCAGGTGGCCAGCAGATCCTCGACCGCGTCGGGCTCCACCAGCCCGCCGCGCACGTAGCCGGTCATCGACGAGTAGACGGCACCTTCCTCCCGCATCGACTCGAGGAGGTCGAGGTCGTGGCGCGTCCAGTCCCAGATCTCCACCTGGAGGTCCAGGGCCGTGATCCGGCGGATCCGCTCGGCGATCGGCAGGTCGAGGTGCACCATCTCGGCGCACACCGCGAGCACAAACGGCCCGCGCGCGCCTCGCACCGCGGCCGTCACCGTGCCCCTCCGGCCGCACCCGCGGCGGCATCGACGGGGCACGGGCGACCCTGCTCCACCGAGGCGATGGCGGCGAGGGCGACGGCGAGCGCGGCCCGGGCGTCCTCTCCACCGACAGGGGGCCTTTCACTGCTGCGCACCGCGTGGCAGAACGCCGCGAGCTCCGCGCGGTAGGCGTCGCGCAGCAGGTCGGTGTCGACCCGGGAGGTCGGTCGGGCCATCCCGTCAGCGGTCCAGTGAGCGACGCTCAGCTGGGCCGGGGAGCCGATGGTGAGCATCCCGCCCGAGCCGAAGACCTCGCCGCGAACGTCGTACCCGTAGGCGGCCGAGAAGCTCGCGTCCGCCACCGCGAGGGCGCCGTTGTCGAAGCGGATCGTGACCGCCGCGGTGTCCAACAGCCCCGAGTCCTTGTACGCCGGGGCGACCAGGGCGTCGGCGTACGCGTGCACCTCTACGGGCCGGGCGCCGGGGTTGAGCCAGAGCAGCGTGTCGAAGTCGTGGATGAGCGTCTGGGTGAAGATCGTCCACGGCGGCACCGCGCTCGGGTCGGCGAGCCAGGGGTCGCGGGTCGTCGAGCGCAGCAGGTGTGGGACCCCCACCCCGCCGCGTACGACGACGTCGTGGGCGTGCGCGAAGTCGGCCGAGAACCGCCGGTTGAAGCCGACCTGCAGCGGCACCCCGGCGTCCTCGCAGGCGGTGATCGCGGCTTCGGCCTCCCCCAGCGTCATCGCCATCGGCTTCTCGCAGAAGACGGCCTTGCCGGCCGCCGCGACTCGCTGCACGAGCTCGGCGTGCACGGTCGAGCTCGCGGTGATGGCAACCGCCTCGATCCGGTCATCGGCGAGCGTCTCATCGAGGTCGGTGGAGCCACGCACGTCGAGCTCTGCGGCGAGCCGGTCGGCCGCCGCAGCGACCGGGTCGACGACCGCGACGAGCTCGGCCTCCGGCACGTGGCGGCGCAGCGTCGTGGCATGGTGACGGCCGATCCGGCCGGCACCCACCAGCGCGATCCCGACGGGCTGGACAGGGGTGTCTGACATTCTCTTCTCCTCGTGCTCTTCTCCGTGCGCCAGGGCGCTCCAGCATCGGCTGGTCAGAGGTCTCCCTCGAGGAACTGCGCTCTGCCGAGGCCGAAGGACCAGTCCTCCCGGTTGTTGCCCACCACGGACACGATCAGGTCGGTCGGGGCGACGCCGCAACGCTCCTCGAGACTCGCCGCGAGTTCGCGGTAGGCCGCCTTCTTCTCCTGCTCCGACCTGCCCTGCTGGAAGATCTGGATCACCGTGACCCCGTCCGTGCGGTCGAACCCGAGGCCGGTGTCCTCGGCGATGATCTGACCGGCCGGGTGCTCGGTGACGATCTGGTAGCGGTCCCCCGGAGGGGCAGCGAACACGTCGAGCATGACGTCTTGCACCGTGTCGGCGATCAAGCGGATCTGCTCGGCAGTGCGGCCTTCGACGATGTCGATGCGGACCAGCGGCATGTCTTCTCCTCAGCTCCGGGCGCCAGCGATCAGTTCCTGGATCTTCTGCAGCTGGTACGTCGCGGACCCTTCGGCGTCCTCGTCCTCGGCGAACACGTTGGAGACGATGATCGCCTCGGGGTCGTCGAGGAAGCCGGAGCGGGCGAGGGCGCCGAACAGCTCCGCCCAGTCCACGTCACCGTCACCGATGTTCAGGTGCTGGTGGATGCGCGCCGCATTGCCCGGCGGGTTGGAGATGTACCGAAGACCGTGGGACCGGTGGTGGTCGAGGCTGTCGGCCGCGTAGACCGCCCGCAGCCGCGAGCCCAGCTCGGGGATCAGGCTCGCGGCCCGGTCGCCGTAGTGGAAGGTGTGCGCGCCGACGTACACGAAGCCGACCGCCGAGGAGTTCAGCCCCCGCAGCACCCGCCACGCCTCGAGGCCGTCCTCGACGAAGTCGTCGGGGTGCGGGTCGAAGTTGAGCTGGAGCCCCTCGCGTTCGACGATCGGCAGCAGCGTCTCCATCGAGGCGTAGAACGCGGCTTCGGACTCCTCGCTGCGCTCGGGGCGGCCGCTGAACTCGCTGTTGATGACCTGGACGTCCAGTTCGACGGCGAGCTGCAGGATGCGCGTGAAGTTGCGCACCGCGGCGACGCGCTCCTCCTCCACCGGGGAGGAGATCCGCTGGACCGGCAGCAGCGAGGTGATGCCGACACCGGCGTCAGCAGCCCGCTTCCTGAACGCGGCGACCAGCGCATCGTCGGCCTTCGGGTGCCGAAAGAACGGACCGAAGTCGGCGTGCGGGGTGAGCTGGAGGTACTCGTAGCCGAACCGCGCGACGACCTCGGGGAAGTCGAGCAGCCCGTGGTCGTGGTGCAGCGGCGTCGGGTCGTAGGCAATCTTCACCATGTGGAGATCTCCGCTCTCAGTCGTTCTGCGGGAAGCCCAGGTTGAGACCACCGTGGCTCGGGTCGAGCCAGCGGGAGGTCACGACCTTGCCGCGGGTGTAGAACTGCACACCCTCGGTGCCGTGGGCGTGGGAGTCGCCGAAGAGGCTGTTCTTCCAGCCGCCGAAGGAGTAGTACGAGACGGGCACCGGGATCGGCACGTTGACGCCGACCATGCCGACCTCCACCTCGTTCTGGAAGCGCCGGGCGGCGCCGCCGTCGTTGGTGAAGATGGCGGTGCCGTTGCCGTAGGCGTTGGCGTTGATCAGCTCCAGCCCCTCGTCGTACGACGCCACCCGGACGGTGGACAGCACCGGGCCGAAGATCTCGTCGGTGTAGATCGACATCTCCGGGGTGACCTTGTCGAACAGGGTCGGGGCGAGGAAGAAGCCCTCGCCGTCGGCGTCGTACTCGCCGCTGCGGCCGTCGACGACCAGCTCGGCACCCTCGGCGACGCCGGCGTCGACGTAGGAGGTGACCTTGTCACGGTGCGCGCCGGTGACGAGCGGCCCCATGTCGCAGCCGCGGGTGCCGTCGCCGGTGCGCAGCTTGCCCATCCGGTCCCTGATCTTGGAGACCAGCTCGTCGGCGATGGAGTCGACCGCGACCAGCGCCGAGATCGCCATGCAGCGCTCCCCCGCCGAGCCGAAGCCGGCGTTGATGGCGGCGTCGGCGGCCAGGTCGAGGTCGGCGTCGGGCAGCACCAGCATGTGGTTCTTCGCTCCGCCGAGCGCCTGGACCCGCTTGCCGTGGGCGGTGCCGGTCTCGTAGACGTACCGCGCGATCGGTGTGGAGCCGACGAACGAGACCGCCTTGACGTCGGGGTGCGTGAGCAGCGCGTCGACGGCCTCCTTGTCGCCGTTGACGACGTTCATGATGCCGTCAGGGAGACCGGCCTCCTTCCACAGCTCGGCGACCGCGATGGTGGCGCTCGGGTCCTTCTCGCTGGGCTTGATCACGACCGCGTTTCCGCAGGCGACCGCGATCGGCACGAACCACAGCGGCACCATGGCCGGGAAGTTGAACGGCGAGATGACCGCGACCACGCCGAGGCTCTGCCGGATGGAGTAGACGTCGACGTTGGTGGAGGCGTTCTCGGAGAAGCCGCCCTTCAGCAGCGCAGGGATGCCGCAGGCGTACTCCGCGACCTCCAGGCCGCGGGTGACCTCGCCGAGCGCGTCGTCGAGCACCTTGCCGTGCTCGGCGGTGACCAGGGCAGCGATCCGCTCCTTGTCGCGGTTGAGCAGCTCGCGGAACTTGAAGAGCACCTGGCTGCGCTTGGCCAGCGAAAGGCTGCCCCAGCTCTCCCGCCAGGCCTTCTTCGCGCCCGTGACGACCTCACCGACCAGGTCGGCCGAGGCGAGGTCGAGGACGCCGGTGACCTCACCGGTGGCGGGGTTGAAGACGTCGCTGGTGCGCTCGGCGGTGCCCTCCCAGGGTGCGCCGGCGATCAGGTGGGTGATGCGGGTCGGTGAGTCAGTCATGGCGATCCTTGCGTGTCGTGCGTGGATGGTCTGGGTACGTCGCCTCAGCTCGATGAGCTTCAGGCGGGCTTCTCCAACTTGATGTCGACGGGCTCTCCGGTCTTCAGCGACTCCATCCCGGCCGTGCAGACCACGGTCGAGGCGTAGCCGTCGTACGCCGTCGCGCCGGAGGTCTCCCCGCGGCGGGCGGCGTCGACCCAGGACTGGACCTCGAGGTCGTAGGCGCGCTCGAACCGGACCCGGAAGTCGGGGTCGGCGACGCCGCCCCACGTGCCGGCGTCGCCGTTGAGGCCGGTGGTGTACAGGTCGCTCCACGGGCGGCCGGCGATCACTGATCCGCGCTCGCCGAGGACCTCGCAGCGGACCTCGTAGCCGACCTGGGAGTTCGCCAGGATCTGGTTGGTCACCACGGCGCCGTCGGCGAGCGTGAACACCGAGATCTGGGGATCCAGGACCCCCTCGGGGGCGGCCGTGGTGGAGCGCGGAGTGATCACCTGGATGGACACGATCTCCTCGCCGAACAGGAACCGCGCCACGTCGACTTCGTGCACCATCGCGTCGCGCACCACCATCTCGGACCGGAACGTGTCCGGAACGACCTTGTTGCGGTGCACTTGATGAGCGCTCAGCAGCGGCCCGAGCGCGCCGCTGTCGAGCAGCTCCTTCATCCGGGCGTACTCGGGGTCGAACCGGCGCATGAAACCGACGCTGATCAGCGGACGGCCGCCGACGCGCTCGGCCTCGACGACCCGAAGCGCGGACTCCGAGTCCATCGTCAGCGGCTTCTCGCATAGCACCGGCTTGCCGCGCTCGAGGCACGCCATCAGCTGCGGCTCGTGGACGAAGCCCGGAGAGGCGATCAGGACGGCGTCGACACCGTCCGCGGCGATCAGGTCCAGTGGGTCGGCGTACACCTCGACGCCCGGGTAGCCGGCGGCGAGCTCGCGGGCGCGTGCCTCGTCGGGGTCGGCGACCGCGACGAGGGTGCCGTTGGCGATCTTGGTCGCGAGACGTTCGGCGTGGTCGGCGCCCATCATGCCGACGCCGATGACGCCGACGCGAAGTGGCTGGGTGGTCATCGGGGTTCCTTTCAGGCCAGGGGTCCGCAGGAGCGGAGGTAGTCGAGGGTGCGGGTGGCGATCGGCAGTGGCACCTCGGGGGCACACGGGTAGAGGTCCTGCTCGACGATCGCGAACAGGTCCACGTGGTCGAGGTCGGCCAGCGCGTCGAGGATCGGCGGCATCGCCGGGATGCCGTTCGGCGGCTCACACATCGCGCCGAGCTTGACGGCCTCGCCGAAGCCGATCTCCTCGGCGCGGACCTTCTCCATCACCTGCGGGTCGACCTGCTTGAGGTGGACGTAGCCGATCCGGTCGGGGTGGTCCTGGATCAGCTTCAGGTTGTCACCGTCGCAGTAGGAGATGTGCCCGGTGTCCAGGCAGAGCGTGACCAGCTCGGGGTCGGTCTCGGCGAGGAACCGCTCCACGTTGGCGTGGGTGTCGACGTGGGTGTCGGCGTGCGGGTGGAACTGGATCTGCAGGCCGAACTCGTCGCGGATCTGCTGGGCCAGCCGGTTCATCTGCTTGGCGTACGTCGGCCATTGCTGGTCGGTGAGGTTCTGCTCCTCGATGACCTTGCCGGTGACCGGGTCGCGCCAGAAGTCCGGGATGACGACCAGGTGCTCGGCGCCCATGGCCGCGGTCAGGGAGGCCGCGGCCGAGACGTCGGCCCAGGTGGAGTCCCAGGAGTCGGGGCGGTGCAGGTGCTCGAAGATCGTGCCGGCGGTGATGGTGAGGCCGCGCTTGTCGACCTCCTCCTTCAGCCGGACCGGGTCGGTGGGCAGGTAGCCGTAGGGGCCGAGCTCGATGCGGGTGTAGCCGGCTGTGGCCACCTCGTCGAGGAACCGCTCCCACGGGGTCTG
>Ga0299913_10004337_pt1 | contig 11890 bp, 26 predicted proteins | sample RVTome_9_FD_201360 | JGI IMG/M metagenome (GOLD analysis project Ga0299913, IMG submission 201360) | Soil microbial communities from uranium-contaminated site in the Upper Colorado River Basin, Wyoming, United States - RVT155D38 (version 2) ... | reverse complement strand
TCGACGGCGAAGAGATCCCCGAGCGGCTGCGCGAGATGCTCAAGCTCTACTTCGATGCGCCAGTTCAGACGGGCGCCTCGGACGAGGGCTTCTGATGCTGCGCCGCTTCGTGCTCGAACGGGAGATCGACGTCTCCGGCGTCTCCGGGATCGGCACGGTCGCCGAGGGCGCACTGTTCTCCGACGGCAAGGTGGCGCTGCGCTGGATCGCCAACCATGCACACCAGTCCACGGTCATCTGGGACTCCATCGAGTCGGTACAGGTCATCCACGGCCACGACGGCCGCACGACGGTGCGCTGGATCGACGAGGCCCCTGGATGAGCAAGCAGTACAAGGGACTGCCCGACACCCTCCGCCGGGAGGTCCTGGCCAGGGACAACTACCGCTGCCGGTGGTGCGGGACCACCAACCGAGGTGTGGACCTCCACCACATCGAGTACCGACGCGGCACGTCGTATGACCGCGCGAACAACCTGATCACACTCTGCCGAGCCCATCACTCGTTCGTACACGGCACCCGCAACGGCGCCGGACAGACGATCACCAAGAAGGTCGCCCAGCTCATCTTGAACCGGCTCGTAGTGAGCCCCGGCCTCACCGGCAGCGCCGAGTGGCGGCGCCTGAGGCGCCAGTGGGCACTGGAGGGCCGCTGCGGGGACCACGGGGAGAAGAAGGATGCGTGTCCAGACTGCGGCATCCCGGCGAGGTCGAACTCAAGCGAGTGGCCAGGCGAATGAAGAGGCGCCGGCCCAGGGGGCGGTAACGCGTCACGCGTCACGCGTCACGCGTCACGCGGGCACAAAAAAAAGACCCCTCTCCGCGCACCATGTGTGCGCAGAGAGGGGCAAGAGGTGGGCATTACGAATGGTCGTCGGATCCGTCAAGGATGGCGGCGAGCTCCCCCGGAACGCGCGTGGTCACGCCCGCTGAAAACAAGCCCCCGCCTTCACGGCGGGGGCTTGACAGGTAGGGGCTTCACTTCCGGGCCGGAGGCCAGCACCTCGACCTCCTCGTGGGTGGCGTAGCAGGTGGGCAGGCCGTTGACGGGCTCGTCGAAGCGGATCTCGACGCCGGGCCGCGACCCGGTGTCGATGCCGATGACCGTGCCGTGCTGCCAGCCTCCGCGCTTAGGTGGACCGATCCAGAGCCGGACCCGCGCGCCCGCGAGCGTCACCGGTGGGCCAACTGCTCGCGTACGGCTACCTCGACCTCTGCCTCAGTCATGTTCCACTCCTTGGTCCTGCTCGAACAGGTCACCGAACTCGTGGAGCCACTCGGAGAGAGCCTTCTCCTCGTCATCGGTGAGGAAGCGCCTCCGTGGCTCGAAGACGTCGATGTAGTGGCGTCGCAGCCAGCGCACCATGTCGTAGCGGCCGGGATCGCTGGCCGCCGGCGGCCACGGCCCACAGGTCTCCGGCGTTGTGCCCTCGTCGCCCCGGTAGTCCTCGCCCCAGCGTTCGGGCACGGTCAGTCCTGAACGGTCGTCCGGAGGTCCGTCGGCGTACCGGGCGTTGTGCCCGACCTGCTGCCACCACAGCATCGGCCCTGCCTTGGTGTTCCACAGGTCGGTCCGGCAGGCCTCCCCCGGCACGGCGTCGCACTCGCGGCAGGCCAGACCCAACAGCCGCTGGGGGAACCGGCGCGCGGCGCGCTCGCGCGTGGACTCGGCCTCCTTCTGACGCCGCCGTGCGGCCTGCCTGGCGCGCCTCTGACGCTCCTGGCGCTCCAGCTGCTCCTGCAGCTGGCGTTCGGCCTCCTCCTGGGCTTGACGGGCCTCCTCGAGCTCGCGTTGAACCCGCTCGGCCTCCGCGCGGCGCGCCCGGTCCGCCTCGATCAGCTCGCGCTTCTCGCGCTCACGTTCCAGCTGCTTGCGCTGACGCTCCTCCCAGGACAGGCACTCGTGCCGCTTGTAGACCTGCGGCACCGGCTGGGCGATCCCGTCGACACTGGCGGTGAAGTGGTCGTTGTAGGCGAACTCGAAGACCGGCTCAACCGGCGGCATCCACGAGCCGTCCGGCTTCCGCAGCCAGACGACCGAGCCCTCACAGTCCTGACAGATGGCCATCTACATCGCCGCCCGGATCGACGCGATCGCCCTTCGGAGCTCGCCATTGTTGGGCGGCTGGAACTTCGCCGTGCAGGTGTGGCACACCCAGGCCGTCAGCGCCTCGAAGTAGTGCCCCCGCTCGGGTGTGTACTCGCGGCAGTACCGACAGACCGGCGTCGGGTCCCCCCTCATCACCCCTCCTCGTCAACCAGGGTCAGCGGACCATACATTCGCAGCAGCGCGTACCAGGGCAGCCGCCCGGTGCGTTCGACGACCCGCCAACGCCCCCGGTGGTCGTGGTACCGGGCGCCGACCTCGGCTTCACAGGACCAGCGGGAGCGTCCGCGTCGCCAGATGTGGCCGTCGACGTCGCGGACCCGGGCGCCTATCCGGCGCGGCTCCTCGGTCAACGGCTCGGTCATCGAAGTTTCTCCAGAGTCGTGCGGCCGGCGTCGGTCAACTCCACCGGCGCCCGCCACCCTGGGTCGACGGGCTCGTCGTGCTCCGGAATCGTGTACATCTCCCCCGAGCCTGTCAGGCTGTGGCGGCTCGCCTGACGCGCGGGGACGCGCTCGGTGGGCACATCCTCGTGTCTGACTCGGATCAGGCCGCGCTCCTCGAGCGCGGGCAGGGTCTGCTTGGCCGCTCCGTACGGTTCGTTGCCGTCGACTAGGAACGCCGGCCAGTGTCTGCGTCCCCGGGCGGCGGCCCTGCGGGCCATCTCGGGGTACTCGATCCCGTACTCCACTCGGCCGTCGGCGACCGCCTGCAATGCATTGCGTTGATGTGGGCTCAACCTCATGGCCCCTCCCCCTCGACGACGAACTTGGTCAGCCGCACCACCTGCTGGAAGGCCACCACGGCGGTGAGCTTGATCGGCGGCTCCACGTAGGGCACGTGCACCCCGCGTAGGTTCCGGCCCTTGCCGGTCTCCGGGTCGACCGTGACGCCCTCCCCGTAGACGCCCCAGGGCTCGTAGTCGAGCACCTTCAAGATCACGTGGGGGCTGGACTTCAGGTGCGGACAGAGGTCGAGTGCCAGTGGGATGCACGAGGAGCAGGTCGGCGGCGACATGGTGAGCGCCTCCCCCTGCTCACCGGTCCGGAGCTGGGCACGCGACATCAGCCAGCGAATCGGACGCTCATCGATCTTCGAACCGCAGACCTGGCACCTGCGCCGGCTCATGCAGGCCTGCTGCCGGTAGGCGTTCAGCTGGGAGTACTCCGGCTCACCGGAACGGGTCAGGCCCTCGCGCCTCCAGAGCACGCCGTGCCCGTCACGGTTCTCCTGGCCGTCCTCGTAGTTGAGGTGCACGCCGTCGCGACCGAGCGAGACCTTGAGCGGGGTGTCGATGCGCTCGCCGGTCCAGCGGGTGACCCACGGGACCGGTCGGCCCTCCCACAGTGGGAGGGCCGACTCTGGCGTGGTCTGAGTGCTCATCATTCCTCCACCGTGGGGCTGGGTGCCATCCCGTCGCGTCACCAGCAATTCCACTAGGGCAACTTCCCACCGAGGAGCTTGTTGATCAGCGGGTTGACCACCTGGTCGTGTGACTCCTTGACCTTGCGGTCGTTGACCCGGGCGTAGGCCAGCGTCTGGGACCGCTGGGTGTGGCCCATCATCTTCATGATCTGCTCGACCGGGACGTCGTTGTCGAGCATCGTGGTGCCGAAGGAGTCACGCAGCCGGTGCGGATTGATCGAGATCCCCGCGCGGCGCCCCAGGTCGGTGATGATCTTGCGCATCGAGTGCGCGCTGAGCGGCCGACCGTTCTGGTCGATGAACAGTGCATCCTCCCCCACCACCGCCTTGGTCGACCGAACCCGCAGCCAACGCTGGACGACGTTCTTGATCTCCTCGCCGTACGGCAACACCTTGGTGCTGTTCGCGCTGCCCTGACGGCTCTTGTTGCGCACCGTCACATACTCCAGACGCATGTCCATAGCCGCCACAGTGAGGCTCTGCAGCTCGTGCAACCGCAGACCCCACCCGTACAGCAGGACCAGCATCGTCTCGCGCCGGTGGTAGAAGAACGCCGGGATGCTGAACGCCTGCTGCTTGTGGGTGTCGAACAGCAGCGCGATCTCGTCGTCCTCCAACGGCTTGGGCTTCTTGTCGACCCTGCCGACCTTGATCCGGACCCAGGGGTTGGTGTCGATGTGCTCGAGCGCGTGCAACCAGTTGATCCAGTTCCGGACGTACTTCATTAGCTGCTTGCGGTAGCTCAGCGAGAGCGGCTCCCCGTTCTCCTTGGTGGCCGTGGTGAGGTAGGTCTGGAATCGCAGGATGTGGTGTCGGGTGAGCTCGGCGGGGTGCTGGATCTCCTGGGTGGCGCAGAAGGTGGCGAAGTGGGCCAGGCCGACCTTGGCCGGCTTGATGTACCCCATGCTGACCTCCTCGGCGGCCAGGTTGTCTAACCATTCCTCCATGTGAGGGAGCGGCTGCCAGGGAAGTGGTTTCGGCGACTTGCCCCCGAACAGGGGTTTTTCGGTACTGATGGTCACGTGCGGCGGCGGGAACAGTGGCCGCTCGGGCATGGTGGTCATTTTCGCTTCCTCTCGAAGCCGATGGATCTGAGCTTCTGGTACACGCGGTGCATCCCTCGGGCGTCGGACGGGCTATGCGGCATGAACACCGCCGGCCCGTCGCCGTTCTTGCGCACGCAGTAGTGACCACTTCCGGTCCTGGTCACCTGGTAGCCCGCGTGTTCTAGGTTCCGGACCAGCTGGCGCATCTCCTTGCGGTTCACGGGACGTAGCGACTCACGGGCCGCCCCTCATTCTCGGTGTGCTCCCGCGACCAGACCCTGACCAGGAGACCGACCACCTCGAACCGCTCGCCGGCCTCACGCTCGTCGCGGAACCGCATCAGGCACAGCCCATGCCACGCTGCACTGGGGCACTCCAGGTGCCCGCACGGGGCCTCGAAGACCGCCGAGTGCTCGATCACCTCGTGACAGTCGAAGCAGACTGGCCGGTCCTGCAACATCAGCGCCTCCCGCCGGCCTGACTCCCGAAGTCGATGGGCCGGTCGTCGTGGCGGATGAGCTCCAGGCGGAGCGCCGCCGCGATCGCCTCCAGGTCCCACAGCCAGGCCTGAAGCTGCTCCTCCGACTCGTTGGCGAGCCGGGGGTTCTGGGTGGCCAGCGTGCAGAGCGTGTCCCGTGCGCTGGCCACAGCGGCCTCGAAGTTCTCCTGCGGAAGGCTCATGCCGTCACTCCCTTGTCCTTCAGCTTCTCCAGTAGGCGCCCCCTGGTTCGGCGGGCTCGGACGCCGGGGTCGTCGACGTCCTTCCCTCCGTGATCGGCAGCTTCCTGGCCCGAACCGAACAAGGGGACCGGAGATTCGTAGGTGCGGGTGCGTTCGACCTCCTCGAGCGAGATGGAGCCGGCGGCCGCCGCGAGCCGCAGGGCGAGGCTCTCATTCATGTCGTGGCAGCCGACCCAGCCCGCGCACAGGTGGCCGTCTTGCTGATGGCACAGGAACGCGCCCTGGGGCTGCTCGGTGGTGGGCTTGTCGTACTCGGGCAGCTTGGCGTACTCGGTCTCGTGCCAGACACCCGAAGGCGCATCCTTGCGGCAGGGGCAGGAGCCGCAGGGGTGTGTGGCAGGTCCGAGAGTCATGGCAGGTTCCTAACGGATGTCGAGTCGTTGGTAGCGGACTTGGGGACGCTCGCTATGGCGGGGCGCTACTTGACATTGGCCGCACCCTTGCCCTCGGCGATGAACTCCTCGGCCCGCCCGATTCCCAGGGCGGTGAGTCGCCGACCTCGTGGCGTCCGGTCGATCAGGCCGCGCTCGACCAGGAAGGCCTCGATGTGCTGGAGCCCGGTCTTGGTCTCGCGCAGGATCTGCTGGATCGCGGCCTCGCCGACGATGTACTCCCAGCCCTGACCCTTGGGTGCTTCGCGGGCGAAGTACTGGCGCAGCGCCGTGATGTAGTGGATGTGCGTCCGGGTGAGGCCGTCCGGCTCTACCTCGAGAAACGCCAGGAGCTCGGCGGGCGTGGGCGGTCGGCCGAACGCCAGGTCCATGTCGCGCGCCGCCATCACCATCTCCTCGATGATGCGAGGTGTGCTCCGGCAGGCCGCCGCGATCTTGACGGCCAACTGGTCGTCGATCACATCCTGGGCCTTGTGTCGGTACGCGAAGTCGATCGCGATTTCCGACAACTCGCCCCACGAGTAACGCTGGAAGTACGGCTTGATCTTGAACCGGTCGATCACCGTCTCCGGCAGCTTCCCCCGGTCGGTGGTCGCGCCGATGACGGTGATGTCGGCGAGGTGGATGACCTCGCCGTCCGGCATGAACGCCACCTTGTCCTCCAGGACCTTCAGGAGGATCTCGGCGCCGCTCTTGCGGGTGTCGGTGAGCTTGTGGATCTCGTCGATGAACAACACGTCGTGGTCGCGCAGTTGCAGAGCGGCCTGGACGAGCGTTTGAATGTTGAAGGGCGGGACGAGCTCGTAGATGTCCACCCCCATCGTCTTTGCAGTCAGGCGTGCCATCGTGGTCTTGCCGACGCCGGGATACCCGGAGGCCAGCAGGACGTGCGGCAGCGCGGCGTTCCGAGCCTTCGCGGCTGCGATGTAGACCGCCATCTGCTGCTTCAGCGGCTCCTGGCCGACGTAGCCGTCCCAGTCCCCCGGCATGTGCACCGTGGAGAAGTCCAGGGCGTTGACCGGCCGGGCCAGGTCCTCGGGGTCCTCCTGGTGGATGTGGACGTCGACATGCACATCGGAGCCGCCGCCGTGCATCCCCTCCAGGAGCTGGGCGGTCTGCCGGTCCTGGCCATGCCGCATCAGCGCGTAGGCGGTGCCCGCGTCCAGGGCGTCGAAACCGTCGTCATCGAACATCATGTGTGGCCTCCTTGGGCCTAGGTGATGCCAGCGTAGGACATGTCATCCGACATGTCAGCCGGTCTGGCATCGCTTTTCCTCGGTCAGCCGTCCAGATCCCATTCCTCGGTTTCCCCCTCATGCACGTCGGCGTCGCCGATGGTGTCGCCCACGAGCTTCTGGATGGGCCGGCTGTTCAGCTCGCGGAGCACGAGGCGCTCTGCCTCTTTGGCATTCTCCGCCTCGACGTAGAACGAGGTGATCACGCGGTAGGTCATATGACCCCCTCCTCAGCGATCCAGGATCGAGCGGAACATCGGGGCCGCCTGATTGCGTGCCCCTTCGCGCATCTCACCCAACGTCCCCTCCTCGTCCTGCATCTGGCCGTGTCGGTGATGGCGCTCGTTGCCCTCGCGTCGCTCGGCGTACCACATCACGCCAAGCCGGACGATGCCGGCGACCACCGCCCTCTCGTACTCCTCCGGGTCGGTCACGTCGACATCTTGCTCAACGTCGAGCGCACTGCCCAGGTAGCCGACCATGGTGCGCTTGGCAACGAACAGCCAGGTCGCCTCCATGGCAACTGCCTCGCGGTGCATCCGGTCGAAGAACTGCCCCACGGTCTCGTCGTCGTCGGCGGTGAACACCCGCTGCTGGTGGTGGTTGACGAGCAGAACCAGTGGCTGCATGTAGGTCTCCGCCGCGATCCAGGCCATCCGCACTGCACGCAGCTGTTCGTCGACGAACAGGTTGAAGGCGTCGAGGCCTTGACGGTCGGTCCGGGCCAGATCGATCTTCGCGCTGGTCTTGCGCATGAAGTCGGCCACAGTGGCATCCTCGAAGATGCCCTCGTATTCGTTGTTCAATTCAGTTCCCTTCCGCCGAGGCTCGCGTCGCCTTCAATGTGGGGGTGATGCGTTCGGTGACCTCGATACTGAAGTCAGTGACCTCGCAGTCCAGGGTGAGGGCGATCCACTCTCGAGCCATCTGCTCGACGCTGTCCCGAGACTCCGCTTGGGTCACGCCGTCCAACTCGGGGATGCGCACACCCCACCATGAGGGAGAAGCTGGCGAGCAGATCACTTGGTAGGTCTTCATCGGTCCGTGATTCCCTCTTCATAGACCAGTCCGTCGTTGCGGTAGATCCGCATCGGCTCCGGCTCGTCGCTCTCATTGTCGATGTCGATGACCAGGTACGGCGTCGAACCGTCGCTGGGGTGGTGGTAGTAGACGGTGACGTCGACCGGGTCGGTGGCCACGCGCACGAATGGCATCTTGCCGTCGGTGCTCATCGTGGCGCGGTCGGTCGCCAGGTTGACGACCTCCCCGTCGGCTTCGGGGTGGGTCATTGGCGCTCCTTGATCGGGGTGATGGAGGCGTCGGGAAACGTGCGCTGCATGTCGCTGATGTGGCGGGTGCAGGCGTACTGGTTGTACTCGTCCTGGGGCCCGCGCAGCCGGTACGCGGCTGCGGCCTCACAGGTCGGGGTGACATGTCCGTGGCACGTGCCCGTCCCCTCGCGGATGCACGATGGGTGGGTCATGCCGCAGTCGTCGACTGTGGCGAGTGAGCAGGTGATCTTCACGTGAGCCTCCTGGGCCTCTGGGTTCATGCGATCTCTCGCTCGGTGAGTGCAGCCTTCGCCACGATGTCCGCCATGGAGCGGTCCGCCTTGTCGGCCAGGGCGGGGACGGAGGCTGGGATTCGGTGTGCGTCTCTGCTGGTGCAGCACGCCTCAGCCACGTCGACCTTCGGCGATCAGCGTGACTTCCGCGTCCGCCGGCAGGATCACCGGCGCGACCCAGTTGGGCACGTAGAGGACGACCTCGTCGGAGCCGGCGGCGGCATCAGCCCAGCCGCCGTTGAGGCACTCGAGGCGCGCGTACTCGTAGCGGGCGATGATCTCGTTGTCAGTGCCCGCAGTGAACCGTTCGGGGATGTCGATCAGATCGTCGGGATGAAGATCCGTCACCCGGGTCGGGATTTCCATGGGAGCCTCCTAAGGGCCTCGTGGGTTTGCGTCTACTCCTGCGGCGGCGGGATCGTCGCCTGCCGCTCGGCCCGGGACGCACGCACCTGCTGCGCGGCGGCATCCTTGAGCGTGCGGTGCATCCAGAGCATGACGGGAATGTCGCCGGCAGCCTCCTCGAACAACGAGGCCTCCTCGCCGGTGAACCGCATGCGCAGGCGCACGGACCCATCGCCGTCTCGGGCCAGGAAGTGTTTCGAGTGCTGACGCCGCTGGCTCATCGTTGGCTTCTTTCTGGGTTCAGTGAGTCGTTAAGGCGGGTTCTAGACCACACGGAGCCGCCGCGTGGTCTTGGGGTCGTAGATTCGCTCAACCAGCGGGGCCAGTTCACCCTCGACGCCGCACGTCTCATAGGTGGCATCGAGGTGCACTTCGGCCCCGGATTCCTTGTCGAGCAGCACCCCAGTACCGCATGTCGCGCAGACTCCGTTTGTGATTTCGATTTCAGACACCGCTCTCGACCTTAGTCCTCGGGGTGCGAGACTCTCGGACCCGGGGCAGCAGGCTCATCACCTGCTGGGAGTACATGCTGACCTCGGTACCCGCCCGATCCGCGCGAGCCCCGAGCATCTTGTTGTACTCCCCGATCTTCTGCGCCATCTCGGCCGCCCGCAAAGCGTACGCGTCGAAGGTCTTCTCCTCGATCTGTCGATCGGGATCCTGAAGGATCTTGGCGACCTCAGCCATCAGTCGCTCGACCTCCTCCACGGCCTCCTCCTCGAACGCCTCCAGGATCATCTCCCGCTGGTCGATGAGGTTGAGCAGCGGCAGGGCGTGGAACTCCGAGCCGATGCTACGCACCCACTCTCCCAGCTTGGCGATCTCGTCGGCGTGGCGCTGGGCCACGAAGTACAACCCGCCCGAGCCCTTCACGCAGATGCCGGACAGCCCGTAGATGTACTCCCGGACGAACGTGCGCACCGCGTGGCTGTCCATGTAGGCCAGCAGGTGGTGGTAGCTGTCCGGGAAGGTGATCAGCTTCTCGGTGAGCCACTGGTCCTCCTCCGGGGTCAGCGGGGAGGCGGTGTAGTTGGTCATCCGGCGAGTCTCGACGCCGTGGCCGGCGTACTCACCCTTCTTCTTCACGCCTCGGGTGAAGGTCAGCTCGGCCACCTTGTCGTAGAACAGGCGCCGCTTCTTCCCCTTCTCGACCACCGTGCGCTCCAGGACCAGGTGTCGGTAGGACTGCTCCCCGTCCTCACCGACCGGCCGGACCATCAGTTCGGAGCGGATGCCGGTCGGCGTCACGGAGAAGCGCTTCTTGAAGTCGTTGCTCGCCTTGCGGAAGGCGTCGACCGGGCGCAGGTTCTTGCGGAGCCCGTCGATGCTCAGTCCCGCAGAGACCAGGTTCTGCCGGGCCTGGGCCAGGTTCACATCGGCGCCGCTGATCGAGAAGAAGATCAGGCTCCCCAGGAAGGCTTCCTTGGGCAGGTTCGCGATCGCCTCGGTGTATCCCGACATGACGTGGGTGTTGCTCATGGGTGGCCTCCTTGGGCCTCGAAGGTGCGCAGGGCAGTGTCGCCCTCGCGCATCCCGGTTGGTTCGATCATCTCGGCCTCCTTCAGGGCCTCACACCGGTCAAACCGGTACAAAACGGACACCCGTTGAAAACCTTACTGCGCCAATGCCCTGAGGGTGCGCTACGCCTCGGCGAGTTCCTCAGTCCGTGTCCAGACGGACCACGGCGCCATCACCGACGCGGGTGACGCTCCACCCGAACAGGCTCGACCGATCCTCGTGCGCGACACGCATCGCGCACTCGAGGATCTCGTCGTCACTCGTGCTCGCGGGGACGTCGGTGACGGCAACCTCCTTGATGGTCGCGCCACGATAGACCTCAAGCCTCATCGAACTCTCCTCTCAATGGGAGTGGTTCGTCCTTTCGAGAGTAACTCCCGAAAACGGTGACGACGGAGCTGTCACCCCACGCGATCCACGCCTCACGCGTATGACGCGTGTCGTCACGTCCGCGCGCCTGGCCCGAGAGACCATGTCGTCGGTGCCGGGGGACTCCCCGGCGGCTCGGAAGGCGACCACGACGTCGGGATGCTGCTCGTCCAGCATCTGCTGGTTCCGGATCCGGCCGGCGCCCTTCCTGTGCCGTTTCCAGTCGGCCGGCACGCGGATCAGATCCTCGCCGACTCGCAGCCCGAGCCGCTGCGCCACCCGGTCGGCCAGGGCGTCGGCACCCTTCTTGCAGTGGCCGTGGATCAGCACGAAGTTCTCGTCGAAGTCCCGGGCCATCTCCTGGTAGTACCGGATCACCGTCTCGACAGGGGCCTCGTTGTGCCACCCCCGGGAGCCGCAGACCAGCAGTCTCACGCCGACCCGAGTCCGTCGAGGGCCGGCTGGGTGATCTCCAGGAGCTTCTCCGCATAGTGGGCGGCTGCGGTGTTGGCGTCGTTGCGCGCGGCCTGCACGTGCCGCTCCGCGCCCTCGACGCGAGCCAGAGCCGTGGACGCCAGCTGGTGTGCGCGCTGGATCTCCGCGTACACCGACTCCTCGAGCCAGTCCGGACGCGTCGACGGTGGCTCGGGGAGGGTGCTTGGGGTCCAGTTAGTCGCCGTCACCCTGGGCGTCCTTGATCGCGTCCTGCACCTCGCCGAGGTCGAACAGCTGGCCGGCCTGGACGAAGTGGTCCGTGCCGGACATCATGTCGGTCACCGCGAAGGTGAACGTGTCGAGGCCGACGTGGGCGATCTTGCGAATCACCATCTCGACCGCCTCCTGCGGGGTCCTGGCGTCCTCGACCTTGATTGCGAGCTGCACCGACGCCGGGCCGCTGAGCAGCGGCTGCCGCGCGGCAGCTTCCTTGACCACGTCCGCCAGATCGCGCATCGCCTCGCGCGTTGGTTCGTCAATGCCTGAACCTGCGTCAGAATCCGCCATCCTCAAGCCCCTCTCGTGACCCTTCGGGTAATGTCCATCTTCTCCCGGCCTGTCACTGTATGTCCGGTTTCGTCGGGCGTGTCGTGTG
>Ga0299913_10004336_pt1 | contig 11891 bp, 12 predicted proteins | sample RVTome_9_FD_201360 | JGI IMG/M metagenome (GOLD analysis project Ga0299913, IMG submission 201360) | Soil microbial communities from uranium-contaminated site in the Upper Colorado River Basin, Wyoming, United States - RVT155D38 (version 2) ... | reverse complement strand
CCGATCCTGATCCACAGCGCGAACGGCTGCAGCAGCACCGAGAAGTGCAGCAGCGCCACCAGCAGCACGAACACCAGGCCGAACAGCCGCGCGAGGCGGCTGCCGTGCAGCAGCCCGCCCGCGATCCCGATGGCCATCGTGAGCTGCGTCAACGGCGCCAGCACCAGGCCCTCGGCGCTGCCGCTACCCTCCGCGGGGATCCGCAGCACCCCGATGAGCAGGAATGCCATGCCGCCGGTGAACAGCAGCCAGGCGGCCAGCCGGATCTCCGGCGGGGCCTGACTGCCGATCGAGAAGATCCCGCGTCCCGGGGTCGGGCCCGTACTCATCGCACCTCCACGCCCGCGGACCGCATGGCCTGTTTGACCTGCCCGATCCGCAACTGTCCAAAGTGGAACACGCTGGCCGCGAGCACCGCGTCCGCCCCGGCACCGACGGCCGGCGCGAAGTGGGAGAGCTCGCCGGCCCCGCCGCTGGCGATCACCGGCACCGACACCGCGGCGCGCACCGCGCGGATCATCTCCAGGTCGAAGCCGGCCTTCGTGCCGTCGGCGTCCATCGAGTTCAGCAGGATCTCCCCGACGCCGAGGTCCTGCCCGCGGCGCGCCCACTCCACGGCGTCGATCCCGGTGCCCCGGCGGCCGCCGTGCGTGGTCACCTCGTAGCCGGACGGGGTGTGCGGGGCGCGGCGCGCGTCCACCGACAGCACGACGCACTGCGCGCCGAACCGCCGGGACAGCTCGCCGAGCAGCTCCGGCCTGGCGATCGCCGCGGTGTTGACGCTGACCTTGTCCGCGCCGGCCCGCAGCAGCCGGTCGACGTCCTCGACCGAGCGCACCCCGCCGCCCACGGTGAGCGGGATGAACACGCACTCCGCCGTGCGGCGCACCACGTCGTAGGTGGTCTCCCGGTCGGCGGAGGACGCCGTGACGTCGAGGAACGTCAGCTCGTCCGCGCCGTCGGCGTCGTACGCGGCCGCCAGCTCCACCGGGTCGCCCGCGTCGCGCAGGTCGCGGAAGTTGACGCCCTTGACGACCCGGCCGCCGTCCACGTCCAGACAGGGGATCACGCGTACCGCCACGGCCACGCAGTGCAGCCTAGTGGCGGCCGGTCAGTCCAGACGCTCGTAGGCCGGCAGCGTGAGGAAGTCGACGAAGTGCTCGTCGAGCGCGACCCGCTCGAACAGCTCCCGCGCGTCGCGCCAGCGGCCGGCGTCGAACGCCTCGGCGCCGAGCTGGTCGCCCAGCTGCCGGCGCAGCGCGCCGAGCTCCTCCTCGACGACCGAGCGCACCAGCTCCGCCGTCACGACCTGCCCGGTGTCCGCCAGCTCGACGCCACCCCGCACCCACTGCCACACCTGCGACCGGGAGATCTCCGCGGTTGCGACGTCCTCCATCAGGTTGTGGATGGCCGCCGCGCCGAGCCCGCGCAGCCACGACTCGATGTACCGCAGCCCGACGTCGACCGCGCTGCGCAGGCCGCCGGAGGTCACCTGGCCCGGCGTGGACGCCACGTCGAGCAGCTCGCGCGGGGTCACCGACACCTCCGGCCGCTGCCGGTCGAGCTGGTTGGCGCGCCCGCCGAGGACCCCGTCGAACACCTCGGTGCACACCGGCACCAGGTCGGGGTGCGCGACCCACGAGCCGTCGAACCCGTCGCCGGCCTCGCGCTCCTTGTCCTCGCGCACCTTGGCCAGCGCCCGCTCGGTCACCTCCGGCTCGCGCCGGCTCGGCACGAACGCCGCCATGCCGCCGATCGCGAACGCGCCGCGGCGGTGGCAGGTCCGCACCAGCAGTTCGGTGTACGCGCGCATGAACGGCGCGGTCATGGTCACCGAGGCGCGGTCGGGCAGCACGAACTCCGGCCCGCTTTCGCGGAAGTTCTTGATCACGCTGAACAGGTAGTCCCAGCGGCCGGCGTTGAGCCCCGACACGTGCTCGCGCAGCTCGTGCAGGATCTCGTCCATCTCGAAGGCGGCGGTGATCGTCTCGATCAGCACGGTCGCGCGGACCGTGCCGCGCGGCAGCCCGAGCTCGTCCTGGGCGTGGCGGAACACGTCGTTCCACAGCCGCGCCTCGAGGTGGCTCTCCAGCTTCGGCAGGTAGCAGTACGGCCCGCTGCCCCGCTCCAGCTGGCGCGTCGCGTTGTGGAAGAAGTACATGCCGAAGTCGAACAGCGACGCCGACACCGGCACGCCGGCCACCAGCAGGTGCCGCTCGTCCAGGTGCCAGCCGCGCGGCCGGAACACGATCGCCGGGATGCGGTCGGAGGCCAGCGCGTACTCCTTGCCGTCCGGGCTGGCGAAGGAGATCCGCCGCTCGATCGCGTCGATCAGGTTCACCTGCCCGGCGACCATGTTGAACCACGTCGGCGTGTTGGCGTCCTCGTGGTCGGCGAGCCAGACCCGAGCGCCCGAGTTCAGCGCGTTGATCGTCATCTTGCGCTCGGTCGGTCCGGTGATCTCGGTCCGGCGGTCGGTCAGGTCGGCCGGCGCGGCCGCCACCGTCCATGGCGCGTCGCGCACCTCGGCCGTCTCCGGCAGGAAGTCCAGCGTGCCGGCCGCGGCGATCTCGGCGCGCCGCTCAGCCCGCCTGGCCAGCAGCTCGGCCCTGCGGGCGGCGAACCGCTCGTGCAGGCCGGCCACGAACGCCAGCGCCGCCGGGGTGAGCACCTCCTCGCCGCGCTCGACCTCCGGTCCGACGACTTCGGTCTCGGCCATCCGGGGATCCTAGAAGACGATCAACGGGTCGCCGATGAAGTCCGCGATGAAGTTGACGAAGAAGAACCCGAAGAACAGGAAGTTCGCGAACAGCAGCACGTAGGTGATCGGACCGGGCCTGGCCACCTTCGGCAGCTTGCTGTTCAGGTACATCAGCATGAACGGGAAGATCAGCGCGCCGAAGTTGGACATGTTGGCCGACCACTCGACGAGGCTGACCGGCAGCGCGACGTGCAGGATCACCGAGATGACGACCAGCAGCACGAGCATGAACGGGTAGTAGAACCGCCGCGGGTCGCCTTCGATCATCCGCCGCAACCGCGGGCTGGTCGCGTGCGAGGCGTCGGTGGTGACCCGGACCATGGCCTCGAAGATGCCGAGCTGGGTGCTGAACAGGATGAGCACGCCCAGCGCGAGCGCCACGTAGAACAGGAACCTGCCCTGTTCCTGCTCCAGCGCCGCGGCGACGAAGGTCGGCACGTTGGCCCTGGTCGGCGCCTCACCGGTCAGGTTGACCGCGTGCCTCATCAGGATCGTCGGCAGCAGCATGCCGAGCATCGCGCCGACGAAGAACACGCCCCACATGTCGACGAGCAGCAGCCGGAACCACCGGCGCCACAGCGAAGCGTTGCGCCGGTCGTCGGGGAAGGTCACGCCGACCGACGCCAGCTCCTTGCGCTCGCCGCGCAGCCCGGCGATGTAGCCGGCGCGGTAGCCCATGCCGTAGCCCTTGTCGCGGTAGTGCCCCATCACGTACCAGTTCAGCCCCGAGGCCAGCGCGGTGAACCCGGCGAGCGCGCCGAGCTGGGTCGCGGTGATGCCCTCGGGTGGCAGCGCCGGGGTGACGAAGCCACGGATGCCCTCCCACCACAGGCTGAACGGCACCACGAACAGGTCGATGACCAGCAGCGCGACGAGGATCGAGCCGACCAGCACCCAGTTGACGAGCTCGAGCGTGCGGCTGATCCGACGGGCCGCGGCCGTCAGCAGGAAGACAACGACGAGCAGCCCGATCGCGTAGATCCTGGTCTCCTCGGCCTCGCCGGCGGCGGCCACCCTGCCGTGCACGAGCGCGAACACGCCCTGGCCGGCCGACGCGGCCCAGCCGCCGGCGATGAACGCGAAGAGGATCACGAACACCGAGAACGGGACCCACAGGAACCAGCCGGGCGGCACCCGGCCCCACGCCACCACCGGGACCTCGCCGGTGGCCACCACGTAGCGCGAGCACTCCACGTTGTAGAACGTCTGCAGCAGCGCGGACACCAGGATGATCCACCCGACGCCGATGAAGCCGAACTGCCCGACGGAAAGCGGCCCGAGCAGCCATTCCCCGCTGCCGATCGAGATGCCCAGCGCGATGAGGCTGGGGCCGACCGCGTACTTGAACAGCTGGACTACGCCGATCCGCGGAACGCCGAACACCTCCTCCGGCGTCGGCAGGTCGGCGACCGCGAGGTCGGGCCGGCTGACTCCGAGTGGGTAGGTTTCCAGCCTCGACTCCGTCACCTCGGCCATCTCGCTCTCCTCTGAGCCGCAGCCTGTCCGGTCCCCCGCTGCTCAAGAGCGTGATCCGGTTCTGTTGACTTCGCAACCGGTGGCGACCAGCGGCCGAACAGCCAGATGACCGGCAGCTTGCACAGCAGCGGCCCGAGCACCGCTACCGGGCGCTGCAACCACCACGACAGGTCGGGCTGCGGGTCGGTCGGGAACCGGGCGCCGAGCAGCCCCCAGCCGATCACCAGGTAGACCGCCATTCCGGTGGTGTGGAACAGGAACAGCGGCAGCGCGAAGCGGTTGATCACCTTGTTGAACCTGGCCCAGCGCGGCCGGCGCAGCACCCTGGTGGCTGCAAAGCCAGGCCTGAGCGAATTCCAATGATTCGCGCTGCCGATCTGGGAGAATGGCGGTAACCGGACCGGGGGTGGGGAATGATTCGGGCCGCAGTTCTCCTCGTCGCGCTCGTCGCAACGCTGCTGGCGCCCATGCCGCCGGCGCAGGCCGCTATCGACGCCCATGGCCTCGGTGCGCGGTATGACGCCACCTCGTCGAACATCACATTCCGGGTCTATTCGTCCAGGGCCACCCGGATCGCCGTGTACGTCTACGCGGCGCCGACCGTGGCGCAGGAGCGGGTCAACTACGTGCTGACCAAGGACGCCACGACCGGCGTGTGGTCGGGGACGGTCAGCGTGGCGACGCTGCGGGACACCTACGGGATCACCGGCACGGTCTACTACGGCTACCGGGCATGGGGGCCGAACTGGCCGTACTCCACGAGTTGGGCCAAGGGGTCGTCGGCCGGCTTCGTCGCCGACGTGGACGCGGGCGGCAACCGGTTCAACCCGAACAAGCTGCTGCTCGACCCGTACGCCAGGGAGGTGAGCCACGACCCGCGGCGGCCGGGGATGACCGACGACACGATCTACCGTTCGGGGCCGTCGTACCGCACGATCGACACCGGAACCCAGGCGCCGAAGGGGATCGTGCTGGCCGCCGACGGCACCGGCACCGGTGTGAAGCCGTCCAGGGCGTCCAAGGACGACATCGTGTATGAGGTGCACGTCCGAGGGCTGACCAGGGGCGATCCGAGCGTCCCGGCGGCATACCGGGGCACCTACCGTGGCGCCGGCCTGAAGGCCGGCTACCTCGCGTCGCTCGGCGTGACGGCCGTGGAGTTCCTGCCGGTGCAGGAGACGCTGAACGACGCCAACGACGTCGACCCCACCGGCACCGCCGGGGACAACTACTGGGGTTACCTGACGCTGAACTACTTCGCGCCGGACCGCCGCTACTCGTCGGACCGGAGTCCCGGCGGCCCCACCCGCGAGTTCAAGCAGATGGTCAAGGCATTCCACGATGCCGGGATCAAGGTCCTCGTCGACGTGGTCTACAACCACACCGGCGAGGGGTATGCGGCGGACGGCTATCCGATTGTCTCCTTCCGCGGGCTGGACAACCCGACCTACTACTCGCTCACCGGCGATATGCAGGGCCATTGGGACAACACCGGAATCGGCGGAAACTACAACACCTACAATCCGGTCGCGCAGAACCTGATCGTGGACTCGCTCGCCTACTGGACGAACTCGCTCGGCGTCGACGGCTTCCGCCACGACCTCGCATCGGTGCTCGGCAACGCCTGCCAGCACGGCTGCTTCCGGTACGACAGGAACGACCCGAACACCGCGCTGCGGCGGATCGTCGCGGAGCTGCCCGCGCGCCCGGCCGGTGGCGGCGCCGGCGTGGACTGGATCGCCGAGCCGTGGGCCATCGGCGCCGGCACCTACCAGGTGGGCAACTTCCCGCCCGGCTGGTCGGAATGGAACGGCAGCTACCGCGACACCCTGCGCCGGGACCAGAACAAGCTGGGCGTCGAGAACGTCACACCCGGCCTGCTCGCCACCCGGTTCGCCGGCTCGTCGGACCTGTACGGCGACGACGGCCGCCGGCCGTGGCACTCGATCAACTTCATGGTCGCCCACGACGGCTTCACGCTGAAGGACCTCTACTCCTGCAACGCGAAGAACAACACCCAGCCGTGGCCGTACGGCCCATCCGACGGCGGCAGCGACGACAACGTCTCGTGGGACCACGGCGGGGTGGCGGCCGACCAGCGGAAGGCCGCGCGCAACGGCTTCGCGTTCCTGATGGTCTCCGCCGGCACGCCGATGATGACCGGCGGCGACGAGTACCTGCGCGGCGTGCGGTGCAACAACAACCCGTACAACCTGGACTCGAGCGCGAACTGGCTGTCCTGGTCCTGGAACGCCGACCAGGCGAACTTCCACACCTACGCCCAGCGGCTCATCGCGTTCCGCAAGGCCCACCCGGCGCTGCGGCCGGTGAACTTCTACACGGCCGGCGACACCAACGGCAACGGCATGGGCCAGCTGCAGTGGTTCACCCCGGCCGGCGGCACCCCGGACGCGGGGTACTGGGGCAGCGCGAGCAACCACGCCATCGCATGGCGGATCGACGGGACCGAGTTCGGCGACCCGGCGGGCGCGCTCTACGTGGCGTACAACGGCTGGTCGGGCGACGTGAACTTCACGCTGCCCTCCCCCGGCGGCGGCCGGCAGTGGTACCGGGTCACCGACACGTCGGTCTGGGCCGAGGGGCCGGGACAGGTGGCGCCGCCCGGCTCGGAGGCCCTCATCGGCGGGGCCGGCGTCAACTACCTGCTGCGCGGCCGCGGCCTGCTGCTGCTCGTCGCCAGGTAGCGGCTCGGGCGCCCGCCAGCCAACGGCTCCGGCGCCTCTGGGTAACGGCTCGGGCGCTCGGGTCAGGCGCGCAGGGAGGCCTCCACGATCGGGGCGTAACCGGCGGAGTGGCCGCTGCGGTTGGGGTGGTACGACTCGGTCGTTGGGTTGGACAGCCCGTTGATCCACTCGACGGTGTCGCACACGGCGTGCCCGGTGAACGGCCCGCGGGCGTCCACGAACCCGAAGCCGGCCGCGGCCGCCCTGCCGGCGATCGTGGTGGCCAACAGGTCCGCGGTCTGGTTGAGCGCGGACTGCTCGCCGGGGCTGATCCTGGAGGCCAGGTTGCACTCCCGGCCGTTGAACAACCGCGGGTAGCCGACGACCACGATCCGCGCCGCGGTGGCCCGGCTGCGAATCGCCGAGTACAGCCCGTCGAGCCGGCCGGGCAGGGTGTTCCTGATGAAGTAGTTGGCGTTGTTGATGTCGCCCCAGCAGGTGTACGGCCAGGGCTTGGCGCACTGCGTGATCACCGAGGAGAAGCCCGCGTCGTTGCCGCCGACCGACACCGTGACGTACCGGGTGCCGCCGTTCAGGCTGCCGAGCTGGGTGTTCCGCACGTCGGCCACCCTGGCGCCCGAGCACGCGGCGAAGGTGAGTGCCGCGCCGAGTCGCTGGGCGTCCAGCACCGGGTACGCGTAGGAGGACCGCTGGCAGTTGGTGCCGTCCGAGTAGTAGGACCGGGTGCCGACGCCGGAGGAGTACGAGTCGCCGAGCGCCGTGTACGCGGGCACGGCGTAGGCGGCCGGGACGCTGACGAACAGCGATCCCATCGCGATGCCGAATGCGATGGTGACCCGAACCGCGCGCTGAGCAGTGCGACCCATGTCCGCCCCCAGGTCGGTGGAAGGTCGCGGCCAGACGGTGACCCTTTGCGCGGGGCTGGACCACGCGCCGTCACCGAGCCCGGACCTAGAGTGACCTCAGGATGAGGCCGAGATCACACCGGAAGCAATCGGCTGCTTGGCCGAATCTGCAGCTGACGCTGCCCGTGAGTGGCGATGAGTGCTGTAGCGCTCATCGCCACTCACGGGGCGCGCAGCGCCATGAGCGCCTCGCGCAGCGTGAACGCGCCGACGTAGAGCGCCTTGCCGACGATCGCGCCCTCCACGCCGTCGGATGCCAGCCCGGTAAGCGCCCGCAGGTCCTCGATGCTGGCGACCCCGCCGGAGGCGATCACGGGCGCCTTGGTGCGGGCGCACACCTCGCGCAGCAGCCGCAGGTTGGGGCCGCGCAGCGTGCCGTCCTTGCTCACGTCGGTGACCACGTAGCGCGGGCAGCCGTCGCGGTCGAGCCGCTCCAGCACCTCCCACAGGTCGCCGCGCTCCTCGACCCAGCCGCGGGCCACCAGCTTGTGCTCGTCTTCGGTGATCCGCACGTCCAGGCCGATCGCGATCCGCTCGCCGTGCTCGGCGATCACCCGCGCGCACCACGCCGGGTCCTCCAGCGCCGCGGTGCCGATGTTGACCCGCGCGCAGCCCGTGGCGAGCGCCTTCGCCAGCGAGTCGTCGTTGCGGATGCCGCCGGACAGCTCGACGGCCACGTCCAGCGTGCCGACCACCTTGGCGATCAGCTCGGCGTTGGAGCCGCGCCCGAAGGCGGCGTCGAGGTCGACGAGGTGGATCCACTCGGCGCCGTCGCGCTGCCAGGCCAGCGCGGCCTCCAGCGGGTCGCCGAACGCGGACTCGGTGCCGGCGACGCCCCGCACGAGGCGCACCGCCTGCCCACCGCTGACGTCGACGGCGGGCAACAGGGTGAACGTCACGGCGGTAACCCTACGTGGCCGGCTAGCGGCTGCCGCGGCCGAGCACCGCGGTGGACACCACGGGCGCGGCGAGCAGCGTGACCGCCATCACCGCGATCCGCACCGTCCATGAGTCGAACAGCAGCAGGGCCAGCACGCCGATGGCCACCGCAATCATGATCATGCTTACCCGCTGCTCCCTGGTGCGCCGCGAGTAGGCACCGACGGGCGTCCTCGGGATCAGCCGGCGCACCGCGGCCCGGCGGGCCTGGCGACGCCTGCGGGTAGCGACCCGCTCCCGTTCCAGCCGTGCCGCCTCCGCCTGGGTCTGCGCCGAGAGCGCCAGCCGCTCCGCGCGCCGCCTGGCCCGCTCCTTGCTCATCTCAGGTCCTTGATCCAGTTGCGGAGCAGCTCAGCGCCGGCGTCGCCGGACTTCTCCGGGTGGAACTGGGTGGCCGACAGCGGGCCGTTCTCCACCGCGGCGACGAAGTCCTCGCCGTGGTGCGCCCAGCTCACCATGGGCGGGCGCAGCACGTGGGACGGCTCGAGCTCCCAGCGCCGCACGCCGTAGGAGTGCACGAAGTAGAACCGGGTGTGCTCGTCGAGGCCGGCGAACAACCGGGACCCCTCGGCGACCGCGACGGTGTTCCATCCCATGTGCGGCAGCACCGGAGCGTGCAACCGCTCCACGGTGCCTGGCCACTCGCCGCAGCCGTCGGTGTGCACGCCGTGCTCCACCCCGTGCTCGAACAGCACCTGCATGCCGACGCAGATGCCGAGCACCGGCCGCCCGCCGGCCAGCCGCTCGCCGACGATCCGCGGGCCGCGCACCGCGCGCAGCCCCGCCATGCACGCCGCGAAGGCGCCGACACCGGGAACCACCAGCCCGTCGCAGCCCAGCGCGGCGGTGTGGTCGGCCGTCACGCTGACCTCGGCCCCCACCCGGCGCAGCGCGCGCTCGGCGGAGCGGAGGTTGCCGGATCCGTAGTCCAGCACGACGACACGAGCCACGTGACCAGCCTAGCCAGCGCCGCGGCGCCGGCCCGAGCCCGCGGTGTCCAGCGCCGCAGCGCCAGCCAGCACCGTGGGGCGCCGCGGCGGTGGTCAGAGCAGCCAGGCGACCCCGCCGGCCGCGGCCAGCGCGGCGGCAACGATGAGCAGTGTCGACGCGGTGCGGGCGGTGCGCCAGGTCGCGTACACGCCACCGACGAGGAAGCCGGCCAGCGCGAGGAGCCCGACGCCGGCGAGGTCGTTCCAGCTCACAGCACGCCCTTGGTGGACGGCACCCCGCTGGTGCGCGGATCCACCTCGACGGCCGCCCGCAGCGCGCGGGCGATCGCCTTGTACTGCGCCTCCGTGACGTGGTGCGGGTCGCGGCCGTACACCACCCGCACGTGCAACGCGAGCTGCGCGTGGAAGGCCAGCGACTCGAACACGTGCTGGTTGAGCACGGTCGGGTAGTTGCCACCGACGACGAAGGTGACCAGGGCGTCCGGCTCACCGGTGTGCACGCAGTAGGGGCGGCCGGACACGTCGATCGCGGCGTGCGCCAGCGTCTCGTCCATGGGGACCCAGGCGTCGCCGAAGCGGCGGATGCCGGACCTGTCCCCCAGCGCCTGCCGGATCGCCTGGCCGAGCACGATCGACACGTCCTCCACGGTGTGGTGCGCGTCGATGTCGGTGTCCCCCGTGGCGTGCACGGTCAGGTCGAACGCGGCGTGCGTGCCGAGCGCGCCGAGCATATGGTCGAAGAACGGGACGCCGGTGCGCACGTCGACCTTGCCGGCGCCGTCGAGGTCTACCTCGACGAGCACGCTCGACTCCTTGGTGACGCGCTCGACCCGCCCTATCCGGTTCACTCGCTCTCCTCCTTGGCCCCCACGGCGAGCCGCGCGTTCCCGCCGTGACCAGTCGTGCTCGCCGCCAGGAAGGCGTCGTTCTCCGCAGGCAGGCCAATCGTCGCACGCAGGAATCCGGGGATGTCGACGTCCCTGACCAGCACCCCGCGGTCGAGGTAGCGCCGCCAGGCCGCTGGCGCGTCGTCGAACCGCCCGAAGAGCACGAAGTTCGCGTCGCTGTCCACCACCTCGAAGCCCGACCCGCGCAGCGCTGCCGTCACGCGCTCGCGCTCGGCGATCAACGCGGCGACCGAGCCGAGCGTGGCCGACGCGTGCCGCAGCGCGGCCCTCGCGGCGGCCTGGGTGAGCGCGGACAGGTGGTACGGCAGCCGGACCAGCAGCAGCGCGTCGATCACCGCCGGCGCGGCCGCGAGGTAGCCGAGCCGGCCGCCGGCGAACGCGAAGGCCTTGCTCATCGTGCGGGTCACCACGAGCTTCGCGCCGAGCTCGTCGAGCAGGGTCACGGCGCTCGGCCGGCCGGAGAACTCGCCGTACGCCTCGTCCACCACGATCATGCCGGGGGCCGCGGCGGCGACCCGGCGCAGGTCGGCGAGCGGCACCGACTGGCCCGTCGGATTGTTCGGGCTGGTCAGGAACACCACGTCGGGGCTGCGCTGCTCGATCAGCCGGACGGCCGCGCCGGCGTCGAGCGAGAAGTCCGGGCGGCGTGGTGCCGGCAGCCACTCGGTGCGGGTGCCGCCGGCGATGATCGGGTGCATCGAGTACGACGGCTCGAAGCCGACGGCGAGCCGTCCGGGGCCACCGAAGGCCTGCAGCAGCTGCTGCAGCACCTCGTTCGAGCCGTTGGCCGCCCAGGTGTTCGCGCCGGTCAGCGGCACGCCGGTGGCCGCGCCGAGGTAGGCGGCCAGGTCGTCGCGCAGCGCAACGGCGTCGCGGTCCGGGTAGCGGTGCAGCCGGCCGGCCGCCTCGGTCACCGCGGCGGTGACGTCGGCGACGAGGGCCGCCGGCGGCGGGTACGGGTTCTCGTTCGTGTTCAGCCGCACCGGCACGTCGAGCTGCGGCGCGCCGTACGGGGTGCGGCCGCGCAGGTCCGCGCGCAGCGGCAGGTCGTCCAGCGTGACGCCCGCGGCGACGGGTGGCCTGCGGGTCACCGGCGGTTGCTCCCGAAGCGCGCCGTGACGGCCTGGCCGTGCGCCGGCAGATCTTCGGCCTCCGCCAGCGCCACCACGTGGTCCGCGACCTTGATCAGCGCGTCCTCGGTGTACTCGACCAGGTGGATGCCGCGCAGGAAGGTCTGCACGGACAGC
>Ga0299913_10004335_pt1 | contig 11892 bp, 10 predicted proteins | sample RVTome_9_FD_201360 | JGI IMG/M metagenome (GOLD analysis project Ga0299913, IMG submission 201360) | Soil microbial communities from uranium-contaminated site in the Upper Colorado River Basin, Wyoming, United States - RVT155D38 (version 2) ... | reverse complement strand
GGATGGGACGCTGCGTCGTTTCGTCAACGTCTACGTCGCCGGCGAGGACATCCGCTTCCAGGACGGGCTCGACACCCAGCTCTCCGACGGCGACGAGGTGACGATCCTCCCAGCCGTCGCCGGCGGTTGACCGACACGTCACCGGTCGCGATCCTCTGCGGCGGGAGAGGGACGCGCCTGCAGGAACGTACGCACGCGATCCCGAAGGCCCTGGTCGAGATCGGCGGCAAGCCGATCCTTTGGCACGTGATGCGGATCTACGCTGCCCAAGGACTGCGCCGATTCCTGCTCCTCACCGGCTACCTGGGCGAGATGATCGACGAGTTCGTCGCCTCGGCGGACTGGCCCGAGGAGATTGAGGTGGAGTGCCTCGATACCGGGCTCGACACCCCGACCGGAGGCAGGGTGGCACTGGCCGCCGACCGCGTGCGCCGTGGGCCGTTCTGCCTGACCTACGCGGACGGCGTGGCCGACATCGACCTCGATGCGCTGGCCGCCTCTCACCAGAGCGGCGGGCGGATCGCGACGATGACCGTGGTCCGGCCCTTCAGCCAGTGGGGCATCGCCGTGATCGACGACGACGAGCGCGTCACCGGCTTCCAGGAGAAGCCGAGGCTCGACGCCTGGATCAACGGGGGGTTCATGCTGTTCGAGCCGCAGTTCCTCGACTACGTGGAGGAGACGAGCGTCCTGGAGCAGGAGCCGCTGCGGCGGGTGGCGGCGGAGGGGCAGCTGAACGCCTATCGCCACACCGGGTTTTGGGACTGCATGGACACCTACAAGGACGCGGTCGTCCTGAACGACCTGTGGGAGGGCGGCGACCCGCCCTGGGCCGTGTGGGACCGCGAGCCGGTGGCCGAGCCCGATGCCGGCTGAGGTAGCGCTCGTCACTGGCGCCCGCGGCTTCGCCGGCGCCTGGCTCGCCCAGGCCTTGCTGGGGGAGGGACGGACCGTCATCTCCCTCGACAGGGGACGGGAGGGGCGTCCGGTCTCGACCCTGCGGTTGCTGGGCATCGAGGGCGAGGTCGAGGACGTTTCGGGCGATCTCAATGACGACGATCTGATCGAGCGGCTCCTTCGCGATCGTCGCGTCGTCTCGGTCTTCCATCTCGCGGCGGAGACGATCGTCGGCACCGTCCACGCCTCGCCGGTGCGCGGATTCGAGACCAACGTGGGCGGCACGTGGACGCTGCTGGACGCCTGCCGGCGCGTGGGCGTGGAACGCGTGGTGGTCGCGTCCTCCGACAAGGCTTACGGAGCGCACGATGAGCTGCCATACCGTGAGGACTTCCCCCTCCAGGCGCGGGCGCCCTACGAGGCCTCGAAGGCCGCCGCCGACATCATCGCTCGCAGCTACTGGCACTCTTACGCGCTGCCGGTGGCGGTCACCCGCTTCGCCAACATCTACGGTGGCGGCGATCTCAACTTCTCGCGGCTGATCCCAGAGGTCGTCTGCGCGGCGCTCGACGGGCGGGCGCCCGTGCTGCGCTCCGACGGCTCCCCCGAGCGTGACCTGCTCTACGTGGAGGACGCGTGCGCCGCCTACCTCGCGATCGACCGCTCGCTCGGCCGCGACGACGTGCGCGGTGAAGCCTTCAACGCCGGCGGCGGCGAGGCGCACTCGGTGAGGGAGATCGTGACGACGATCATGCGCTTGGCCGGGAGCGGTGTCGAGCCCGAGATCCGTGGGGAAGGGAATCCGGAGGGCGAGATCGACCGCCAGTGGGTCGACCCGGCGAAGCTCCGCGAGCGCTGCGGCTGGGCGCCGGATGTCGGCCTCGAGGAGGGCTTGCGCCGCACCCTGGAGTGGTATCGCGAGCGGCCCGACGTGCGCCCGCCCACCCCTGGCGGCTGAGCCCCATGGGGCCAACGTTCACTCTGGCGGCGGGTCTCGTGGCACTCGCGCTCGTCGCGGGCGGTTGCGGTGGCGAGCCGGCTGGACCGTCGGGGGCCCGCAACGTGATCCTCGTGGTCACCGACGACCAGACTGTCGATGCCATCTCGAAGATGCCCTGGCTCCATTCGCGCCGCGACTGGACTCGCTTCGAGCGCGCCTACATCAATCAGCCGTGGTGCTGCCCCTCGCGGGCCTCGATCCTCTCGGGGCAATGGGCCCACCACCACGGGGTGATCGGCAACTCCCGGTTCGCGAAGGAGTTCGACGACTCGGAGACGATCGTCACCCGACTGGACGACGCGGGCTATGAGACCGGGCTCTTCGGCAAGTACCTGAACGGGTTCCCGTGGGACCGGGGCGACGACTACGTGCCGCCGGGCTGGGACCGATGGACGGCGTTTCTGAACACGAACGGCGCCTATTACGACTACGAGCTGGGGATCGACGGCGCGGAGTCGGTCAGGCACGGCGAGGAGGCCGCGGATCACTCGACGGCACTGTTCGGGCGCCGTGCCGTGGCGTTCGTGCGAGATGCTCCCGAGCCCTTCTTCGCGATGCTGACGCCGTACGCGCCGCACGAGCCGGCGACTCCTGCCCCGCGCGACCTCGGGGCATTCGCCGAGGAGCCCGTGGAGCGACCGCCCAACTTCGGCGTGGCCGCGCCCGACCAGCCGGAGCACGTGCGTGAGCGGGGCCGGCTGCCGTTCGCGCGCGCTGCGGCCGCGAAGCGCCGCGCCTGGGCCTCGACCCTGGCCGTCGACCGCATCCTGCGCGACCTGTTCGCAGCCGTCCGGGAGCGAGGCGTCCTGGGGAACACCGTGTTCGTGTTCATCAGCGACAACGGGTTCGCCTTCGGCTCCCACCGGCTGCGGGCGAAGAACTGCCTGTACCAGGAGTGCGCGCACGTGCCGATGCTGGCGTGGACGCCGGGCGTGGACGGCGGTGAGGTCGCGACACCGTTCTCGAACGTCGACCTGGCGCCGACCATCGCCGGACTCACCGGCGCCGAGCCGCCCGACGACGCCGATGGACAGGACCTCTCGCCGCAGCTGCTCGGCGACGCGCCCTGGCCGGAGGACCGCGACCTGTTGCTCGAGGTGCACGAGTCGAAGCAGGGAGTCCCGGATGGATACGCGATCGTCAACTCCCGCTGGAAGTACATCGAGCACGCCACCGGCGAGGTCGAGCTCTACGACCTGCGCTCGGACCCCTACGAACTGGACAACCTCGCCGGCGAACCGGCGCTGGCCGAGCGCGAGCGCGAGCTGGCGGACCGGCTCGCGGAGCTTGTGCCCGGGGCGTGAAGCACCGCACACGACAACGGTCCGAGGGAATGACTCAGTGCCCCCGCCCGTGGGGCCGCTGCCCCGCCCGAGCCGGTCTACCGCTCCGCACGGGGAGCGACAGGGTTCGCGCCGCGTGCAGGGCGCGTTGGCTGGGTGGGGGTGGCCTGAGGGCCGGGCTCAGGCGTGCGTTGCGGGGCCCCGGAGCGCGATGGCTGGATTCCGTCCGCAGAGAGGACGATCCGCAGCCATCGGTGCCGGCGGGCCGTGGATCTGGCGCCTTTTGGACGCATGCCGACCATAAAAGCGCCATCCGTGCTCCGGATCGCCACCCCGCTCACTCCTTCATTGATATTCGGGTCGGCACGCGCCGGCGAGCCCTATCGCTTTCCGTGCCAGGCGGGCCGCCGCCAGGTGACGCGCCCGACAGGATTCGAACCTGTGACCTCCGCCTCCGGAGGGCGGCGCTCTATCCAGCTGAGCTACGGGCGCTAGGCGGCTGAGTCTAGAGCGGCGCGCCCTGCGCTCCGCCCGCGGCTACGGTTCCGCTCGTGGACCTCGACGTCGTCTTTCTCGGCACCGGCGGTTCCGTGCCCACGGCGCGGAGGGCGACCGCATGCGTCCTGGCCCGGCTGGGGGGTGATCGCCTTCTTTTCGACTGCGGTGAGGGCTCGCAGCGCCAGATGCAGCGCTCGACCGGCCTCGTCCAGGTCGACGAGATCTACCTCACCCACTTCCACGCCGATCACTACCTCGGCATCCCGGGCCTGCTGAAGACCTACGACCTCACGGACCGCCAGACCCCGCTTCGAGTTATCGGACCGCCGGGGCTGCGCGACCTGTTCGGCTCGCTGCGGCGGATCTTCGGGCGCATCTCCTACGAGCTGGACCTGGTCGAGCTGGAGGAGGGGGAGGCGATCGGCCACGACGGATACGAGGTGCGCTCGTTCCCCGTCGAGCACCGGATGCGGGCCTACGGCTACGCGGTCGTCGAGGACGCGCGGCCCGGGCACCTGGACGCGGAGCGGGCGGCCGAGCTCGGCGTCACGCATGGCCCAGACCTCGGGCGCCTGCAGAGCGGGGAGGAGGTGACGGCGGGCGGCGGCGTCGTGCGGCCGGAGCAAGTGATGGGGGAGGCCCGCTCGGGGCGCAAGGTGGTCCTCACCGGGGACACGGCCCCGGCCGAGATGACCGGCGTCGCGGCGCACGCCGCACAGCTTCTGGTCCACGACGCCTCGTTCGCGGACGAGGAGGCCGACCGCGCGGCCGAGACCGGCCACTCCACTGCACGGCAGGCTGCGGAGCTGGCGCGCGAGGCCGGGGTGGAGATGCTGGCGCTGGTACATGCATCGACCCGCTACGACGTCCGCGACCTGCTCGCCGAGGCGCGGGAGGTGATGCCGGCCGCGATCGCCCCGCGCGACTTCGACATCGTCGAGATCCCGTTCCCCGAGCGCGGCGCTCCGCATCTGATCGAGCGCGGGGCGCGCCCTCCGCGCCCGCCCGGGTGAAGTGTCCTGCTTAGGTGCTCTGCGACGACACCGGGACAGGACGCTTGCCTGTACTGGCGCTAGCCCAGCGGCGCGGCGAGGTCGCCGATCGCGTTCGCGACCGCCGGCGCCTGATCCTCTTGCAGGAAGTGCTTGGCAGGCAGCAGGATCGTGTCGGCACCGGGCAGGGTTTCCTGCACCGCCCGCAGCCGGTCCGCTCCCAGCGCCGGGTCTCGCTCCCCCCAGACGATCCGGGCCGGCCATTCATTCTCGGCCAGCCCGTCGCGCAGGAAGCGCTCCTTGTCCTCGGTCAGCTCGAAGCCACGCATGATCCTCAGGAACGCCCGCCCCCGATCGCCTCGCTTCAGTAGGTAGATGTGGGCCTGGAGCTCGTGAGCCGGCACGGCCGAGCGGTCCGCGACGCCCTCCAGGTAGAAGAGCTGGGCGCCCATCCACGGGCGCATCATCGCCAGCCACAGCTCGCCGACGCCGCGGATCGAGAACGGGTGCATCGGCCACGGCCGGCGGAAGCCCGCCACGTCGACGAGGGTGTTGAGCACCGTAAGCGACAGCACCCGGTCGGGATTCCGGATCGCCCACTCGAAGCCGACCGGGCCGCCGATGTCGTGAACGACGAGGTGGCAGCGATCGATCCCCAGCGCGTCGATCGCCTCACCGGTCCAGCGCGCGAGCCCTGACCAGCTGTAGTCGAAGTCCTCGGGCCGGTCGGCCAGTCCCAGCCCCGGGAAGTCGAAGGCGACCGCGTGGAGGCCCTGGTCCGCGACCGCGGGGACGACCTTGCGGTACAGAAACGACGACGTCGGCACTCCGTGCAGCAGCACCACCGTCCCGCCGCGGCCCTGCTCCCGCGCGAAGCTCCTGACCCCACCGGCCTCGAAGTTTCGACCCGCCGCCTGGTGGATCGCGATCGCCTCGCGGGTGGCCTCGTTCATCCTCATCCCCCGAATCCTCTCACGCGACCGGCGCCGGGCGTCTTGGTAGGCTCGCCACATCGGTTCCTTTAACCCGGCCCGGAGAGGCCAGGAAGGGGCACGCAAGTGGAAGACCACGAGAAGGTCGTCCTCGACCGAGACGACCTGCGCCGCACGCTGGTGCGGATCGCGCACGAGATCATCGAGAAGAACCCGGGTGGCAGCGACCTGGCGCTCGTCGGCATCCATACCCGCGGAGCGCTCCTGGCGACCCGGCTACACGCACTTGTCGGCGAGTTGAGCGGCGCCGAGATCCCCCTGGGGGACATCGACATCTCCTTCTATCGCGACGACATGGACGGCCGCGAGCCCGCCTCGGCCCCCGTCGTCCACGCCTCGCACCTCGACTTCGGCCTCGAGGGCCGCACCGTGGTGCTGGTGGACGACGTGCTATTCACGGGCCGCACGGCCCGCGCCGCGATCGAGGCCATGTTCGACTACGGGCGACCGGACCGCGTACAGCTGGCCGCGCTGGTCGACCGCGGGCACCGTGAGCTTCCGATCCGGCCCGACTACGTCGGCAAGAACCTGCCGACCTCGCGGGAGGAGCGGGTGAACGTGCGGATGGAGGAGGCAGACGGCTACGACGAGGTCACGATCGGGCATCCCATCGGAAGCGTCGCCGCCTCCCGGACGGAGGAGGAAGAGTGATGCGGAACCTGCTCGGGATCGAGGGGATGGAGCGCGCCGACATCGACCGGATCCTGGAACGGGCGGAGAGCTTCGCCGAGGTCGGGCGGCGCGACATCAAGAAGGTGCCCACGCTGCGCGGGCGCACGGTGGTGAGCCTCTTCTACGAGGCCAGCACCCGCACCAGCTCGTCGTTCGAGCTTGCCGCCAAGCGCCTTTCGGCCGATGTCATCTCGGTCAAGTCCGCCGGCTCCTCGGTTGACAAGGGCGAGTCGCTGAAGGACACGGTCGCGACCCTCAGCGCCTACGGGCCCGAGGCGATCATCATTCGCTCACCCCACGCCGGCGCAGCGAAGCTGGTCGCCGGCTGGACCGACGCCGCCGTCATCAACGCCGGGGACGGCAAGCACGAGCACCCGAGCCAGGCGCTGCTCGACGTCTTCACGCTCCGCCAGCGCCTAGGCGACCTCGAGGGAAAGCGGATCTGGATCGTGGGCGACGTCCTCCACAGCCGCGTCGCCCGCTCCTGTGCGCTCGCCTTCACGAAGATGGGCGCAGCGGTGACGCTTGCGGGGCCGCCCACCCTGATCCCGCGCGGGATCAGCGAGGTCCTGGACTGCCAGGTTGCGTTCGACCTCAGCGGGCTCGGCGAGGCCGACGTCGTCTACGCGCTGCGGATGCAGGGCGAGCGCATGCGCGACTCGTTCGTCCCCTCCCTGCGCGAGTACGCCGCCGAGTTCCAGATCGACCAACGGCGACTGGGGCCGCGCCAGCTCCTGATGCACCCGGGGCCGGTCAACCGCGGTGTCGAGCTGTCGGCCGAGGTCATCGATGGCCCCGCCTCGCTCATGACCGCACAGGTGGAGAGCGGCCTGGTCGTGCGAATGGCGATCCTCTACGAGCTGCTGACCGGACGTGACCGACCACGGGACGATCATGCCGAGGCCAACGAGACTGATGGACTGCCCACGCCGACGCCGATCGGGGAGCCGGCGTGAGGCCCGTGTCCGAGCTGGACTGGCGGGGTGGGGGCGAGCCTCAGCCGCTGATCCTGCGGCGGGTCATGGTCCTCGATCCGCGCCGGAACGTCGATGGGACCTTCGACCTGGTGGTCCGGGATGGCGAGGTGGCGGAGCTCGCCCCGCCGGGCGAGGCTGAAACCGCCGGCGCCGAGGAGGTCGAGGCCGAGGGCCTGTACGCGTTCCCCGCCTTCTTCGACCCCCACGTCCACCTGCGGACCCCTGGCGGGGAGGATGCCGAGGACGTGGAGACCGGCTCACGGGCCGCCGCCGCCGGCGGCTACTGCGGGATCCTGGCGATGGCGAACACCAGGCCTCCCGTGGACACGGCTGCCGACATCAGCGCGCTGCGCGAGCGGGCTGCCGCCGAGGCCTCGGTGCCCGTGGGGTTCCTCGCGACCGTCACCCGCGGCATCGAGGGAGAGGAGCTGACCGAGATGGCCGAGTTGCGCGATGCCGGCGCCGTTGGCTTCTCCGACGACGGGCTGCCGATCCGAAGCGCCCGGGTGATGCGCCTCGCGCTCCAGTACCAGAAGCTCGCCGGGCTTCAGATCGCGCTCCACGAGGAGGATCCCGAGCTTTCGGGCGCGGGCGTCATGAACGAGGGCCCGGTGTCGGCGCTGCTCGGGCTCGAGGGGATCCCATCGGTCTCCGAGTCCGCGATGATCGCGCGGGACGCCGCGCTTGCCCTCTACGAGGAGGCGCGGATTCACGTCCAGCACCTTTCGGCGCGGGAATCGGTCGAGGCGGTCGAGGCCGCGAAGGCCGCCGGGGTCGCGCTCACCTGCGAGGCGACCCCGCACCATCTGACGCTCACGGACGAGGAGGTGCGAAGCCTCGACGCCCGGTTCAAGATGAACCCGCCGCTGCGCAGCGAGGACGACCGCCAGGCGCTGATCGACGGCCTGCGCTCGGGGGCGATCGACTGCATCGCGACCGATCATGCCCCGCACCCGCCCGAGGCCAAGGAGGTCCCGTTCGAGGCCGCGGCGATGGGGGTGACCGGCCTTGAGACGGCGTTCGCCGTGATCCATACGGACCTCGTCTTGCCCGGGGCGCTCGACCTCGGGACCGCGGTCGAGCGGATGAGCGCCGGCGCCGAGGCGTTCGAGATCCAGCCACCGGTGCTCGAGCCGGGAAGCGAGGCGAACCTGGTCCTGTTCGATCCCGGCGCCACCTGGGAGGCGGGGGCCGAGGGGTGGGAGAGCCGCTCGAGCAACTCGTGCTTCGCTGGGCGCCAGCTCACGGGGCGGGTGTTGATGACCGTTGCAGCCGGAGGCGTCGCCTACCGCCAGCGCTCGTTCGCGATGGGGGTGGCCAGTTGAGCGTCGAGAAGCTGGCCCGTGACCGCACGACGCTGATCGTTGTCGACGTTCAGGAAGCCTTCCGCAAGGCGCTTGCCGACTTCGACGAGGTCGCCGAAGCGGCCGCGACCCTCGTTCGCGGTTCCGCCGAGCTTGGCATCCCGATCATCGTCACGGAGCAGTACCCGCAGGGGCTGGGGCAAACCGTTGAGCCCGTCGCGTCGGCTCTGCCCGAGGGCACGCAGGCGCTCGAGAAGGTTCGCTTCTCTGCCGCGGAGGCGAACGGGTTCGACCTGGGCGGGCGCGACCAGGCGCTGGTCTGCGGGATCGAGACCCACGTCTGTGTGAATCAGACCGTGCTCGACCTGCTTGCCACCGGCGTCGGCGTGCAGGTGGCGACCGACGCCGTGGGCTCGCGAACCGCGGAGAATCGGCGGCTGGGGCTGGAGCGGATGGAGCGCGCCGGCGCCGCGGTCACCAGCGTCGAGACGGCCCTGTTCGAGCTTTTGGGCGGCTCGGACGCGCCTGAATTCAAGCGGGTCCAGGCGCTGGTCACGTGATGGCCGGCGGCGGCGGATACCTCCTGCTCGAGGACGGCACCCGCTTCGACGGCGATCTGTGCGGGGCGACCGGCCAGAGCGCCACGGGAGAGGTCGTTTTCAACACCTCGATGACGGGCTACCAGGAGGCGGTCACCGACCCCTCCTACGCGGGTCAGATCATCACCTTCACCTATCCGCTCGTGGGCAACTACGGCGTCAGCGCCGAAGCGATGGAGTCCGACCGTATTCACGCCCGCGCCGTGGTCATGCGCGAGGGCAAGAACTCAGAGGACGCCGCCTCGGCGGAGGGTGGCTGGCTGGACTGGCTTCGCGATTGCAGCGTGCCCGCCATCACCCGCGTCGACACTCGTGGGCTGGTCCGGCGCATTCGGGACCGCGGCGCCATGCGGGGAGGCGTCTTCTCCGCCGAGGTACCCGAGGCAGAGGCGCGCGAGCAGGTTGGCGCCGAGCCCTCGATGGAGGGCGCCGACCTGGCGCGGGCGGTGGCCCCCGAGGCGCCCGTCGAACTGGCGGGGTCGGGGGCGCACGTCGTCGCCCTGGACACCGGGATCAAGCTCTCGATCGTGCGCCAGTTCCGGGCCAGGGACGCCCGCGTCACCCTGCTGCCGTGTACGGCGTCGGCGGCCCAGGTGCTCGAGCGCGACCCCGACCTCGTCTTCCTCGCCAACGGCCCCGGCGATCCGGCGGCGCTCGACTACCTGGTCGCCACCGTGCGCGAGTTGGTGGGCAAGCGGCCGGTCATCGGCATCTGCCTTGGCCACCAGCTGCTCTCCCGCGCCGTGGGCCTCGACACCTTCAAGCTCCCATTCGGCCACCGTGGCGCGAACCACCCCGTGAAGGAGCTCGCCACCGGGAGGATCGAGATCACCTCGCAGAACCACGGCTTCGCGGTCGCTACGCCCGACGGCGGCGGGCGGATCGAGGCCGAAGAGCCGGTGCGCTGGGATACCAACTTCGGCGCCGCCGAGCTGACGCATCTCAACCTCTACGACCGCACGGTCGAGGGTCTGGCCCTGCGCGATGTGCCGGGTCGCACCGTCCAGTACCACCCCGAGGCGGGCCCCGGCCCGCACGACGCGCGCCACCTGTTCGACGAGTTCTTGGAGCTGGCAGATGCGTAGAGCCGAGACACGCTGTGCCTCGGCAGAGGCAGGCAAGGCGGCGCGGCAGCTGGAGGTGATGCCCTGATGCCCCGGCGCGACGACATCTCGAGGATCCTGCTGATCGGCTCGGGGCCGATCGTGATCGGGCAGGCGGCGGAGTTCGACTACTCGGGCGCCCAGGCGTGCAAGGTGCTGCGTGAGGAGGGCTACGAGGTCGTACTCGTCAACTCGAACCCGGCGACGATCATGACCGACCCCGAGTTCGCCGACCGGACCTACGTCGAGCCGCTCACGCCCGGTTCGGTGGCGGCGATCATCGCTCGCGAGCGCCCCGACGCCCTGCTTCCCACGCTCGGAGGGCAGACGGCGCTCAACCTGGCGAAGGCACTGCACGACGACGGCACGCTCGAGCGACATGGGGTCGAGCTGATCGGGGCCGACTACGAAGCGATCCACCGTGCCGAGGACCGTGAGGCCTTCCGCACGACGATGGAGGACGCCGGGCTGCGCGTGCCCTGGTCCCTGATCGTCGGCTCGGTCGGGGAGGTCGAGCGCGGCCTCGCCTCCGGCGAGATCCGGCTCCCGGCGATCGTCCGGCCGGCCTTCACCCTCGGGGGGCAGGGGGGCGGCGCCGGGCACACCGACACCGAGCTGTTGCAGGTCGTCTCCGAGGGGCTTGCGGCCAGCCCGATCAACCAGGTGCTCGTGGAGGAATCGGTGCTGGGCTGGGGTGAGTTCGAGCTCGAGGTGATGCGGGACCGAAACGACAACGTGGTCGTCATCTGCTCGATCGAGAACGTCGATCCCATGGGGGTCCACACGGGGGACTCGGTCACGGTGGCCCCCGCGCAGACGCTCACCGACCCCCTCTATCAGGAGCTGCGCGACCAGGCGCTCCGCGTGATCCGCGCCGTCGGCGTGGAGACCGGTGGCTCCAACGTCCAGTTCGCCGTGAACCCCGAGTCCGGCGAGGTAGTCGTGATCGAGATGAACCCGCGGGTATCGCGGTCCTCGGCGCTGGCCTCCAAGGCGACCGGATTCCCGATCGCGAAGATCGCCGCTCGGCTCGCCGTCGGCTACGCGCTGGAGGAGATCCCCAACGACATCACGCGCGCGACTCCCGCCTCCTTCGAACCCACGATCGACTACGTCGTCACCAAGGTCCCGCGCTTCGCGTTCGAGAAGTTCCCGGGCGCCGAGGGCGAGCTGACGACGCACATGAAGTCGGTCGGCGAGGCGATGGCGATCGGCCGGACCTTCCGCGAGTCGTTCGCGAAGGCGATGCGCTCCCGCGAGCTCGACTCCCAGCCCGACCTCCCGGCGGACACCCGCGAGCTGCTGGCCCGATTGGAGCGGCCCAGCTGGGATCGGTTCGACCTGATCGCCGAGGCCTTCAGGCGCGAGGCCGGAGTGGAGGAGGTAAATAACCGCACTGCGATCGACCCGTGGTTCCTGCGCGAGCTCCAAGCCCTCGCCACCGAGGGGGACGGCACGGAGGGCCTCGAGCGCACCTACAAGGCGGTTGATACGTGCGCTGCCGAGTTCGAGGCGCGAACGCCCTACTTCTACTCCGGCCACGAACGACCGCCCGTCGCCTCCTCCGCTCCCGCT
>Ga0299913_10004334_pt1 | contig 11893 bp, 13 predicted proteins | sample RVTome_9_FD_201360 | JGI IMG/M metagenome (GOLD analysis project Ga0299913, IMG submission 201360) | Soil microbial communities from uranium-contaminated site in the Upper Colorado River Basin, Wyoming, United States - RVT155D38 (version 2) ... | reverse complement strand
CGGTGCAGGGTCTCGGTCGCGGACCGCTCGTCCTCGGCCCAGCAGACGGTGACCTGGCCGTAGATCGAGCGCTCGGCGGCGCCGGCCGCGCTGAAGGCGTCGATCACCTCCCGCTGCGGCGCGACGACGATGAGGCCGTCCCCGTGCTCGCCGGCCATCGCCCCCGACTCCGGGCCGGAGGCGGCGACCATGATCCGCGGCGGCTCGGCGGGCAGCGTGTACAGGCGCGCGTTCTCGACGACGTAGTGATCACCCTCGTGGCTGAAGAGCCGGCCCTGCCACAGGCCGCGCATCACCTCGATCGCCTCGACGAGCATCTCCCTCCGCTCCCGATACGGCGGCCAGTGGTCGCCGAGGACGTGCTCGTTGAGGTTCTCGCCGGTGCCGACCCCCAGGAAGAATCGACCCTCGAACAGGTCGGCGGTGGTCGCCGCGGCCTGCGCGATGATCGCCGGGTGGATGCGCATGGTCGGGCAGGTCACGCCGGTCCCGACCTCGAGCCGCGACGTCTCGCGCGCGATGGCGCCGAGGACCGCCCAGACGAATGGCGAGTGACCCTGGGCGTCGACCCACGGGTGGTAGTGGTCGCTGATCAGCGCGAACTCGAACCCCGCCTCCTCGGCCATGGCCGCCTGGCGCACCAGGTCCGCCGGCGGGTGCTCCTCGCTGCTGAGCGCGTATCCGAATCGAACCATCGGGGCCCGCACGTGCATGACCGATGCCGGACCGGGCGTCAGTGAAGGTGATCCTCCCAGTCGTCCGGCACGCGACCCTCGGGCCCGGGAACGGGCTGGTCCAGCGGGCGGTGCTCCGGCGGAGCGAGATCGGGTCCCGCGGCGTAGTCCTGGGTGAGATAGCTGTAGAACCAGCTCTCGCCGGGCTCGAAGCTGCGAACGACCGCGTGGCCCGTCTCGGCCGCGTGCTGACTGGCGTGCTGCGACGGCGACGTGTCGCAGCAGCCGATGTGGCCGCAGGCGGCGCAGCGACGCAGATGGAACCACCAGCCTCCGCTCTCGAGGCACTCCGCGCATCCGGTCCCGCTCGGCGGCACGGTCGGATCGATCTGGGCCACGCCACGAGGATAATGGGTATCGTTGGCCGATGAAGGCGACCGCCCCGGTCGACATCGTCCCGGCGACGCTCGATCGATGGGACGACGTGCTCGAGCTGCTCGACGTCAGCGGCGAGGCCGGATGCTGGTGCCAGCCATGGCGCGGCTTCGACACGAAGGCGCGCTCGGGAGGCCGTTCGCGCGGCCAGCTCATGCGCGAGCAGATGGCGGGCAGTCCCCCGCCCGGCTACCTCGCGTACCTCGACGGGGTGCCGGTCGGGTGGGTCGGAGTCAGCGTGCGGACCCGCACCCCGCGGCTCGTGAGCTCACGCACGATCCCGATGGTCGACGACCTGCCGGTGTGGTCCATCGGCTGCTTCCGGATCCGTCCCGGGCATCGGCGCCGCGGGATCGCGACGGCGCTGCTGTCCGGCGTGGTCCAGGCTGCGCGCGAGGCGCGGGCACCGGGCGTCGAGGCCTATCCGATCGACCCGACCGGCGCCCGCGTCGAGGTCGGGGCGGGCTTCGTGGGCATCGCGTCGATGTTCGACGCGGCCGGGTTCCGCCGCGTGCTCGTCACCGATGCCCACAGCGGCGGCCTGCCGCGCCACCTCGTCAGGCTGGATCTGGCGCCGGCATCGGGCTCATGAGCTGGAAGTAGTTGTCGTCCGGGTCGGCCAGCGTGGCGATGAGCCCGGTCTCGTCCCCGTCGAAGCCGTACGGCTCGCGCACGACGCGGGCACCCGCGGCCACGAGGCGCTCGAACTCGCCCTTCACGTCGGCGGTCTCGAGGTTCCAGATCAGCCGCCCGGGGTGCGCGTTCGGCCCGTGCACCTCGGTGTGGGGTCCGATCGTCAGCCACCCGCTCCCCAGCTGCCAGCCGGTGTAGCCGCCCTCGGCCATGGCCGGCTCGCCGAACAGGCGGGTGTAGTACTCGACGAGGCGCTGCGGGTCCTCCGACCCGACGAGGATGCTGTTGAGGTCCATCGATTCTCCTCGGTCATGATACGTTGTTGGTTGGACGGCTCGCAGGCCCCGGAATCATCGGTGAGGCAAAGCGGGCCTCGATGAGTCGCGCGACATGCATCGGTCTACGCTGTCAGCCGTGATCAAGGTCGAGCGACTCGTGAAACGCTACCGCAAGGCGGAGCGCAATGCCGTCGACGGCATCAGCTTCGACGTGCGCGCCGGTGAGTTCTTCGCGCTCCTCGGCCCGAACGGGGCCGGCAAGACCACGACGATCTCGATCCTGACGACGACCCTGAGCCCGACCGACGGCGTCGCCACGATCGACGGGCACGACATCGAGCGCGAGGCGAGCGCCGTGCGGCGCAAGGTCGGGATCATCTTCCAGCGACCGAGCCTGGACCGGAACCTCACCGGCGAGGAGAACGTCCGCTTTCACGCCGTGCTGTACGGGGTCGCGCCGTACCGGCCCACGTACCGGCTCATGCCGGCGGCGTACCGCGAGCAGGTCGCGGAGCTGGCGGCCGTCGTGGGCCTGGGCGACGAGATCTTCGCGCCGATCCGGACCTACTCGGGCGGGATGAGCCGCAAGCTCGAGATCGTCCGGAGCCTGATCCATCGGCCCAGGGTCCTCTTCCTGGACGAGCCGACGGCCGGCCTGGACTCGCCCTCGCGGCGCAGCCTGTGGGCGCACCTCGATCGCGTTCGTCGCGAGAGCAACACGACGATCCTGCTGACGACGCACTACCTCGAGGAGGCGGAGCAGGCCGACCGGATCTGCATCATCGACCGCGGGCGCGTCGTCTCCTCCGGCACGCCCTCGGAGATCAAGGCCGATCTCGTGGAGGAGTACGTGCTGGTCGACACGCCCGACCGTATCGGGCTGCGCGCCGAGCTCGGCCGGCTGGGGCTGCCCTTCTCGGGCGACGGGCCGTTCCGCGTCGAGCTCGACGGGCGCAGCACCCACGCCGTGCTGAAGGCGATCGATACGCCGCTGAGCCTGGTCCGCACCCACGCGCCGACGCTCGAGGACGCGTACCTGGGGATCGTGGGCGCCGGTGCCGGGGGCGACGGCGCCGGGGAGGAGGCGGCCGATGCATGAGGCCGCGGCCGTGGCGGCCATCGCCCACCGCGACCTCGTCAAGCTGCTGCGCGACCGCACGCGGCTCATCGCCGACCTCGCGTTCCCGATGATCATCATCGGCGTGCTCGGCGTGAGCCTGCAGGCCGGCTTCGGCGACGTGGCGGAGTTCAACTTCCTGACCTTCGTCTTCACCGGCGTGCTGGCCCAGACGCTGTGGCAGTCGGCCGCGCTCGGCGTGATCAGCCTCATCGAGGACCGCGAGAACGACTTCAGCCAGGAGATCTTCGTCTCCCCCGTCTCGCGCTACTCGATCGTCGTCGGCAAGGTCCTGGGCGAGTCGCTCGTGGCCCTGCCGCAGGGCGCCGCGATCGTGGCCTTCGGGTTCGTGCTCGGCATCCCGCTGTCGCCGGCGACGATCCTGGCACTCTTCCCCGCCGCCCTGGTGGTGACGGTGTTCGGCGCCGCGTTCGGGGTCCTGGTCCTGTCGCGGCTGCCGAACCGGCGCGCGGCATCGCAGATCTTCCCGTTCATCATGCTGCCGCAGTTCTTCCTCGCCGGCGTCTTCAACCCGATCGCCGGGCTGCCGCCGATCCTGGACGTGGCCTCGCGCATCGCCCCGATGCGATACGCGGTCGACCTCATGCGCAACGCCTACTACGCCATCCATCCGGAGACGGTGGAGGTCGCGCTGGAGCCCGCCGGTGCGAACCTGGCGATCATCGGCGGGCTGTTCGTCGCGTTCATCGTCGTCGGCACGGCGCTCTTCGTCCGGGCCGAGCGGAACCGGTAGCCGGCCCGAGCCCGCCGGCCGGGATCGAACTGTCCGTGCCGCTGGTGACGCCATACGCTGTAGACGGGGCCGAACGGCTCCGCACCGGGAGGCAGCGATGGAACGCTCTCTGGTGGAGCAGGCCCAGCACGGCGATCGCGAGGCGTTCACCAGCCTCGCGTTCGAGCTGAGCGACCGCCTGTTCGCGGTGGCGCATCGGATCCTGCGCGACTTCGACTCCGCCGGCGACGCGCTCCAGGTGACGCTCCTTCGCCTGTGGCGCGACCTGCCCAGCCTGCGCGACCCGGACCTCGTCGAGGCCTGGGCCTACCGCGTGCTCGTGCGGGCGTGCCACGACCAGCTGCGGAAGCAGCGACGGCAGCCGTCCATGCTTCATCTGCTCCATGCCGATGAGGCGGAGCCGGATGCCTCCGCCGCCGTGGCCGATCGCGAGCAGCTCGAGCGAGCGTTCCGGACGCTCTCGTCCGAGCAGCGTGCCGCGGTCGTGCTGCAGTACTACCGCGGCCTGACCCTGAACGAGATCGCCGAGATCCTGGGCGTGCCGGCCGGCACCGTTCGTTCTCGGCTCCACTACGCGAAGCGCGCACTGCGCTCGGCCATCGAGGCCGATGCGCGGGAACCCATCACCCGAAAGGGACGCCTGGCATGAACCGAGAACCGGACTTCGACTCCGTCGTGACGAGCTGGATCGACGAGGGCGCCGATCGAGCCCCGGAGCGATTCGTGTGGGCGGCCATCGAGGACGTGGAGCGCACTCCGCAGCGCGGCGCCTGGGTGGCGTCGACGGAGGAGTACCTCATGCAGCTCAAGCGTGCGGCGCCCGTCCTGGGCATCGCCGCGGCGATCGTCCTGGCGATCGTCGCCTTCCAGATCGTCGGGACGCGCAACGTGGGCGATCCCGACCCGACTCCGCGGGCGTACGCGCCCGAGGACCTCGAGACCATCGTGATCTCGGAGGCCAACGCGCCGACCGACGTCGACGTCGGCAACACCACCACGGGGCTCGTGGCGCTCAGCTCGCCGCTCCATCCGGGCGGTGACACGATCGACACGTCCGAGTTCGTCGACGCCATCAACACCGAGCTCAGCTTCCCGGACGGGGGCTACGCCACCTGGGCCGCGCTCTTCGAGACGGAGGAGGCCGCGATGCAGGCCTTCGACTTCCTGGTCGAGGAGCACGAGTCACCCGATGGCTGGAACCTCGACGAGGGCACGCCCCCCGATCCCCCGCTCGGCGACGAGAGCGTCGTCTGGACGGGACAGCAATACGACTTCGAGTCCGCCCGGACGCTCTTCTGGCGGCAGGGGACCCTGCTCCTCGCCGTCGTCGGATGGGTGGACTGGACCGACGAGCAGGTTCGGGAGATCGCCGACGGGATGGCGGACCGAGCGAAGTAGCCTCACGATCCGCGGTGGTGGGCTCCTCCGGGAGCCGACCACCGTGCGCCGACCCGCTCAGCCGAGGCCGTCGAGCGGCTCCCATCCCAGGACTCTGCGGCCCTCGTCCAGGCTGAACCAGCGGCCGGGGTTGTCGCCGACGCCGTTGACGATCGCGAATCCCACCTGCGCCTCGAGCGACGCGGCCACCAGCGAGGCGCAGTCGCGATGGCTGAGCCACATCGCCGGCGCCCGTCGCTGCACCTCCGGACCGCCCCGGATCGGGTCCGATTGCCCCGGCGGCCGATCGTCCTCGGTCACCCAGCCGATGCGGAGGCAGACCACCTCGAGGCCGTGCCGCTCGGCGTAGAACCGCCCCAGGGCCTCGCCCCACGCCTTGCTCGCCCCGTAGAGGGAGTCGGGCCGGATCGGCGCATCGGCGCCGACCTCGATCGGGTGCTCGGGATCGATGAAGCGCTCGTCGTCGGTGAGGTACATCCCGACGACGTGGTTCGAGCTCGCGAACACGACGCGCCGCACCCGCTGACGTCGGGCGGCCTCGTAGACGTGGTAGGCGCCGATGAGGTTCGGCCCGACGAGGTCCTCCCACCCGGCGCCGACGTCCGCGTTCGCCGCCAGGTGCACGATCGCGTCGCTCCCCGCCACGGCGCGAGCCACCTCGTCGAGGTCGGTGACGTCGGCATCGGCGCGACCGAGCGCGACGACCTCGAACCGGCCGGGGTCGAGGCGGCCGACCAGGACCCGTCCGACCAGGCCGCCCGCGCCGGTGATCGCGACGCGCAGGCGCTCGCTCATGTGCGCATCGTATCGGCGCCCCGGCCGTTCCAGCGATGAGTTTCGGCCGTCGCATCGGTCCAAGGACTCGACGGGGGTGGTCACTCGAAGAGGAGGGTCCCGTGCCGGAGCTCAATCCCCTGGCGATCGTCGTCGCCGCGGTCATCGTCTTCGTCGTCAGCACCGTGTACTACATCGTCTTCGCCGCGCGCATGGTCGACCTGCGCCAGGGCAACGAGGACGCCGGCGGCGTGCAGCCGTGGAAGATCGGCGTCGAGATCGTGCGCAGCCTCGTGCTCGCCACCGTGATCGCGGGCCTCGTGGTCCTGCTCGGCGTGACCGACCTGGGCGGTGCGCTCCAGCTCGCGCTGGCGCTGTGGATCGGCTTCCCGGTCATCCTGCTCGTGGGCTCGGTGATCTGGGAGAACGTCAACCCGGCGCTCGCCACGATTCACGCCGGCGACTGGCTGCTGAAGCTCGTCATCGTCTCCGGCGTGGTGACGCTGTGGCCGTGAGCTCGGCCGTGACGCCGATGGACTGGAAGCTCGAGGTGGTCGGGATCCCCGTCTCGGACGTGTCCAGGAGGTCAGGCACGGCAACCCCGACCGCTAGCGGCTTACGGGCCGTAGGCGGCCCAGATCGCCTCGCGCAGGCTCATGCCCGACGTCCGCACGGCGGACGCGATCGGCTTCCCGACGTAGCGGTAGTGCCACGGCTCGTAGGCGTAGCAGGTGACGTCCGTCCTGCCCTTGGGGTACGTCATCACGAACCCGTAGCGCCAGGCGTTGGCCGTCATCCAGGCCCCGGCCGTGGTCGTCGCCCAGTCGGCGTAGTCCCACGGGGCCGATCCGTTCAGTGACGTCACGTCAACCGTCGTCCCCAGCTGGTGCTCCGAGTGCCCCGCACGGGCGCTGGTCAGCAGCGCCTGCTGGTATCCGCTCACGCTGACCCAGTAGTCGAACGTCGTCTTCTGCTGGGCGTAGCTGCGGTAGGCGCTCACGAGCCGGATCGTCGCGCCGGCCGCTCGGGCGTCGGTGGCCATGGCCTTCAGGTTGGAGGCGACGATCTTCCGCACGCGGTAGCCGGAGTTGAGCGCGAGCGTGCCCGTGTCGACCAGGTCGCCGGGCGCGTAGGTCGACGGCAGCTTGTAGATCGTGTCGAGCAGCGTGATCGCGTACTGGTCGTACGCTCGCCGGCTGGTCAGGACGTCGTCGTAGCGACAGGCCGGCGGACGCGGAGCGCGTCCCAGCGCCGAGGCGATCGTCTCGGTGACCTTCACCCACGCGCCCTGCAGCGGCCCGGCGGACACGTGGGCGTAGCGCACGCCGCTCACCATCTTGGACCGATCGACCGCCGCGGTGACCCGCGCGATCGTCCCGAACCGCTTCGCCAGCGAGGCCGACGCGCCGTCGCTGCTGAAGGTCACGCCGCGGAACCGCGCCGGGCCGACGAACTCGACCGTGATCGGCGTCGCGTACGACACCCGCTCGCTGAAGCCGGCCGCGGCGATCGGCGCGGGCGACGAGGCGCGGTGGAGGAGCGCGGCCATCTGCCCGCGCGTCACCACCCGGGTCGGGCACACGCGCGCGCTGCCGCAGCCCCGGGTGATGCCCGCGAAGTAGAGCCGGTCGAGGTTGGCCTCGTGGCTCGTGCCGTCGTCGTCCGCGAACCAGTCGTTCCCGGCGCCGTAGCGAAGGCCCAGCGCCCGGGTCAGGAAAGTCGCCATCTGGCCGCGGGTGACGTCGTGCTTCGGGCAGAACAGGCCCTGCGCGCAGCCGGTCGTCACGCCGCTGACGTAGAGGCGGTTGATGTTGCGCTCGTGGACCGATCCGTCGTCGTCGTGGAATGGATCGGTCGCCGGCTCGGCGGTGTAGCCGAACATCCGCACCAGGAACGTCGCCATCTGGCCTCGGGTCACCGGGTCGTCCGGGCAGAACTTCCCATCGCCACAGCCGGTCGTGATGCCCTCGCCGGCGAGCCACTCGATGTCGGCGCGGAACGGGGAGTCGGCGATGTCGCTGAACGTCGCCGCGGCGACCGGCGCCGGGCCGAGGCCCAGGCCCCCGGCCAGGGCGATCACGGCGGCGAGGAGGAGCAGTGACGGGTGCTGACGACGCGACATCGAGGCGAGCCTACGGCCTGCCGGCCGCCCGCCCCAATGGTCAATCCGCGCACCCGCGAGCGGCCGAATGTCGCGTTGCGGCCGGCGTCAGGCTCCGGGCGCGGCTCCTCGGAGCTGGTGGCGGGTCAGCCAGGCGGCCACCAGGACGACGGCGGCGCCGAGGAGCGCCAGCCCGGCGGCGAGGCTCAGCGAGGCGGCGTCGGGCGGGCCGAGGAGGCCGCGATCCTCGGTGAGCCACGGCCACAGCGCCCGGAGGGAGCCGGCCATCAGCCCCACCAGCGCGGCCATCGTCCACTCGTGATGGTGCTCGAGCAGCCACTCGAGCAGCTTCGAGAACAAGCCCAGGCCGACGGCCGCCCCGGCCACGAACACGGCGACGTACGGGATGTCGAGCGCCGACAGCGCGCGAAGCGTCGCCTCGTAGATTCCCAGCACGAGCAGCAGGAAGGCGCCGCTGACCCCGGGCAGGATCATGGCGCAGATCGCGATCGCGGCGAAGACGAAGACCAGGTACAGCGGCGGGGCGGGGATCTCGCGTGGCGGCAGCCCGACGAGGAGGAAGGCGGCAACGGCGGCAGCGACCATGATCCCCAGCTCCGCGGCACCGATGTGGCGCATCCGCCGCAGGGGGATGACGAGGGACCCGACGATGAGCCCGAAGAAGAGCGCCCGCACCTGGACCGGGTACGTCTCGAGCAGGTGCGGCACGATGCGCGAGCCGATGTACAGCGCCGTGACGATCCCGATGCCGAGCGGCAGGACCAGGCCCCAGTCCACCTCCCCGAACCGGCGCCGTGCGCCGGCACCGTCCAGGCGCACCGACGCGAACACGCCCGAGGCGCCGGCCCGGACCGAGTGGATGAGGCGCTCGTAGATGCCCACCACGAGCGCCACCGTTCCGCCGCTGACGCCCGGCACGACGTCGGCGGATCCCATGGCCAGCCCCTGGACGAGATGGACCAGCGAGCGTTGGAGTGCGGACATGCGAGCGGCAGCCTAGCAGGCGATCCGCGCCATGGCGGACGTGTATCGTGCAGACCAGACCCCGCGGATGGACCGATGAACGACCACCAGACCGCCGACGCCGGCACGCCATCCCCCGCCGAGGCGGCGGCATCCCAGGCGAGCGTCCGCGATCACCTGGCCAACGAGCGCACGCTGCTGGCCTGGGTCCGCACGGCGCTGACGATCATCGGGCTGGGCTTCATCCTCGGCCGCCTCCTCGTCGAGGACGGGGCGGAAGACGTCTTTCTCACCGCCTCGAGCGTCGCCCTCGTCCTCCTCGGTGGCATCGCGTCGCTCCTGGCGGCGCGGCGGTTCCTGCGGACGGAACGCGAGATCGAGACGGGCGACTTCCATCCGTCGTCGCAGCTGGACGTCGCCCTCGCCGGCGGCGTCGCGGTGGCGGCCCTCGTGCTGGCCGCGTCGCTCGTCCTCGGACGCTAGCGCCATCGACGCGATCGCACGCTGACGACCGCGCGCGTACCATGCGCGCGATGCCCCACGACTACACCGGCGTCACCGCCGACACGGTCCGCGCCGAGACCGATGCCGCGCTCGCCGAGGCCGACCGCCTGGTCGGCCTCGGCATCGACTCGGCCGGGCCCCCGACCTTCGAGCGGGTGCTCGGCTCGCTCGAGCTGGCCGGCGCCGCCGTGGCGCGCGGCTACGGCCGCGGCGCGTTCCTGGGACAGTGCCATCCCACTGCCGACGTGCGGGATGCCGGCATCGAGGCGGAGGCGCGGCTCAACAAGTGGCGCGTGGCGCTGGTCTTCCGTCGCGACGTGTACGCGGCCGTCCGCGCAATGGCCGAGACCGATGCCGCGCGGTCGCTGTCCGGCGAGGAGGTGCGGCTGCTCGAGCACTGGCTGCGCGACTTCCGCCGCGCAGGCCACGAACTGCCCGACGAGCCTCGTGCCGAGCTCGAGCGCCTCCGGACGCGGCTGGTCGAGGTCGAGGTCGAGTTCGGGCGCAACCTGAACGACTACCGCGACGCGATCGAGGTGACGCGTGAGCAGCTCGACGGCCTCCCCGACGACTACGTCGAGCGCCTCGCCCCGGGATCGCGCGATGGCACGTATCGGGTCAGCCTCGACTACCCGGAGCTCAACCCGTTCCTCGAGCAGGCGCACGACCGCGAGCTCCGGCACGCGCTGTTCGTGAAGCACTGGAATCGCGCGGTCGAGCAGAACCGGCCGCTGCTCGAGGAGGCGCTCTCGCTCCGGCAGGGGATCGCCTCCCTGCTGGGCCACCCCACCTGGGCGCACCTGGCCATGGAGGTGAAGATGGCGCGCGCCCCGGAGCGGGTCCGCCGCTTCTACGAGGACCTGCTGCCGAGCCTGTCGGCCCGGGTGCGTAGGGAGCTCGACGGGCTGGGCGAGCGGCTTCGCGCCCGCGGGCACGACGGCCCGGTCACGGGGTGGGATTGGCGATACGAGCACGAGGCGATGCGCCGCGCCGAGTTCGGCCTCGACCAGAACGCGATCGCCGACTACTTCCCGCTCGAATCGGTGATGGACGGCATGTTCGCGCTGACCGGTGAGGTCTTCGGGCTGTCCTACCGCCGGATTCCCGACGCCCGCGCCTGGCACCCCGACGTGCGGCTCTACGAGATCAGCGATCGCGCCACAGGCGAGCACATCGCCGACTTCTACGCCGACCTGCACCCGCGCGAGGGCAAGTTCGGCCATGCCGCCGCCTTCCCGCTGGTCGTCGGGCATCGCGCCGCCGACGGCCGGCGCGTGGCGCCCGTCAGCGCCATCCTGGCGAACTTCACGCCGCCCTCGGCGGATCGGCCCGCGCTGCTCAAGCACGGCGAGGTGGAGACCCTCTTCCACGAGTTCGGGCACATCCTGCACATGAGCCTGACCCGCGCGTCCCACGCCCGCTTCTCCGCAGGGGAGACCGAGTGGGACTTCGTGGAGGCGCCGTCCCAGATCATGGAGCACTGGACCTGGGAGCCATCGGTCCTGGAGCGCTTCGCGCGTCACTGGCGCACGGGCGAGCCGATCCCGGCCGACCTGGTCGACCAGATGCGGCGCGCGCGCTGGCTGAACGTGGGCATCGTCATCGGCATGCAGGCCTTCTACGGCCGGATCGACCTCGCCCTGCACGCGGAGCCGGAGGTGGGCGACCTGGACGAGGCCCTGCGCCGCGCCTACGCCGTCACCGGCATGCCCTATCCGGAGGGCACGTTCATGCTGTCCGGCTTCGGCCACCTGCTCGGCGGCTACGACGCCGGCTACTACGGCTACCTGTGGGCCGAGGTGATCGGCGACGACATGTTCGGGCGATTCGTGCGCGAGGGCGTGGCGTCGCCGGCGGTCGGCGCCGTGTACCGGCGCGAGATCCTGGAGCCGAACGGCACGCGCGACGCCGACGACCTCGTTCGCGCCTTCCTCGGACGCGCTCCCTCGAGCGAGGAGTTCCTGCGCCTGCGGGGCATGGCGGCCGGCTGAGCGCGTGTGTCGCGCGGGTCATGCCGCGCCAGCCGTGTCACAACCGGTCGCCCGGGCCCGTCATGAGGACCCACGGCCCCTTCGTACTAGGGCCGCCGCGGAGGGCATCGCCTACGATGCGCACCGCACTCAACCACACCCGAGGAACCCGATGTCACGACCCCGACTGCTGCCGCCGATCCTGGTCATCGGGTTGCTGCTGACCGCCTGCGCAGGCGGAACCGATGCGTCCCCGTCACCCACCGACGAG
>Ga0299913_10004333_pt1 | contig 11894 bp, 10 predicted proteins | sample RVTome_9_FD_201360 | JGI IMG/M metagenome (GOLD analysis project Ga0299913, IMG submission 201360) | Soil microbial communities from uranium-contaminated site in the Upper Colorado River Basin, Wyoming, United States - RVT155D38 (version 2) ... | reverse complement strand
GAACTCACCGAGCCGGCTGGCAGGAACCACGAACCGTCCGAGAGCCCAGGCATCGGTTCCGGTTCTGTAGTCGGCATAGTTACGCACGGCGCTGGACATGTCCAGCCCCGCCGGTGGGAATAACCCCGCGTAATCGATGCCTGCAGCTAGAAGGTTGCGGATCGCGTTCATTACGGGGGATAATAGCACCCGTTGTCCAGGACGACACCACACCCACTGCCGTGAGCTGCTCGGTACTCACTCAGGTTCTGCCATGACCATCGCAAGCGTCAATCCTGTCACAGGCGAGACTGTTCGCGCGTTTCCTCCGTTGAAGGACTCAGAGGTCGAGAATCGCCTTCAGCGTTCTATGGACACCTACCAACGCTACCGTCGGACGCCGCTGGCTGAGCGCACCCACATGCTGCTCCAGGCCGCCGGTATTCTGGAGGCCGAGAAGAAGCGCTTCGGCGAGCTGATGGTCCTCGAAATGGGCAAGACGCTGAAGGCGGCAGTCGAAGAGGTAGTCAAATGTGCGTGGGGATGCCGGTACTATGCGGAGAACGCCGAGCCCTTTCTGGCGGACGAGGTCATCGAGACCAGCGCATCCCGCAGCCTGATAATCTATGAGCCTGTCGGCCCAGTTCTGGCGATCATGCCCTGGAACTTTCCTTTCTGGCAGGTCTTCCGCTTTGCGGCGCCGGCGCTGGCCGCCGGAAACGTGGGTCTCCTGAAGCACGCGTCGAATGTGCCGCAGTGCGCACTTGCCATCGAGGAGATCTTCCTGCGGGCAGGATTCCCCGAGGGCTGCTTTCAGACGCTGCTGATCGAAACTGATCGAGTTCAGCGCGTGATCGACGATCCCCGGGTCGCGGCAGTGACCTTGACTGGAAGTGCCGGCGCCGGCAGCGCGGTGGCGGCGGCGGCCGGAAAGCGGATCAAGAAGTCGGTACTGGAGCTTGGCGGAAGCGACCCCTTCATCGTGATGCCAAGCGCCAGCCTCGAGGCCGCGGCGCGGACCGCCGTGAAAGCTCGAGCGATCAATAACGGCCAGTCGTGCATCGCGGCGAAACGCTTTATCGCCGTAGGCGAAGTCGCGGATGAGTTCGAGCGACTGTTCGTGGCAGGCACGCAAGCATTGGTTGTGGGCGATCCCATGGACCCCGCGACCGATGTCGGTCCCCTGGCAACGGAGGGCCAGGTAGAAACCCTCGTGGATCAGGTTCAGCGTTCGGTGCGCGCCGGGGCTCGGCTCCTGACAGGGGGGAAGCGGCTGGTGCGGCCAGGATACTACTTCGCTCCAGGGGTGCTGACCGACATCACTCCGGAGTCACCGGCCTACCGCGAGGAGCTCTTCGGCCCGGTCGCTCTGCTCTTCCGAGCGCGCGATATCACGGAGGCTATCCGGATCGCGAACGACTCGCCGTTCGGCCTGGGAGCGAGTGTTTGGACGAACGATGACGGAGAGCGCCGGCGATTCATCGCCGAGCTGGAGTCTGGAATGGTCTTCGTCAACGCCATGGTGGCCTCCGATCCGAGACTTCCGTTCGGTGGTATCAAACAATCGGGCTACGGGCGGGAGTTGGGTGAGTACGGATTACGGGAGTTCGTAAACATCAAGACGGTGTGGATCAGCGACGCTCCTTGACGGCCGGCGCCGGAGGTGGGGATTGTCACACAGAGCACAGAGCATAACTCTTGGCGGGCTCGGAGCCGTTCTCCGTCGCGCGGCTGCCAGTTGGTGGAACGATAACGTCCCTCACCTCGGAGCCGCCCTCTCGTACTACACTCTCTTCTCCCTGGCCCCGATCCTCATCGTAGCGATCGCAATAGCCGGACTAGCCTTCGGAGCCGAGGCTGTCCGTGGTGAGATTGTGGCGCAAATCGATGAGTTGGTGGGGCACGACGGCGCAGTTGCGGTTCAGGCCATGCTCCAGGGAGCAGCGAAGCCGGCGGCCGGCATTCCCGCAACGATCATCGGCGTCATCACCTTCTTCATCGGGGCGACAGGTGCGTTTCTGGAGCTGCAAGCTGCCTTGAATACCATTTGGCGGGTTAAACCCAAGAGTGAAGCGAGCTGGTGGCGCACGCTGCTGATGCAGCGGGTGATCTCGTTTGCGCTGGTGGTTGGCGTGGGCTTCCTTCTGCTCACCTCGCTGCTCGTCAGCGCGGCACTCGCCGCCTTGCACCGATACATGGGTCATACCTACCCCGGCGTCACAGTTCTGTGGACCGCGCTGAATGTCATCGTTTCTCTCACGGTGATCACATTGCTTTTTGCCATGATTTACAAGGTGCTTCCTGACGTCGAGCTGGCCTGGAGCGATGTGTGGGTCGGCGGTCTGGTGACTGCGGGTCTGTTTACCATCGGAAAGTCCCTGATCGGCCTCTATCTCGGGACCAGCGGCTTCTCCTCCACCTACGGTGCTGCCGGATCGGTGGTCGTTCTCCTCGTGTGGGTCTACTACTCGTCGCAGATCGTACTTCTGGGGGCTGAATTCACCCGCGAGTACGTCGCTCAATTTGGACGGCGGCCGCCGCCATCTGAGTTTGCGGAAAAGGAGCACGGCAGGGCGATAGGAGGGTAGGGATAGTCATGCCCGCGTGCCCGCCTCCCCCCTCCAGGCTTCTACCGATGGGTCCTTCCCATGAACTTTTCCCCCTGGGGCGGTGCATACGCATGCATCCGCCGGAGCAGCTGCACCGAGTCCGACTCGACGATGATGGCCTGCCGGTGCTCCTCCGTGAGGAAACCTTCCCGTACCGCATGATCGAGAAACCCCGTGAGGCCGTCGAAGTATCCCTCCACGTTGAGAATACCCGACGGCTTCGCGTGAATGCCCAATTGCGCCCAGGTGAGAATCTCGAACAAGCCCTCCAGAGTTCCGATCCCGCCGGGAAGGGCAATGAATCCGTCGGACATATCCGCCATCTGCGACTTCCGCTGGTGCATCGAGGCCACCACGATCAAATTCGGAATGCCTCGGTGGGCCGCTTCCTTTTGTACCAACTGCTGTGGAATGATCCCGGTGACATGGCCACCGTGCTCATGGACCGAATCAGCCAATTCACCCATGATGCCGACGCTCGCGCCGCCATAAACCAACTCGATACCCTGCTCGGCGAGCACCTTCCCCAGCTGGCGCGCGGCGGCTCCGTATTCGGGCCGAGTCCCCGGGTTGGTGCCGCAGAACACGCAGATCCGGTTCATCTGTCGCTCGGTTTCCATCTATTGCCTCGGGGCGAGGTTGGTAATTCCTTCAAAGGCAGTCTGGAGTCTTAACTCGGGCTCCACGCTTCAACGAGATGAAGCGGGTGCTCCGACTACATAAGTATAGGGAGTTGAGATATGCAAAGGCGCACTCTGGGCCGGGAGGGTTTGACGGTCTCGGCCCTTGGACTTGGTTGTATGGGGATGTCCGAGTTCTACGAAGGGCGAAATGATGCCGAGTCAATCGCCACGATCCACCGGGCACTCGACAGCGGTATCGATTTTCTCGACACTGCCGACATGTATGGACCTTTCACCAATGAGCGTCTGGTTGGCAAGGCCATTCGAGGGCGTCGAGAGGGAGTCATTCTGGCAACGAAGTTCGGCAATCAGCGAGGTGAGGACGGCAGTTTCCTCGGGGTGAACGGGCGCCCCGATTATGTGCGGAATTCATGCAACGGATCGCTCCAACGGCTAGGCGTCGACCACATTGACCTTTACTATCAGCACCGGGTGGACCGCAGCGTACCGATCGAGGAAACCGTCGGCGCCATGGCTCAGCTGGTGGACGAAGGGAAGGTGCGATTCCTGGGACTTTCGGAAGCATCACCTAGCACCATCCGGCGCGCAAACGAGGAGCGTCAGATCACGGCGCTTCAGACCGAGTATTCACTCTGGACCCGTGATCCCGAGGACGAGATCCTACCGCTCTGCCGTGAGCTTGGCATAGGGTTCGTAGCGTATAGCCCGCTCGGACGAGGCTTTCTGACCGGGCGGTTTCGCAGCTTCGAGGATCTGCCCGAGGAGGATTACCGGCGCAACTCCCCACGCTTTCAGGGCGAGAACTTCCAAAAGAACCTCGATCTGGTTCAGCAGGTGGAGGAGATTGCCCGCCTCAAGAACTGCACACCGGCACAGCTCGCCCTGGCGTGGCTGCTGGCTCAAGGAGATGATATCGTCCCCATCCCGGGAACCAAGCAGCGACGCTACCTGGACGAGAATGTACAATCTCTCCAGATCCAGCTGACGCCGGGGGACCTGGAGCGCATAGAAGAGGTGGCGCCGAAGGGCGCCGCTTCGGGTGACCGGTACCACGAGGCAGGGATGCGGACGATCAACGGCTGAGTCAGATCCGTTCCCGCGGCCCGCTCTGCGGTACCCTCGAAGTTACTCGCGGAGATCGCTCCTCGGCTCGGAGATAGCCTCGACGATTCGGCCAACCTCACGGTCGCTCGCCGCGCCCTCCTCCCGGGCGATGTCGGCCTGGGCCACGATGCCGACTAGAATGCCATCGCCGTCCACCACCGGCACTCGCCGCACCTGGCGCTCGATCATCACCTGGCGCAGGTCCTCGACTTCGTCCTCCGGCACGCAGGTGACTGGGTCAGGGGTCATGACCTCACGAACCAGGGTACCCGGTCCCTTGCCGACAGCAAGGCCGCGAATGGCGAGGTCCCGGTCGGTTACCGTGCCAATGAGCCGATTGGAAGTGGTATTCTCAACCACCGGGATAGAACCGCAGTCGTGGTCCCGCATGAGTACCGCCGCTTCCTGGGCCGAGGCTTCGGGTGTACAGCGGGCCGGGTCAGGCGTCATGATCTGTTTCACTCTCACGCTTCCTCCAGGGTAGATGACCATGGTAACCTCGCACCGCTGGGCTGAGCGTGCGGTGATGTGGGTAACTCTCAGCGGCACAGCGCCGCGGGGAGTACACAGGACGGGTCCCACTCCCGGAGGAGTGTTCTCATGAGCCTTCCCGGCGAGATCATCCAGGGAATTCTCGCACGAAGCGCACTGGTACTCTTAAGGCTGTACCTGGGGGCCGTTTTCCTGCTTGCCGCCCTGCCCAAGCTCCAGCGAGACTCATCGCGGGAGTTCACGGGGTTCCTCGAGCAGGTCGCTCTGGAGCGGGGACACGCCTTCTATCAGGGCTTCGTAGAGCAGGTGCTCCTGCCTGGTGCGCCGACATTGGCTGTGCTGGTCACATGGGGGGAAATCGTGGTGGGCGTGGCACTCCTAATAGGCCTATTGACCCGGTTCTCCGCAGCGATGGCATCGTTACTGGCAGTGAACTACATGTTCGCCAAGGGAGCCTGGTTCTGGACACCGGGGAGCAGTGACGCCGCATACGTGGCGATTGGGTTGGCAATTCTCATCGGTGCCGCGGGACGAACACTTGGGTTGGACGCGCTCCTGGCGCGGCGCTGGCCGCGGTCTGCTTTATGGTAGCTGGGAGTCGGGAGCTACGAGTCAGGAGCTGGGAGCTGGCACCGCAAGTCTCCTCAGAGGTCCCTCGCTTCTCGGGATGAGTAGAGATCTCTCGGGCAGCCGGCTCCCAGCTCCTAGCTCCCGACTCGTAGCTCCCTACACCCGGCTCCCAGCTCCGACTTCCCAACTCCCAGCCCCAAGACATCCAGCATGAACGCGTACTTGAAAGCGATCTCGCGCAGAAAGTCGAATCGGCCTGAGGCTCCCCCATGTCCTGCCCCCATGTTGACCCGCAGCAGGAGCCGATTGGTGTCGGTCTTGGTGGCTCTGAGCTTGGCAGTCCATTTCGCAGGCTCCCAGTAGGCCACACGAGGGTCGTTGAGCCCGGCAGTTACCAGCATGTGGGGGTACTCCTTGGGCTCGATGTTGTCGTAGGGCGAGTAGGACCGGATATACCCATAGGCCGTCGCATCGTGCGGGTTCCCCCACTCATCATACTCGATGACGGTAAGCGGGAGTGAGGCATCGAGCATCGTATTGACCACATCCACGAACGGCACCTCGGCCATGACTACCCGGAAGAGGTCCGGCCGTAAGTTCGCCACCGCTCCCATGAGCAAGCCGCCGGCGCTTCCGCCATTGATCGCAAGCCGGTCGGATGACGTGTAGCCCTCGGCCAGCAGGTGCTCCGCACACGCGATGAAGTCGGTGAAGGTGCTCCGCTTGTTCATTAGCTTCCCGCTCTCGTACCAGCCCCGGCCCATCTCCTCACCCCCTCGTATGTGAGCGATGGCGACGACGAAGCCGCGATCGAGCAGGCTCAGCATATTCGATGAAAATGCCGGGTCGTAGCTCAACCCGTATGCTCCGTAGCCGTTGAGAAGCAGCGGCCGAGTCCCGTCTAATTGGAGCGGCAAGCGGTAGACCAGAGAGACAGGGACACGCTCACCGTCCGGTGCCGGGGCAAAGACCCGTTCACTTCGATAGCGCCACGGATCATAGCCACCCAACACCTCGGTCTGTTTCCGCACCGTCCAGTTCCGCGAGGCCATGTCGTACTCCACAACCGAGCTGGGGGTAACCAGCGAGGTGTATGTAAAGCGCAGGAGAGTCGTTTCGAACTCGGGGTTCGCATGGGCTCGTACGGTGTACACCGGCTCCGGGAACGGGATCAGGTGTTCCTCACCTGATGCGAGATCCAGCACTCGAATCCGACGAAGCCCGTCCTCGCGTTCGTATACCGCCAGATGCCCGCGGAAGGCATCTACCGCGTCGATTTTCACCGCCGGGCGGTAGGGCAGGACAAGGGACCAGTTGGCTTTGGAGGGACCATTCACCGGCGCCCGCACCAGCCGGAAGTTCGGAGCGCTATCGTTGGTGGTGATGAAGAAATATCCGTCGTGGTGTGTCACGCTGTATTCGATGCCGGGCTCGCGCTGTTGTACGATTTGAAATGATGCCTCTGGCTGATCAGCATCCAGGAACCTGACCTCTGAAGTCGAGTGGCTCGCGATGTCGAGGAGCAGGTATCGCCGGCTCCGGGTGTGGTTGACGTCCAGAAAGAACGACTCGTCCGGCTCGAAATAGACCAAGGAGTCGGTGCTGAAACTGGTGCCGATGGTATGCCGGTACAGACGACAGGGCCGTCGCGCGCTGTCCAGCGCAATGTAGAACAAGGTGCGGCTGTCATTGGCCCAGGCAACGCCAGGCGAAGTACTACCCAGGCTCTCTACGAGCAGCTCTCCGGTGGCCAGATCCTTCACGTACAGAGTGAACTCCTCGGCGCCGGAGGTATCGACTGAATAGGCCAGGAAGCGATGGTCGGGGCTGATCTCGCTCCCGCCGACCTTGAAGTAGGTGTGCTCGGCAGCAAGCGGGTTCTGGTCGAGCAGGACCTCCTCGGCAGCCTCCAAACTGCCTCGCTTGCGGCAGAGGATCGGATACTGCCCGCCGGATTCAGTCCGAGTGTAGTAGAAGTATTCGTCTACCCGTTCGGGGACCGAGAGGTCGGTTTCCTTGATTCGGCCTCGCATCTCCTGATACAGGTGCTCCTGCAGCGCCTCGGTGTGGCGCATGACGGCCGCAGTGTAGCTGTTCTCTGCCTCCAAATAGGCGATCACCTCGGGGTCGCTGCGGTCCCGCAGCCAGAAATAGTCGTCAACGCGGGTTTCGCCGTGAAGGGTGTGAACCTTGGGATTTACCCGCGCCACCGGGGGCGCCGCCGCGGAGTCAAGGCTAGGTGCTGCATCCTCGACCGTGGGGTATTCCAGGGAACCAATGGCAGGCAGGACTGAGGAAAGGGTGCGAGCGGGCTGGGCGGACATCTCGGGTCTATTCCAATTCCCGGCGACTCGAGGTCCACCGGATCGTCGTTTCAGTGGACCTCATTGTAGGTCCTGGGGGGTGAATTACGACCCCCCTGTCCGCCAAGTCAAGGGCGTCTTAAATGGAGTAGTGGCAATGAGTTACAGCAGAGGAACCGGAGAGAAGCTCCGAGGATGATGGAGACCGCACTGGTGGGGTGCCGCGAACTTGGGTCGCCGCATAAACATAGCCACTCCTAGGTTGGTCTCCGATCCTCGCGAAGCGGGTGAACCGGCCTAACGGCAGCCTCTTATCTCCTTACGCTCCACGAACCTCCAACTCCGGGCCTCGGAAGCGGGGACCACGACGACATCCACCGGCTGGGTCAATGAAGTGGTGGTCATGCAGTTCGGGCCGGGGGTGCGCTCGACCACCTCAACTTGCAGCTGGCCATCCACCTGAGTAACCCGATCGACAGCGATCTCGTAACCGCCAGTCGAGCGTTGGCCCGCTGCCACGGCCACCACGACATCACGGGAGAAGTCGACGTCCGGCCGGTCCCCCACGGCCAGTTCGGACCAGAACTGATCCCAGCCGTTCGCATCACGGATCACCAGGCGTCGAGACTCTCCGATGCCGGTGTGGGTCCACTGCCCGATGCGCCGTAAATCGAGCGTTCGGGTGCCTCCGTATGGCGCATACCCCTGTGCGGGAGGGGCGCCGTCAGCAGGTTGGGAGGTCGTTCGAGGCGGGTCGTAAGCCGGGTCGGCGGAGGGCTGAGGCTCTCCCTCCGGGGCTGGGGCGAGCGAAACAGGCTCGTTGGCTGTGGTTTCCTCGCCCTCGGCTACCCGGATAGAACTTCCCGCAGCGCAGCCTGAGAGCGCTACGAAAGGGATGAGCAACGCGAACAATCGTAGAATCATGGGCGCTCCAACGGGGAATGTGACCGCATTCAAGGCAGTACTCCAAAGTACCTCCAAAAACGCTGATCCGCGCCCCCTGGGTATGGCCCAGGGAACTTCTCAACCACCGTCGCCCCATAGGCTCTTTACGTGCGCCGTTTCGCGGCGCACCTTATCTGGCGTTTCGCTGCGGCTACCTGGCGGGCTCTCAAGGAGATTGCGATGAATCTCGTACAACGGGTCAAGCAAATACTTCTGTCACCCCGGACTGAGTGGGAAGTCATCGAGGCGGAGCCGACCACGACGGCGGATCTTTATACCCGTTACATCATGCCGCTGGCGGCCATCGCGCCGATTGCTCAGCTCATCGGCTATTCGGTATTCGGAATATCCATCCCTTTTGGGGGGACCTACCGGCTTCCGATCGGTTCGGCCATCACTCAGGCGATCGTCACATACGTCCTTACACTCGCCGGGACGTATGTGCTGGCGTTGATCATCGACGCCTTGGCGCCAACCTTCGGAGGACAGCGCAGTCAGATCCAGGCACTCAAGCTGGCCGCGTACTCCCTAACCGCCAGCTGGGTAGCCGGTATCTTCGCGCTCATACCGGGCCTGCGGATTCTCACCCTTCTGGGACTCTACAGTCTCTACTTGTTGTACCTTGGGCTCCCCGTCCTGATGAAGACACCGCGCGAGAAAGCCCTGGGCTATACGGTGGTGGTGATAATAGCCGCGGTCATCCTATCGTTGATTATCGGTACCATTGCGGGTGTGTTCATGCGGATGCCGACCCATGGGATGTAGCCTTCCTGAGCTTGCCCGGCACGCGACGGGGATCACAGCCGGGGGAAGCGGAAGCCCTTAGACTTACCTGTCTGCCGGGGTGTAAGCCGGCCAAACACTGACACATCGGCGACCCAGAACAAAGGAAGCTCTCATGGCTCGCTCACTCTTTGGTCCCTTGCGCATACCCTCTCTGGCACTCTCATGGGTGCTGGTTGCTGGGTTGGGAGCCGGCTTGGCCGCTGGCCCGTTGGGCTGCGCCCGAAATCCCGTCACCGGTAAGAGCGAGCTGTCGCTGGTCTCCGAGGCTCAGGAGATCGAGATGGGAAAGCAGGGCGCCAAGGAAGTGGAGCAGTCGATCGGCTTTTACAAGGACCCCGCGGTCAATGCGTACGTAGCGGACCTGGGTATGCGGATGGCTGCAGAATCAGAGCGACCAGAGCTGCCCTGGGAGTTCCACGTAGTGGATGACGCGTCGGTCAACGCCTTTGCCATTCCAGGCGGATTCATCTACGTGACTCGTGGGTTGCTCGGTGCCATCAACAATGAGGCTGAGCTGGCCGGTGTGTTGGGGCACGAGATAGCTCACGTAACTCACCGCCATTCGGTGCAGCAGATCAGCAAGTCTCAACTGGCCCAGCTCGGGCTCGGCATTGGGAGCATTCTCTCCTCCGACATCGCAAAATTCGGTCAACTGGCGGGTGTCGGGCTTGGTCTGCTCTTCCTCAAGTATGGCCGGGATGCCGAGAACCAGGCAGACCAATCCGGTTTCCGGTACGCCCTGGGAGAAGACTACGACGTACGCGAAATGCCGAAGGTCTTTGAGACACTGGGGCGGCTCAGCGAGGCGGGTGGTGCTGGAAAACTACCAGAGTGGCTGGCGACACACCCGGACCCAGGCAACCGGATCAAGCACATTCAGAGTATGCTCGACACGGTACCGCTCGACCAAAGAAAGCTCATCATCGATCGGGAAGACTACCTGAGGAATATCCAGGGGATGACGTTTGGGGAGGATCCCCGGCAGGGTTATTTCGAAGGAAATGCCTTCTACCATCCGCAGATGCGCTTTCAGATGCAGTTCCCGAACGAATGGAAGGCTCAGAACCTGCCTCAAGCGGTGGTAGCGGTAAGCCCCGGTCAGGACGCCATCATTCAGCTGGGCCTGGCAGGCCAGACGCCTCCCGATCAGGCAGCCCGGCAGTTTCTTTCACAGCAAGGAGTGCAAGCCGGCAACGCCTCCACGGCCAGCATCAATGGACTACCGGCTGCCTCGAGCTATTTCGGAGCGCAAACCGAGCAGGGCCAGATAGAGGGCATCGTGTCCTTCGTCTCCTATGGTGGGCAGACGTTCGGCATCATGGGCTACACTCCTGCAGGCAAGCTCAGCGCGTATGACCGCACATTCCAGGGAACGATTAGGAGCTTCGGTGAGCTTCGAGATGCGTCCAAGATCAATGTCCAGCCGGCGCGCCTCGAATTGGTGAAGGTCCCCCGGCAGATGACGCTGGAGCAATTCAACGCCCAGTATCCCTCATCGATCTCCATGCAGGAGCTGGCGATCATCAATCAGCTGGAAGACGCCACCTCGGTCATCCCGGCCGGTCAGACTGTCAAGCGGGTCGTTGGGGGGCGGCAGGCAAAATCGTCCTGAGCCGGCTGAATACGCCGTACCACATGGCGCGGGTGAGCCGCCCGGTGTTGGTGTTCTGCCGGCTGGGGTGAAAGGAAGAGACCAGGACGATTCCATCCGGCATTGTCGTTTCCAGGCCATGACCAAACAGCGGGCGTTCGCCTGGCTCCAGCCAATTCCACCATCCGGCAGCACGCAACCAGTGTTCCCAACCAATGCGCCCGAGCACCAGCACCGCGCGCACTGATTTCAACAGCTGCAGCTCGGCCTTCAGAAAGGGCCGGCATCGGTCCAGCTCCGCACGGGTGGGGCGGTTCTCGGGCGGGGCACACCTGGCCGCTGCCGTGATGTAACAGTCGCTCAGGACCAGGCCATCGTTCCGGCTACGCGAGGTGGCGCGATTGGCCCACCCATGGTCATGGAGAGCACCATATAGCCAGTCGCCACTCGAGTCGCCTGTGAAAACCCGACCAGTTCGGTTGCTGCCGTGTGCCCCGGGGGCGAGGCCTACGATGAGCAGCCGGGCATCGGGGTCGCCGAAGCCAGGCACCGGCCGTCCCCAGTACTCAAACGTCGAAAACTCTTTTTTCCGCTTCCGGGAGATCTCGCTGCAGTGACGGCGAAGGCGGGGGCAGAGCTCGCAACCAATGATCTTCTCGGTTAGTGCAGGTAGGGACATCGAAACGTCGAGGGAGCTAATCGGGGAGCCGCAGCAGGAGGCGATCCCTGCTGCCGGGAGCCTTTGGCTCGATCTGGGCAAAAATGGTGAGCTCCTCTCCTCGTTCGGGATCGCATGAGGAGGGCACCAGGCCTCGTACCTCGATAGAAGCGCCCGCATCATCGAGTGTCCAGGATCCTGCGCGCCTGCCCT
>Ga0299913_10004332_pt1 | contig 11895 bp, 13 predicted proteins | sample RVTome_9_FD_201360 | JGI IMG/M metagenome (GOLD analysis project Ga0299913, IMG submission 201360) | Soil microbial communities from uranium-contaminated site in the Upper Colorado River Basin, Wyoming, United States - RVT155D38 (version 2) ... | reverse complement strand
GGTTATGCGGAGGAATGTTGGTGGCCATGCCGACGGCGATGCCCGACGAGCCATTGACCAGCAGATTCGGAATGCGCGTCGGCATGACGGCCGGCTCCGACTCGGTACCGTCATAGTTCTCGATGAAATCGACCGTTTCCTTGTCCAGGTCGGCCAGGATCTCGTGGGCGATACGCGCCATGCGGACTTCCGTGTAACGCATGGCTGCCGGCATATCGCCGTCCACGGAGCCGAAGTTACCCTGACCGTCCACCAGCATGTAACGCATCGAGAAAGGCTGCGCCATGCGTACGATGGTGTCGTAGACCGCCGTGTCGCCGTGGGGATGGTACTTACCGATCACGTCACCGACGACGCGTGCAGACTTCTTGTAGGCCTTGTTGTAGTCGTTGCCTAGCTCGCGCATGGCGTGCAGTACCCGGCGGTGCACGGGTTTCAACCCGTCCCGGACGTCGGGCAGCGCGCGTCCCACGATCACACTCATCGCGTAGTCGAGATAGGACTGCTGCATCTCGTCTTCGAGACTGACCGACAGTATCTCCTGCGCAATTTCAGCCATAAAAACTCACAAAGTCGGAGCAATCCCGCCAGTAAACAGGATTCTGATAAACGAACAAACCGGGTTCAATTTCAGGGAAGTTTCTTGTTTCGCCGGGCGTCGCCCGACCAATTCGCATCGCCAAATCTGCCGGAGAATGATACCACAGTGAGACGCCTGGCTGGCGTAAATACCCCTCCTCCGTGAGCGGCTCGGCACGGGTTTTTCACGCGGCCGCGGCTGCCGCGCTCATTGCCGGGCTCCTGTACTCACCGTAGTATTCCTTCATGCATCCCTGCGATACCCTCATCCTGCCTCGATGGTGTATTCCCGTTTCACCCGTCGATAGCACGCTGACCGACTCCGCCGTCGCCGTAAGCGAGGGCCGGATAATGGAGGTACTTCCTGCAAATGACGCACGCAAGAAATACCACCCTCGCGAGGTCGTCAACCGCCCGGAACATGTGCTGATACCGGGCCTGATCAATGCACATACGCATGCTGCGATGACCCTGTTTCGCGGCATTGCCGACGACATGCCTCTCGAACGCTGGCTGACCGACGGTATCTGGCCCAACGAGAAACGCTGGGCCAGTGCCGAAATGGTGCGCGACGGGACACGGCATGCGATCGCCGAAATGCTGCAATCCGGCGTGACCTGCTTCAGCGATCAGTACTTCTTCCCTGAAATCGTTGCTGCGACCGCCTCGGAACTGCACATGCGCGCCGTAGTCGGGACACCTGTAATCGATTTCGCAACCGCCTGGGCGGAGGATGCGCTGGAGTGCATCAGCAAGGGCACCGAACTCGTCCACGATCCCTATGTGGATGACCCGCTGATCTCGAGTTGCTTCGCGCCGCATTCGACGTACGTCGTATCGGACGAGGCGTTTCACGAGCTCCGGGTCGTTGCCGACCAGCTCGATACGCGTATTCAGATCCACCTCCACGAAACCGCCCAGGAAGTGGAAGATTCCGTACGGGAGAGCGGAAGACGTCCGTTGCAACGGCTTCAGGACCTGGGTCTGGTGAACGCCTCGCTGGTGGCCATTCACGCCGTCCACGTGACTGCCGAGGAGATAGCCAGGCTTGCAGATGCCGGTGTCTCGGTCGTGCATTGCCCCCGCTCCAACCTCAAGCTGGCCGCCGGCATCGCCGACGTTCCCTCGATGCGTGCCGCAGGACTGAACGTCGGCCTGGGGACGGATGGCGCCGCGAGCAACAACGTCCTCGACGTGCTCGGTGAGATGCGAACCGCCGCTCTTCTCGCCAAGGTCGTGACGCGGAACGCCGCGGCGTTGAGTGCACGAGACGTGCTGCGCATGGCCACCATCGATTCGGCCCGGGCATTGGGACTGGCCGACTCTATCGGGTCGATCGAAGCGGGAAAGTGGGCGGACCTTACATGCATCAACCTGCGAGCCGTCAACAGCCAACCGGTTTACGATGCGCTGTCACAACTCGTATACACTAGCCACCCGAATCAAGTCAGCGACGTGTGGGTTGCCGGCCGACGTCACGTCGACGAGGGACGGTTAACTGAAATCGATGAGTCGGATGTCATGAAGAGAAGCGTGGAGTGGCAACAGCGCATCTCCGCAAAGACCGGGAATTGACCGTGGAACATCGGAAATCCGGGCATCCACCGAGCGCCGCCTTCCGCAATGTCGACGCGGCGGAGATCGCGAAGTTCGATTCCCTGGCCGCCAGGTGGTGGGATCCGTCCGGCGATTTTCGTCCCTTGCACGAAATCAATCCGCTGCGCCTCGATTACATCCGCCAGCGCACCGAACTGTCCGGCAAGCGAGTTCTGGATATCGGCTGCGGCGGCGGCATTCTCACCGAGTCCATGGCCGCAGTCGGCGCCCGGGTAACCGGCATCGACATGGCCGACGGGCCGCTGGCAGTCGCCCGACTGCATCAGGCAGAGACAGGCAGCAGTATCGAATACCTCCAGGCGACCGCAGAGGCCCATGCAGACGACCGACCCGGCGAATACGACGTCGTGACATGTCTGGAGATGCTCGAGCACGTGCCTCGACCATCGACCGTAGTCGCTGCCTGCGCTGCTCTGGTGCGTCCCGGTGGCGATGTCTTTTTCTCTACCATAAACCGCAATCCGAAAGCGTTCATGTTTGCGATCGTCGGCGCCGAGTACCTGTTGCGGCTGCTGCCTGCCGGCACGCACGAATACCGCAAGTTCATCCGACCGTCGGAACTGGCCTCCTGGGCAAGATCGGCAAACCTGGAGCTCAAAGCAAGCGTGGGCATGCATTACAACCCCCTCTTGCGGCAGTATTCCCTTGGCCCGAACGTCGACGTGAATTACCTGATGCATTTCCAGCGACCCGAATGACCAGGGCGGACAGCGGCTCCGCCCGTAACGGCGGGGTTTTCTTCGACCTGGACGGGACCCTCGTGGATACGGCGCCCGACATGGTGGCGGTCTTGACGGCCCTGCAGAAGGACAACGGCGGCATGCCGGTGCCGTACAAAACCGCCCGGGCGAGCGTTTCCAATGGCGCCCTGGGCCTGATCAGACTTGCGTTCCCCGCTGTCGACGAAAGTGAGCGGAGTCGTCTGCTCCAGGAATTTCTCGACCGCTACGAACAGGCCGTTTGTATCGACTCCGCGCTGTTTCCGGGCGTGCCGGAACTGCTCGAGTTGCTGGAGAGTCACGGCCGGCCATGGGGAGTTGTGACCAACAAGCCGGAACGTATGACCGACCCCCTGCTGAGGAAGCTCGGTCTGAGCGAAAGAGTGTCTTGCGCGGTAAGCGGCGACACACTGCCGCAACGCAAGCCTCATCCCGCTCCATTGCTGCTCGCCTGCGAACGGAGTGGCGTGGAACCCGACCGAAGCGTCTATGTCGGCGACGACGCAAGGGACATCATGGCCGGGCGGGCCGCCGGCATGACGACAATCGCAGCCGCCTACGGCTATATCGTCGCGGAGGACAGCCCGGACCTGTGGGAAGCCGACTACATTGCCGCTGACACGAATGAACTTGCCAAACTCATCCTTAAAGCGGTTAGGCTTGCGTCCTGATGTCCGCCTTGCCGTTCGTACTGCCATTCGAGTCGCCATTCTTGGCGTATGGCGTCCCTGCCCTCCTGTGCGGAGCGGTACTCGGCGCGCTGGTCGTGTGGCTGGCCGCCCGCGGTCGCCGCATTCGACTCGAGCAGTCGGTGCGTCTGATGGAGACCCAGGTGAAGAATCAGGACGCGCTCCAGCGGGAACGCGACTCCGCATTCGAAGCGGCAACCAGCCGACTTGCCACGGCATTTTCCGACCTCGCAAACCAGTCACTCCGATCCAACAGCGAGAACTTCCTGAGGCTGGCCGAACAGAACCTCAGCGCTCATCAGGAGAAGGCAAAACGCGAGCTGAGCGAACGGGAACGTGCAGTCGAGAATCTCGTCAAGCCGATCCGCGATGCGATCAGCCAGTCTCAAAAGCAGATTGCCGAACTCGAAAAGGCACGCAGCGAAGCGTACGGGGGCATCAGGTCACAACTCGAAATGATGCAGCTCGACCAGAAGTCGCTGGCGCAGGAGACCCAGAACCTCGTCAATGCCCTGAGACGTCCACAGGTGAGAGGGCGCTGGGGCGAAATCACCCTGCGCAGGCTGGTGGAACTTGCCGGGATGGTCGAACACTGCGATTTCCAGGAGCAGGTGCACGGTACCGGCGACGACAAGATCATACGACCGGACATGATCGTACGGATGCCGGACCGCCGCGAACTCGTCGTGGATGTCAAGACACCGCTGGACGCCTACCTGGAAGCAGTCGAAGCGAAGGACGACGTGCAGCACAAGCTGGGCATGGAACGCCACGCGCGCAACGTACGCGATCACATCCGCAAGCTCGCCAGCAAGTCCTACTGGGAGCAGTTCTCCAACAGTCCGGACTTCGTCATTCTGTTCATCCCGGGGGACCAGTTTCTGAGTGCAGCGCTGGATGAGGACCCCGAACTCATCGAGTCCGCGCTGTCGCAACGAATTATTCTGGCCACCCCGACCAGCTTTGTGGCACTGCTGAAAGCCGTTGCCTACGGATGGCGGCAGCTTGCGCTGGCCGAAAACGCCGAGGAGATTCGCGGACTGGCCGAAGAGCTGTACGGCCGGCTGAGCGTCTTTGTTTCGCACCTCAACAAGGTCGGCCGGCAGCTCGCCAGTAGCGTCGACAGCTACAACCGGGCCGTAGGATCGCTCGAGCGCAAGGTTCTGCCGGGTGCGAGAAAGTTCACCGAACTCGGCATCCACCCAAAGAAGGAGCTGGAATCGGTCGAGCCGCTCGAATCCCTTCCGCGGTCGATGATCGAAGACGGCGGGATCGAAGACGGCGAGGACCCCGAGGACGACAGTGACGCCGCGCCGCCGGCTGCGAGCGACGACGAGGCCGCGGCGTCGTGAAGCCCCGCGTGGAAACCGGACCTGACCCGGCGGATCCGAAAAGCTATGTATGCCCACCGGACGGCCTTCGCGATCGCATCATCCTGATCACGGGGGCCAGCAGTGGCGTCGGCAAGGCCCTGGCTCTCCGGGCGGCGCGGCACGGAGCTCAGGTCATCCTGCATGGGCGAAATACCGCCAGGCTCGAGGCCGTATACGACGAGATCATCCGTTCGGCGGGAAGCCGCCCCTCCATCGCTGTGATGGATCTGGCGGCCGCCGACGGTGACGCATATGCGTCGCTCGCCGAGAGCATCGAAAAGGAGTTCGGCCGTATCGACGGCCTGGTGCAGAACGCCGCCATCCTGGGGCAACGACTTTCGATAGAACAGTACGACGCCGCCGAGTGGCAACGTGTGCTGCACGTCAACCTGACGGCACCGTTTGCCCTGACCCAGGTGTTGCTGCCGCTCCTGAGGCAATCGCGCGACCCTTCGGTGATCTTTACCAGCAGCGGCGTCGGCCGCGAGGGACGACCCTACTGGGGCGCCTACTCGGTATCGAAGTTCGGCGTCGAAGCCCTGTCACAGATTCTCGCCGCCGAGACCCGGCACGTTCCCATTCGAGTCAACTGCGTAAACCCGGGACCGACCCGCACCGGCCTGCGGCTACAGGCGTATCCCGCGGAAGATCGGAATGCCTCCAGGCCTCCGGAGGACGTGTTGTCGCCGTACCTCTATTTGCTTGGGCCGGACAGCCGTGACGTTACAGGATTGAGCCTCGACTCTCAGTAATTAAGCTCTTGATTTAGCTTTCTTTCTCATTCGGATGCCGCGCCCTGGACGCCGGCTGCGAGACGCCGGTGGGGCAACCGAAGGCTGGGGCGGATCGAGCCCTGCCGCGCAATAGAGCGTCCGCACCTGCCCGGGTGTCAAGGCGGCGTACTTGCCTCTGCGAAGCGCCCGCGGAAGCTCGAGAGGGCCGTAGGCGGTCCGGATCAGCCGGCTGACCTCATAACCGGCAGCGGCCCACATTCTGCGAACTTCACGGTTACGCCCTTCGCGAAGCGTAACCGTGAACCAGCGGTTTGCACCGTCGCCTCCGGAGCGCTCGATCGAGTCGAACGCCGCCTTCCCCTCTTCCAGTTCGATGCCGTCCACCAGGCGCGAGAGATCGGCCTGGGACGGCGAACCATGAACGCGCACCGCATAACGTCGAACCAGCTCGGACGAAGGGTGCATCAGGGCATTGGCGAGTTCGCCATCGGTCGTGAAGATCATGAGCCCGGTCGTTGCCATATCGAGGCGACCCACCGCGACCCAGCGCGAACCGGAAAGACTGGGCAGAGAGTCGAACACGACCCGACGTCCTTCCGGATCGGAGCGGGTCGTGATCTCATCGCCCGGCTTGTTGTAAATGATATGCCGATGGGCGCCGGTTGCTGGGCGGACGGCGAGGATCTTCCCGTCCAGTGTAATGGATTCACTGCCGGAGATCGGTTCGCCCAGAGTCGCCACGCGCCCGTTGACGCGGAGCCGGTTTTCGCGAATCCAGCTTTCAATCTGGCGGCGCGAACCGTGACCGGCAGAGGCGAGGACTTTCTGTATACGTTCGGACACTTTGTGTCTATCGCCTGGAGATCAACGCATCCGTATCCTGCCGATCTGCAGTCGAGTCATCCTCGTCTTTCGGGTCGTCCGCCGTCACTACGCGCAAGACTTCTATCGGCTCCGGCCACCTCGTTGCCGGAATCTCTTCGAAATCCGGGGCCGCGCTCGCTGCCTCCTCCTCGAGAACGGGCAAGTCTTCAGTGAGGGTGTCCTCGTCGAAGGTGTGCTCCTGTGGAAGAACAAGAACCGGCAGGTCGGTTATTTCAGCGGTCTCGGGCTCCGCCTCGTCCTCGCTCACGTCGGGAAGATTGAGCTGGACTCGAAGCGTTTCCCAGTCGGACAGGTCCGCAAGCGGCGGGAGGTCGTCCAACTTTTTCAATCCAAAGTAGTCCAGGAAGTGCCGGGTCGTGCCGAACATCGCGGGACGTCCAGGCACGTCGCGATGACCGACCACCCTGATCCACTCGCGTTCGAGCAATGAGCGCATGATATTCGTGCTGACGGCAACACCACGGATCTCCTCGATTTCGCCACGCGTCATGGGCTGTCTGTACGCGATGAGGGCCAGCGTCTCGAAAAACGCACGCGAGTAACGAGGCGGGCGCTCTTCCCAGAGCTTCTGCAGCCTGTCGGCCATCGGGGCTTTGATCTGCGTGCGGAAACCGGACGCCACCTCCGTGATCGTCAAGCCACGCGGTTCATACTCGTCCTGCAGACTGCCGATCGCTTCCCGGAGCTGCGCTTTCCCGGGCGCCGAGTCACGGTCGAACAGATTTTGAAGCTGATCGATGCTGAGCGGCTTTCCCGCCGCCAGTAGCGCAGCCTCGACAAAATACTTGACCTCGTTCTGATCCATGGGTCCCTATGCGGTTAGCCGGGGGTGCCTGTCCGTCACCCGGCACCGTCCTCTGAAACCAGCCGGACGGACGACGCTGCACGTACGTGCAGGGGAGCGAAGGCTTCTGCCTGGGCCACCTCGATAGCTGATTCGCGTAGCAATTCGAGAATGGCGATGAAGGTCACCGCCACTCCCATTCGGCCCTCTTCCGGATCGAACAGATCGGAAAAACTGGAGAACACGTTGGCCTTGACTCTCAGGAGAATCTCGGACATCCGTTGTCGAACTGAAAGCGGCTCTCGGTGCAAGTGCAGCCTGGAGAACATCTCGGCGCGTTTCAAGACATCGTGAAACGCGAGCAGCAGTTCCTTGAGTGTTACATCCGGCAACTGGGCAACGACCTGCCGCTCGGGGGCCTCCACCGAGGCCACGAAAACGTCGCGCTCCAGACGAGGCAAGGCGCTGAGGTCCTCTGCAGCCTTCTTGAAGCGCTCGTACTCCTGCAGGCGCCTTACCAGCTCGGCACGAGGATCGTCTTCCTCCTCCTCGTCGCTTGGCGGGCGCGGCAGCAACATCCGCGACTTGATCTCTGCGAGCATCGCGGCCATGAGCAGATATTCACCCGCGAGTTCCAGCTGCAGCTCTTTCATGAGTTCGATGTACTCGACGTACTGGCGCGTGATCTCGGCGATCGGTATATCGAGAATATCGAGGTTCTGCCGACGAATGAGATACAGCAGCAGATCGAGCGGACCCTCGAACGCCTCCAGAAACACCTGCAGCGCGTATGGAGGTATGTACAGGTCCTGCGGCAGCTGGGTAACCGGCTCCCCGTCAACTACGGCGAACGGCATTTCGCCCTGTGACGGCCCTCCATCGCCCATGGATGCAGGCTTCGGCGCATCTTTGCTTGTCAGCACTACTAATTCTGGTTTCATGAGCGTGGCGGCATTTTAACCCACTTTGTTCAAGCGACTGCAACTGCTGCGTCGCTCCCCGGTCGTTCCGCGTCAGATCAGGGAGCTGATGTCGCCACGGCCTTGGCGCAGAATCTCGACCGAGCCTCCGGACAGGTCGACGACGGTAGTCGGCTCGATTCCCGTCGGTCCGGCGTCGACGATGAGCTCGATTTCATGCCCGATGCGACGGTCGATCTCGTAAGGGTCCGTCAAGGGCATGTCGTCTCCCGGCAGAGACAGGGTCGAACTCATGATCGGCTCACCCAGAGCGTCGAGTAGTGCGGCCACAATGGGATGATCGGGCACTCGCAGCCCGATGGTTCTCCGTCTAGGATTCTGCAGTCTCTTCGGAACCTCGCGCGTTGCCTGAAGGATCAGCGTGTAGGGGCCCGGCGTCAGCGATTTCAACAGGCGGTAGGCCCAATTGTCGACACGTGCGTAGAGGCTGATCTCCGAAAGATCCCGAACAACCAGGGTGAAGTTGTGGTTCTTGTCCGTCTGGCGAATGCGATGAATTCTGTCCATGGCCTTTTTGTCGCCGATGTGACAACCGAGGGCATAACTCGAATCCGTAGGATACGCAATCAGGCCACCTTCACGGATGGCAGAGACCACCTGCGCAATTCTGCGAGGCTGCGGATCCACCGGGTGAATTTCAACAATACTGGCCATCGGTCAATTGTATGGCAGCCAGGCCGGAGCGGGCCGGTTTCGGGATGAGCGGCGTTGCGATATCATTCGCGGCCCCCCGGCTAATGGTGCTCGCAAGACAATAATGCAACTACTCATCGACTATATCCCGATAGTCATTTTCATCGTCGCCTACTTTTACCGGGACATCTTCTTCGCCACCGGCATCCTCATGGCGGTCATGCCGATCGTACTCCTACTTCAGTGGATCACCACGCGAAAGCTGAACAAGATCTATCTGGCCTCCACCGTCCTGGTGCTGGTACTGGGAACTGCGACGCTTTTTTATCGCAATGCAACGTTTCTCTACTGGAAGCCCACGGTTCTGAACTGGGCTATTGCCGCGGTCTTTCTGGGAAGTCAGTGGGTCGGCGAAAGGACGATTGCGCAACGCATGCTGGGCAGCGCCGCAACGCTCTCCGCGGCGCAATGGGTCCGGCTCAATCAGATATGGGTGGCATTTTTCCTGATCGTGGGCGGCGTTAACCTCTTCGTTGCATACAACTTCAGCGAAGCGTTCTGGGTGAAGTTCAAGCTGTTCGGCATGCTGGGTCTAACGCTGCTGTTTGTCATCGTGCAGACAATCTGGCTCACTGCGGCAACTAAGCGGCATGCTACCGTTCACAACGACCGGGATGCCACGTGATGTGGTACGCAGTAATCAGTGAAGACGTAGAACAAAGCCTCGAGCGCCGTGCCGGCGCGCGAGCGGCGCATCTTGCCAGACTGTCCGCTTTGGTCGACGAAGGTCGCTTGCTGCTGGCCGGACCGCACCCTGCGATAGACGCCGACGATCCGGGGCCGGCAGGATTTACCGGAAGCCTTATTGTCGCGGATTTTGCCTCCCTCGAGGAAGCAGAGGCCTGGGCCCGCGAGGACCCGTACGTTGCGGCGGGCGTTTATGCCCATGTCGTCGTGAAACCATTCAAGCGGGTCCTGCCGTGACTGTACCGAGAGAGACCTTGATCCGCCAGCGCCTCGAGCAATCTCTCGATCCGCTGGAACTATTGATCAAGGACCAGAGTCAACTGCACGTTGGGCATGAGGGCGCCAGGGACGGGAAAGGTCATTTTGACATCACGATCGTCTCGCAGGCATTTGCCGGCGTCAGTCGGGTGAAGCGGCATCGTATGGTCTATGATGCTCTTCGCGATCTGCTCGAGTCGGATATACACGCACTTCGAATCAGCGCTTACGCTCCCTCCGAGCGATAGCCTGCCACTTCTCTCTAACTTTCACGGACATTCGCACATGAATTCAACCAACTTCCTGCCACGCGCCGGGACCCGCCTGTTTGTTGCCGCAGCAGGAGCATTCTCGCTGATCATAGGGGCGGCGATTAATGCCGAACCTGTAAAAACCGTCAACGGCGCGGCTATCGACAGTACGGTACTGGATGTGTACATGCAGAACCGGATAAACAAACCGCCAAGCCAGGCTACTGCCGAAGAGCGCGAAGCGCTGATTGCAGAGCTCACCGACATCTATCTCCTGTCAACCCAGGATGGAGCTTCGGATCTCGAGGACGACCCCGAGGTTGCGGCTCAGATTGAACTTCAAACACGAGGTGTCCTTGCTCAAGCCGTAGCCACCAAATTTTTTGCCGAGAATACAGTGAGCGAAGAAGAGGTGCTTGCCGAATACGCGGAGCAGGTGAAAGTAGCGCCGCCGTTGCAGTACAAGGCACGTCACATCCTTGTGCCGACACAAGGCGCCGCTGCCGACGTCATCAAGGAGCTAGACGAGGGAGCGAACTTCGAAGAACTCGCAAAGGAAAAGTCTACGGGACCATCCGCGCCCAACGGCGGTGACCTCGGCTGGTTTGCACCCAACCAGATGGTCTCAGAGTTTTCGGATTCGGTTGCCGCGCTGGAGGACGGCGCATATACGAAAGCTCCGGTACAAACGGAGTTCGGCTGGCACGTCATTCTGCGCGAAGATTCTCGCGACTCCGAAGCGCCGCCGCTGGATAGCGTACGTGATGCGATCACGCAAAGTGTGCAACAGAAGAAATTCCAGGCGCACCTGGAGAACCTGCGAGCAACCGCCAAAGAGTAAAGCGGTTTTACTTAATCTTGCATTTTACAAAACAAAGGGCGCCGCACGGGCGCCCTTCAGTGTGTTGCGATTGTTTTGTGAGTCTGTTCACAGCAAAAGTGAATCAGCCTCTCTATAGTCACATCCGAGTCGCCTCTCATCGCTCAGGGACGACTCCTCCAACCCTCGCATCTCCTTTATGTTGATACGAGACCTAAGTCGGCAGGGACGCCGACTTTTTTTTGTCTTGCGTTTGCCTTCCCTCTTCCCAACCGATCAGGGCTGCGCCACCAGCAGTCCAAGCTCTTTGTAAGCCCGGCCGGAAACAGCAACCTCGTCGCCAACGTTCGGCGCATGCCCCTGCGACAGCCAAGCGTTGTAATCAACACTCACGCCGCTGACCACTGCGAGCCCTGCGCCATAATTGACCTCATCAACGACACCGCGCAGATACGATAGATCGCTACCTGCCACCGGAACAACGGACGCATTGACGATGCCACCAGTGTCTCTGTCGATCGAGCCGTAGACGGCGACGGGTGTGCCTATACCGATTCCGGCTCCACTTGTCTCAACTCCTAGGACTGTCTGACCCAGCACCGAGATAAGATCGGCATCCACGAAGTCAACGCGACCTACAACTAGCAGATCTGTGCCATCAATCGCACGGGCGTCGGTGCCGTCGATTGCACTGGCGTCCGTACCATCGATTGCCCTGGCGTCGGTGCCGTCGATTGCCCAAGCGTCGGTGCCGTCAATCGCTCTGGCGTCGGTGCCGTCGATTGCCCTGGCGTCCGTACCGTCGATTGCCCAAGCGTCGGTGCCG
>Ga0299913_10004331_pt1 | contig 11896 bp, 10 predicted proteins | sample RVTome_9_FD_201360 | JGI IMG/M metagenome (GOLD analysis project Ga0299913, IMG submission 201360) | Soil microbial communities from uranium-contaminated site in the Upper Colorado River Basin, Wyoming, United States - RVT155D38 (version 2) ... | reverse complement strand
GGCGCGCCGTGGAATCGTTCGACGAGGACCTCAACGTGCAGGTGTGGGGCACGGGCGGCATGAGTCACCAGCTGCAGGGTCCGCGGGCCGGGCTGATCAACCGGGAATTCGACACCGCGTTTCTGGACCGCATCGTGAACGACGCGGAAGGCCTGTCACGCTTGCCGCACATCGACTACGTGCGCCTGGCCGGCTCGGAGGGCATCGAGCTCGTGATGTGGCTGATCATGCGCGGCGCCCTGAACGAGGAAGTCGTGCAGAAGCACCGCTTCTATCACGTGCCGGCCTCGAATACGGCGCTCGGCCATCTGGTGCTCGAAAACAAATGAGCGAACCACTAAATTCTGGAGGAACGGAATGAAAGCAATACTCGCCGGTCCGGGTGCGTTCGGCATCAAGCATCTCGATGCGATCAGGCAGATCGACGGGATCGAAGTCGTTTCGTTGGTCGGACGCACGCCGGAGAAGACGCAGTCAGTGGCCGAGAAGTACGGCATCGGTCACTCGACCACCGATCTTGCCGCGGCGCTGGAGCAACCCGGCGTCGAAGCCGCCATCCTCTGCACGCCGACGCAGCAGCACGCGGCCGAGGCCATCCAGTGCATGGATGCCGGCAAGCACGTGCAGGTGGAGATTCCGCTGGCCGATAGCTGGGCCGACGCGCAGGCGGTGCGGGAAAAGCAGAAAGAGACCGGCCTCGTCTGCATGGTCGGCCACACGCGGCGCTTCAATCCGTCGCACCAGTGGATCCATAAAAAGATCGAGGCCGGGGAACTGCACGTCCAGCAGATGGACGTCCAGACCTACTTCTTCCGCCGCAAGAACATGAACGCCCTCGGCGAACCGCGTTCGTGGACGGACCACCTGCTGTGGCATCACGCTGCGCACACGGTCGACCTGTTCCAGTACCAGGCGGGGGGGGAAGTGGCCGAGGCCAACGCGATCCAGGGACCGATCCATCCGGAACTCGGTATCGCCATGGACATGTCGATTCAGATGAAGACCGACAATGGCGCGATCTGCACGCTCTCACTGTCTTTCAACAACGACGGGCCGCTCGGTACGTTCTTCCGCTACATCTGCGACAACGGCACCTGGATTGCGCGCTACGACGATCTCGTCACCGGCCGCGAGGAGCCGGTCGACGTCTCGAAAGTCGATGTGTCGATGAACGGCATCGAGCTGCAGGATCGCGAGTTCTTCGCCGCCATCGCGGAAGGCCGCGAACCGAACGCGAGCGTAGGCAAGGTACTCCCGTGCTACCGGGTGTTGCACGAGCTGGACCAGCAGTTGAACGCCCGGAGCCGGTAAGCGTGGAATTGCGCGAAATTGCCGGCCAGCGCCTTCCGGCCATCGGCTTAGGCTTCATGAACCTGAGCCACGCTTACGGCACGCCGCCGGACGAAGCGCAGGCCGTGCGGGTGTTGCATAAGGCGCTGGCGTTCGGCGTCCGCCATTTCGACACCGCGGCGCTGTACGGCTTCGGCCGGAACGAGGCGTTGCTCGGCAAAACGCTCGGACGCCGGCGCAAGGACGTCTTTCTCGCGAGCAAATGCGGCATGACCGGCGTCGACGGGAGACGCGTAATCGACGGACGGCCGGAAACCCTTCTGCGGACACTCGACGAAGGGCTGAAGAGGCTGCAGACGGATCACATCGATCTCTACTATCTGCACCGCTGGGATCGCAATGTGCCGATCGAGGACAGCATCGGCGCGATGGCCCGCATGGTCGATGCCGGCAAGGTCGGCGCGCTCGGTCTCTCCGAAGTCTCGGCCGCAACCCTGCGCCGGGCGCACGCGGTGCATCCGATCGCCGCCGTGCAAAGCGAGTTCTCCCTCTGGACCCGAAACCCGGAGATCGCCGTGCTCGATGCCTGCCGCGAGCTCGGCGCGGCCTTCGTCGCGTTCTCGCCGCTCGCCCGGGGCTTCCTCGCCGACCCGCGTCTCGATCCGGGCGAATTCCCGGACGGAGACATTCGGCATGGCATGCCCCGCTTCCAGTCGCCACATTTCGGAAGAAACCGTCGTCTACTGGACGCTTTTGCGGAGCTGGCCGCGAGCGCCGGCTGCACGACGGCGCAATTGGCGCTGGCGTGGGTGCTCGACGGAGGAGACCACGTGCTCACGATCCCGGGTACGACGTCCGTCGACCATCTCGAAGAAAACCTGCGAACGACGGAGTTGCAGATCGATGGAGCGGTGCTGGAACGCGCGGCTACGCTGATCAACGAAGAGACCGTCAGCGGACCCCGGTATTCGCAAGTCACACAGCGCGAGATCGATACCGAAGAGTTCGCGGATCTTGCCGAACGGCGGGAGACCGGCGCATGAAAACCCGGGCCGCGTCGTCGGCCCGCAACCCGCAGGACTGAACGTTCTCCCGGGCCTGCCGTCGTCGGAAACCCTTTGGGGCTTTCGATTTGCCTTGTTGGTAAGCTACGCCGACGACCGACGGCGATAGCTTACGGTGAACGGATGCCGAGACCGAAGGAGACCCTGACGATCACGACGCCCCATGTCGAGGGCGACGAAGACATTGGCGAGATCCGCAATATCGTCGGGTTCCACATTCGGCTGGCACACGGAGCCGTGTACCGGCACTTCACGGAGACGTTCTCTCATCTGGGTCTGACTCAAAAGCAGGTGTCGGTCCTGTGGTTGGTGGACGACCACCCGGACATCGCGCAGGCTGGTCTGGCGAAACGCATGCGCATGGATCGGGCAACGACCATGGCGATCGTGAAGCGGCTCGAACGAAGAGGCTATGTGAAACGCGGCAAGTCGAGGACCGACCGGCGCAAGCTCGCGCTGAGCCTGACGGCGTCCGGGCGCACGGCGCTCGCCACCGCCAAGCGCGCCATCCGCCAGCACGAGCAATGGCTCAAATCGCGTTTCAGCGACAAGGAGGTCGCTACGCTGATCGATCTGCTGATGCGCATCCACGACTGACGACAATGGCGCCCGATTGAGGTAAATCGTCGCACAATGCGGGCAACGAGGTCGTCGTTCGACGAACCGGACCATTCGCGGGCTGTAGGAGCCCGTACTGCGGGCGATCAGGTACAGCCGCGGCCCTCTTTCGTCCGCCCGGGTGGGCTGGCATACTTGTATGTAACACATACTAAATCAAGAGGTAGCCCATGGTCCAGATGACCGGCACGAGTCACGTGTTGACGCTTTCCTGTCCGGATCGGCCGGGGCTCGTGGCTGGCGTTGCCGGCCTGCTGGCCGAGCACGGCGGCAACATCCTGGAAGCACAGCAGTTCAACGATACGGATAGCCGCCGATTCTTCATGCGGGTCGGATTCGAGTTGCTGAACGGCGCGAGAAGGGAGCCCTTCGTCCGCGCCTTCGACTCGTTCGCGCGCACCAACGACATGCAATGGGGCCTGCGGGCCGCGGACGATCGGCAACGGGTGCTGTTGCTGATGTCGAAGTTCGATCACTGCCTCGGCGATCTGCTCTACCGGCAGCGCATCGGAGAGCTGGCGATGAACGTGGTCGGCGTGGTCTGCAACCACCCGCGAGAGGTGTTGAAGATCTCGCTGCTGGGCGATACGCCGTTTCACTATCTGCCGGTCACGCCCGAGACAAAGTCGCAGCAGGAAGCACAGATTCGCGACCTGGTGACCGAAACCGGCGCCGACCTCGTGGTGCTCGCGCGTTACATGCAGATCCTTTCGGACGACCTGGCCCGATTTCTCGCCGGACGCTGCATCAATATCCACCACAGCTTCCTGCCCGGATTCAAAGGCGCACGGCCTTATCACCAGGCGCATGCACGCGGCGTGAAGATGATCGGTGCCACGGCGCACTACGTGACCGGCGATCTCGACGAAGGTCCGATCATCCATCAGGACGTCGAAGCCATCAGCCACGCGGATTCGCCCGAGGACCTCGTGCGAAAGGGCCGGGACCTCGAACGCCGCGTGCTCGCCCAGGCCGTTCACTACCACCTCGCCGATCGTGTCTTCATGAACGGCAACAAGACGGTGGTCTTCTAGCCAGGGCAACTCGGCACGAGTCACAATGGAACCGCCGTAGGAGCCCGCCATTGCGGGCGAGACGACACCTGCATTCGTTTGTCGTCACGACCCCCACCGGTCTTCGAGGACGCACCCGACGGACGCGACTCAGTTCTCCCGAGCGTGGTCGCCCGCAATGGCGGGCTCCTACACAGGCGCTATTGCGACACCCACCGTTGCGAGCAATGCGGCCGCCAGCTCCTCCGTCCGGGATAGAAAGGGCGAATGGTCGGCGGTGAGCGTCGCGACCGCGGCGCCGGGTACGAGTCGTTGCATCAGTCGCTGACTTTCGATCCTGATGGTTCGATCTTCGGTGCACTCGATGTAATGCCGGCGCAAGCGGCCGAAGCGCTCCGGCGACAAGCGCAGACTGGTCGACCTGGGGCCATGCGGTTCGGCGACGAGGCGCGAGAGCGCACGATCGACGAGGTCGGGCGGCGAGAGTTGCGCGAAGACCGCCCCGGCGCGCTGGACGTCCACGATCGTTCCGGCGCCGTCGTGCACTGAGGAAATGATGGCGTCGAATTCCGGGTTCGGCGCTTCGAGGGCCTTGAATGCCGCTCGTGACATCCCGTCGGGCAACATCATCGCGGAAACGTAGGCCAGCCCGTCGATCGCCTCCGGGGCGATTTCAGCCGCCTGACTCACGACGAGTCCGCCGCGGCTGTGACCGACCAGTATTACCGGGCGCTCTGCCGCGCGGCGACAAAGATTGGCGGCAAACGCGGCCCACTCCTGCAAGGTGACGGCACGGAGCGTTTCGGCATCGCCGCCCATGCCCGGCAGGTCGGGGGCTACGACTGTGTGTCCGGCGCCTTCCAGCAGCGGACGCACGGGATCGAAACACCAGCCGCCGTGCCAGGATCCATGGATGCAGACGAACGTCGCCATGCTAGCCCGGCGAGCGCTCCCGACACTGCCGGCTTACATCTTGATGATGACCGATTTCGTTTCCGTGTACGCCTCGATGCCCTGGCGTCCCTGCTCGCGACCGAAGCCGGACTGCTTGTAGCCGCCGAAGGGCAGTGCCGGATCGATGATGCCGTGACAGTTGCCCCACACGGTGCCGGCTTTCAGTTTCGCGGCAAGGCGGTGCATGGTGCTGAGATCCTTGGTCCAGATGGCCGCCGCCAAACCGTATGCGGTATCGTTCGCGGCCTTCGCAACCTCGTCGAGGTCATCGAAGCGCTGTGCTACGACCACCGGGCCGAAAATCTCCTCGCGCACGACGCTCATGCTCGGCTTGACGTCGACCAGGATGGTGGGATTCACGTAGTAGCCGTTCGATGAGGGCGAGTCGCCGCCAATCGCCACCGATGCACCGTCGCGCTTGCCGGCCTCGATGTACCCCATGACGCGATCCATCTGCTCCCTGGATACCAGCGGCCCCATGTGACCCTCCGGATCGAGAGACGGCCGGGGCGCCCAGAACGCGCTCGCGTTGGCGACGCCGTCGACGACGCGGTCGAAGATCGAGCGGTGGACGAACAATCTCGAGCCGGCGACGCAGACCTGCCCGGCGTTGAAGAAAATCGCGCCGGCGGCGCCGGGTGCTGCTTCCTCGACGTTGACGTCCGGCATTACGATGACGGGTGTCTTGCCGCCGAGCTCGAGCGTGACACGCTTCAGCGAGTCGGTGGCGCTGCGATTGATGGTCTTACCGACTTCGGTGGAGCCCGTGAAGGCGATCTTGTCGACGTCAGGATGCTTCACCAGACGATCGCCGGCGGTCTCACCGTTGCCCGTGACTACGTTGACCACTCCCGGAGGGAAGCCGGCTTCCTGCACGAAGTCGGCAAGCCGCAATGCCGTGAGCGAGGTCTGCTCGGCGGGCTTCAACACGATCGTGCAACCGGCCGCCAGCGCCGGCGAGATCTTGAGCGTCGCCATGATCAGCGGGAAGTTCCACGGCACGATCTGTGCGACGACACCGACCGGTTCGCGCGTGACGTAGCTGAACACCGCGCCCCGCGGCATTGCCTGCGGCTCGATGACTTCGCCGCCGAGCTTCGAGGTCCAGCCGGCCATGTAGCGCAGGTGATCGATGGCGGCGGGAATGTCGATCGCGCTGGCCATGCCGACCGGCTTGCCGACGTCGATGGCTTCGAGCTCGGCCAGCTCGGCGGCGTTGGCCTCGAGCAGATCCGCCAGTTTGTGCATGAAGCGCTCGCGCCGGTTGGCGGGCAAGTCCGACCAGCGGCCATCGTCGAATGCGGCACGGGCGGCCGCAACCGCCCGATCCACGTCGGCATCGGAAGCGTCGACGAGAGTGGATACCTGAGAGCCCGTGGACGGGTCCTCCACAATGAGCGTTGCGCCGTTGCTCGACGCCACCCACTCGTTGTCGATGAAGAGTGCCGGTTTCCTGGCCAGCGCGCGCTTCGCGGCGGTCGAATATTCGGGTTGCACGAGTGCTACGGACGCTTGCGCGGTTGCCATGATTTCTCCCTCCCAATCTACCTGCTGGCGCTCGGGCCGGGTCGTTTCGGCCCGTTCGAAATTGTTGGTAAAGCTTACTAATATGCGCCGGAAGGGTCAACGCAACCGCTGCGGCGCGCGGTGTCGCAGTGGCGGGCGGAAGCCCTGCAGAAACGACAGAGAATCATCCTGACGGGTCGCGGCCGAACCGTCGGCGGGGGCATGCGGGAGAACCTCGCTGTCGCGAGGCTCTCCCGATTCGACACCCTCAGGCAGCGGCGGCCACGTGTGCCGTGGCCGAACCCGGCTTGTAGATTGCCGCGAAAATCGCTCCGGCGATCATGAAGCCTATGACACCGCTCACGAACCATATCACCGCGAGATTCGATGTCAGCGGGTACACGACGTACTGATCGAGGGCCATCGGGATCGACATGAACAGCCCCATCAGCAGTCCGTAGCGCAGGCCCTCGCCAACCCCCTTGCCTTCATACCCCTTCGTGAAGATGTAACAGAACAGCAGAAGATACAGCGCGCTGCTTAAGAACATCAGCCACATCATGCTGTTCATTTCCGCTTCCGGTCGAAAGACATCGCTGAGGGCCAGGTACGTATCCTCGAGCATGACGCCGTGTACGGCGAAGCCGATTACCTGCCAGACGATGAAAACGACGATGAACCCTATCCAGAAAGTCTTATTCATTTTTGCTTTCCTTCTTGTCAGGACACGCCGGTTACGCTAGTCCTCATTCCACCGCGAATCAAGCGCTGTGCCTCGATCGCGCGCTGTAGGAGCCCGCCATTGCGGGCGACCACGACCGGGGAAATCGGGTTGCGGTCGCCTGGCGCGGCCTCGAAGATTGTGGTGGTCGTGACGACAAACCGAAGACGATTGTCGCCCGCAATGGCGGGCTCCTACAGGGGTGTATGGCCTCAGGTTATCGGGCGATAAGAAATCGGCCGTTCACGGCACAGGGCAGAGCCGGTAGTTTCACCATTCCGCTTTGCCCAGGGGGACCGACGTTGGCCGCCGTACCGAATCCGAGAATCGAACCCCCGCTGAACGGCGATAGCCTGCAGATGCTGCGTTCGGCGGTCGCGGACTTCGACTATGAACAGCTGTTGTGGTCCAGCGGCTATCTCGCGGGTCTGGCGAAAGCCGGCGCCGTGGCCGTGCCGCAGCCCGCCGCTGCCGCCGGCGCCGACCGCTGGGTCGTGTTCTACGCCACCGAAACCGGCAACAGCCGCCGTGTCGCGGAGTCGCTGGCCGCAAGGGCCGGCGAGGCCGGGGTTGCCGTCGAATTGCAGGACCTGCGCGAGTATCGGCCGAAAGCGCTCGCGAAGGTGACGAACGCGCTGTTCGTGGTGGCAACCCACGGTATCGGGGAAGCACCGGACGGCACCGAGGCCTTCTTCGAGTTCTGGCTGGGCGAGCGCGCACCGCGTCTCGAGCAACTGAGCTATTCCATCCTCGCGCTCGGCGATTCCAGCTATGCCGACTTCTGCGCCATGGGCCAGATTCTGGACGATCGTTTGCGCGCGCTGGGCGCCAACCCCGTTGTCGACCGCGTGGATTGCGACCTCGACTACGAGACGCCTGCGAAGTCCTGGGCATCGAGCGTCGTCGACCATGCCGTCGAGAATGCGGCCACACCTGTCTCAGCCGTGCGCGCTCCGCACCTTCGCGCCGTCGAATCGCGACTCATACATACGCGAGAGAACCCTTTTCCGGCTGAGATCCTTCTCGACCAGCCGATCACCGGCCGCGGTTCCAGCAAGGACGTTCGCCACATCGAACTGAGCCTCGAGTCCTCCGGCCTGACCTACCTGCCGGGCGACTCGCTCGGCATCGTCCCGCAAAACCCGCCGCAACTGGTCGAGGCGCTGCTCGACGCCCTGGCGCTCGACGGCGCCGACGAGGTTACCGTCGAGGGAAAGTCGCTCGCGCTTTCCGCCGCTCTCACCGCGAACAAGGAAATCACCATCGTCAGCCGGCCATTGCTGGAGAAAGTCGCGGCGCATCACGACGACCTGCAGCCGGTTCTCGCCGACCGTAGTCGCCTCACCGAATTCTTCCATACCCGGCAGGTCATCGACCTGTTCGCCGACTGGCCCGTTGCGTGGAGTGCGCAGGAACTGGTCGATTCGCTGCGACGCCTGACACCGCGACTCTATTCCATTGCCTCCAGCCCCGATGCGAATCCCGACGAAGCGCACCTGACGGTGGCCCTCGTGAATTACGAGCAGTTCGGCCGCTCGCACTGGGGTTCGGCGTCTACCTTTCTCACGAGCGGCTCCGGGGAAGTGCCGGTGTTCATCGAACCGAACGACCGCTTCCGCCTGCCGGCCGACGGCGACACGCCCATCGTCATGATCGGCGCGGGTACCGGCGTGGCGCCGTATCGCGCCTTCGTCGAGCACCGTCGCGAGCACGGGCACAAAGGGGACAACTGGCTGATCTTCGGCGAACGTAACTTCGCCAGCGACTTCCTCTACCAGCTGGAATGGCTGCGCTATCGCAAGGACGGCACTCTGACGCACATGGATGTCGCCTTCTCCCGCGACCAGCAGGAGAAGATCTACGTGCAGCACCGGCTACGCGAAAAGGCGAGACGCCTTTACGAGTGGCTGGAACGCGGGGCCCACGTTTACGTCTGCGGCGATGCCGAGCGCATGGCGGGCGACGTGCATCGGGCGCTGCTCGGGGCCGTGGAAGAACACGGCGGGCTTTCGAGCGAACGCGCCGCCGAGTACGTCAACGAACTCAAGGCCGCGCGCCGTTATCAGCGGGACGTGTACTGATGGACAGGCAGGCCGAACTGTCCCCGGTCGAGCACATCAAGAAGCGCAGCAACTACCTGCGCGGCACGATCGTGGAGAGTCTCGCCGACCCGCTGACCGGCGCGCTGGCCGAAGACGACACGCAGCTGACCAAGTTCCACGGCTTCTATCAACAGGACGACCGTGACGAGCGTGCCGAGCGTACGCGCCGCAAGTTGGAACCGGCTTACAGCTTCATGATTCGCGTGCGGGTGCCCGGGGGCATCACGACGCCGGCGCAGTGGCTCGCGCTCGACTCGCTGGCGACGACCCATGCCAACGGCACGCTACGGCTGACCACACGACAGGCGTTCCAGTTCCACGGCGTCACGAAGGGCAATGTCAAGAAGACCATCCGTGGTATCAACGACAGTCTGCTGAGTACCATCGCCGCCTGCGGCGACGTCAATCGCAACGTCATGTGCACCCCACTCGCCGAAACGTCTGCGGTTCACGAAGCGGCCTGCAAGGTGGCCGGCGACATCAGCGAGCACCTCGCGCCACGCACGCGCGCCTATCACGAGATCTGGCTCGACGGCGAGCGCGTCGCGGGCACGGTCGACCACGAGCCGATCTACGGCGAGACCTATCTGCCGCGCAAGTTCAAGATCGCGCTGGCGATCCCACCTTCGAACGACGTCGATGTGTTCGCCCACGACTTAGGTCTGATCGCCGTCGAACGAAACGGTGAGCTGGCCGGTTTCAACGTAACCGTCGGCGGCGGCATGGGCATGACGCACGGAGAGGCGGAAACGTATCCCCGAGTCGCGGACGTCATCGGCTTCTGCAGCGTCGAGCAGGCCGTCGCCGTGGCCGAGCACGTCGTTGCGGTGCAGCGGGACCATGGCGACCGCACCAACCGCAAGCACGCGCGGTTGAAATACACCATCGACGACCGCGGCATCGAGTGGTTTCGTGGAGAGCTCTTCGAGCGCCTCGGATTCTCCCTGGCTGCTCCGGAACCGTTCCGGTTCCGCTCGCGCGGCGACGTGTTCGGCTGGTCGAAAGACCAGCACGGCAAATGGCATCTGACGCTGTTCGTTCCGGAAGGGCGAGTACGCGATAACGGACAAAGCCGGCTTCTGACGGCGTTGCGCGAGCTCGCCGCGACTCTGAAGGGCGAGTTCCGCCTGACTGCGAACCAGAATCTCGTCGTCAGCAATATTTCCGACGAGGACCGCCAGGCGATCGAACAGCTGTTCGAGCGGCACGGCGTCAACCTGTTGCAAAGCCTCTCGCCGCTGCGGCAACAGGCGCTTGCCTGTGTCGCCTTGCCGACCTGCGCGCTGGCGATGGCGGAAGCGGAGCGATACCTGCCCGAGTTCACCGGCAAGGTCGAGGGTCTCCTCGATGCGCACGGATTGCGGCAGGAGAGCATTTCCTTGCGCATCACCGGTTGCCCGAACGGGTGCGCGCGGCCATACCTTGCGGAGATCGCGCTGGTCGGCAAAGCACCGGGTCGTTACAACTTGTTTCTCGGCGGAGATTCAGAAGGCCTGCGCCTGAACCGCCTTGCGCGAGAGAATATCGACGAGGACGAAATTCTCGCGACACTCGACAAGCTGTTCGCGGATTTCGAGCGCGGCAGAGCTAAAGGCGAGTCCCTGGGCGACTTCGCCAACCGCACGCAGTTTCCGACGGCGGTGAAAAGCTGATGTCCCAGGCAGCCGCACAGGCGCTTTGTCCGTGTGAGCCGATGGCGATCGTCGACGACGCCAGCGGACGCGAACTACTGGCGCATTGCAATCGCAACTTCGAAAACATGAATGCGAGAGAGCGCGTGCAGTGGGCGCTGAAAACGCTTCCGGGACCCCACGTTCTCAGTTCCAGTTTCGGTGCGCAGTCGGCGGTCGCGCTGCACCTGTTGACGCAGGAGCAGCCGGATATTCCGGTGGTGCTGATCGATACCGGCTACCTGTTCCCGGAAACCTATCGCTTTGTTGACGAGCTCGTGGGGCGGTTGTCCCTCAACCTGGTCGTTTATCGTGCCACGACGTCACCCGCCTGGCAGGAAGCGCGTCACGGGCAGCGCTGGCTGCAGGGTGCCGCAGGGCTCGATGCCTACAACGAAGAGAACAAGCTGGAACCGATGCGGCGTGCGTTGCAGGAGCTTCAGGTCGGCACCTGGTTTGCGGGGCTGCGGCGCTCGCAGACGACGAGTCGCGCGGCGACGCCGTTTCTGGAGAAGGCGGGCGAGCGATGGAAGGTGCATCCGATTGCCGACTGGACGGACCGGGACGTGCACTTTTATCTGAAAAGGAACGACCTGCCGTATCACCCGCTGTGGGAGCAGGGCTATTTGAGCATCGGTGATCACCACACGACGCGGTCGATCCACGAGGTGGACGAGCTGGAGCAGACGCGGTTTTTCGGCATCAAACGCGAGTGCGGGTTGCACGAGATGGATTTGTCGGCGGTTTGAGACGGCGGCGGCCTTGTAGGAGCCCGCCATTGCGGGCGACCCGACGTCTCCTCAAGCCGCCTCCGCCAACTTCTCCGTGCACCCTTCCTTCAACGGCAACGTCACCTCCGCCGCCAGTCGATCCACCTCTTCCTGACTCTCCGCCGTCGCCGCCTGCGCAATCAGCTCAGCCGGCCAGTGCGGGGCGAACAGCGAAACGAAATCCTGCA
>Ga0299913_10004330_pt1 | contig 11896 bp, 10 predicted proteins | sample RVTome_9_FD_201360 | JGI IMG/M metagenome (GOLD analysis project Ga0299913, IMG submission 201360) | Soil microbial communities from uranium-contaminated site in the Upper Colorado River Basin, Wyoming, United States - RVT155D38 (version 2) ... | reverse complement strand
CCTTGGGGCTCGTCGAAGTAGGAGGAACTACTCCTTCCGACCCACCTGCGGTGGGTGCCCCCCGCCTCGGATCTGGGGCCGTGGCGACCGGAACGCGACCCGCCGTAGTTCTTCAACAGCCTTCTAGGAGACGGGAAGCCATGGCGCACGAGACCGGCGAGCCGCACGTCAGCAATCGCTTCTACGTCGTCATCGCGCTCATCCTGGCGGTGCTGACGGCGATGGAGGTGATGGTGTTCTACGTCGAGGCCCTGTCGCCCGTCCTCGTCCCGTTGCTTCTCGTGATGATGGGCGCGAAGTTCGCCCTCGTCGTGATGTTCTTCATGCACCTGAAGTTCGACAGCCCGGTCCTTACGGGGGTGTTCGCGTGGGGGCTGTTCATCGCCGTGTCGATCATCCTGGCGCTGATGGCGATCTTCGGGAAGTTCACGTCGTAGCGACGCGGGATGTCCCGGTCCGCCGGGCGATCATCGTCTTCGTGGAGGAGTGCGCATGATGATCACGAACCTGCTCCCGTGGCTCCAGGCGGCCGGAACGTGGACGGTCCAGGTGGGTCCGTGGACGCTCCCGCCCCAGGCGTGGGTGCCGGCCACCGCCCTCATCGGTGGCCTCGCGCTGCGCGTACGGGCCCGCCAGCTCCGCGGGCACGGCACGCCTCGCGCACGGGAGCCCGGGGACTGACCCGCCGCAGGGGAGCGCCGGATCGCTCCGCCGGGTGAAGCGTCAGCGCTCCGAGGTCGAGGAGAGCGCGTACAGGAAGAGGTTCACGCCCATCCGGAACGCCTGCTCGCGGACCTCCGCGGCGTCGCCGTGCACCGCCGCGTCCTCCCACCCATCGCCCAGATCCGACTGGTAGCTGTAGAAGACCGTGAGGCGGCCGTCGAGGAAGATCCCGAGCCCCTGCGCGGGCTCGCCGTCGTGCTCGTGGATCTTGGGGAGCCCGTTCGGGAAGTCGTACTGCATGTGGTACACCGGGTGATCGAACGGCACCTCCGCGAGGGGCGTGTCGGGGAACGCGCGGGCGATCTCCCGACGGAACGACTCGTCCAGCCCGTAGTTGTCGTCCACGTGCAGGAAACCGCCGGCCCGCAGGTACCCCCGGAGGCGCTCCACCTCCAGCGGCGAGAGCGACATGTTCCCGTGTCCGGTCGCGTACAGGTAGGGGTGATCCGCGAGGTCCGGGTCGGTGAGGCCGACCTCCTCGGGCTGCGCGGCGACCGGAACCCCGGTCCGCTCGCGGATCTCGACGAGCAGGTTGGGCAGGCTCGACGGATTCGCGTACCAGTCCCCGCCGCCGTCGTAGCGGAGCCGGGCGATCCCGGGAGCTTCGATCGTGACCGCCGCCCCCGCCAGCCCGCGCGTCGCCGTCGCCGCGCCTGCGGCCGGGCACGCATCGGCCACCACCGCCGCGCTCGCCGCGGCGGCGATGAGACTCAGGACGGTCTGCGGCACCCGGTCGCCCTTCCGCTGTCTGACGCGGCAGTGCGGGCACTGGCGGGCGTCGTCCGGGATCACGCAGTCGCAGGTCCGGCAGGGCTTCACCTTCGTACCTCCGTTTCTCCCCTCGAATCTAACGGGTCGGGCGGCTCCACGCGGCCAGTCGTGGGTGGCGCGCGTCGCGTCCATCGCCCCGATTCCCTAGGATGACTTGTCCGGGACCGGGGGCGTCCGGTCCCACCACCCAGACCGGCGGTTCGATGCGACGATACGCGGCGTACGACCCCCCCGAGTACGTGTCCTGGAGTCCCGATCCCGAGCTCTCCCGCGCGTACCGCGAGCGCGTGACGGCCGACCCCGCCCGCGCCAGGGAGATCGAAGCGCTCGACGCGGGGAGGGCACTCGACCTCTACCGGGGGATGCTCCGGTTCCGGCTGCACGACATCGCCCTCGCGCGCTGGGTGAAGCAGGGCGTGATCTCGAAGGCGTGGCTCGGCACGGGCGAGGAGGCCGTCACCATCGGCGCCGTCCACGCCCTCGAACGGAACGGCGCCCGCGGCGATGTGGTCGGACCCATGATCCGGAACGCGGGCGCATGCCACGAGATGGGCATGCCGGTCGCCGACCTCCTGAGGGCGTACCTCGCCACGTCGGACTCGCCCACGGCGGGACGGGACCTCCACGTCGGGGATCTCGAGCACGGCGTCTGCCCCCCGATCAGCATGGTCGCGTCGCTCGCCACGGTCATGGGCGGGATCGCGCTCTCGTTCAAGCGACGCGACGAGCCACGCGTCGCGCTCACCTGGATCGGGGACGGGGCCACGAAGCACGGCGAAGCGCACGAGGCCCTCAACTTCGCGGCCGTGCTCGGTCTGCCGGTGGTGTTCGTGCTCCAGAACAACCGGGTCGCGCTCGGCACGCGGCTGGAGCAGCACCACGTGCCGCCCGACTTCCGCGAGTGGGGAAGGGCCTACGGAGTCCCGCTTCTCCCCGCCGACGGGAACCACGTGCTCGACATGTACGCGGCCACCCGCATCGCCGCGGCCCGCTGCCGCGCGGGGGAGGGGCCCGTGTTCATCGAGGCCTCGACGTTCCGGATGGGAGGTCACGCGACGCACGACGTACGCGAGGCCCGCGAGACGTTTCCCGAGGAGCTCTTCGAGCGTTGGGGGCGACGCGATCCGATCGGATCCTACGAGGAGTACCTGGCCACGGGGCCGTGGGATCTGGACGCAGGTGGAGGGGACCGCGAGACGCGGAACCGGACCGCTCTCGCGGCGGTCGAGCGGGAGCTCACGCGCGAGATCGAGGCCGCCGCGGAGGCCGCCCTCGAGAGCCGGAGCAGCCGGATGCCGGTGGGCGCGAGCGCGGTCACGGGGGTCTACGCGGGAGACCGGCCGCCGGTGGCCGGTCGGCAGAGAAGCGAGGTCGCATGAGCGCGCGGCCACGGATCGAGCACGAGATCGAGGGCGTCGCGTGGACGCTGTTCGATGCCTGGAGGGAGCCCGGCGGGCTGGGACTGGGCTACTTCGTGACCGACGGCGCTCCGGACCGGCGCGTGGCCCTCGCGCCCGACACCGATGTGACCGGCCTCGACGCGTCGGGCTTCCGCGCGCTGTGGGAGACGGCCTCCGGGCTCACGAACACCGAGCGGCGGATCACGGGACCGCGCGGGCGCCCGTGGCTGGCGCAGGCGTATGGACCCGTGTGGCACGAGGGTGGAGCAGCGCGCGAGGTGGTCGGGGTCAGGCTGCGGTGTCTGAGCGAGGACGAACCCGTGGCGATCGTCCCGGGCGTGCCGCTGTCGGAGGTCACGGACGAGGAGCTGCGGGCGGCGATCGATCAGCCCGACCAGTAGCCGCCGTCACCGCCGCGCTGGAGCACGTTGCCCACCGGGAGCGACAGCTTTCCGCGCGCCGTCTCGAGCAGCGACCACACGGTCTCGCCGTGCGTCGGGTACGCCGCCATTCCGATCCGCCCCTCGCGGCGCCAGACGCCCGCCCCCTCGAGCTCCGCGATGAGGCGCTCGCCCACCGCCCGCGCCTCCCGTTGCGCCGTCTCGGGGAGCGCCACGACCACCGCTCGCTCTCCCTCCCGCCCCGCGACATCGGAGCCGCGCAGCGCGCGTCGCACCACTTCGGCCGTCCGCGGGAGCGTGTCGGGGTCGACCGGGCAGAGCTGGAGGAGGAGGATCGTGAACACCCGTCCGTGGCGGGCGCACCGCTTGAGTTCACCGCTCGCGATCCATTCGAACCCCTCGCGGCTGAGGAGCCCCGTGACCCCGTCCCGAAAGGCCGGGTAGCGACGCTCCGGCTGTGCGGGCTCCGAATCCGGCCGCGTCTCCGGGGCGGCAGCCTCCGCGGGCCGGGCGCCGCTCGCGGTACCCCGGCCCCCGTTCGCGCCGTCGGAAGCCGGGCCTTCGATCGTGCCGGGAGCCGGACCCTCGCCCGTATCTCCGGGCGCTCGATGCTGGGCCGCCCCCGGCTGCGCGGGCGAGGATCCGCCATCGGCATGGGCGAGGGGCGGCCCCGTCGCCTCGCGCTCGATCCCGGCTGCCGGGGAAGACCGCGGGCCGGGGGCCGGGGGCGCGGCGACGGTCGGCTCGCCGCCCGACCGGGGCTCGACGGGGGATGGCATGGCCCCCGACAGCGGCGGCTCGTCGCGCTCGGCTCGCGGCCCCGCGATGGTGTCGGGTCGCGGCTCCTCGACGGCCTCGGCCCCGGGCTCCTCGATCGAGATGCCCGCGGCGCGCACGAGGTCGAGGGCATCGAGATAGTGCCCCAGCGCATCCACGGCTTCGCGGAGCGCGTCCCCGGCCGGGGCGCCCGCGGTCGCGTCGCGCAGCCGCGCGGCCCGCTCGGTCACGAGGCGGACGAGCGCGGAGAGGACGTCGGACTCGGCCCTCGCGGCCGGTCGGTCCGGGGCGTCGCGGGTCGCTCGGGGCGGGGGCACGGCCGGCCCATCCGAAGTCGGCGGCAACACGGGATTCGATCTACCGCACGGCCCGGGGGGCGTCAACGGGGCGCGCGCCGCGGTCGGGCGGTTGACGGGCTCGACGCCCCGCGTAGCTTCGGCCGGACTCCGGTCGGCGGCGTCCGCGACGGCCGTCGGCCATCTCCGGTGGACCGCGCAAGCCGCCCGGACCGTCCACGCGAGCCCCGAAGGAGCGATCGATCCTCCGCCTGACCTTTCTCGGAACCGCGTCCTCGCGCCCGACCGTCGCGAGAAACGTGTCCTCGATCGCGGTTCAGCGTGAGGGGCGTCTGTTCCTCTTCGACTGCGGGGAAGGGACGCAGCGGCAGATGATGCGGTACGGCGTCGGGTTCGCGGTGACGGACATCTTCATCTCGCACCTGCACGCAGACCACTATCTGGGTCTCACTGGGCTCCTCCGGACCCTCGGGCTCCAGGGACGGACGGAACCACTCTCGATCTGGGGTCCGCCCGCATCCGACGGGACGCTGCGTCTCCTGCGCGACCTCGGCGGAGAGACGCTCCCGTTCGAGACCCCGATCGTCGAGATGGCGGCGGGCGAGGTCCTGCGTGACGAGGGGTACCGGATCGAAGCCTTTTCGACCCGGCACACGCGCGAGTCGCTGGGTCTCGCCCTCGTCGAGGACGACCGGCCGGGCCGGTTCGACGTGGAGCGCGCACGGGCCCTCGGTGTGCCCGAGGGCCCGTGCTTCGGCGCGCTCCATCGGGGGGAGTCGGTGCGGCTGGAGGACGGCCGCCTGATCGAGCCCGACGCGCTCGTCGGCCCGCCTCGCCGCGGGCGTCGGCTCGTCTACTCGGGCGACACGCGCCCCTGCGCGGCCACCATCGAGATCGCCCACCGGGCCGACCTGCTCGTGCACGAAGCCACGTTCGACGAGGCCGAGGCGGCGCGCGCGCGCGACACCGGGCATTCGACCGCGACCGAGGCGGCAGAGGTCGCGAAGCGGGCGCGGGCGCGCCGTCTGATCCTCACGCACGTGAGCGCGCGCTACTCGGATCGGGGCGACCGGCTGCTCGAGGAGGCGCGCGCGATCTTCCCCGAAACGCGCGTCGCGCGCGACGGGCTGGTCGTGGAGATCCCGCTTCCGCCCGATGACGAGGCCCTCGTCCCGGACGGGCGCCGAGCGGCGGCGCCGTGATCGATCTGCGGGTGCCGGGGGACAAATCGGTCTCGCACCGCGCCGTCCTCCTCGCGCCGCTGGCCACGGGGGTCTCGCGGATCGAGGGTCTGGGGGACGGCGCCGACGTGGCGACCAGCCTGGCCGTGATGCGCGCGCTCGGCGCCCGGATCGAGACCGCACGCTCCGCACGTGCCGGTCTGGATGCCACGATCGAGGGCCATGTGCTCGCGGAGCCGGCCGGGACGCTCGACTGTGGCAATTCGGGCACCACGGCGCGGCTCCTCATCGGCATCCTCGCGGGGGCGGGCATCGGTGCGACGCTCGACGGGGACGCATCGCTGCGCGCGCGCCCGATGCGCCGCGTGGTCTATCCCCTCCAGGCGATGGGACTCCGGGCGCACTATCTGGGGGGCGCAGGACGGCTTCCCCTCCGGCTGGAACCCCGCGCGACCGGGACGCTCCGCACGCTCCGGCACCGGGCGCGCGTGGCCAGCGCGCAGGTGAAGTCCGCGATCCTGCTCGCCGGGGTCACGGGACGGGTGCGGGTCTCCGTTCTCGAGCCGGCGCGCTCGCGCGATCACACGGAGCGCATGCTGCGAGCGATGGGTGTGCCTCTCGGGACCGCCGAGACGGAGAGCGGCCACGAAGCGAGCCTCGACCCGGATGCGTGGGACGGGCGTCTCACGCCCCTCGACCTCGTAATTCCGGGGGACCCCTCGTCGGCCGCCTTCCTGGTGGGCGCCGCGCTCCTCGCCGGGCGGGACGTGCGCATCGAGGGCGTCTCGGAGAACCCGACTCGCACCGCGTTCCTCGACGTGCTGGCCGAGATGGGCGCCCGGGTGGAGCGATCCGCCGGACAGGAGTCGGGCGGGGAGCCGGCGGGCGACTGGCTCGTCCGCGCCGACGCGGCGCTCGAGCCGTTCGATCTCGGCGGGAGACGGATCCCGTCGCTCATCGACGAGCTTCCGCTCCTCTCCGTGCTGTCCGCACGCGCGGCCGGGCGCTCGGTGTTCCGCGACGCGGGCGAGCTCCGCGTGAAGGAGAGCGACCGTATCGGTCTCATGGCGGAGAACCTCTCCGCGCTCGGGGTCGAGGTCGAGGAGCTGCCCGAGGGTCTCGCGATCCACGGCACGGACCGGCGTCTCGAGGGGCGCGTGAGGACCGGCGGCGATCACCGAATGGCGATGGCGTTCGGGACGCTCGGGCTCGACCCCCGAGCGCGCGTGGAAGTGGACGACCCCGCCTGCGCGGGGGTCTCGTTCCCGGGCTTCTGGGACTTGCTCGAGCGCATCCGGCATGGCTGATTCGACCCCGGTCCGCCGCGACCCGCGCCTGATCGCGATCGACGGCCCTGCCGCGTCGGGAAAGAGCACGACCGCGCGCCGCGTGGCCGAGCGGCTCGGGTTCGTGCACCTGAACTCCGGGCTCCTGTACCGCGCGATCACGTGGCGGGCCCTCCAGGAGGGGTGGGGCGAGGACGACCCCGGGCTCGACGCGCGCGTGCCGGAGTTGGACATCGCGCTCCTTTCGGAAGGACCCGGGCTCCGGGTGCAGATCGACGGCCGCGACCCCGGCCCGGCGCTCCAGGGCCCCGAGGTGTCGGCCCGCGTGTCCGCCGTATCGGCCCGCCCGGTGGTACGCGCCGCGGTCTTCCGGCGTCTCCGCGAGGCCCGCGAGCGCTTCGATCTCGTATGCGACGGCCGCGACATCGGCACCACGGTGTTCCCCGACGCGGACCTCAAGGTGTTCCTCATCGCCGATCCCGAGGAGCGCGCGCGCCGCCGGCTTCTCGAGCGCGGGGTGGCCGGCGGAGAAGCGGAGATCGCGCGCGAGGCGTCCCGGCTCCGCGCACGTGACGAGGCCGACGCGAGCCGCGAGCACTCCCCCCTCCGACGGGCCGCGGATGCGGTCGAGATCGACACCACCGACCGGACGCCGGAGCAGGTGGTGGAGGCCATCGTCCGTCTGGCCCGGGAGCGGGGGGCGGCCGAGCCTCCGCCCGGCGCATGACGGCGCCGCTCCGGGCTCCGGAACCGGTGCGGCCACGGTCCGGACGTGGTTGACGCAACCCGGCACCAGGTCTAGCTTTTCGGATTGTTCGTCGGATAGCGACGGGGGAACGTGGCGCCCCGTGGCTCTCCACGTGCGACCCGAGAGGGATCGGCCAGCGGCCGGGCGGAGGAGCGTGGACGCTCGGCCGGGCCGATCTTTTTTTGCCACACAGCCCGCGGGCTCCCCGGAGACCGCGGATCGAAGGATGCGACCCCGCGATGGTAGATGAGACCCAGGAAGTGACCGACGCCGACGTGACCGCCGCCGGCGCCGCCGAGCCCGATACGGACGCGCTTTCGGAGACCGGAGGAACGGAATCGGCATCGGATCCCCGCGGCATCGCGACCGCGGATCCCTTCGAGCCGGGCCGGCTCGACCTCGCCCTCGACGCGGATCCGCGTGACGATACTCAGTACGGGGAGGAGGAGTACGAAGAGCTCCTCTCGATGTACGAGGAGACGCTCTCGGAGATCGCGGAAGGCGAGATCGTGACCGCGCACGTGATCTCGAAGACCGAAACCAACGTCATCCTCGACGTCGGCTTCAAGTCCGAGGGCGCCGTGCCGCTGGACGAGTTCCGGAACCCGGACGAGGTCCAGGCCGGGGACACCGTGGATGTGTTCCTCGAGAGCCTCGAGGATGAAGACGGCGTGGTCGTCCTCTCCAAGAAGAAGGCGGACTTCCTGCGCGTGTGGGAGAAGATCAAGGACGCCTTCGACAACGACCGCCCGGTCAAGGGGTCGATCAAGCGGAAGATCAAGGGCGGCGTCACCGTCGACCTGATGGGCGTCGACGCCTTCCTGCCTGGCTCGCAGATCGCCCTCCGCCGCGTGCCCAACGTCGAGGACCTCATCGGCGACGAGTACGAGTTCAAGATCCTCAAGCTCAACAAGCGGCGCCGGAACATCGTGGTCAGCCGCCGCGTGCTCCTCGAGGAGGAGCGGGCCGAGAAGCGCGAGGTCCTCAAGAAGGAGCTCGAGGTCGGCGACGTCCGGAAGGGCGTGGTCAAGAACATCACCGACTTCGGCGCCTTCATCGACCTCGGAGGGATGGACGGGCTCCTCCACATCACGGACATGTCGTGGGGCCGCATCGGGCACCCGTCCGAGGTGTGCGACATCGGCCAGGAGCTCGAGGTCAAGATCCTCGACATCGACTGGGACCGCGAGCGGATCTCGCTGGGTCTCAAGCAGCTCCAGGCCTACCCGTGGAAGAACGTGGCCGAGAAGTACCCGGTCGGAATCCGGGTGCACGGCCGCGTCGTGTCGATCACGAACTACGGGGCGTTCGTCGAGCTCGAGAAGGGGATCGAGGGCCTGGTCCACATCTCCGAGATGTCGTGGACGCGGAACGTGCGACACCCGTCGCAGCTCGTCGCGATCAACGACGAGGTCGAGTGCGTGGTCCTGCGGGTCGACGAGGAGGCCCAGAAGATCTCGCTCGGGATGAAGCAGGTCGAGGAGGACCCGTGGCTCGCGCTCCCCGCTCAGTACCCGCCGGGGACGAAGATCAAGGGCGTCGTCCGAAACCTCACCTCGTTCGGCGCCTTCGTCGAGGTCGAGCCGGGGATCGACGGCCTGGTCCACATCTCCGACATGAGCTGGACGCGCCGGGTGCAGCACCCGTCGGAGGTGCTGCGCAAGGGCGAGGAGGTCGAGGTGATCGTCCTCTCCATCGATCCCGAGCAGAAGCGGATCTCGCTCGGCCTCAAGCAGGTCGACGAGGACCCGTGGTACGAGCTGGCACAGGAGTACCAGCCGGGCAAGGAAGTCCGAGGCAAGATCACGCGTCTCCTCGAGAAGGGCGTCGTCGTCGACCTCGGCGATGACCTCGAGGGCTTCGTGCCGATCTCGCAGCTCGGCGTCGAGGAGCACCTCGACGAGCCGGCCGACCGGTTTTCCGAGGGCGACCCGCTCGAGCTCCGCGTGCTCGAGACCGACCCCATCAATCGGCGTATCGTCCTCGCCGTCGTGGGCGCACCCGATGTGCCGTACGACAAGGACGACATCGACATGGACGGCGAGAGCCGTTCGAAGACGAAGGCCGACGAGGGAGAGAAGGGGAAGGGCGCGGATGCCGCGTCGTCGACCGCGGGCGCCGCGGACGAGGCACCTGCCGGAGCCGTGGACGAGGCCCCCCCCGGAGCCGGGGATGTCGTCGAGGAAGCGGTCGAGGAAGAGGAAGTTGTCGAGGAGGCAGAGGACGAGGAGACCGTGGCGGAGTCCGAGGAAGAGGAAGCCGAGGAAGCCGAGGACGCCGAGGATGAGGACGAGGAGGAAGACGAGGACTGAGGCGATCGCGCGCCCCGACCCACGCTTCCGTCGAAGGGCCCGGCTCGCACGGTCGGGCCTTTCCTGCGCCGGACGCCCGCCGATGAGCCGCCGCGGACCTCTCCCGGCGGACGCCCGGGCCGGCCGCGGCACGACGACCACGAACGAGAGTCCCGCTTTGAAGCAGCCACGGCACCCGGCCGATGCACGGCCCCGCCTCCGGCGGTGGCTCCCGCTCCCTGTTCTGGTGTGGTGTCTCGTCCTGACGGCCTGCGCCGCGGCGGGGCGAGGTACCGACACCGCCGCCCGTCCGCCCTCGCGTACCGACGTGGAAGCCGCGGTCGCGGCGCTTCAGCGCGCGGAGGCCGAGTACGACGCGGGGCGCCATGAGGCCGCAGCCGCGATGGCCGACTCCCTGTTCGAGGCATGGCGCCGCGATTCCGCGCTGGGTTCGCTCGCCGATCGGGCGCTCCTCCTCCAGGGCCGCGCGAGGGAAGGGGCCGGGCTGGTCGGGCGGGCCGGCGAGGCCTACGAGGCGCTCCTCGCCCGCGTCGAACGCGGGTCGCTTCACGACGAGGCCATCGAGCGCTACGCCAGCGTCCTGGCTCGTACGGGCCGGGGCGGCGAAGCCGTCGAGCTGGTGCTGGCCAATCCCGGCGCCCTCGACGAGATCGGGCTCGAGGATCTGCGGCAATGGGCCGGGGGGCTTTCGATCGGGCAGCTCCGCGCCCTGGCCGGGGGGCACGAGCCCACGAGCACCGAGGCGCAGATCGTCCACGTCCAGCTCGCCCAGCTCCTCGCCGCGGCGGGCGAGCTCGACGAGGCGCGTCGGGTCGCGGCCGACGTGGTGCGGGCGGGCGCGAGCGAGCCCGAGCGCTCGACGGCCGAGCTCCTTGCCTCGGCCGAGGGCGATCTCGATAACGTCACGGCTCGGGTCGGGGCGATCCTCCCGCTCACGGGCGAGCTCGCCGGGGTGGGAGAGCTCCTCCGCGAGGGCATCGAGCTGGCCATCGACGCGTACCGGATCGAGCACCCCGACGCGCTCGCCGTCGAGCTGGTGATCGAGGACGACGCCTCGGATCCGGAGCGCGCGGCGGCGCTCGTGCAGAAGCTCGAGCGCGAGGGCGCGGTGGCCATTCTCGGTCCGCTGCGCTCGGAGTCGTTCGCCGCCGCGGCGCGCGCCCGCACGAACCGCCGTCTGCCCATCCTGAGCCCGACCGCGACCGAGGTGCTGGGCTCGATGGAGCACGCCTACTCGCTCTACGACCTTGGACGCCGGGAGCGCGACGTCGCGCGCGACCTCGCCGTGTGGGCCGTCGCGGAGCTCGGATTGCGTCGGGGCGCCGTCCTCATCCCCGAGGATCCGGGCGGGAGCCGGGCGGCCGAGGCGTTCCGCGCCGCGTACGAGGAAGCCGGCGGGCGCATCGTCGCCAGCGCCCGCTACGACCCGGACTCGACGACCTTCCAGCTCCCCGTCACGACGGTCGCCGAGGCGAATCCGGACGTGGTGTTCGCGCCCGTGGACGCCCCGCAGACGGTGCTCACCCTGGCGCCGCAGCTCGTCTACTACGGGCTCGACCGCTCGATCGTGATGGGTGGGGAGGGGTGGACCGATCCCACCGTCCTCCGGCGTCTCGAGCCCTTCGCCGCCAACTACCGGGTCGTGGGGCTCTGGGTGGATCGCGTGTCGCCCGGGACACCGTGGCAGTCGTTCGTGACGGCGTATGAGCGCAAGTATCGTAAGTCATTGCGAGACAATATGTTACCTGCCCTCTCGCACGACGCCGCGCGGCTCGTGCTCGACGCGGTCGCGAGCGCGGGCCTCCCCATCCCCGCCGCCGTCGCCGCCAGCCTCGAGCGCCGACCGGAGGTCGAAGGGGTCACCGGCGTCCTCCAGCCGGACCCGGCCACCTCGACGGTCCGGCGGAACACGCGCATCCGCATGCTGCTCGACCGCGCGCTCGTGGAGGCGGATCGCTCGGAGCTCCTCAACTGGCTCGCCGAGGCGCGCGCCCGGCCCCG
>Ga0299913_10004329_pt1 | contig 11897 bp, 14 predicted proteins | sample RVTome_9_FD_201360 | JGI IMG/M metagenome (GOLD analysis project Ga0299913, IMG submission 201360) | Soil microbial communities from uranium-contaminated site in the Upper Colorado River Basin, Wyoming, United States - RVT155D38 (version 2) ... | reverse complement strand
GGCGCAGCACAGCCCGTACCAGCGGCGGCCGCCGTGCTCGATCACCGCGCCGCCCCCCTCGTTGACCAGGTAGTCGCAGCGGACCTTGTCGGGGTGGCGCTCGGTCAGGAACTGGGCGCCGAGGCGGCCGCCCGCCTCCTCGTCGGCGACGCACATGAGCAGCAGCTCGCCGCGGGCGGGGCGCCAGCCCTCGCGCGCCAGCGACGCCACGGCGGCGGCCTCGGCCGCGGTCTGCCCCTTCATGTCCAGGGCGCCGCGGCCCCAGACGAGGCCGGCGTCCACGTCGCCCGACCAGGGGTCGTGCGTCCACTCCTGCGGGTGCGCGAGGACGGTGTCCATGTGCGACAGGTAGCCGAGCGTGGGGCCCTCGGCGGCGCCCCGCAGGCGGGCGAGCAGGTTGGGGCGGCTCTCCTGCACCCCGATCAGCTCGCACTCGAACCCCGCCTCCTCCAGGTAGCCGCGCAGGAACTCCTGGGCCTCGCGCTCGTCGCCGGGCGGGTTGACGGTGTCGAAGCGGAGGAGCCGCTGGAGCAGGTCCACCGCCTCCTGCTGGAGCTCGGCCATCCCGAGGAAGGCTACGTGAGCGGCTGCGGGCTAGCGCACGGCCTGGACGATCGTCGCCGCCGCCGCCAGCAGGAGCACGACCGCGATCGCGCGCACGAGCTGCGCCTCCGACAGGCGGCCGGTCAGCCGCGCGCCGAGCAGCGCGCCCGGGATCGACGCCGCGGCGCCGACCGCCAGCGCCCCCCAGTCGGGCTCGGCGGTCGGCAGGTGGCCCAGCACCCCCGCCACCCCCACGCAGAAGCCGACGGTGACGTTGGTCCCGACCGCGCGCGCGGGTGTCTCGTGCACCACGCGCAGCAGCGCCGGCATGCGCAGCGAGCCGAGGATCAGCCCGACGATCCCGCCCAGGAGGCCGATGGCGAACCCGGTGGCGACGGCCGCGCGAAGGTCGAGCCCGGGCGCCGCCGGGGCGCCGGGCCGGCGGGAGGGCGGCGTCCAGCGCAGCAGGTCGACCCCGGAGTACGCCAGGACGGCGGCGATGGCCCCCAGCAGCACGTCGCCCGGCAGGACGCCGGACACGTAGCCGCCGATCAGCGCGCCGGCGATCGAGGGCGGGGCCATCCAGGCGAACAGCCGCCAGTTGACCCGCCCGGCGCGGATGTGGGCGATCGAGGCGGTGGCCGCCGCCACCGCGCTGATCCCCAGGTTCGCCCCGGCGGCGGCGCCCGGCGAGCCGGCCACGAGGACGGTGGCCGGCAGGCGCAGGTTGCCCAGGACCAGCCCGACCAGCCCTCCCGCGAGGGCGACGGCGAAGCACCACAGGGCGAACAGGGCCAGCTCCACGGCGCGCGCCATCTTGACGGGCGCCGCCCGCGAGGTCCCCTCCGGCGCCGTTTCGACCGGCGCCGCCCGCGAGGTCCCCTCGGGCGCCGTTTCGACCGGCGCCGCCCGCGAGGTCCCCTCCGGCGGGGATACTCACCGGCGGGCCCTCCCCGGCCGCGCCGGGCGGGGCCGCGACGAGATGGAGCGACTGTTCGAGTCCGACGACGCGCCGCGGGGCCGCACCCCGGTCCCCCCGGACGAGGGGCCGCTGCCCGTGCGGATGCGGCCGGTCTCGCTCGACGACGTCGTCGGCCAGGAGCACGTGCTCGGGGCCGGGTCGGCGCTGCGCACCGCGATCGAGGAGGGCCGGCCGCACTCGATGGTCCTCCACGGCCCGCCGGGCACGGGCAAGACGACGCTCGCGCGCATCGTCGCCGCGCGCGCCAGCGCGGCCTTCGAGGAGGCGAGCGCGGTCAACGCCGGCAAGGCGGAGGTGACGGCGGTCCTGGAGCGCGCCGCGCACCGGCGCCGGACGACCGGCGAGGGGACGGTCTTCTTCCTCGACGAGATCCACCGCTTCAACAAGGCCCAGCAGGACGCGCTGCTGCCCGCGGTCGAGGAGGGCCTGGTGACGCTGATCGGGGCGACCACCGAGAACCCGTACTTCGAGGTCAACTCCGCGCTGCTCTCGCGCGTGTCCGTGTACGAGCTGCTCGCGCTCGACGCGGACGACCTCCTCACCCTCCTGCGCCGCGCGCTGGAGCGCGGCGAGTGCGGGGGCGCCGAGGTGCCCGGCGACGTGCTCGAGTTCCTGGCCCGCCGCGCCGGCGGCGACGCCCGCGCGGCCCTCGCGGGGCTGGAGCTGGCGTGCGAGACCGCCGGGGGCGCCGCGCTGACCCTGGCCCACGCCGAGGACGCGCTCCAGCGCAAGGCCCTGCGCTACGACCGCAAGGCCGACCAGCACTACGACACGATCTCGGCCTGGATCAAGGCCACGCGCGCCTCGGACCCCGACGCCTCGCTGTACTACCTCGCGGTCATGCTGGAGGGCGGCGAAAACCCCCGGTTCATCGTCCGGCGCATGGTGATCCTGGCCTCCGAGGACGTGGGCAACGCCGACCCGCGGGCGCTGGAGGTCGCGGTCGGCGCGGCGCACGCCGTCGAGCACGTGGGCATGCCCGAGGCCCAGTTCGCGCTCGCGCAGACCGCGATCTACCTCTCCCTGGCGCCCAAGTCCGACGCCGCCAAGCGCGCGATCGGCGCGGCCCGCGGCCACGTCCGCGAGCACGGGGCCAAGCTCCCGCCGCCGGCGATCCGCTCCCAGGCCGAGGGCTACGACAGCCCGCACCGCCACCCGGGCCACCTCAACGCCCAGGAGGTCATGCCGCCCGGGCTGGAGGCCGAGCGCTTCTACGGCCCCGACGACGCCGAGGCGGCCCTCCGCGCCCGCCTGGAGGAGGTCCGCCGCGCCCGCGGCCGCGACATGTGACCTCGGTCACGCTTCACAGGTCTTTACCTGCGGGTGGCGTAGGCGTGAGACCCTGGACCCCGATGGTCGAGCCCCTGGACACCGGCGCCCTGCTCTCGCGGACCTACGAGCTTCCGCGGGGCCCGCGCGTGCGCCTGCGCTACGCGCAGCGCGGCGACTTCCCCGGGCTGCGGGGCCTGCTGGCCCGCCGCGGGATCGCCGCCGACGAGGTCTCGGTCGAGCGGCTCGTGCGCTTCGACCCGATGCGCCGCGCGACGATCTGCGCGACGGCGCCGGTGGGCGGGACCGAGCTGATCGTCGGGGTGGGGGCGATCGAGCTCGACGCCGACGCCGAGCCCGACACGCTCGTGGTCGACGACGGCATCAGCGCCGGGCTCACCGAGCTGCTGGCGGGAGCCCTGGTCGGCCGCGCCCGCGACCGGCGCGTGGCGTAGGCCCGCCCGCCCCCGCGCCATAATCGACGCATGGCCGTCGCCGCTCCCCGCGCCACGCTGGAGTCCTTCTCGCCCACCACCGGCGAGCGGCTGGGCTCCGTGCCCACCGTCGCGCCCGCCGACGTGCAGGGGATCGTGGACGAGGTCGCGCAGGTGCAGCCGTTCTGGTCGCAGCTGCCGCTGGCCGAGCGCGGGCGCCACCTGCGCCGCGCCGCCCAGGTGATCCTCGACGACATCGACGACATCCGCGACCTGATCGCGCGCGAGCAGGGCAAGCCGCGCACCGAGGCCTACGTGATGGAGATCGTCCCCACGATCGACGCGCTGCACTGGGTCGCCCGCGCGGGACCGGAGATCCTGGCCGACGAGCCCGTCGGGTTCCCGCAGCCCTACTTCAAGGCCAAGCGCGCGCACTTCGCCTACGAGCCGCTGGGCGTGGTGGGCGTGATCGCGCCCTGGAACTACCCGTGGACGATCCCGCTCGGCGAGGTGGCGATGGCCCTGATGGCGGGCAACGGCGTGGTGCTCAAGCCCGCGTCGCTGACCTGCCTGATCGGCGAGCGCATCCAGCGCGTGTTCGATCGCGCGGGCCTGCCCGAGGGGATCGTGCGCACGGTCCACGGCGGAGGCGCGGTCGGGCAGGCGCTGGTGGAGTCCAGCGTCGCCAAGGTCTTCTTCACCGGCTCGGTCGAGGTCGGGCGCGGGGTCGGCGAGGCGTGCGCGCAGCGCATGAAGGGCTGCGTCCTGGAGCTCGGCGGCAAGGACCCGATGCTCGTGCTGGCCGACGCGCACGTCCCCAACGCGGTCTCGGGCGCGCTGTGGGGCGGGTTCGCCAACGCGGGCCAGACGTGCTCGGGGATCGAGCGCGTGTACGTGATGCGCGAGGTGGCCGACCGCTTCGTCGCCGGGGTGGTCGCGGGCGCGCGGCGGCTGACCCCCGGCGACCCGCTGAGCTGGGACACGCAGGTGGGGCCGATGGCCTCGCGCGAGCAGTTCGAGACCGTGCGCGAGCTGGTCGACGACGCGGTCGAGCACGGGGCGAAGCTGGAGTGCGGGGGCCCGGTGGAGGTCCCGGGCCTGGCGGGCGACTTCTACGCGCCCGCCGTCCTGACCGGCGTGACCCACGACATGCGGATCATGCGCGAGGAGGTCTTCGGCCCGGTGCTGCCGATCGTGGTGGTCGACTCCGAGGCCGAGGCGGTCGAGCTGGCCAACGACTCGCGGTTCGGGCTGGGCGCCTCGGTGTGGACCCGCGACCGCCACCGCGGCGAGCGCATGGCCCGGGAGATCCAGGCCGGGATGGTCTGGATCAACGACCACATGTACTCCCACGGCGCCTGCCAGTGCTCGTGGGGCGGGGTCAAGGAGTCCGGCCTGGGCCGCGCCCACTCGAAGTTCGGCTTCTACGAGTGCGTGAGCGTCAAGCTCGTCGCCCACGAGCCCGGGCTGGTGCGCAACTTCTGGTGGCACCCCTACGACGAGACGCTGGGCCGCGCCATCCGCGCCACCGCCAAGCTCCTCTACTCCCAGCGCGACGCCGACCGCCAGCGCGCGCTGAAGGAGGGCGCCGCGCCCCTGGCGCGCCTCGCGGGCCGGACGCTGCGCTCCTTCGGCCGCCGCTAGGCGGCCTCTACCCTGTAGCCATGCCCGCCCAGGCCTACGCCGGCAAGGAGTGCGTCTGCCAGCTGCGCAGGGGGATCTGCGACCAGTCCTGCGTGCAGGGGATGCTCGACACGCCCTTCTACATCGCCTGCCTGCGGCTGACCGGGCGCCGGTGCCTGGTGGTGGGCGGCGGCGAGGTGGGGCTGGAGAAGGTCGAGGGGCTGCTGGCGTGCGACGGCGACGTGGTGCTGGTCGCGCCCGAGGCCGTGCCCGAGCTGGAGGCGCTGGCCGCCGAGGGGTCGATCCGCTGGGAGCGCCGGGAGTACGCGGGGCCGGCGGACCTCGAGGCGACGTTCATCGCCATCGCGGCCACGAGCGACACCGACGTCAACATCCGCGTCTACGAGGACGCCGAGCGCCGGGCGATGCTGGTCAACGTCGTCGACGTGCCGCCGCTGTGCAACTTCATCCTCCCGGCGATCGTGCGCACCGGCCCGCTGGCCATCGCCATCTCCACCGCCGGCGCGTCCCCGGCCCTGGCCAAGCGCATCAAGCGCCAGATCGCCGAGGAGTACGGCGAGCCCTACGCGCGGCTGGCGGTGATCCTCAACGAGGCGCGCGGCTGGGCCAAGGCGACGCTGCCCACCTACCAGGACCGCAAGGCCTTCTTCGAGGGGATCGTCAACGGCGACCCCGACCCCGTCGAGCTGCTGCGCGCCGGCGACGAGCGCGCGGTGCGCGACCTGGTCGCCGCCGCCCAGGCCTCCCACGCCCCCGCGTGAGCGACCGCCTCTCCCACCTCGACGAGGAGGGGCGGGCGCGGATGGTCGACGTGGGCGGCAAGGCGGTCACCGACCGCCACGCCTGCGCCCGGGCCGTCGTGCGCATGACGCCGGCCACGGCCGAGGCGATCGTCGAGCGCGCGACGCCCAAGGGAGACGTGCTCGCCACCGCGCGCCTCGCGGGGATCCAGGCGGCCAAGCGCACCGCGGAGCTGATCCCGCTCTGCCACCCCCTCCCGCTGACCTTCGTCGACGTCGAGGCCGACGTGTCGCCGTCGGAGGGGACGGTGACGATCGTGGCCACCGCCCGCACGAGCGCGCGGACCGGGGTGGAGATGGAGGCGATGACCGCCGCCTCCGTGGCCGCCCTGACCGTCTACGACATGGTCAAGGGGGTCGAGCGCGGCGTGGTCGTCGAGGAGGTCGCGCTGCTGGAGAAGACCGGCGGCAAGGAGGACTGGCGCCGGTAGGCGAGGGCCGGCGCGTAGGCTGGCGCCGTGCAGACCGCGGTGATCACCGTGTCGTCCTCCCTGGCCCGCGGCGAGGGCGAGGACGTGTCGGGGCCGCGGCTGGCCGCGCTGGCGCGCGCGGCGGGCGCCGACGTGGTCGCGCAGGAGGTGGTGGCGGACGACCGGGGCGCGATCGAGCAGCGCCTGCGCGCCCACGTGGAGGCGGGGGTGGCCTTCGTGCTCACCACCGGCGGCACCGGGCTGACGCCCGACGACGTGACCCCGGAGGCCACGCGCGCGGTGATCGAGCGCGACGCCCCCGGCTTCGCCGAGGCCATGCGCGTGGAGGGCGCGCGCCACACGCCGCTGGGGATCCTCACGCGCGGCGTCTCGGGCGTCGCCGGCCGCACGCTGATCGTCAACTTCCCCGGCAGCCCCCGCGCCATCGACCAGCTCTTCCCGGTCCTGGCGCCCACGCTGCGCCACGTGACCGAGACGCTGCGACGCAACTGATTCGCATAACTGAGTGATATCTTTCGCTTATGCGAACGTCGCCGCCGGCTGTGCTGCCGATCTTCCGCTCCCGGCTCCAGGCCCAGGTCCTGGCGATCCTGCTGCTCGGAGACGGGGAAGCAGTCTCGACGCCGGAGCTGGCGCGCCGCACCGGCGGGGCGGCAGCCTCGCTGCATCGCGAGCTGCGGCGCCTGGAGGACGCCGGTCTGATCGAGCATGACCGCGTGGGTCGCACGAAGCGCTACCGGGCCTCGGAGTCGTCGCCCGTCCACGAGGCGCTGCGCGAGCTGATGGAGCGGACGCTCGGCGTGGAGGCCGCGCTCCGGTCCCGGCTCGCGGACCTGCCGGGAGTCGAGACGGCGGCCATCTTCGGGTCGTGGGCGGCAGGCCGGGTGACCGCGGACAGCGACGTCGACCTGCTCGTGGTGGGCGACGTGGACCGCGACCGGCTCCTGGGGATCGCGCGGGACGTGGAGCGCCTGGCGGGGCGCGAGGTGAACGTGTCCGTGTACGCGGCCGACGAGTTCGAGCGCCGGCGACGTGAGCGCTCCGGCTTCCTGGCGACCGTGCTCGGCCGCCCGCTGATCCCGCTCGTCGGATCGGCGCCGCGGCCATGACCCGGGCGCGCCTGGAAGGCGTGGCGCCGGACCCGGCCGAGGCGCGGCGTCTGGCCGCGCAGGCCACGGCGCACCTACACAGCGCGGGCGTGGCCGGGGTCGACGCGGAGAGCGCGTACGGGCTCTGCTACCAGGCCGCCCTCAAGGCCTGCATCGCCGCCCTGCTGGCTGCCGGGCAGCGCGTCACCGGGGGGACCGGCGGGCACGTGCTCATCCTGCGCGAGGCGGCGAGCCGGGTGGAGGCTCCGGCCGACCTCGCCGATCGTCTCGACGCGATGCGGCGCGCCCGCCACCGCGTGTTCTACGACGCCGTCGAGGTCTCGGGGATCGAGCTCGAGGGCGCCCGGCGCGACGCCCGCGACCTGCTGGACCGCGTACTCGCATGGCTGGAGCGCCGATGAGCGCGGTCGAGCTGCGCGGGCTGGGCCGGGCGTACGGCGAGCGGGTGGTGCTGCGCGACGTGTCGGCGACCGTGGAGGCCGGGCGCACGCTCGTGGTCTTCGGCCCCAACGGGGCGGGCAAGTCGACGCTGCTGCGGATCCTGGCCACGCTGCTGCGCCCGCACGCCGGCACCGCGGGCGTCTTCGGCCACGACGTCGCGCGCGACGGGTGGCGGGTGCGCCCCGAGGTGGGGTTCCTCGGCCACGACCCCCTCCTCTACCGCGACCTCACGCCGCGCGAGAACCTGACCTACCTCGCCCGCCTCTACGGCCAGGGCCCGGACCGGGTCGAGGAGCTGCTCGACGGCGTGGGGATGGCCGAGCGGGCCGGCGAGCCGCTGCGCACCCTCTCGCGCGGGATGGTGCAGCGCGTGGCGATCGCGCGGACGGTCCTGCACCGCCCGCGGCTGCTGCTGCTCGACGAGCCGTTCGCCAGCCTCGACCCCGCGGCCGCCGCGCGGGTGAAGCCGCTGCTGGGCGAGGGCACCCGGGTCCTGACCTCCCACGATCCCGAGCGCGACCTGCCCGCCGCCGACGCCGTCCTGGGCCTGCGCGGCGGGCGCGCCGAGCTCGCCGCGCCCGCCGCCGACGTGAGCGCCGCCGACGTGCGGGGGCTGTACGGGTGAGGGTCGCCGCCGCCGTCCTGCGCAAGGACCTGCGCCTGGAGCTGCGCACCCGGGAGGCGGTGCCGGCCATGGCGCTGTTCGCGCTGACCACCTTCGTGATCTTCCACTTCGGCCTGGACCGGCGCAGCCTCGAGGGCGAGCTGGCCGCCGGCGTGCTGTGGGTGACGCTGCTGTTCGCGGCGATGCTGGGCGTCAACCGGCTGTTCGTGGCCGAGCGCGAGCAGGGCGGCTTCGACGCCTTCCTGCTGGCGCCGGTGGACCGCACGGCGATGTTCGTGGCCAAGGCGGCGGCGCTGTTCGCCTACCTGTGCGCCGTCGAGCTGGTCGCGGTCCCGGCCTTCGTGGTCCTGCTGCTGGGGCCCGCGCCCGGCCCCGCCTTCCCCGAGCTGCTCGCCGTGCTCCTGCTCGCCAACGCGGGCGTGGCGGCCGTGGGCACCCTGGCGGGCGCGCTGGCGATCCAGACCCGCGCGCGCGACCTGATCGCGCCGCTGGTCGCCCTGCCGCTGCTCGTCCCCGTGGTGATCGCCTCGACGCGGGCGACCGCGCCGCTGCTCGCCGAGCCCGCAGGGTCGCTCCCAGCCAAGTGGCCGGCGATCCTCGGGCTATACGATGTGGTGTTCGCGCTCCTCGCCTACGCGGTTTTCGACTACCTGCTGGAGGACTAGCTTCTGCTGTACGGCAAGGGCCTGCGGCCCCTCTCGCTCGCCACGGCCGTCACCCTGACGGCGGCCTTCGCGCTGGTCTTCTTCTACGCGCCGCTGGACGCCGACCAGGGGTTCATCCAGAAGATCTTCTACGTCCACGTGCCGATGGCCATCGTGGCCCTGCTCGGCTTCGTGGCGGGCGGCGCGATGGCGGTCATGCACCTGCGCACCGGCGACCGCGCGTGGGACATGCGCTCCTACGTGGCGATCCACCTCTCGCTGGTCCTGGCGGTCGGCGTGCTGATCACCGGCGCGATCTGGGCCAAGGGCTCGTGGGGCCACTGGTGGGTGTGGGACGAGCCCACGCTGGTCTCCTTCTTGATCGTGTTCCTGCTCTACGCCACCTACCAGCCCCTGCGCTTCTCGATCGAGGACCCCGAGCGCCAGGCGCGCTACGCGTCGGTGTTCGCGATCGTCGCCGGCGCCTTCGTGCCGCTGAACTTCCTGGCCGTGCGGATGGCCGAGTCGCTGACCCACCCGCGCGTGCTCTCCACCACCGGCGGCGCGATGCCCGGCGAGATGCGGCTGACCTTCTACCTCTCCCTGCTCGGCATGGGCCTGCTGTTCGTCACCCTGTGGAAGTTCGAGATGACCTCCAAGCACGCCTCGATGCAGCTGAAGTCGCTGCGGCGCAAGCTCGCCGGCGAGGAGCCGCCGCTGGCCGTCGAGCGCGGCGCCGCGCCGCGCGTGAAGGTGGAGGCCTGATGCCCGCGCTGCCGCTCGACGAGGCGGGGAAGTACGTGGCCGGCGCCTACGTGGTGTTCGTGGCCCTGATCCTCGTCTACGTGGCGATCATGTCCGCCAAGCTCTCGCGCATCGAGCGCGAGCTGGGCGAGCTCGACGAGCTGGCCGATCGGCGGGACCGATGAGCGAGCTGCTGCTGCTGGGGATCTCGCACAAGACCGCGCCGGTGGCGCTGCGCGAGCGCGTGGCCCTGCCCGAGCGCCGCGCGCTGGACTTCCTGGGCGCCGCGGTCGCCGACGCCGAGGTCCACGAGGCCGTGGCGATCTCCACCTGCAACCGCACCGAGGTCTACCTGGTGGTCGGCGACGCCGTCGAGGCCGAGACCGCGGTCCTGGGCCAGCTGGCGCGCCAGGCGGGGACGCGCCCCACCGAGCTGGCCGAGGCCATCTACTCGGTGCGCAACTGCGACGCCGCCCGGCACCTGTACCGGGTCACCGCCGGCCTGGAGTCGATGATCGTCGGCGAGGCCGAGGTGCAGGGCCAGGTGCGCCGTGCCTACGAGCTGGCGCTGGAGGTCGGGACGACCGGCCCGCTGTCCAACCGCATGTTCGGCGCGGCGCTCGCCACCGGCAAGCGCGTGCGCTCGGAGACCGCGGTGTCCTCGGGGGCGGCCAGCGTCCCGTGGGTCGCCGTGGAGGCGGCGCAGGAGTCGATCGGAGACCTGTCGGGGCGCAGCGTGGTGATCCTGGGGACCGGCGAGATGGGCGAGCAGTGCGCCCAGGCCCTCGCCCGCCGCGGGGTGGAGCCGGTGTTCATCGCCAACCGCCGCCGCGACCGCGCGCTGGCCATGGCCGAGCGCTACGGCGGGCGCGTCGCCGGGCTCGACGACATGCCCAAGGAGCTGCGCGGGGCGGACATCGTGCTGGCGTCGACGGCCTCGCCGCACGCGATCGTGGGCGTCGACGAGCTGGCGCAGGTGATGGAGGAGCGCGCCGGGCGGTCGCTGCTGCTCATCGACATCGCCGTGCCGCGCGACGTGGACCCGGTGTGCGGCGAGCTGCCGGGCGTCACCCTCTACGACATCGACGACCTCCAGGGGGTGGTGGCCCGCAACCTGAAGGTGCGCCAGGTCGAGGCCCGGCGCGCCGAGGCGATCATCGAGGAGGAGATCCAGCGCTTCGCCACCTGGCTGGGGTCGCTGGAGGCCCTGCCCACGGTGGCCGCGCTGCGCGCCCACGGGACGGCGATCGTGGAGTCGGTGCTCGACGAGAACGAGGGGCGCTGGGAGTCGCTCTCCGACCGCGACCGCGAGCGCGTGCGGGCGGTGGCCCGGGCGGTGATGAGCCGGCTGCTGCACGAGCCGACCCTGCGCATGAAGCGGACCGGCGACGGGCGGGCGCACGGGCGCATGCAGCTGGCGCGCGAGCTGTTCGGGCTCGACGACGCCTCGGAGGCGACCTCGGAGGAGGCCGCCCCCGAGTCGCCCGGCGAGGTCCGGGAGCTGCGCCGCCGGCCGCGGTGAGCCTGCGGGTCGGGACGCGCGGCAGCGCGCTCGCGCTCGCGCAGGCGCGCGCGGTCGCCGACGCGCTGGGGGGCGGCGATCTGGTGGAGATCGCCACCGCGGGCGACCGGGGCGCGCCCGGGGGCGACAAGTCGCGCTGGGTGGCCGAGCTGGAGCGGGCGCTGGCGGGCGGCGAGGTCGACGTCGCGGTGCACTCGGCCAAGGACGTGCCGGGCGAGCTGGCCGCCGGCCTGGCCATCGCCGCCGTGCCCGAGCGCGCGGACGCGCGCGACGCGCTGGTCGGCGTCGCGTCGCTGGACGAGCTGCGCCCGGGCGCGGTGGTCGGCACCTCGAGCCTGCGCCGCGCGGCGCAGCTGCGCGCCGCCCGCGAGGACGTGCAGGTGGTGGCCATGCGCGGCAACGTCGACACGCGCCTGCGCCGGCTGGCCGAGGGGGAGTGGGACGCGATCGTGCTCGCGCTCGCGGGGCTGGAGCGGCTGGGCCGGGCCGGGGAGTCGGCGATGCACGTGCTGGACCCCGAGGCGTTCGTGCCCGCGCCCGGTCAGGGGGCGCTGGCGGTGGAGGCGCGCGCCGACGCCGTCGCGACCGTGGCCGCGATCGACCACGCCGAGTCCCACGCGCGCCTGCGCGCCGAGCGCGCGCTCACCGCCGCCCTCGACGCCACCTGCCACACGCCGGTCGGCGCCCACGCCGAGCCGCTGTCCGGGGG
>Ga0299913_10004328_pt1 | contig 11897 bp, 9 predicted proteins | sample RVTome_9_FD_201360 | JGI IMG/M metagenome (GOLD analysis project Ga0299913, IMG submission 201360) | Soil microbial communities from uranium-contaminated site in the Upper Colorado River Basin, Wyoming, United States - RVT155D38 (version 2) ... | reverse complement strand
GCTGCGTTTGCCGCCTTCAAGCGGATGCGCAGCGGCCTGTCCTCTTCGACTAAAGACTGCAAATGCCGTACGTCACGCACGAGTTCCTCGGCCGTGGACACCGCCGTTCGGTGCGCGGCCAAGATCGAAAATACCTTACTCAATCCTGACGTGTCTTGGCTGCACTCGCTGTCGAGTATCGCAACTGAATCAGCCCACCGCCCTTGCTCCTGTAGTACCTCGGCGAGTAGAAGCGCTGCCGCCCCGCGTTCACTCGACGTTAACTGGGGCAGGGCAGTGCTCAGGGCACGAGCGGCTGTATCTAAAGCGCCCTGTCCCATTGCTTCTGTCGCACCCTTTAGAAGATGTAGGGCGAAAGCAGCCGTTTGACCCGCCCTAATTGCGTGCCACGCAATTTCCAAACCCAGGAAGCCTACACCTCTAGCCTCTTCATCCATCAGCCTTGCAGCAATGCGGCCATGAAGGGCTCGCCTAACGGGAGAGGGAACCTCGAGGTACGCAGCTGTCCGAACAAACTCATTCACAAATTCGAGGCCACGCCCTCCGTCGCGCAGTACACGATGCCGTACGAGGTCGGCCATCGCTGCCATCACCTGACCCGGCCCAAGATCGGCGATCGCATAGAGTGACAAGTCGTTAAGTCGATGACCGAGGACGGCAGCGACATTGAGGACGTGCTTCGTGCCGGGATCGAGGGCAAAGGCTAGGCGATCGAGAACCTTGCGATAGAGTTTAGGCGCCTCACTGACGCTCCCGAACTCAGCAGTCATAGAATCCAGAGCCAGAGCTAGCGACTGGCTTCCATTTGTCTGCCAGTCCTGAACGAGAAGCTCGAGCACCATTGGAAAACCGCCTGCTGCGCGTAGCATAGCGCGGCGTAGTGGCGCGTTGGCGGTTGTCCGGTCGTGCCCCAACAATTCGCCCAATACCTCGTTGCTCTCCCTGTCAGAGAGAGGGGGAATTGTGATCTCCTGAATGCCCAAGGCCTCTGCACTGGACCGCAGGCGCGCTCCGAGTGCCGAGCGAGGCAGCTCGCCCGATCGCGCAACCAGCACGAACATAACGGGCTGATTTGCAACGCGATGCATGAGGAGGTGCAATACTGCGAGGCTTGCCTCGTCGCATAGATGGAGGTCATCAACCACCAGAATTACGGGGTGCTCCTCGGCAATATTTTCAAGAGCCTGGTGAAAGGCCTCGGTTAGCCTAAGCCGCGCGGTTTCGCCATGACTTGCTTCCACCGGCGGAATGCTCGGGAAACGCTGACGCACGCCTTGGAAGTATCTCGCAAGCTCCGCCAAGACCTCGGGAGGCGTGCTAGAAACACCTGGTAAGTCAAGGAGGCCGAGCGTCAAGTTGCCGAGTGTCGCATATGGAATCTCGCATTCGAGATCGTAACATTGGGCGCGACTTACGGCGGCACCTTCAAGGCCAGCTGCGGTGGCCAGTCTGTTGACCAGCGTCGTCTTCCCGATACCCGAATCCCCTAGGACGAATGCATGGCGTGCGCTACCGCGTTTCGTATGTTCCCAAGCCTCGTAGAGCGACCGGTATTCATCAAAACGACCGACAAACGAACGCCCGCGCCACTGATCAGTAGGAACGGTTGGGATGTCACTGAGGTTGGTCCGTTCCCATCCCCGTCTCCTCAAGCGGACGGCCATGCCTTCGACGAGATCGGAAGGTTGAGCGCCGACAGCTTCTGAGAGCTTCACCCTCCAGTCTTCAAAGATCCTAAGCGCGGTTAGTCGGTCACCGGCAAACGCCCGAGCCTCCATCTTCGCGCGTACTGCCTCCTCACTGAGATCGTCAATTGCGAGCATGACATCTGCAAAGTGCTCGATTTGACGCGCATCAGCTGTGCGACGGCACTGATCTATCAATTGAAGAAGGGCGGCTTTGATGGCTGGCAGGAGGCTTGCGCGCTTACGATCCTTCCAAAGGGCGAACTCGGGTGAATCTGCGATGTCAAACCCTTCGAGAAAATCAGCGACTTGGAGCGCTTCCTGATTGTCAGTCGCGAGGATGTCTCCGCCCTGCAGTCGCTCCAGATCTATGTCGAGCTGCCCTGTTGTGAGTAAGACATGCTCGCGAGTAGCATCGATCGCTCCGGGCCCTAAACGAGGTCGAAGTACGGATAAGGCCGTTGCCAGAGAGTGTCGTGCTTCAGCAGTGGCAACCTTCGGCCACAAGAACTCTGCAAGTCGCTCCCTGCGATGGGGTTTCCGGACTTCTACTGCCAGGTACACTAACAACGCGAGGTGCTTTTTTGTCCGGAACCGGATCGGTTCGCGTGTTTGAGAGAACAACGCTGGCTGACCGAGACACCGCAGGAAGAGACGCTCCCCCATACAACCCTCGGTTATGGTGGCTCACCGAGATAATGGGCCAGCCGCAAGGAAGCGTCAACGGCTTACCGTCGGGAGGCAAGCCGGCGTTGAGCATCTGTAATCTTCCAAATCTGGGTATGCTTGACACTGCCCGAACTGGCTACTTCGCCGACCTCCACCCCCAGCCGCGCTACCTCCCGCCCCGTCGCCGCCGCCTCCCCCGTCGCTCCGAGCCCCACGAACAACTGGACGGCCTCACGCAGTGCCCCGCACGCCTCGGCGCCCCTCCCCGTCTCCGCGTACAGCCGGCCAAGGTCCCGAAGTACCTCCGCCTCCGTGAGGCGCGAGCCCGTGAGCCGCGACAGCTCCAGTCCCTGGACCAGCCGGCTCTCCGCCTGTTGGAGCAGGCCCTCGGCCCGATCGCAGAGCGCGAGGACCCGATGGACGTCCGCCGCGTCGAAGTGGGCATCCAGCCCCTGGAAGGCCCGCTCCGCCGCCTCGGCGCCGCGTCGCGCCTCCTCCGGCTGGTTCAAGGCCAGCAGGACCTCGGCGTGGTTCAGCAGGCACAGGGCCACGAGGTGCGCGTCGCGACTCGCCTCCGCGAGCTCCTCGCTGGCATGGAAATGCTGCGCCGCCCCCCGGTAATCTCCCCGGTCGGCGGCCAGCATCCCCAGGTTGTGATGAGCGATCGCGCTGCCGTGCGGATCGGGCAGCGCCTCGTACGCGGCAAGCGACCGGCGGTAGTGGGCCTCGGCCCGCTCGTGCTCGCCCCGGATGTTGGCCACGATCCCGAGGTTCTGCTCCACCCGCGCCAGGATCGTCGGGTCCTGACTCGCCAGCGCCTCGGCCTCGAGCAACGCGGCCTCGGCGGCCGCCAGGTTCCTCGTCTCCAGCTCCAACCCGCCCAAGGTGTTGAGCGTCTCCGCGGTGAGCCGCCGGTCGCCCACCATGGTCGCGACCGCATAGCTCTGCTGGAGCGCGCTCCGCGCCCGCACGGGGTCGCCCGAGTGGTGCGCCAGCACCGCGCGCCGCCGGAACGCCACCGCCAGCGTGGAGTGGTCCTTCTGGCGTGTCGCCGCGACGATAAGCGAGCTGTACGCCGCCTCCGCGCTCCGAAGCGAGCCGGACAACTCGTACGCCTGCGCCTGGCTCAACAGCGCGGCCGTGTCCACCCACCCCAGCCAGGGCGTGCCCCCACCTTCGGGCGAGCGGTCCGTCATGCGGCGCACACTTCCGGCAGAGTCGACTCCAGACCGGCGGGGGTCACGACCATCCAACCAGCCAGGGTAGGACCCGCCCGTCTCCGGGTCAAGCGTTCGGTTGTTACCCATTGTCGAGAAGCGCGACAGTTCACCTCCGGAGCCCGGCTTCCCACCGACCGGTGAGCCTTGCCACACGGCAAGTTGTCCGCTGCCGCCGCCACTTCGCGCAATTCCTGCTGACCTGGTTCCCATCCTCGACGAGCGAGCGACATGAGCACGGTGCTTCAGCCCGACAGTCCCTCGGGGGCGTACCGGATCCGCCCCGCCGGCTACCCCCGCGCCGGAGAGAGCCCCAAGCCGGCCCGCAAACGCCTCGACCACGTGGACCTGCTGCGTGGCCTGGTCATGGTCATCATGGTCCTCGACCACGTGCGGGCCTACTTCACGGAGGTGCGGTTCGATCCCACCGACCTCGCCCGGACCGACCTCGCCCTCTTCGCCACCCGGTGGATCACCCACTTCTGTGCGCCGGTGTTCGTCTTTCTGGCCGGCGCCAGCGCCTGGGTCGCCGGCACCCGGCGCACCCCCGCCGAGCTGAGCCGCTTCCTCCTGAGCCGTGGTTTGTGGCTCGTTCTGCTCGAGTGCACGGTCATCACCTTCGCCTGGTACTTCACGACCCGCATGACGCTCGGCGTCGTGGCCCAGGTCATATGGGCGATCGGCAGCTCCATGGTCGTGCTCGCCGGGCTGGTCCACCTGCCGCGCGCCGCCGTCGCCGTGTTCGGCGCCGCCCTCGTGCTCGGCCACAACCTGCTGGACGGGGTCGCGCCGGAGCGCTTCGGGGCGCTCGCGCCGCTCTGGCGGGTGCTGCACGTCCCCGGGCCGCTCGAGGTGCTGCCCGTGTTCCTGCTCTACCCGCTCGTCCCCTGGGTCGGTCTGATGGCGCTCGGGTACGCCGCGGGGCCGCAGATCTTCGCGCAGGACCGCGGTGCCGGCCGCCGGCTGGCGCTCGCCGGCGTGGCGCTGACGCTCGCGTTCGTGGCGCTCCGCGCGGCCGATGCCTACGGCGACCCGTCGCCCAGGCTCCACGAGGGAGGCGCGGCGCTGCTCGTCATGTCGTTCCTCAACCTGACGAAGTACCCGCCCTCGCTGCTCTACCTCTTGATGACGGTCGGGCCGGCGCTGATCGGGCTCGCCCTGTTCCGTCGGGCGACCGGTCGCCTGGCGGGCGTGTTCGTCACCTTCGGCCGGGTGCCGTTCCTCTTCTACGTGGCGCACCTGTACCTGATTCACGCCCTCGCCGTCGCCGCGGGCGCGGCCCAGGGCTACCCGCCCTCCGCCATGCGGGACCTGTTTCTCCGGCTGCCGGACGGATACGGGTTCGGCCTGCCCGTCGTCTACGCGGTGTGGCTCGCCGCGGTGGCCTTGCTCTACCCGCTCTGCAGCCGGTACGCGGCGCTCAAGGCGCGAAGCCGGGCCTGGTGGTTGTCCTACCTGTGAGCCCGGTGGCCCCCGTGTGACGCGCGTGCTTGTTGGTCCGGGGCCATCCCGGCTATGCTCCTGCCAGACCCTGAGCGGAGACCCCGGCCATGCCCCCTTGCAGGTATGTGTTCGCCCTCGGCGCCCTGGCAGCTGTGCTGGGGGCGTGCGGCGACTCCACCGATCCCGATGACGATCCGCTGCCCGACAACGCCGCCACCGCGGTCGGGCTCACCGTGCGCGACAACGTCGAGGCTTCCTTCGACGCCTTCTTCCCGCCGCGGCTGCTCCAGCCCCTCAGCATCGGCCCCGCGGACGCTCCCTGCGTTACTCCCTCCTCGCCCGCCGACACCGACGGCGACGGCGTGCCGAACGATGCCACCTACACGTTCACGGCGCCTCCCTGCCGCTACACAGGCGTCCGCGGCTTCACCCTCGACGCGGTCGGACAGCTCCGGATCACCGACCCCGCTCCCGAGACGGCGGGCTTCGGCGCGACCATCGACCTCACGAACTTCCGCTTCACCCTGACCGCCGAGGACAGCGACGCGGACTACTCCGTCACCCGCAACGGCACCATCGTGCTCGCCGGGAGCCCCGCCGGTCTCGAGCTGACCAGCGAGCTCCAGGTGGCCCGCACGTTCACCGGACTGTCCGATGCCTTCGTCGAGCACGTCTGGACGGTCGGCTTCGATCCCGAGAACACCCTCCAGATCAACCAGCCCCTGCCCAGCGGCTCGATGACCGTCGCCGGGGCCGTCAACTGGCACCGCGGCACCGAGAATTTCGACCTGACCGTCACCACGGCCACGCCTCTGCACTACAACGCGAGCTGCGACGCGACCGGCCAGCGCTTCGATGCCGGCGAGCTTCGGGTCACCGGGACGTTCGGCGAGACGCCGGGCTACGTGAGCATCGTGTGGGAGGATTGCGGGGACGACCCGCGAATCGAGTTCGTGGCCGAGGAGTAGGTCGCCGGAGCTGCTGGTGGACATCCCGCGGGAGGCGCTGAAGCGCGCCCGCAGGGCAGGCGTCGCGTCTCCTACTCCTCCTCCATCCGTCCGAAGATGAGCTGAATGAGCGCGCGGTCCTCCGCCTGCGCGATCACGTACACGTGGTCGCCCGGACGGAGGATGGTGCTCCCCTTCGGCGCGATCAGCTGGTCGCCGCGGACGATCAGCGCCACGGCGGCTCCCTCGGGAAAGTCCAGCTCCGCGAGCGCCACCCCCGCCACGATCACCGCCTCGTCGATGTAGAACGAGAGCAGCTCCCCCCGCAGGGGCTGACGCGACTCGATCGCCAGCACGGCCTGCGGCGCGGGCGGCTCCGCCGACTCCAGGCCGAGCCGCCGGGTCACCCACGCCACCGTGCCTCCCGGCACGAATGCGCTCACCACGACCAGAAAGAAGACCAGGTGGAAGATCCGATCGGCGCCCGGGGCGGCGGCGAGCACCGGGAAGGTGCCGAGCACGATGGGCACCGCGCCACGGAGCCCGACCCAGCCGATGAAGGCGATGTCCTTCGCCGGGTACCGGAAGGGCAGCAGACAGACCGCGACGGTGACCGGCCGCAGGACGAAGGCGAGGAGCAGCGCGATGCCGAGCCCGACCGGGGCCACCTCGGCGAGCCGGCTGGGGAAGACCAGGAGCCCGAGGATGAGGAACATGCTGATCTGGGAGAGCCAGGCGAGAGCGTCGTGTACCCGGAGCAGACCGGCCTTGTAGGGGAGCGGGCCGTTGCCGAGCACCAGGCCGGCCAGGTAGACGGCCAGGAACCCGCTGCCCTGCACCAGCGTGGCCACCCCGAAGGCGAGGAAGGCGACGGCGAGGGTCAGGGGCGGGTACAGGCCGCCGCTCACCAGCCGGAGTCTCGTGAGCACGATTCGGCCGGCCCAGGCCACCGCCAGCCCGACGACGGCTCCGGCCGAGAGCTGGATCACGATGTCGACCGCGATCTGCCAGCCGGTGATGCTCTCCGTCGCCGAGAGATTCGCGGTGAGCGCCGTGGTCAGAATGACCGCGACGGGGTCGTTGAGACCCGACTCCAGCTCGAGGGTGACGCCCACCCGGCGCTTCAGGTGCAGTCCGCTGCCCCGGAGGATCGAGAACACCGCGGCCGCGTCGGTGGACGAGACCACCGCGCCCAGGATCAGCGCCTCCGGCCAATCCAGTCCCATGAGCCGCGCCGTGAGTGCGACCAGGGCCGCCGTGAGCACGACGCCGGCCGTGGCCAGCACGCTCGCCGGCGCCCAGTACCGGCGAACCGCCTCCAACGGCGTGTTGAGTCCGCCGTCGAACAGGATGAGGGCCAGGGCGACGGAGCCGAGCCGGAAGGCGAGGGGATAGTCGTCGAAGGGAATGCCGCCGATACCCTCGGACCCCGCCAGCATGCCGACGAGGATGAAGAGCAGGGCGATCGGCACCCCGGCCCGCTGGGACACCCGGCTGAAGAGCACGCTCACCGCCAGGAGTACGCCCCAGGTGGTGAGCAGGAGAGCGGTGGCCGCCGGTTCGCTGGTGGGCATGGCAGACGCAGGTTACCACGCGGTCTACCGGCGCCGCCAGAGCGCCCGGCACGTCCGTTGCCCCTCGGCGGGTGCCCGGCGCCTCGGCGGGTGCTCGTCCCCCGGCGCAGCAGCTTGCACGCGCTTCGCAAGTTCCGGCGCGAGCCCCGCTTCGGGGCTGTTCCCCCGTACCGACCCTCGGAGGCGACACCCATGCGCGTCCCGCAATACGCAATGCGTCCGTTCGCGACCCTGGCCCTGGTCGCCCTCGCGGCAGGCTGCGGCGGCGGCGACTCCACTGCCCCCGACGCGCCCTTCGATCCGGCGGGGACCTCCGCGGACATCGAGGCCATCGGGGCGACCTTCGAGTCGCCGGCCGTGGCGGGGTTCGTCGCCGCGTCCGGAGCCATCGGCGCGACGCTGGGCGAGTCGCCGGCGGCCATGGCGGTCCGCGCCGTGCCGACGAAGGCCCTCATCCTGGGCGGCGAGCCGGGGGCGACTCACTACGCGGCCCGCCTCGCGGAGATCTACGTCCGTCCCGAGGCCTCGGTCCGGCCCTCGCTCTCGACTGCCGCGATCGAGGAGCAGTACCTCGGCGTCACCTTCGTCTACAACCCCGACACGGACACGTACGAGCCGTCCGCCCTGCCCGGCGCGCCCTCGAACGGGGTTCGCTTCCTGGTCTACGCGGTCGACCCGATCAGCGGCGTGCCGGTCGAGCCGCTGAACGAGGTGGGGTACGCGGACATCTCAGTGACGGAGACCGCCACCTCCGCCAGCGTGAGGGTCAAGCTGGTCTCCGGCGGGGTGACCTACCTGGACTATGCCATCGGGGCCACCGGCAGCCAGACCACCGAACGTGCCGTCGTCACCGTGACGGTCACCGGCTTCGTGAGCAACGGCCAGGACCGGGTGAACTTCGACCTCGACACTCACCTGACCTTTACCTCTACCTCCAGCACCATCACGCTGGACTACACACTGACGGTGCCGACCCGCGGCAACTTCCGCATCGACTTCGAAAGCACCGCGACGAGCACCAGCGTCACCTCCACCCTGGAGGCGCGCGGCCCCCACGGCACCGTGGTCATCAACGGCACGCAGACCGGCACGTCGGCCACGTACGACGTGGTGGTGAACGGCGATCCGTTCGCCACGATCAGCCTCTCGGCGGGGGGGCAACCGGTCATCACCGGCGAGGACGGCGAGCCGCTGACCCAGGAGGAGCTGGAAGCGCTCCAGTCGCTGCTGCAGGTGTTCGTCGGCGGCCTCGAGTTCTTCGTGGACGTGCTCAACCCGATGGGTTGAAGCGCCGGCGGGGCGGCTCGACCGCAGGAGCGGACAGGCGAAAAGGTGAACGGCAGGAGTGGCCCTCCTGCCGTTCACCTTTCCGTTTCGGGTGCAGCGCCCCGGTCAGCCCTCGAGCCACCTCTTGCCCGACACCAGCTCGCGCACGAGATCCTCGGCGGCCCGGTCGGCGGCTTCCGCGGCGAAGTTGGTCACCACCCGGTGGCGGAGCACCGAGGGGGCCACGCTGCGCACGTCGTCCAGGTCGGCCATCGGACGGCCCGCCATCGCCGCGCGCGCCTTGGCGCCGAGCACCAGATACTGCGAGGCCCGTGGCCCGGCACCCCAGTCCACGTATTCCTTGATGAAGGCGGGCGCCGAGGAATCGGCCGGCCGGGTCATCCGGGCCAGCGTCACCGCCGCGCGGATCAGCCCCCGCGAGACGGGGACCCGCCGTATCAGCGACTGCATGGCGAGCACCGAGGGGGCGTCCAGCACCGCGTGCAGCGGGGCCCGGGTCGAGCCGGTCGTCTGCTCCACGATCGCCTCCTCTTCGGACTGACTGGGATAGCCCACCCGGAGCTCCAGCATGAACCGGTCGAGCTGGGCCTCGGGCAGCGGGTAGGTGCCCTCCTGCTCGATCGGGTTCTGGGTGGCGAGGACGAAGAAGGGATCGGGCAGGCGGTACGTGGTGCCGCCCGCGGTGACCTGATGCTCCTGCATGGCCTGGAGCAGCGCGGCCTGGGTCTTCGGCGGCGTACGGTTGATCTCGTCGGCGAGCACCATGTTGGCGAAGATCGGCCCGTGGACGAAGCGGAACGCCCGGCGCCCGGTGGTCAGGTCCTCCTCGATGATCTCGGTCCCGGTGATGTCGCTCGGCATGAGGTCGGGCGTGAACTGCACCCGGTTGAAGCTCAGTTCGAGGGCCTCGGCGACGGTCTGGACCATGAGGGTCTTGGCGAGGCCCGGCACGCCGATCAGGAGGGCGTGCCCGCCGGCGAGGACCGCGGTGAGGATGCCGTCCACGACGTCCTCCTGGCCGACGATCCGCTGGGACACCTGGGCGCGAAGGCGCTTCACGGCACCGACGAGGCGCTCCAACTGCTGCACATCGTCCTGGGGGACGCTCTGGGTTGCGGTCATCGGTTGAGATTACCCGGGTGAGAGGAGAGATGCCAGACGAGTCGATCGCCGGGAACCCGGATGTCAGGCCGGGGTGCGCTCGGCACACCGGGGCCGTCGCCGGCAGCCCGCCGTCGGACTCGGATCGCGGCGCCGGATCGCTTGCGAAATTTTTCACAAGCCGGTAGGTTTTGCCCCGTGACAACCCCTGATCCGGGACGCGGAAAGGCGCCCGGGCCGATGCGCTACGCGGGGCTCGGCATCCAGATGGCCGTGGTCCTCGTGGTCTTCGTCCTCGCCGGGCAGTGGGTCGACCGCAAGCTCGGCACTGGGGGAATCATCACCATCCTCGCGGCGTTCCTGGGCTTCGGCGGCACGATGTACTCGCTGATCCGGACGCTCAACCGCAAGGACGACGGAGACCGGTGACCCTCGCCGGGCGCTACGTCGCCGGCGTGGCGGCGGTGGGTGCCGCGGGATTGCTGGCCCTGGCCGCCTCGCCGGCCGCGTCGCGCCCGGGCGTCGCCTGGGGGCTCGGCGTGGGGCTCCTGCTCCAGGCTCCGCTGGGCTGGTGGACCCTACGGTCGGTGGCAACCGAAAGGTTCCTCACGGTGTGGGGGCTGGGCACGCTGGTGCGGTTCGCGGTGGTGGCGGTCGCGGCCTTCGCGGTCCTGCCGAGGGGCGGCGCGCTGGCCGCCCCCATGCTGGCGACGATGGTGGGCACTCTGGTGGCACTCCTGCTGGTCGAGGGTGTTGTGGCGATGCGGGAACACTCGCGGGAAGACGAGCGATGACGCGATCGGGAATCTCGGTGATCTTCGCCGCGCTGCTGGCGGTCCTCGGTCCGGCCCGCGCCGCGGCCCAGGAGGAGCACGGCCGCACGGTGGACGTGGCTCGCGACGCGGTGGCGCCCGGCAGCCAGGCGGAGGCCACCCAGAACCAGATCGACATCGTCCACCACATCGGCAACTCGCACGAGCTCGAGCTGCCCTTCGTCGGCATCGTCCATCTGCCCCGGTTCGAGCCCATCCACGTGGGCGGGCTCTCCATCGATCTCTCGCCTACCAAGCACCTCGTCTTCATGCTGCTCGCGGCCCTGATCGTGGCGCTCACCTTCGTGTTCAGCGCCCGGGCCGTGGCTCGCGCGCAGGCCCAGGGGAGACCGGCCAAGGGATTTGCCGGGACGATGGAGGCGATCGCGCTCTACATCCGGCAGGAGGTCGTCCTGCCCAACGTCGGGCACCACGGCGAGGGTTTCGTCCCCTACCTGCTCACGCTCTTCTTCTTCATCCTGGTGATGAACCTCCTGGGGCTGCTCCCCTGGGGCTCGACCGCGACCGGCAACATCGCGGTGACCGCGGCGCTGGCGCTCATGGCGTTCATCACGATCGAGGTGGCGGGGATGCGGGCGCTGGGCCTGAAGGGCTATCTCCACACGATCTTCTACCTGCCCCCCGGCCTGCCCGGCCCGCTCAAGCCGATCATGCTGGTGATCATGACGCCGGTGGAGATCATCGGAAAGCTCTCGAAGCCTTTCGCGCTGGCCGTCCGGCTCTTCGCCAACATGACCGCCGGCCACGTGCTGGTGCTGGCGCTGATCGGACTGACCTTTCTCTTCCAGAGCTACGTCGTCGGCGCCGGCGCCTCGGTGCTGGCGACCGCGATCATGCTGCTGGAGCTGTTCGTCGCCTTCCTGCAGGCCTTCGTGTTCACGCTGCTCACCAGCGTGTTCATCGGGCTGATGAGGGCGGAGCACTAGGACGCTTGGCACGACGCCGCGCGCGCCCGCGCGTGCGTCGCCTGTAGTCCGCCGGATGGCGGACGATGCCCGCTGCTCGCCGGCCCCGCGCCGGGAGCGCCGGCGGGTCACCGTGGCGGAGCCGCCCAGGGAGAGGCGGCCTCAGCGCGGCGGGCGCACATCGGCACCGGTTCTCCCGCCAGACACGGAGTGGACATGCTGTACATGCTCGCCCT
>Ga0299913_10004327_pt1 | contig 11897 bp, 20 predicted proteins | sample RVTome_9_FD_201360 | JGI IMG/M metagenome (GOLD analysis project Ga0299913, IMG submission 201360) | Soil microbial communities from uranium-contaminated site in the Upper Colorado River Basin, Wyoming, United States - RVT155D38 (version 2) ... | reverse complement strand
CCTGCCCCGTGGTCGCTGTGCGGACCGTCGAGGCCGACGGCTACGACGCCGTCCAGATCGCCTTCGACGAGGTGCCCGAGCGCAAGCTCACGAAGCCCGAGCTCGGGCATCTCGCCAAGTCGAAGGTCGGCCCGCACCGCCGGCTCGTCGAGCTGCGCGGGCCGAGCGAGCTCGCCGCCGGCGAGACCGTCACCGTCGAGGCCTTCGAGCCCGGCGAGAAGGTGAAGGTCACCGGCGTCTCGATTGGCAAGGGCTTCCAGGGGACGATCAAGCGGCACAACTTCAGCCGCGGCCCCGTCACCCACGGCTCGCACAACGTCCGCAAGCCCGGCTCGATCGGTGCCTCGGCGACGCCCTCGCGCGTCTTCAAGGGGATCAAGATGGCCGGCCAGATGGGCGCGAAGCGGGTGACCCAGCTCGGGCTCACCGTCGTCGACCGCGATGTCGAGCAGAACCTGCTTCTCGTCAAGGGCGCGGTGCCCGGGCACAAGAACGGCTACGTCGTCGTCCGGGAGGACTCCAGGTAATGGCGGCTCCCAAGGCACCGATGCTCGACCTGTCGGGCAAGAAGGCGAAGGATGTCACGCTCGCCGAGGCGGTGTTCGCCGCCGAGGTGAAGCCGCACCTCGTCCACGAGGCCGTGCGCTCCGAGGCCGCGGCCGCGCGCTCCGGCACGCAGTCCGCCAAGACGCGCGGGCTCGTCTCCGGCGGACGCTCGAAGCCGTGGCGCCAGAAGGGCACCGGCCGTGCCCGCGCGGGCACGACCCGGGCGCCGCAGTGGACGGGCGGCGGCGTCGCCTTCGCCCCCCAGCCGCGGAGCTACCAGCTCAAGGTGAACCGCAAGGCCCACCGCGCCGCCTTCCGCGCGGCGCTCTCCGGCCACGCGCAGCGGGGCACGCTCGCCATGATCGACGGCGGCGCCTTCGAGCAACCGTCGACGAAGGAGGCTGCTGCGCTCCTCGCCGCGTGGGGTGCCGACCTGCCGCTCCTCGTGATCGCGCAGCCCGAGGAGGAGACGTTCGTCAAGAGCTTCCGCAACCTCGCGCGCGTCCTCATCCTCGAGCCGTCCGAGCTCGAGGTCGGCGCGATCGTCTGGGCCCGCTCGGTGCTCGCCACCGAGAACGCCCTCGAGCGCGTCACGGAGGTGAACTCCAAGTGATTGCGACCCCCTCCGCCACATCTCGCACTCTCGGAGCCGCTGCAAAGCGTCGCCTCGCGGCGTCCTCGGTCGCGTCCGTAGCCTCCTGCTACGAACAGTCTCTGCGTCCTTGCGACGCTCGCTTTTCGCGGCCCGAGAGCACGATCTGCACCGGAGGTGATCGCACATGAGCCTCGACCCGCGCCAGGTGATCATCACGCCCGTCGTCTCGGAGAAGAGCTACAGCCTGATCGAGGACAACAAGTACTCGTTCCGGGTGCATCCGAAGGCGCACAAGACCCAGATCCGCCAGGCCGTCGAGGAGCTCTTCGACGTCAAGGTCGTCTCCGTCAACGTCCTCAAGGTGCAGCCGAAGCCGAAGCGCCGCGGCTGGACGCGCGGGACGAAGCCGGGCTGGAAGAAGGCCATCGTCCAGCTCCGCCCCGGCGACAAGATCGAGATCTTCGAAGGAGCAGCCGTTTAGCCATGGCTTTGAGAAAGTACAAGCCCACGAGCCCCGGCCGGCGCTTCCGCTCGGTCTCGACCTTCGAGGAGGTCACGAAGACCGAGCCGGAGAAGAGCTTGCTCGAGCCCGTGCAGCGCAGGGGCGGCCGCAACAACCAGGGTCGCATCACCACGCGCCACCAGGGCGGCGGGCACAAGCGCCGCTACCGCGTGATCGACTTCAAGCGCAAGAAGGACGGCGTCCCGGCGAAGGTGGCCGCGATCGAGTACGACCCGAACCGGTCGGCCCGTATCGCGCTCCTCCACTACGCGGACGGCGCCAAGGCGTACATCCTCGCGCCCGCGGGGCTGCGCGTCGGCGCGCAGGTCGAGTCCGGCCCCGAGGCCGACATCAAGCCCGGCAACGCGCTCCCGCTCGCGAACATCCCCACCGGCACGCTCGTCCACAACGTCGAGCTGAAGCCGGGCCGCGGGGGCCAGCTCGCGCGAAGCGCCGGCTCCGGCATCCAGCTCGTCGCCAAGGACGAAGGGCACGGCGTCCTGCGCCTGCCCTCCGGCGAGATGCGCCGCGTGCCGCTCACGTGCCGCGCCACCGTCGGCCAGGTCGGGAACACCGACCACGAGAACATCTCCGGCGGCAAGGCGGGCCGCAGCCGCTGGCTGGGCAAGCGCCCGACCGTACGCGGCTCCGCCATGAACCCCGTCGACCACCCGCACGGCGGGGGCGAGGGCAAGTCGAAGGGGGGCCGCCACCCGGTCACGCCCTGGGGCGTGCCCACGCTCGGCAAGCGCACCCGCCGCAAGCACAAGGAGTCCGACAAGCTCATCGTCCGCGGCCGCCGCCGCGGAAAGGAAAGGCGCTAATGCCCGGAAAAATGCTGCGCATTTTCCCGGGAGCAGATTCTGACCCTTCGCTCCGCTCGGGTGGAGAACGAAAGGACACGCGTGAGTAGATCTTCCAAGAAAGGACCGTTCGTCGAGGCGGCCCTCATGAAGCGCATCGAGACGATGAACGAGACCGGCGAGAAGCGGCCGCTCCGCACGTGGTCACGCACCTCCACGGTCTTCCCCGAGATGGTCGGGCACACGATCGCCGTCCACAACGGCAAGAGCCACATGCCCGTGTTCGTCACCGAGTCCATGGTCGGCCACAAGCTGGGCGAGTTCGCGCCCACGCGGCTCTTCCGCGGTCACTCCGGCGACCGCAAGACCGAGGTGAAGCGCAAGTAATGGCGACCGTGGAGACACGCTCCGAGGTTCGCGCGGAGGCGCGCTACGTGCGCACGGCCCCGCGCAAGGCCCAGCTGATCGTCGACCAGATCCGCGGCCGCACCGTGCCGGAGGCGCGGACGATCCTCGCGTTCATGACGCGGGACGCCGCGCGCGACGTCCGCAGGGTGCTCGACTCCGCCGCTGCGAACGCCGAGGCGAACCACGGGCTCGACTCCGACGAGCTCTACGTCGTCAACGCCTACGTCGGCGCCGGCCCGACCCTGAAGCGCTGGAAGGCGAGGGCGCGCGGGCGCGTCGGGCGGATCAAGAAGCGCACGTGCCACATCACCATCGCGCTCGCGCCGCCGGCCGGCGAGGAGATCCCGGCGCCGATCGAGCGCCCCGCTCCCGTGACGCTGACCGAGGAGCCGGAGCCGATCACGGTCGACGAGACGGGCGCCGAGGTCGAGGCCATCGAGGAGCCCGCGGTCGAGGAGGCTCCGGCCGAGGAGGCGCCGTCCGCCGAGGAGAAGCAGAAGCGCACCCGCGCTCCGCGCAAGAAGGCCGAGGAGCCGGAGGCGCCCGAGGCGGAGGCCGAGGCCGAGGAGGCGCCCAAGCCGAAGCGCACGCGCGCCGCGAAGCCGAAGGCCGAGGCGGAGACCGCCGAGCCGGAGGGCGAGGCCGAGCCGAAGCCGAAGACCACCCGCAGGAAGCAGACGACCGAGAGCGACGAGGGGAGCGAAGGCTAGTGGGTCAGAAGATCCATCCCGGCGGCTTGCGCGTCGGCGTCATCCACGACTGGAAGTCGAACTGGTACACGGGCGCGAAGGAGTTCCCGTCCTACATCATCGAGGACGTCAAGATCCGCGACCACATCTACGGCAAGCTGGGTCACGCGGGCCTCTCGGACATCCTCATCCGCAAGGACAAGCAGCGGATCACGATCGACATCTACACGGCGCGGCCGGGAATCGTCATCGGCAAGTCCGGCGCCGAGGTGGACGCGCTCAGGCGCGAGGTCCACGGCATGACCCACAAGAACGTCCAGATCAACATCAACGAGATCAAGCGGCCCGAGCTCGACGCCAAGCTCGTGGCGCAGTCGATCGCCGAGCAGCTCCAGAACCGCGTGAGCTTCCGGCGCGCGATGAAGCGCTCACTCGCCTCGGCCATCCGGTCGGGCGCGAAGGGCGTGAAGATCACGTGCGGCGGCCGCCTCGGCGGCGCGGAGATGTCCCGCTCGGAGACCTACTCCGAGGGGCGCGTCCCGCTGCACACGCTGCGCGCCGACATCGACTACGGCTTCGCCGAGGCCAAGACGACCTTCGGCCGCATCGGGGTCAAGGTCTGGATCAACAAGGGCGAGATCATGCCCGAGGGCTTCGACACGGGCGAGCAGGGCACCGCCGGCCGGCTGGGCGAGCAGGACCAGGCCCGCCGCCGGGGCGGCCGCCGCGACGGGCTCGGAGCCGCCGGCCAGGGCGGCCGCCGCGGTGGGGGCGACCGCGAGGGGCTCGGCCCCGTGGGCCGGCCGCGCCGCGGTCAGCGCCGCCGCCAGGGCGGCCGCGAGGGCGAGCGCCCGCAGCAGCAGGCGCCGGAGCAGAAGGCGCCGGAGCAGCAGGCGCAGGACCAGCCTCAGGCCGAGGCCGCTCCGCCCGAGCAGCCCGCGCCCGCGGACACGCCGGCCCCGGAGGCCCAGACGCCCGAGGCGCCGCCGACCGAGGACACGGGGGCTGAGTCGTAATGCTGATGCCGCGCAAGACCAAGTACCGCAAGCAGCAGCGCGGGCGCCGGCGGGGCACCGCCAAGGGGCAGCAGCAGGTGCACTTCGGCGACTTCGGGCTCAAGTCTCTCGACGCCGGCTGGGTGACCAACCGCCAGATCGAGGCGGCCCGCATCGCCATGACCCGTCACATCAAGCGTGGCGGTAAGGTCTGGATCAACGTCTTCCCGGACAAGCCGGTGACGCAGAAGCCCGCCGAGACCCGCATGGGCTCCGGCAAGGGCTCGCCCGAGCACTGGGTGGCCGTCGTCAAGCCGGGGCGCGTCATGTTCGAGCTCTCCGGCGTGTCGGAGCCGCTCGCGCGCGAGGCCATGCGCCTCGCCGGCATGAAGCTGCCCGTGAAGACCAAGTTCGTACGCCGGGAGGCTGATCTCTTTGAGGGCTAAGTCGATGCAGCCCCTTAAGGAGGGGGCCCACGGGGGAACCCTGGGTTCCCCCGTGATTCGGTGGGAGGCTGATCTCTTTGAGGGCTAAGGAGCTCAGAGACCTGTCCGACGAGGAGCTCGTGAAGCGCCTCGCCGAGAGCCGGGAGAACCTGTTCAACCTCCGCTTCCAGATGGCGACCGGGGCGCTCGACGCGACCTCGCGCCTGTCGCTCGCCAAGCGCGACATCGCCCGGATCCTGACGATCCAGGCGGAGCGGAAGAACTCGCTGGAGAGAAGGTAGATGGCCCGACCGAGGAAGACCGAGGAAGAGACGCAGGGGCAGGCCGAGGAGACCCCGGCCGAGGAGCCGGAGGCCCCCAAGGCCGAGGCTGAGGCCGCGCCCGCCGCCGAGGAGGCTCCCGCCGAGGAGCCCGCGGCCGAGGAGGCCCCTGCCGCCGAGGAGGCCCCCGCGGAGGAGCCGGCCGAGGAGCCGGCGCCCGAGCCCGTGGCCGAGGCGGAGTCGGAGGCTCCCGCCGAGGAGCCGACCGCCGAGGAGCCGCCCGCGGACGAGCCCGCGGCGGAGGCAGAGCCTGCCGCCGAGGCCGAGGAGGCGCCCGCCGAGGCGCCGGCCGCCGAGGCTCAGGCCGAGGCAGCCCCTCCCGAGCCGAAGAAGAAGCGCAAGCGCGTGTCCCGCGCCGACCGCCGGCAGCGCTCGAAGCCGAAGCGCGAGAAGCCGGCCGAGCGCAAGCCGATTACCCGCCTGCCCAAGCCCGAGCACGCGCGCGGTGCGCGCAAAGAGCGCCGCGGCATCGTCGTCTCGGCCGCGATGGACAAGACCATTGTCGTCCGCGTCGACACCGTGAAGCCGCATCCGGTCTACAAGAAGATCGTCCGCCGCTCGACGAGGCTCCACGCTCACGACGAGGCGAACGTCGCGAAGCTCGGCGACGTCGTCCGCGTGGTCGAGACCCGGCCGCTGTCCAGGACGAAGTTCTGGCGCCTCGCCGAGGTCCTCGAGGAAGCGAAGTAGTGACGATGACGGCCCCCACCCTCACATCTCGCACTCTGCGGCAGGCTGCAAAGCGTCGCCTCGCGGCGGCCTCGGTTGCGCCCGTAGCCTCCGGCTACGAGCGCGCCCTGCGTCCTTGGGATGCTCGCTTTTCGCCTGCGCAGAGCACGATCTGCGAGGGAGGTGACCGTCCGTGATCCAGCAGGAATCTCGGCTCCGCGTCGCCGACAACACGGGAGCCCGCACGCTCCTCTGCATCCGCGTGCTCGGTGGCTCCCACCGCCGCTACGCGCGCGTCGGCGACGTGATCGTCGGGACGGTGAAGACGGCCACCCCGCAGGGGACGATCAAGAAGGGCGAGGTCGTGAAGGCCGTCGTCGTCCGCACGAAGAAGCCGTTCGGGCGGAACGACGGCACCTCGATCGCGTTCGACGAGAACGCCGCCGTCATCATCGACGCGCAGAACAACCCGCGCGGCACCCGCATCTTCGGGCCGGTCGCGCGCGAGCTGCGCGAGAAGAACTTCATGAAGATCGTGTCGCTCGCCCCGGAGGTGCTCTAGATGGCACAGACGATGAAGGTGCGGAAGGGCGACGTCGTGCAGATCCTCTCCGGCAAGGACCGGGGCAAGCAGGGCCGCATCATCGAGGCGGACCCGAAGAAGCGGCGCGTCCTCGTCGAGAACCTGAACACGGTGCACCGCCACCGCCGCCCGCGCCCGATGAAGGACTCGAGCCGGATGGGCCAGACGCAGATCCAGCCCGGCGGCATCTTCGAGCTGTCGGCCCCGGTCGACGTCTCGAACGTGATGGTCGTCTGCCCGACCTGCAACCGCGCGACGCGGGTCGGCTACGAGTACCGCGACTCGAAGGACGGCCGCGTCAAGGTCCGCGTCTGCAAGCGCGCCGACTGCGGGGAGGTGCTCGACCGCTGATGGCCGCGACGACGGAGAAGGCATACGTGGCCCGGCTGAAGCAGCGCTACGAGCAGGAGCTCCGGCCCCAGCTCGCCGAGCAGCTCGAGCTCAGCTCGATCATGCGCACCCCCCGCATCGAGAAGATCACGGTGAACATGGGCGTCGGCGAGGCGAAGACGAACGCCAAGGCGCTCGACAACGCCGTCGAGGAGCTGACGACGATCACAGGCCAGCGCGCGCAGATCACGCGCGCGAAGAGGTCGATCGCCGGCTTCAAGATCCGCGAGGGCATGCCGATCGGCGCCAAGGTGACGCTGCGCGGCGTGCGCATGTACGAGTTCCTCGACCGGCTCGTCTCGATCGCCCTGCCGCGCATCCGGGACTTCCGCGGCCTCTCGCCGCGGAGCTTCGACGGCCGCGGCAACTACTCGATCGGGATCCGCGAGCAGATCATCTTCCCGGAGATCAACTACGACGACATCCAGGAGGTCCGGGGCCTCGACGTCGTGATCACGACCACGGCGGCCACGGACGAGGAGGGCCTCGCGCTCCTGCGCGGGCTCGGGCTCCCGTTCCGCACCGAGGACCAGGAGAGGTAGGAGAAGCATGGCCAAGAAGAGCCTGATCGCGAAGGCAGCCCGCCCGCCGAAGTACAAGACACGGGCCTACAGCCGGTGCAACCGGTGCGGGCGCCCGCGAGCGGTGTACCGCAAGTTCGGTCTCTGCCGGATCTGCCTGCGCGAGCTCGCGCACGAGGGCTTCATCCCCGGCATGACCAAGTCGAGCTGGTAACGGAAGAGGTACCGAAATGCTGAACGACCCCATCGCCGACATGCTCACCCGCATCCGGAACGCCAACCGGGCCCTCCACGAGGAGGCCGCGATGCCGGCGTCCCGGGTGAAGGTCGAGATCGCCCGCGTGCTCGAGGACGAGGGCTACATCAAGGGCTACCGCGTCGAGACCGGCGAGGCCTTCGATACCCTGATCGTCGAGCTCAAGTACGGGCGGAGCCGCGAGCGCGTCATCACCGACCTGCGCCGCATCTCGAAGCCCGGACGCCGCGTCTACGCCCGCAAGGACCGCCTCCCGCGCGTCCTCGGCGGGATGGGCACGGCGATCATGTCCACGTCCCGGGGTCTCGTGACCAGCCGGACGGCGCAGGAGCTCGGCGTCGGCGGCGAGGTCCTCTGCTTCGTCTGGTAGCTGCATGTCGAGAATCGGAAACAAGCCCATCGAAGTTCCCGCCGGCGTCTCGGTGTCGCTCTCCCCTGGCCGGGTGATGATCAACGGCCCGCTCGGAGAGCTCTCGCAGCAGGTGCCCCAGCGCATCGCCATCGAGCAGCGCGACGGCGAGATCGTCGTCACGCGCCCGACGGAGCGCGGGGAGGACCGGGCGCTGCACGGCCTCACGCGGACGCTGGTGGCCAACATGGTCGAGGGCGTGACGAAGGGGTTCGAGAAGGCGCTCGAGATCCAGGGCGTCGGCTACCGGGCCGGCCTGCGCGGCGCCGACCTCGAGCTGAACGTCGGCTACTCCCATCCGGTCGTGAAGAAGGCGCCGCAGGGCATCAGCTTCGAGGTGCCGCAGCCGACCCAGATCGTGGTCAAGGGCATCGACAAGCAGCGGGTCGGGCAGGTCGCCGCCGAGGTGCGCGCCGTCCGCCCGCCGGAGCCGTACAAGGGCAAGGGCATCCGCTACGCCGGCGAGTACGTCCGCCGCAAGGTCGGAAAGCGAGCGTAGTGCTCCTCCCGGCGATGCATATCGGCCCCTGGCCCGCGATCACGCGGCGCCAGACCCCACCCTCGGCCTTGCCAAGGCACCCAGCCTTGGCCGCGGCCGAGTGCGGACGCTGGCTTGGTGCTCACGACCCAGTGACTCGATTGCGCCACCGGGAGGAGCACTGGCCATGGCGACCCTGACCGTGAGACAGGCCCGCGAGCGCCGCCACCGGCGCGTCCGCCTCAAGATCTCCGGCACGGCCGAGCGGCCGCGCCTGGTCGTGCGCCGCTCGAACCGCGGGATCGAGGCGCAGCTCGTCGACGACGTCGAGGGCAAGACGCTGGCATCCGCGAGCCACCTCGGCGTGAAGAAGACTTTCAAAGGCACGAAGAGTGAGCAGGCGGCCGAGGTCGGGAAGCTGCTCGCCGCAGCCGCGAAGAAAGAGGGCATCGAGACCGTCGTCTTCGACCGCGGCGGCTACCTCTACCACGGGCGCGTCAAGGCGCTCGCCGACGCCGCACGAGAGGGAGGGCTCAAGTTCTGATGGCTATCGACGCCAAGCAGGTGCGCGACCGCGAGATCGACCAGCGCGAGCTCAAGGAGCGCGTCGTCGAGATCAACCGCGTCGCGAAGGTCGTCAAGGGCGGCCGGCGCTTCTCGTTCACGGCGCTCGTCGTCATCGGCGACGAGGTCGACCGGGTCGGCGTCGGCTACGGGAAGGCGCGGGAGGTCCCGCTCGCCATCTCGAAGGCCGTCGACGACGCGAAGAAGAACCTCTTCCAGGTGCCGAAGCACGGCCAGACCATCACCCACGAGGTGCTCGGCCGCTCGGACGCCGCGCGCGTGCTCCTGCGCCCGGCGAGCGAGGGAACCGGCGTCATCGCCGGCGGCGGCGTCCGCGCCGTCCTCGAGCTGGCGGGGATCCGCGACATCCTGGCCAAGAGCCTCGGGAACCCCAACCCGATCAACCTCCTGAAGGCGACGGTGAACGGGCTCCAGAGCCTCCGCCGACCCGAGGAGGTCGCGCGCACGCGCGGGAAGGTCGTCTCCGACGTGCTCTTCCCCGCAAAGAAGAAGGAAGTCGAGCCCGAGGCGCCCGAGCCGGTCGCGGAGGCCGAGGGCGTGACGGAGACCGATGACAGTGGCGAAGCTGAAGATCACCCAGACGCGTAGCCAGATCGGCCAGACCGAGCGCCACCGCGGCACGCTGCGGGCGCTCGGCCTCGGCAAGATCGGCCGGACGACCGAGCGCGAGGCCAGCCCGGAGACGTTCGGGATGCTCCGCAAGGTCCGCCACCTGGTGAAAGTGGAGGACGCCTAGTGCCCCCGGAAGAGCACCCCGTCGAGCAGGAGGGCCTGACCCTCTCCAACCTGAAGCCCGCGCAGCCCCGCCGGGCGCGCAAGCGCGTCGGCCGCGGCCTGGGCTCCGGGAAGGGCCGCTACTCCGGCCGCGGCATCAAGGGCCAGAAGTCGCGCGCCGGCTCGCACACGATGCGGCCGGGCTTCGAGGGCGGGCAGATGCCGATCTACATGCGCCTTCCGAAGCAGCGCGGCCCGTACTCGAAGGACGCCATGCCGATGGGCCCGCACCGCACGCACACGGTGCCCGTCAACCTGCGCGACCTCGAGCGCGTCTTCGACGACGGTGCCGAGGCGACGCTCGAGGCCATGGTCGAGAAGGGCTTGATCAAGAACACGCGCACCGACGTGAAGGTTCTCGGCCAGGGCGAGCTGACGAAGAAGCTCGCCGTCACCGCGCACGGTTTCTCGGCCACCGCCCGCGAGAAGATCGAGGCGGCCGGCGGCACCGCCACCGCGCTCCGCCCACCGAGGGAGGAGAAGAAGCGCCGCCGCAAGGCCGCGCCCGCGGCCGCGGAGGCCGTCGAGGAGCCCGAGGCGCAGGCCGACGAGCCCGTCGAGGCGGAGGAGGCCCCGGAGGAGACCGGCGAGTAGATGTTCTCCTGGCTGACCAATGCGTGGAGGGTCCCGGAGCTCCGGCGCCGGCTGCTCTACACGGCGATGATCCTGGCGCTCTACCGGCTGGGCAGCTGGATCCCCGTGCCCGGCGTCGACTCGGCGCAGATCGAGGCGTACTTCGACGACCAGGGCGGCACGATTCTCGGCCTCCTCAACATCTTCTCGGGAGGCGCGCTCTCGCAGTTCGCCGTGTTCGCGCTCGGGATCATGCCGTACATCACGGCGTCGATCATCCTCCAGCTGATGACCGTGGTGATCCCGCGGCTCGAGCAGCTGCAGAAGGAGGGCGAGGCCGGCTACGCCAAGATCAACCAGTACACGCGCTACCTGACGGTCGTGCTCGCCGCCCTCCAGGCCGCGGGCTACTCGTATCTCTTCAGCCGCCAGGGCGCGCTCGACCTCACGCCCGGCCGCTTCGTCCTGATCGTGACGTCCCTCACCGCGGGCTGCACCCTGCTCATGTGGATGGGCGAGCTGATCACGAAGCGCGGCGTCGGCAACGGCATCTCGCTGCTCATCTTCGCCTCCATCCTCTCGGGCCTCCCCGGCGGCCTGCGTGCCTGGTGGGCGGGCGACTCGTTCGAGCGGCTCATGTTCCCGCTCATCGCGCTCGCGATCATCGTCGCGGTCGTCTTCGTGCAGGAGGGCCAGCGCCGCATCCCCATCCAGTACGCCAAGCGCATGGTCGGCCGGCGCATGACCGCCGGCGGCTCCACCTACATGCCGCTGCGCGTGAATATGGCCGGCGTCATCCCGATCATCTTCGCGGCGGCGATCATGGCCTTCCCGCCCACGGTCGCCCAGTTCTTCCCGCAGACGCAGACCTTCATCAACGAGAACTTCTCGCCGACGGCCCTGCCGTACCTGCTGCTGCAGGGCTTCATGATCATCGTCTTCACCTACTTCTACACCGCGGTCCAGTTCAACCCGATCGACCAGGCCGACAACCTGCGCAAGCACGGCGGCTACATCCCGGGCATCCGGCCCGGCCCGCCGACGGCGCAGTACCTCGACCGCGTCCTCACCCGGCTGACGCTCCCCGGCGCGCTCTACCTGGCGCTCGTGGCGACGCTGCCGACGCTCTTCATCCGCTACGGCGGGTTCTCCCAGGCGACCTCGGCGGCGCTTGGCGGAACCTCGATCCTCATCGTGGTGGGCGTCGCGCTCGACACCATGCGCCAGATGGAGTCGCAGATGATGATGCGCCACTACGAGGGCTTCCTCCGATAGGCGAGCCGGTGTCGCTCGACCTCGTCATCCTCGGCCCTCCCGGGGCCGGCAAGGGCACCCAGGCGGATATCGTGTCCGCC
>Ga0299913_10004326_pt1 | contig 11897 bp, 7 predicted proteins | sample RVTome_9_FD_201360 | JGI IMG/M metagenome (GOLD analysis project Ga0299913, IMG submission 201360) | Soil microbial communities from uranium-contaminated site in the Upper Colorado River Basin, Wyoming, United States - RVT155D38 (version 2) ... | reverse complement strand
ACAGGCGACGGGACAGTTGCGGTGTTCGGTTCGGCTGCCAACGCAATATCAGCGGCAATCGACGCACAACACGTGCTGCGTGCGGGGGACTGGGGAGAAACCGGGCCATTGCAGGTGCGGATGGGAGTGCACACAGGAGAAACCGAGAGTCGCGACGGCGACTACTTCGGGCCCGTGATGAACCGGACCGCCCGAATCATGGCCGCCGGGCACGGGGGTCAGGTGTTGTTGTCCGCCTCCACTGCGGCCCTCGTCGACGGCAACCTCCCGGACGGTGCCACCCTCCGGGACCTGGGTACCCACCGGCTCAAGGACCTGACGCTTCCCGAACACCTCTACCAATTGGTCCTGCACGACATCGACTCCGACTTCCCCCCACCGGTGACCCTCGACGCCAGACCGCACAACCTTCCCCTCCAGGCCACAGAGTTTCTCGGCCGCGAGAACGAGCTCGCGGCGATCGGTGTAATGCTGGAGTCCCCCAGTACCAAGCTACTGACCATCTCCGGGCCAGGGGGCGCCGGCAAGACCCGTCTCGGCCTACAGGTGGCCGCCGAGCAGCTGGACAACTTCCGTGACGGGGTCTTCTTCGTTGACCTCTCCGCGGAGCGAGATCCCGACGCAGCTTTCGAGGCGATAGTCCGCGCTCTCGAGCTTCCGACGGCCAGCGGCGGCGACTCGCTCCAGATCCTCAAGTCGAGGCTCCGAGATCGGCAGATGCTGCTGATTCTCGACAACTTCGAGCAGGTAACGGCTGCCGCTGTCGGACTTTCCGAACTCCTCCAACACGCCCCGAAGTTGAGAATCATCGTCACGAGCAGGGAGACCCTCCGGGTACGAGCCGAGCACGTATTCCCCGTGCCGCCACTCTCGTTACCCAACCCGAAGGACCCGGCTCAGTCCATCGCCGCGTCCGAAGCAGTACAGCTCTTCACCGATCGGGCACGGGCGGTGCGGCCCGACTTCGCCCTCACCGACGACAACGCCATCGTCATCGCCGAGATCTGCCTCCGACTCGACGGGCTTCCGCTCGCCATCGAGTTGGCCGCGGCCCGTCTCAACGTCTTCACACCATCGGACCTTCTCGGACGCCTCCAGGAGAGACTCGACGTCCTGGGTGCCGGGGGTCGCGACCTGCCCGACCGTCAACGCACTCTGTGGGGAGCGATCGGGTGGAGCTATGAGCTACTCGACCAACAAGAGCGCAACGTTTTCGAGATGATGTCGGTCTTCTCGACCTCCGACCTCACCGCCATCGAAGCCGTAGCCTCGTCCGCACTCGACTCCGGATTCGTGGTAGACACGCTCGCATCGCTGGTGGACAAGAGCCTGGTGCGCACGGACGACAGCGGCGCGGATCGGCGATTTTCGATGTTGTTGATGATCAAGGAGTACGCCGAGGAAAGACTCGCCGATACCCCGGACCGGGACCAAGCGGTGCGCCGCGCTCACGCTCTTCACTTCTCCGGATTCGCACACAGGCTCGAGGACCGACTGAAGGGCTTAGAGCGGGAGTCCGCCCTCTCGGAATTGGCATCGGAGATCGGCAACCTGCGCACCGCGTGGCGGTTCTGGGTGACTCAGGGAGATCTCGAACAGCTCTTCAATCTTCTGGACGGGCTCTGGGCGCTGCACGAGGCGAAGGGGTGGTACCACGCCGCCATTGAATTGGCGACCGACACGCTGGAAGTTCTGGCCACCGCTGAACCCTCCCCGGACCTGGCCGCCGAGGAATTGACGCTGCGCACAAGCCTGGCACGGGCGATCATGGCGGTGCGCGGCTATGGCCCTGAGGTCGAAGAGGCGTTTCGACGAGTCCTGGAAATGTCAGAAACCACGGGCACATCGGCGCAACGGGTTCCGGTGCTCCGCGCACTCGGAACCTACTTCATGAGCATCACCGAATTCGCTGAGGCCGCTCAGGTCGGGGGCCAGTTGCTCGAGATCGGCGAACAGGAAGATGACGAGTCGATCCGGATCGAAGGTCACTACGTCCTTGGCGCGGCAACCTCGTTTGGTGGCGACCTCGACGCCGGTCTCCCCCATCTCGACCGAGCCATCGAGTTGCACAACCCCAGAGTCCACGGCTCCCCGCGATTCCGCCTGGGGCCGAACACCGGAGTGGTGGCGAGGGTGGCATCGGGTTTGATCCGCTGGCGCTGCGGAGCGTTGGACCAGGCCGCGACCAGCGTGACCGAGGCATTGGCCATCGCCCGGGAGATCGATCACCCGTACAGCATCGCGTATGCCCTCTACCACAACGGCTTCCTCGCTTTGACCCGGGGAAGGTTCGACGAATGCATGGGGACTGCACGAGAGCTCGCTGAAGTGGCGAAGGAGAACGATTACGTGGTCTGGAGCACCTTGGCCACAGTCCTCGAAGGGGTCTCCTTGGTCGCCCTTGGCGAGGTCGCAGAGGGTCTGGCGATGACGGAGACCGGGATCGAGCTGTACCAGGGTTTGACCACACCGCCCATCTTCTGGCCGCTGATCCTCGTCCTCCGCGCCATTGTCCACGCCTACGCGGGGCTTCCAGACCGCGCCGTGGAACTTGCCGACGAAGCGATCACGCTGAGCGGATCCAACTATGGAATCTCTCCCGAGTTCAAGATCTACAAGGGTGACTTCATCAGGATGACCTACGAGCCCGATCTCGCGGCTGCAGCGGATGCCTACCTGACGGCCGCCAATGACGCCAAGGCTGGGGGGCTCCTGCTCACCGAACTGGAGGCAACGACGCGACTCGTAGGACTCCGCCGTGAGATGGGAACCACTCCCGACGGCACCGAGGAACTGGCCTCGCTCTATGAGCGCTTCACCGAAGGCTTCGGCGAAAACTCTCTGGTGGCGGCTCGAGAAGTGCTCGGCGCGTAGCCATCTGATTCTCTGGGACTATTCAAGTGACATCTGCCCTGCCCTAGCTTGAGAGAATCAAGGGGGGGATGCAATGGACATCTCGGAAAACAAGTCGCTTCTCTGGGGGATAGGGATGCTGGCTGTAGGTGGTCTCGTCACGTTGAGCACCTACACCAGCGCGGGCCCGGGCGGGAACTACATCGTGACCACAGGACTCTTCGCCGTCGGAGGCTTCAACCTGGTGCGAGGGATCTACTACCAAATCAGGTACGGTTCCAAGGCGTAGACGGGTCGGTCGGTCACGCATGGCTGTTCCCCCAAGAGACGGAGTCGAATGGGGGAAAGGTTGGTGGGCCCGCCCTCCGAGGGCGGGGAGGTAAGGGGGCTTGAAACTCGTTTAGATGAGAGCAGACGCGTCAACGGACGCGATTCAAGCAGCGTTGGTGAGTACGAGCCCCCCTCCCCGGCTCCTCCGTCGCCGGTACTCCCCCCACCCTTTCGGGCGGGGGAAGAGACGCGTGGGGCGGTACTCCCTTCTAGGGATGGGAAATACTTGTATCAGGATTGGTTGTGGGTGCTCTCTTTTGTGTCAGACCGACATCGCTAGAACGGTTGACACGTCTGGCACTGGGGGCTGAGGGCCCCGGAGCATTTTCCTCCGCTCCGGGGCTTTCACATTTCCCCGTCATCTACGGCTGATTCTCACATCCACCCAGACCAATCGATGGTCGGAGCTGGGGAAGGGGAACACTCCGGTCAGCTCGAAATGCGGCTCGCCCTCAGCTGGCCAGAAGACCGCCGAGTCGACAATCCGGAATTGCTTGCTCGGCAGCACGTAATCCGCCCGCAGGTTGCCTGGAGCCGTGTCGGAGAAGTCCGCGGTATCCGCTGCAGGGTCGCTGAGATGAGTCAGGTTGGCTCCAGCCTGAGTCTCCGATGCCCAAACGCCTCCGGTCGACGTCGGGGTGGACCGGCTGTTGATCAGCGGATGGTCCAGCAGCTGCTGGATCGACCCCGGCACGGAATCACCGTCCAGCGGGTCGGAGTTCTGGTCTCCAGCGATGACGAAAGGCTCACCCCTCTCGATGCCGCCCTGAACGCCGTTGTCATCGTAAATGTAGCCGGCACGGCCTGGATGGACGTAGTCGGCCCAGAACCGGATCTCATCATGGTTCCGTGTTCCGTTGCGATCTTCGGCACCGTCGAAGACCGGTGGGGTCGGGTGGCTCACCAAGAAGTGGATGTCACGGCGACCGATCTCGATCTCAACGTCCCAGTGGCTCTTCGAACTGAGACGGAAGTCTTCGAGTTCCTCAGGCGAATACCAACCCTCGCCGGTCGCTGGATCGATAGGCAGCAGGGCGCGGGGCATGTCCTTCCACAGGAACTCCTGGAAGGTGCGCACGTCACCGATCGGGTGCTGGGAATACACCACCATTCCGAACTGGCCGGGAAAGAACCCGAACCCGAAAGCGTCGTCGGGTCCGCCTACCGCACCGTCGTTGTTCAAATCGTGCCCTGACGGAATTCCGGTGTTGGAAGGTGCGATGAACGCGTACGGGTAGTCGATTGGTTCCGCCCCGTTCTGGGAGACCTCGAGATAGTTGTCACGAAACAGGTCGACCGCCTCTTCACTGAAGTCGAATTCGTTGATGAGGAGCACTTCGGGACGGGTGCGTTGGATGATCTCGGCGATCACTTTCGCCTGAGCGTTGTCTGGAGTCGCCAGGTCATTGGCCAGATCTCCGGCGTTGAACCGGTTCAGGCTGGCGTTGAATGTGGCGAACCGGACCGAGTCGGCATGATCCCCCACTGCGGCAACCGGGAGGGTGGCGACCAACATCGAAACGGCAAGGACGAGGCTGAGCCTTCGCATGATTACTTCCTTCATCGACTCGGGCCGAATCTACACCACCGCGGTAAACAAGTGGTTGGCCCGTCATCTCCTGAAGGTGAACGTCCGGCGTCGAGCGGTCTAAAAGCTGAGGAAGGTCACTTCGTCGAGGGTGTCCAGGTCGCTGCTCATGATCCCCTTGTTCGAGATCGTGTAGAGACGGTCGCCAATGACGATCGAACGGGTGATCTGGGCACGCCAGTCCCAATCTTGGCGGTCGCCACCTGGGTGGGCGAATCTCCTGATTTCGGTCAGGTCGGCGCCGCCGACGTTGAACCCGACAGCTCCGAAGAAAGCCTCTTCCTTGTCTTCTTCAAAGAACCATTGCTGGATCGGCACCATGGCCAGACCGGTCGGCTCCCAGTAGAGGAAGGCGTGATGGTCGTACTCCACCTGGGAGTTCGAGCCCTCGCTCAAGGTGACCTGGTCGATCCGAGTCGGGTTGGCGGGGTCACTGACATCGAACAACGAAACCTGGGTCCCCTTGACCTGACCGGTGTCGGTCGCGTCCTGGCCGATGCCGAGTAGCAGGCCTTCTCTGACAGGGTGGAGGTACGCGGAGTAGCCGAGGATTTTCAGCTCACCGACCACCTTCGGGTTGGTCGGGTCGGAGAGGTCGACCGTGTACAGCGGATCGGTCTGGCGGAACGTGACCACATATGCCATGTCTCCCATGAACCGGACCGAATAAATCTGCTCGGTCGCACCGAGTCCGTCGACGCTACCGATCTCGGCTAGTCGGCCTGCGCCGTCGTCGTCGAGCACCGTCACCAGCGACTCCGAGTCGAACTCCGAGCCCCACCATGCGGGACTGGTGGTCGAGGCGACCCGGAGGTCACCTTTGTGCTCGTCCATGGCGAACTGGTTCAGGAGGTATCCGTCCACCGTTCCTGTGGCGAGGTAAGTGGTGATAGACGGGTCGCTGATGTCGAACTTGTGGATGTCGGTGGTGACTTCATCTGGCTCGTTCTCGGAGATGCCCTCACGACCCCAGAGCCAGGTATCCCAGTTCTGGGTTGCAACGTAGAGATTTTCGGCCGAGGCATAGACCGTGTTTCCGTTGGCTAGTACCCCGGTGGCGTCGAGGACCTCGAGTCCCTGGCTGAGCTCGATGGTGACCACAGAGAGCATGTTGAGCCCGGCGAACTCCTCAGGGTGGGAGGCTCGGGAGCAGTCGAAGAGTGTCCCCTGGTCGATTCTCCTGCCGTTGGCGTCAGAAACGATGTAGTAGGGGATCCAGTTGTCCGAAGTCGACTGCCGGATGATCTCCTTGTTCCTTTCGATCGCCTGCAGCTCGGCCCTCAGACCGGTGCCTTCGGGGAAACTCCACTCCAACCCGACCGGACTGGAGCTGGAAACGAGGCGGATCGTGTCGCCAACCATCCGACCGGATATGAACTGTCCGTCGATGGTCATCGATCGCACGATCTCAGGCTCACCGCTGATGTCGACCTCAATTAGCTCCATCGAGGGCGATTGAAATTCGGGAGCGATTCCGGCGGCGTCCGATGAGGCAAGTGGGTGGAACGTTGTCCACACCGAGCCGAAGAGGAGAACCCGGTCTCCGGAGAGGAACAGGCTCTGGACACTGCGGCTACCAAGGTGGAGTCGGCCGGTGATAACGGGCTCGTCGCCGGTGACGTCGGCAACAATCAGCATGCCTTCGGAAAGGAGGACAATCCGCTCTCCGTCGGTCTTGACCATGTCGGGCTCGTCCACACCCAGCACCTGAACGTTCGTTCCGGAAAAACTTCCTGCGCCAGAGTCCGCGGCGGCGGTGGTCACGGACGATCGCTCGGCGCCATCTTCAAAGGCGAATGCTGGGCTTCCCCACCATCCGTTCGGGTCACCGAGGCCATAGGGACCGACCTGCTCGATTGCGTTGGTCTTCACATAGTCGAGGAACGAATCGCAGGCGTCGAACGCGATCAGAGACGGAGCAGCCAAAGGGGTGGTGTCGACGGGGCCTTCCGTGGTGCCTGGAGCTCCGGTCGGGCCAGTCGGTGAGCAGGATGCAATCGTCATTGCCAGTGTGGCGATCAGACCAACCGTCATCAGTTTCCGACTCATTGCGTCTCCTCAACTCCGTGTCTGAGACTTGGACGCCACAGACAATGACTCGGTTCCCGCATAGAAGAAGGACCACCTTTTGGGTGGTCCTTCTTCGCCTCCGTCGCCCCTCCCCCGGTCAGGTGCCTCCCCCGAGCCCCAATCCTGACCCTCCGTCGGTGTGCTCCCCCCGGAGCACCACTGCCTTGCTAGAAGGCCGGTCGCAGCAATCTGCTACCGAGTGTCCGACGGAATTCTGCAATCCACACTTTCCTGACAGGACGCTTGCTTCCCAGGTATCTCTTCACCGGGTTGTCAATCGACTCGTACGGGCGGTTTGCATATGCCCACCGCTGAGCCCGACGGGAGGCTTTGGCATTTGACATGTAAAGCATCTCCCACTCCTTGTCACCGTCCGCCTTCTCGATGGCGGTTGTACTCATGAAGAGAACGCCGTCGCGATCCTGATACAAGAAAGTCATAAAACGATCCAACTGGTCTTCACCATCTCGCCGTCGGCGGTGCGGAATACCAGGCTCGCAGGGCCGCCTTCGACATCTTCGAATTCGAAACGCCCCATCTCGTCGAGTTCCATCACGAAACGAGCCCCACGACTGTGGAGCTCAACGGTGAAAGGTGATTTTGGTGATAGGGAACCCATAAGGGTGCCGGTGGCCGGGTTGTATTCGAGGTCGATGGCCCATTTCCCGACTTCAAAAGAGATCATTCGGGCAGTCGATGAGGAACGGACACCGGCGGGGGCTTCTTCATCGACGGAATCGAAGGTCAGCTCGGCGAGTTCTGCGTCGATGTCCCGCCAAGTGAAGAGTGCGCGGGCGAATTCGGAGACCGTCGACGGAACAGCGTCACTCTCCTCCATTCCCTTGCGGAGAATCTCAAGAACTTCGTTGTCTCTGGTCGAGTCAGTCATGTGAACTCACCTCCTTCATTGGGAAGAGCCTCCCGAGTCCCGTCTGATACGCGAAATCGCCGCCTTCAGTCGTTCCACGCAGCGTCCCCGCGTCGGTCCGAGACTCCCCACTGGTCGGCCGGTTGCCTCAGCGATCTCTTCGTAACTCAGCGCTGGCTCCACGGTCAGCAACCGGAGCAACTGCTGGCATTCTTCGCCGAGTTCCGCGAAAGCCTGCACCACCTCACGGGTTTCTTCGTCTTCGATCATCATCGACTCCAGCGACGGTGAGGGATCCTCGATGTCATACTCGAAATCACTGGGGACTGACCGTTCGCTCCGCTTGATCACCCGCAATGCCTCGCGCCGGCAGGTGGTGGCGAGCCATCCAGGAAGACGCTCAGGGTCCTGGATCCGGTCGACGTTCTCGATCAGCCGAAGCCATACCGTCTGGGCGACATCGGAGGCGGCGGCGTCATCGAGACGGAAGCTGCGTGCCACCGACCACACCATCTGGTCGAATCTGTCCACGAGCGCGTCCCAGGCCTCCCGCTCGCCGGCGGCAGCTCGCAACAGCAATTCACCATGAGACACGTCTTCGATGAGTGGATCGTACCGACAAGAAGCGGCGAACCCCCGTCGGTATGCCCGAACTGTGTGCCCAGCGAATCAAATGTGAGATCTACAGCCTTAGGAACGAGTTCAGCCCCCGATACAGAGGAACGAGGCTGCGGCGATGTAGCCGTCGGGGGTGTCGAGGGATTGGGATTGGGCGGTGGCGAGGGCCTGGGAAGGGGAATCTCCAGAGATCAAGGCGCGGTGGAAACCGACCATAAGGTCGGACGTCGCCTGCGAATCGGGGACCAACCCGACGCTGGCCACGACCGATTTCGCCCCCATGCTCAAGAGGGCCGAGGTGACGCCGGTCAACTCATCGCCGGCACGGGTGTCGGTGTAACCGGAGTCGCACGCGGAGAGCACCATCAGATCTGGTGGGTGATGGAGACGTTCGAGGTCGTAGACGTTGAAGTCACCGTCACCAAGTCGAAGCGAAGAGAACATCGGGTTTTCCGCCTCGAAGGAGGCATGACAGGCGGCATGGGCGACGGCTGCACCCCGGACCGCGGCACCGAAGCGGTCGGCTGTATCGGAGGGTTCGAGAACTGTTGCCCGCTTGTACAGCGATCTCAGACCTGCGACCTCACGGGTTGCGTTTTCCAGATCGGGTCCGGCGGCGAGCACCACACCCTCACCAGACGGCTCCCGTGAGTTCGCCCGCCACCACATCTCCGCGGATGGCGCCACGGTCACGATGGTCCCGGTGAGAGATGGGAGCACGGCCCAGGGAGCCGCCATCAACGGACCCGACGGGACCAGCACCACCTGATCGCTGTCTATACCCAGGTTGCCCAGCACCATCCGGTCGAACTGGCCGACACTTTCCCTGACCAGGCTCGAATCGCGGCGCATCCGGGCAGTGCGACGGAGAGATGAACGGAGCCGGGCCAATTCACGCTCGACGGCGGAAACATCACCGATCTCGTGGGAGGTGAACCTCTGGTTCCGCACCATGACCGCGACGAGCCGGCCATCCACGGCGCCGAGTTCGACCAGAGTTCGATCACCAAGCGAATCCGGCAGATGTCCGATCGAAAAGTCGGAGTCCGACGTGGTCCCGGAGCGGCGGACGCGATTGGAACCACGGAGTTGTTCCTGTAAGCGCCGTTGCTTGCGCATCAGATCCAGGTCATCACGCTTCTCCGGATCACGCAGTTCGGCGCTCACCCAACGGAGCTCAGCAAGAACTCCCTGCTCGGGATCGCCTTCGTCGGGCACCACCGGCGAGTATCGGAGGGCACGAGCGCGGGTCCGCTCCATCCAATTGAACACCCGGCGAGGATTGCCCGACCGGGCCGCCAGCCTGAGCCCTATCGCCCCGAGCTCGGCTCCCTGCCGTTCGATCCCGAACCTGAGATCGCTTGCTCCTAGACCCGCCTGGTAGTCGTCGAGGAGATCGAGCCCAGCCCGCGCCGCAGCATCTGCGCCTCTGGCATTCCCGCCTGCCAAACGGAGCAGGGCCTCCGCATGCCAGCGCTGAATCCGCAATTCCACCGGACCGAAACGGGGGTTGCCAAGAGCCGTCAAGTCCTCTTTCGCCGACACGGAGTCACCGAGATCGAGGGAGATACGCCCGGCAAGGATCCGGGCGCGCGCCGCCGCCACGACGAATCCCCGTTCTTCCAGGTGGGCCGCCACCTCACGGGTGAGATCTCTTAGTTCTGCCGATGCACCCCGGCTGGCATAAGTCGCCTCGACGACGGCGAGTTTGGCCTGGGACGCCCAAATCTCCCGCTGCTGTTTCTCGAACTTGGATGCGGCCGCCTCTGCCAGTTTGATGGATTGATCGGGGTCGTCGGAAAGGAGGGCGGCGCGAGCCGCCACGAGAAGAGCATCCGCTTCGTCTTCCGCCCTTCCCTTCTTCCGGGCGCCTGCCGCGATCCGTTTCGCCAGGTCTAGGGCTTCGTGGAAAAGACCCACGGAAAGCAGGATCTCGCAGCGACTGACATGTTGGGGGACCTCGTGACCGGTTTGACGCATATATGCGTCGTCACTCATCGTCAGACGCCGCAAGGCCTCCGGGACATCACCCCGGAATGACGCAAGAAGCCCCAGGTTATGGTCTACCCCAGACACCGCCTGGAGTCGTCCCGCTGCTTCCTCGAGTTGTCTCGCCTCTTTAAGGACCTTCTCTGCCTTATCCAGACGGCCGGTGTGGGTGTATATGAAACCCTGGTTGTGAAGAACCATCGACACAAACTCGACTGATTCCTGCTGCCGAAACAGCGGGAGGGAATCTTCATAGGCCGCTAGAGCGGATTCATATTCGCCTGTCAAAGTCAAGACCCCACCCCGTTGAAACTCGAGTTGGGCGGCGATCAGTCCCGAAGCTTCCCGCTTGGCCCGATCGAGAACTCGAAGAGCTCGCGCCACGTCACCCGATAGGGCCAGCGACCCGACCATCGTTCCCAAAGCTTCGAGGCGGAGGGTGCTATCGGCCGCCGACTCCGCGGCCAGGCGGGCGTATTCGATTGAGTCGTCGAGGGTTCCAACTTGGCGAACGGCGAGGCTCATCGCCCGATAGAGGAGCGACTTTGAGTCAGGGTCATCGACCCCGTCGACCAGACCTCCGGCTTCAGCGAGAACCTGGGCCGGCTCGGCTGATGCTCGGTCGAGAAGGCCTCGGGCCCGGTCGTCGGTGGTCAGGCTCTTCTCAGGCATGTAAGGTCCATAATCGATTCGTATACTCCCACGGCGGGGCTGGGACTACCCATCGAATCCTACGTAAGGACGGGATATGACCTCCAACTCGACCGGAACCCGGGCGTGCCACTTCATGAGGAACGTGGTTGTCCTCCGCGCCGACCATGCAGAACGGGCACAGGACTTCCTCAAATCCGAGAGGTTCGGCGACGCACAATTGGTCCGCCTCATGGGAAAGGAGACCGATCGGCAAACCCTGGACCAGATCCATGACCTGATCGCTGTGTTCCGAGTCCAGGAAGACCCACATGAAGTGGCGAGGAGGTTGCGAGACCAAGCCGGTGTCGACATCTCGCCTGTGCACGCGCTGGGCAGTCTCAATCACATCCAATTCATGACCGGGACAGATCCTCAGCCGACCCGGGTGAAAACCGAACCGGTGATCGCGCCTTCGAGCCCGGGTCGGGTTGTGGCCGCCATCGACACCGGAGTGACCAAGAGCCTCCCGGCCTGGCTCGACACGGGGCTCGAATACGACGCAGCGGATATCGAGACTCTGAGCGGTAAGAACAAGGCGAGCCACGGGACATTTGTCGCCGGTCTTATCCGTCGCATCGCACCCGAGCACACCATCTCCATGACCCGCGCCCGCCGCTGGGCCGTCAAAGACCTGGAGCCGAGGCTGGACGCCTCGCATCGCGACGCCGACGACCCATCGACCGAATTGCACGTACTCGAGGCGATGATCAGATTGGTCAACAGGCTCGGAGGCAGAGACCGTTGCGACGTAGCAGCCCTCAACTTGTCGCTTGGCGGCAGCTGCGACGATCACGACCCCGGTTTCGTCACGTTGCGGATCGCCCTCGACCTCTGGCGGAACTCGTTTCCGAAGGTCCCGATCTTCGCGGCGGGGGGCAACACCCCCGA
>Ga0299913_10004325_pt1 | contig 11897 bp, 10 predicted proteins | sample RVTome_9_FD_201360 | JGI IMG/M metagenome (GOLD analysis project Ga0299913, IMG submission 201360) | Soil microbial communities from uranium-contaminated site in the Upper Colorado River Basin, Wyoming, United States - RVT155D38 (version 2) ... | reverse complement strand
GGAGCCGCAACGCCGCCAGGCGCAAAAAGACGCCGCGAATCACGTGACGTATTTCTGACTCAGGACACCAGGATGCTGGCGTAGGAGCCGACCCGGCGGCGGAGCACGACTTGGCGCTGCGCATACTCATCATCGACGATCATCGCGACTACCGGCTCTGGCTGGCAAACCACGTGGCCGCCGCGCGGCCGGAGGCGGCCGTCGTCGATTACGCGCCGCGGCGTGGCCACATCCTGCCACCGGATTTCGACCCGGCGCGCTGGGATCTGATGTTTCTCGATCACAGCCTGGGCGAAGAGGATGGCCTCGCCTGGCTCAGGAAGTTCAAGTCCGGCACCGAATTCCCGCCCATCGTCTTCCTCACGCCGCAGGGCGACCAGGACGCGGTGCTGGCGGCGCTCGAGGCCGGAGCGGACGACTACCTGCCCAAAGAGCACGTGACGCACGACCACATCGTGCGGGTGGTGCGCGAGGCGCTGCGCCGCGGTCGGCGTGCGGCGGCGCCCGCGGCGCACATCGCCGCGAGCGCTCCGGAGGAGGAATTCCACCTCAGGGGACATCGCTACCTGCGTTGCCTCGGCACGGGGTCCACGTCCGCGGTCTATCTGATGGAGAGCAAGCGGCGAGGCGAGCTGGTCGTCGTGAAGGTGTTCCGCCAGGTCCCCGATGCCAGCGACGCGCAGGCGCTGTTTCAGCGCTTCCTGCGCGAGTACGAGGTGATCTCCAGCATCCGCCACCCGAACCTCGTGCAGATCCACGATCTCGGCATTGCGGACGACCTTGCCTACATTGCGATGGAATACTTTCCCGGCGGCGACCTCGGCGGCCCGATCTCGCGCGGCATGGCGCCGGGGGAAGCACTGGATGCGCTGGCCCAGATTGCCGCAGCCCTGCACGCGGTGCACACCGTCGGCGTGCTGCACCGGGACATCAAGCCCGGCAATGTGATGATTCGCGAGGCAGGCACGCTGGCGCTCATCGATTTCGGGCTGGCCAAGCTGCGCGATGCCGGCACCGAGCTGACCATGAAGGGCGAGATTTTCGGCACTCCCTACTACATGAGCCCCGAGCAGGGCCACGGCGCGCCGGTGGACGAACGCAGTGACCTGTACAGCCTCGGCGTCGTGCTGCACGAGATGCTCACCGGCTGCAAGCCGTATGTCGCCGCCTCGCCCATGGCGGTCATCTGGAAGCACCGTCACGCGCCCGTGCCGGAGCTGCCGGCGCGCGCGGCGCGCTGCCAGGGCCTGCTCGAGAGGCTGATGGCCAAGACGCCCGAGGAACGATTCGGGTCCGCAGCCGAGGTGCTGGAGGCGCTGGGGCGCCTGACGCCCGCGCACGCCCACGCCGGGGCGGCCCGGCCGTGAGCGCCGTCGACGTACCCGCAGGCATCGCCGCCTTCCTCGGCGCGCCGACGCCGCAGGCGTGGGTGGATGCCGCTGCTGCGCCGGCGGCGCTGCCCGACCTGCTCGTCGACCACGCCAACTGCGAGAAGAAGGCGGCCGCCACGGCGCTGTCGCTGATGTTCCGCTACGACGTCCGCGGCGATCTCGTGTGGCGGTTGTCGCGCATTGCGCGCGAGGAGTTGCGCCACTTCGAGCAGGTTCAGCAGGTCATGCAGGAGCGCGGCATCGCCTGGCGTCGCGTCCCGGCGTCACGTTATGCCCAGGGACTGACGGCCGCTGCGCGCGGCGGAGAACCGGGGCGCCTCGTGGACCGGCTCATTGCGGCCGCCTTCATCGAAGCGCGTTCCTGCGAGCGCTTTGCGCTGCTGGCGCAGCGCCTCGACGAGCGACTGGCGCGGTTCTACACAAGCCTGCTGGCGGCCGAGGCACGCCACTATCGCGATTACCTGAAGCTTGCGCGCAACGCCGGCGGCGACGTTGGGGAGCGCGTGGATGCCTTGCGCCTCATCGAGAACGAGCTTGCGACGGCGCCCGATGCGACGCTGAGCTTCCACAGCGGGGCGCCGCCCGGCGTGGCCGCCGGCTGATCCGGCATCGACCCCGCACCGTGCGCGTGCGGCGGCTGCCGCGGCGCGCCGGCAAGAGCGGGGGAGCAAGCGCGCAAGCGGGGCAGCAGCATGGGGCCGGCGAGTGCCGTTGCCGCCGGCCGGCCCGGCTTCAGCTGCGGTAGGCGGTTCCGAAGATGTCCCAGGCGGACAGGAACAGGGCGGCGACCACCGGCCCGAGGAGGAGGCCATTGGCGCCAAAGATCGCGAGGCCGCCGAGTGTCGAGATCAGCACGACGTAGTCGGGGATGCGGGTGTCCTTGCCGACGAGAATCGGTCGCAGCACGTTGTCGGCGAGCCCGATTACGAGCGCACCGTAGGCGATCAGCACGATGCCCTGCCACACGTCGCCCACCGCGAGCAGGTAGAGGCTGACGGGAACCCAGACGAGTGGCGCGCCCGCCGCCGGCAAGAGCGACAGGATGGCCATCACGGCGCCCCACAGCGCGGCGGCCGGAATACCGAGCAGCCAAAAAATCAGGCCGCCGAGTACCCCCTGCACGACCGCCACCACGAGCGTGCCCTTGATCATCGCCCGGATCACCGTCGTGAACTTCCCGGCCAGCGCGTAACGCTGCTCCTGCCGCAGCGGCACGCGCCGGTTGATGCTCTGCACGAGCTCGTCGCCGTCGCGGAGCAGAAAGAACAACAGATACAGCATGACGAACAGCCCCAGTACGAAGCTGAACGTGGTCTGGCCGAGGGCCACCAGCTGCTCCGTCAGAAACTGGCTCGCCCCGCGCAGCCCTGCCGCCAGACGCTCCTGCACGTCGCCGAAATCCGCGATTCCGAAGCCCGCTAACAGGCGGGTGAGCCAGTCGGGCAGCGCATCCGTGATCTGCAGCAGGTAGCGCTGGAAATCGATCTCGCCGTCCTGCAGTCGCTGGTAAACGCCTGTAGCCTGGCGCGCGAGCAGCGCCACCACCAGCGACCACGGCACGATGACGACCGCGAGGATGATCAGCAGGGTCGCCATGGCCGCGAGGTTCTCCCTGCCGCGCAGGACGTCGCGCAGGCGCCGATAGACCGGGGCGAACAGGATCGCAATCGCCGTGCCCCACAGGATGGCGCCGTAGAACGGCCACACGATCAATACAAACGCGACCGATACCGCTGCGACCAGGAGCAGAAATGACTTGTCTTCGAACGTTGACAAGGATTCAGCCGTCCGCGGCACGATGCCGGACCTGAGGCGCAACGTCCGGTTGCGCGCCCGGTTCAGCGTGCTGAAATGCCCGCCGACCGGGTAGCTGGCGTGGCCGCGCGCTCAAGTTGGCTCCGTTCAGGGCGTGCCCGGCACGGGCAACGTTCCCTGGCTGCAAGGTGCCGCCTATCATACGGCCTTACTTCCAGCGCCCTGCAAGCGGCTACTTCCCGGGCCGGGCGATTGAACGCCGGATGCACCGCCGGACGCGCGGCCCGGCTCGCACGGCGGGGCGCAGCGCGGAGGCTGACATGCCGCTGGTGCGCGCCTACGAGGAGCTGAACGACCGGCTCGCTCCCGAATATCGCAAGCGCGATTTCCCGGTCGACCTTCCTGCGGGGGCCAGCGTGGCCCGGCTGCTCGCCGTGCTCGGCATCCCGGATGGGAGCGTAGACCTGGTGCTCGTCGACGGTGCACCGGCGGGCCTCGACGACAGCCTCGACGGCGTGGGGCGTGTCGCCCTGTATCCGGTGTTCGAGCGATTCGCGCTGGCGGGCGTGACGCGCGTCCGGGAACGGCCGCTGCGCCGCCCGCGCTTCCTCGCCGATGAGCACCTTGCGCGGCTGGCGCGCTGCCTGCGCCTGGCAGGGTTCGACACCCATCTGGCGGCCGGCCTGGACGACGTCACGCTCGTGGAGCTCGGCGAGCGCGAGGCGCGGATCGTGCTGACCCGCGATCGGCGCCTGCTCGAGGAGCTGCGGCCGTCCCGCGCCGTCTACGTTGCCTCCCAGCGCCCGCGCAAGCAGTTCGTGCTGCTCGTGACGGCATTGCAGCTCGAGGATCTCGCCATGCCCTTCACGCTCTGCATTGTCTGCAATTCGACCCTGATGCCGGCGCCGCCGGAGACGGTCGTGGCACGGGTGCCGGTATCGGTGCGGCGCGAGCACGCGGCGTTTCGCAGCTGTCCCGGCTGCGGGCGCGTGTACTGGGCCGGTGGCCACTACCGCCGCATGCTGGCGCTGCTCTCGGCGGCCGGCATCCACGCCGGGCCGCCGCCGGACCCGAACTGACGGCGAGTCAATAGGCCGGGACTGCGGCGGGACGGACCGGGCGCCGGCGCGGCCCCCAGCTTCCCGGCCGGGCCTCGAACACGCCCGGCAGTGCCTGCCCGCAGTGCCGGCAGCAGCCGTCGGTGTCGAGCTGCCAGTCGAGCAGGGCGTACCAGTCGCGCACGATCAGGGCTTGCCGGCAGCGCGGACAGCGGGTCGTGCCGCCGTCCGTGTCATGCACGTTGCCGGTGTAAACGAAGTTGAGCCCGTACGAGAGGGCGATGTTGCGCGCCCGTGTGAGCGTGGCGGGCGGCGTGTGCGGGTGATCCCGCATCTTCCAGTCCGGATGGAAGGCTGTGAAGTGCAACGGCACGTTGGGCCCGAGCGCCGTGGCGACCCACCCGGACAGCGCGTGGAGCTCGGCGTCGGAGTCGTTCTCGCCGGGAATCAGCAGCGTTGTGATCTCGGTCCACACGCGCGACTCGTGCACGAGCCAGGCAAGCGTCTCTTTGACGGGTTCCAGACTGCCGCCGCAGATCCGGCGATAGAAGGGTTCCGTGAATGCCTTCAGGTCCACGTTGGCCGCATCCATCGCGGCAAAGAATTCCTCGCGCGGCTCCCGGCACACGTACCCCGCCGTCACCGCGACGTTCCCCAGGCCGCGCTCGCGGCAGGCGGCGGCCACGTCGGTGGCGTACTCGAGGAAGATTACCGGGTCGTTGTAGGTGTATGCGACGCTGCGGCAGCCCTGCGCCGTGGCGCTGGCGGCGATGGCCTCCGGGCTCGCCTCGTCGGCCAGCGTGTCCACCTCGCGCGACTTGCTGATGTCCCAGTTCTGGCAGAACTTGCACGCGAGGTTGCAGCCCGCCGTTCCGAACGACAGCACCGGCGTGCCGGGCAGGTAGTGATTGAGCGGCTTCTTCTCGATCGGATCGACACAGAAGCCGCTCGAGCGCCCCCAGGTGGTCAGCACCAGGCTCGCGCCCTCGCGGGCGCGCACGAAGCACAGGCCCCTCTGGCCGTCCTTGAGGCGGCAGTAGCGGGGGCACAGGTCGCACTGGATGCGCCCGTCGGGCAGCGCGTGCCAGTGCCTTACGGGCACCGTGAACCGGTTCTGCTGGCGATCACTGCTCATGCGTGCCGCCTATACTGCCAGACATGGACGAGACGCCCCGCAACCCGGGCTCGCTCGGCACGGCCGTCGCGGGCTTGTTCTATCCGCGCCAGCCGGCAGAGCTGCGCCGGCAGGTCGAGAGCCTGCTCGCCGGGGGTCCACCCCCGGCGGATCCGCCACCGCGGGCATTGATGGTACCGCACGCGGGATACCCGTACTCGGGGGCCGTGGCGGCGGCCGCCTATCGTCTGCTGCAGCCGGGTGCGCGGCGCATCCGGCGGGTCGTGCTGCTCGGCCCGAGCCACCGCGTGCTTTTCGATGGACTGGCGGTGCCGGCGTCGGACTACGTCACCACGCCACTCGGTTCCATACCCGTGGATACCGCGCTCCGCGAGCGCGCTCTGGGCCTGCCGGGGGTGAAGGCAGCGGACGTGGCGCATCAGCACGAGCACAGCCTCGAGGTGCAGTTGCCGTTTCTGCAGGTGCTGTTGCCCGGCTTCACGGTCCTGCCAATCGTCGTCGGCGAGGCGACGGATCGCGAGGTCTTCGCGCTGCTCGAGTCGCTGCCGCTGGAGGAGCCCGACACGCTGCTCGTGGTGAGTACCGACCTGTCCCATTACCACGACTACGACACCGCGCAGGGCCTGGACAGGGAGAGCCTCGACGAGATCCTGGCGCTGTCCCCGCAGGTACTCGACGGCGAGCACGCCTGCGGATTCCGGCCGCTGCGCGCCCTGCTGCTGTGGGCGCGCGGCCAGGGGCTGACACCCCGCCTGCTGGACGCCCGAAACTCCGGGGACACGGCGGGAGACCGCCACCGCGTCGTCGGATACGCGGCGGTGTCGTTCGCCTGAGCCGCGGCGACCTGCACCTTACGGAAGGTCTGCACAGGTGCAGACCTTCCCGTGCGGGGCACGGATGCCCCGCCGCGCCAATCGCGCAAGCGATTGACAGCGCGTGAGCAAGGGCGAAGCTTGGCTTTGCCCTTGCGTCACTGCACCAGTCCAGGATGGACTTGTGCAGAGGTTTCTTAGCGGGGCAGGGAGCGCAAGTCGTAGCCGTCCTCGTCCCAGGTCAGCACGCTGCCCTGCTCGTACCAGTCGCCCAGCACGATCCGCACCGCCTCGCGGCCACCCAGCTCGAAGCGGTGCACGGCAGGTCGGTGCGTATGCCCGTGCACCAGCGTGTAGACCCCGTGACGCCGCATTACGTCGACGACCGCATCCTGGTTCACGTCCATGATTTCCGGCGACTTCCCGGCCATGCTCGCTTTGCTGGCCTGGCGGAGCTGGCGCGCCACGGCTAGGCGCTCGGCCAGCGGTCGCGCCAGCATGTCGCGCTGCCACGCGGGGTCGCGCACGCGGCGGCGGTAGTCCTGATAGGAGACATCGTCGGTGCACAGCGTGTCGCCGTGCATGAGGATGACGGGCGTGCAGTGGATCTCGGTCACGGTCGGGTCGCCGAGGATTTCGCAGCCGCTGGCTTTGGCGAAGTCGTTGCCGACGAGGAAATCGCGGTTGCCGTGCATGAAATAGCAGGGCAGGCCGGCGGACGTCAGCCGCTGGAGTGCCCCCACCACGCGCAGCTTCTCAGGCTCGGGATCGTCGTCGCCGACCCACGCCTCAAACAGGTCGCCCAGGATGTACAGGGCGTCGGCGTCGCCGGCCTCCGATTCGAGCAGCTCCAGCGCCTGGCGGGTGATGTCGGGCCGCTCGGGCTCGAGATGCAGGTCGGAGATGAACAGCGTGGCCACGTCAGGTCTCGTCGAGCACCCTTGCGGAGTCGATCACGACGGGGGCCTGCGGGACGTCCGAGCGGAACGGTCCGCCGGGGCCGGTGGGGACCTGCGCGATCTTGTCGAGCACCTCGAGCCCGTCGGTGATGCGTCCGAAGACGGTGTAGCCCCAGCGGCCCTCGGCCCCGTCGAGGCGCGAGTTGTCGGCGAGGTTGAAGTAGAACTGGCTGGTCGCCGAATCGGGATCGGCCGTGCGCGCCATCGCGATGGTGCCGCGCGCGTTCGAGAGGCCGTTCTTCGATTCGTTCCTGACCGGCGAACGGGTGGGGCGTTCGCCGAACTCGGCATCGTAGCCGCCACCCTGCGCGACGAAGCCGGCGATGACGCGATGGAAGACGGTGCCGTCGTAGTGGCCGTCGCGCACGTAGCGCAAGAAGTTGGCGGTGGACTCCGGGGCGCGGGCGGCGTCGAGCTCGACGGTGATGGCGCCGTGGTTGGTGAGCAACTCCACGCGCGGCGGCTTCGACCCGGCGGCGTCGGCGTCGGCGCCGGCGGGGGCGCTGAGCAGGGCAAGTGCGACGGCAGATACGACGCTGCGCATGGGGCGGACTCCGTGGGGGAAAGGCGCGACCTTATCCGACGCGGACGAGCCCGCGCAATCCGGTCGCCGGCGCGCCATTCGCGATCCTGTGGGAGGCCGGGCGTACGACTCCGTGCCGCGGCCGCGGACCTGGGCGTGCTCCCTTCACTCGCAAAAGGCAGACAGCTCGTTCAGGAAGCACCCCCAGCTCCACGCCCGCGTCCGCCATCGGCAGTCCGAGCACCGGCGGCCCGACCGTGTTCGGCCGTCGGCCACTTCGCTGGCAGCCGATCGTCAGTTGACGAGCCGCCGCAGGCCGGGTGTGAGCGCAGCGGCAACCCGGCGGTATGGAAGCCGCGCCGCGTCTCTCGACGCGCATGCAGCCTGCGGCGACGTCGAACAGGCCGGATTTCGGCTGCGCTTCAACGCAAGCTGCCGGCGGGGCGGTGTGGCGATGCGCCCGTGGCATGGGCACGCGGTGGCGGCGGGCGGTTACCATTGCCCGCCATGGTTCCCGTCACCCGCTTCGCGCCGAGCCCGACCGGACTGCTGCACGCCGGCAATGCCCGCACGGCGCTGTACAACTGGCTGCTTGCGAGGGGCGGCGGCGGGCGCTTCCTGCTGCGCATCGAGGACACGGACGTGGCGCGCAGCGAGGAGCGCCACCTGGAGTCGCTGCTGACCGACCTCGCGTGGCTCGGGCTGGACTGGGACGGCGGGCCGGATCGGCCCGCGGCCGGGGGGCCGTTCCGCCAGTCGGAGCGGCTGGAGGTGTACCGCGAGCAGCTCGGCAGGCTCGCGGAAGCGGGCCGCGCCTTCGCGTGCTGGCGCACCGAGGAGGAGTTGAAGGCGCATCGGGATGAACAGCGTCGTCGCAAGCTGCCGCCGCGCTACGACCGCGAGTGGGCGCAGCTGCCCGCCGACGAGGTGGCGAGGCGGCGCGAAAACGGCCAGCAGCCGGTGATGCGCTTTCGCGTGCCGGACCTGGGCGGCGTGGCATGGGACGACCTGCTGCGCGGCGCACGCGCCGTCCCCTGCGAGCGATTCGGCGATTTCGTGGTCGCGCGCGCCGGCGGCCGGCCCGGCTTCCTGTTCGCCAATGCGGTGGACGACGCGCTCATGGGCGTGACGCACGTGCTGCGCGGCGAGGATCACCTCGAGAATACGGCGCGCCAGATCCTGCTGCTGCAGGCGCTGGGTCTGCCGCAGCCCCGCTATGGTCATCTGCCGCTGCTGGCGGGAGAGGACGGCGCGAAACTGTCGAAGCGGACCGGAGCGAGGTCGCTCGGCGAGTTGCGCGGCGACGGCATCCTGCCGCTCGCGCTGGCGAACTACCTCGTGCAGCTGGGCGACCCCGACGCGCCGGACCGGCTGCGCACGGCGGCGGAGATGGCCGCGGACTTCGAGCCGTCGCGACTTTCGAAAGCCACGCCGCGCTTCGATCCGGCGCGACTCGCACACTGGCAGCGCCTGGCGATCGACGCCTCGCCGGTGTCCGAACTGGCGGCCTGGGCGGGGGAGAAGGCGCTGGCGCCCGTGCCGGCGGACGCCCGGGAGGCGTTTCTCGAGGCCGTGCGGCCGAACGTGGCACGGCCGGGCGACGTAGCCGACTGGGCGCGGATCGTTTTCGGCGCGGTCATGCTCGCGGAGTCCCCGGTCCCCGCTGCCGATCCCGCCCTGTTTGCGGCGGCGCGGGATGCGTTCGCGGACCAGGGTCCGGACGTGAAGGCGATGGCGGCGGCCGCGCGCGAGGCCGCGGGCGTCCGCGGACGCGCCTTCTACCGCCCGCTGCGGCTCGCCCTGACCGGCCGCGAGGATGGGCCCGAGCTCGCGGCGCTGTTGCCGCTCATCCCGGCCGCTACGCTGCGCGCGCGGCTCGAGGCTTTTGCTGCCAGAAAAGAAGAACCACCGTGCTCGTCGTCCACAACACCCTGACCGGCGCCAAGGAGACGTTCCGGCCGCTCGAGCCAGGCAAGGTGCGGATGTATGCCTGCGGCATCACTGTCTACGACTATCTGCACGTGGGGCACGCGCGCTCGCTGGTCGTGTTCGACACGCTGGCCCGGTACCTGCGCTGGTCGGGCTACGACGTCACGTTCGTGCGCAACATCACCGACATCGACGACAAGATCATCCAGCGGGCCGCGAAGAATCGCGAGCCGATCGATGCGCTGACGGAGCGCTTCATCCGCTACATGCGCGAGGACTGCGAGGCAATCGGCGTGCTGCCCGCGGATCACGAGCCGCGGGCCACCGAGCACCTGCCGGCCATCGTCGCGATGATCGAGCGGCTGGTGCAGCGCGGCCACGCCTATGTCGGCGGAAACGGCGACGTCTACTACCGCGTCGGCAGCTTCGCGGACTACGGCAAGCTGTCGGGCCGGCGCCTCGCGGACCTGCGCGTCGGCGCGCGCGTCGAGGTGGACGAGGCGAAGGACGATCCGCTCGATTTCGTGCTCTGGAAGGCGACCAAGCCGGGGCAGCCATCCTGGCCGTCGCCCTGGGGGCCCGGGCGTCCCGGCTGGCACATCGAGTGCTCGGCCATGTCGGTCGAGATCCTCGGCGGCCATTTCGATCTGCACGGCGGCGGCCAGGACCTGATCTTCCCCCACCACGAGAACGAGATCGCGCAGACCTGCGGCGCCACCGGCGAGCCGTTCGTCAACTACTGGCTGCATAACGGCTTCGTGCGCATCGACGAGGAGAAGATGTCCAAGTCGCTGGGCAACTTCTTCACCATACGCACGGTGCTGGAGACCTATCCGGCCGAGGCGCTGCGCTACTTCGTGCTGTCGAGCCATTACCGGAGCCCGCTCAACTACAGCGATGCCAATCTGGATCAGGCCCGCGCCGCTCTCGCGCGCCTGTACACGGCCCTGCGCGGCGTCGCGCCGGCCGCCAGGGCGGACGCAGGCGCGATGGAGCGTTTTCGGGCGGTGATGGACGACGACCTGAACACGGCGGAAGCACTGGCCTTGCTGCAGGAACTCGCCGGCGAGCTGAATCGGGCGCGGGCAGCGCAGGACGACGCGCGTGCCGGCGTGCTCGCGGCCACGCTGACCGCGATCGGCGGCGTGCTCGGCCTGTTGCAGGCCGATGCCGACGCCTGGCTGAAGTCGGGCGGCATGCCGCGCGGGCTGCCGGCGGGCACCGAACAGGAAGCGGCCGCGCTGGCGGATGCCGCGATCGAGGCACGGATCAGCGAGCGCAACCTCGCCCGGGCACGGAAGGATTTCGCGGAGGCGGACCGCATCCGGGACGACCTGGCGGCGCAGGGCGTCGTCCTGGAGGACGGCCCATCCGGCACGACCTGGCGGCGGGCCTGAGGATATTACGAAGTTGGCCGTGACCGACCGGGCGGGCTGACGATCGGTCCTTCGGTCAGCGTGGCCGACCCGGCCGGACTGTACCTGGCGACGAGCTGTCGCGGCGGACCGGGACGCATGGATATCTACAGGATCCCGGTCGAGACCGCGCCGGCGCCGCCGCAATGACGGCAGTGCGCGCGCGCGTCACTCCCGCCGTTCGGCCGCCTCGAGCGTGTTGCTCATGAGCATGGCCACCGTCATGGGGCCGACGCCGCCGGGCACCGGCGTGATCCAGGCCGCGCGCTCGGCCGCGGCGTCGTACTCGACGTCGCCGCACAGGCTGCCGTCGTCGCGGCGGTTCATGCCGACGTCCACCACGACGCTGCCCGGCCGCACCCACTCACCCTTCACCAGCCCCGGCTTGCCTACCGCCACGACCAGGATGTCGGCGCGCCCGACCTCGGCGGCCAGGTCGGTGGTGAAGCGGTGGCAGACGGTCGTGGTGGCGCCCGCGAGCAGCAGCTCCAGCGCCATCGGCCGCCCGACGATGTTGGAGGCGCCGACGACGACCGCGGTACGGCTGCGCACCTCGATCTCGTACTGTTCGAGCAGGCCCATGACGCCGCGCGGTGTGCACGGACGCAGCAGGGGAATCCGCTGCGCCAGGCGTCCGACGTTATAGGGATGGAAGCCGTCGACGTCGCGGCCCGGGTCGAGTTCCTCGATCACGCGGCGCGCGTCCAGTGGCGGCGGCAGCGGCAGCTGGACCAGGATGCCGTCGATCGCGGGGTCCCTGTTCAGCCGGGTGATGAGCGCGTCCAGCTCCGCCTGCGTCGTCTCGGCCGGCAGGTCGTAGGCATGGGACGTGATCCCGGCCTCCTCGCAGGCCTTGCGCTTGTTCCGGACGTACACCGCCGAGGCAGCATCGTGGCCGACCATCACCACGGCGAGTCCCG
>Ga0299913_10004324_pt1 | contig 11898 bp, 11 predicted proteins | sample RVTome_9_FD_201360 | JGI IMG/M metagenome (GOLD analysis project Ga0299913, IMG submission 201360) | Soil microbial communities from uranium-contaminated site in the Upper Colorado River Basin, Wyoming, United States - RVT155D38 (version 2) ... | reverse complement strand
TAACCATCACGAGACCGAAGGCCGGAAGGAAACACAGCGTGAGCGGCAGCACGAGCAGGACGGGAGCGCGGCGCGTCATCGCATCGCAAGCGCGTCGCTGGTCGTCACGGAGGGAGTGGGCGAAGAGGCGCAGCGAGCGTGCCGAGGTGCCGGATCCACCGGTGGTGCGCAGGATCTCGGCCATGCGTCTCAGCTCCGCGTCTCCGGCCCGGCTCAGCGCGGCGGTCCAGCTCATCCCCAGTCGCACCAGTCGCCGAGCCTGGAGGTCGTCCGGGCATGCCAGGTCGAGGGCGGCGGCAGGATAGAGCCCCCCGTCGAGAAGAGCCGCTGTGAGATCGGCGATCGCGGCCGCGGGCGGGTCCGTCATCGGGGGCCGCGGCACGAGGCGACGCATCCACGCGGCCCCCACTCCCGCCAGGACCAGGGCACCTCCCACGCTGATCGCCGTCACCACGAGAGTCGCGCGCTGCCACGCGGGAGCCAACAGCACGCAGGTTAGGGCCAGTCCCGCCAGCAACCTCGTCGAGAGCGTCGAGGCCGAGCTTGCCATCCGCGCATCGTGTGCCAGCCGGGCGCGACCCTCGTACGCGTCGGCGAGTGCACGCATAGTGTGCGCCAGGCTTCCGCCGTTGTGGGCATGCGCGGTGATGGCGCGCTCGACGAGGGGACCATCCGGAAGGGATCGCAAGGGCGCCAGCACCTCGGATAGAGGCACACCGAGGCGGGCGCGCCGGCCGATCCGCCCGATCACCGGGTCGGGAACCGTGGCACTCCATGCGATCAATGCCGCTCGCACCGAACCAGTCGTCTCAGATGCAGCTGCGAGAGCGCGCCACGCGTCGGCCATCGGGCTCACGTGCGGACGAGCAGCTCGTCGACCTTTCGGGACCCGTCCTGGCGAGACAGGTGTACGTAGATGTCGACCGCCGAAGCGACCTCGCGCGCGAGGCTCGACTCGGATGGTGACCGCGGCGCCATAAGGGCAAGATCGACCAGCCGGTGGCTCGCGTCCAGGGCGTCCGCAGCGTGGATGCTCAGCATCGAGCCTGCATGTCCCGTCCTCATCGCCCACAGCGCGGGGAGCGCCTCCGGGCCGCGCACCTCGCCTACCACGATCCGGTTCGGACGCATCCGCAGAGCCGCGCGCACGAGCTGCTCGAGGCTCACCTCTCCCTTGCCTTCCGCGTTCGGAGGGCGCGCGACGAGCGACACCCGGTTGGGAGCCGTACAGCCGAGCTCGGGGAGCTCTTCGATCAGGACCACCCGTTCGAGAGGGGGCACGAGTGCCACCAGGGCGCGCAGCAGCGTCGTCTTGCCCGAACCGGTGGCGCCGCCGACGACGATCGAACGCCCGTCCCCCACCGCGTCCTCCAAGATCCCGGCATCCGTGCGACTCATGGTCCCCCGGTCCGCGAGGTCGTCCAGCGAGAGCCCGTTGGCCGGTGACCTGCGGATCGAGACCAGGGGGCCGCCGGGAGCGACCGGGGGCAGGACCACATGCATGCGCGAGCCGTCGGCCAGGCGCGCGTCCGCGATCGGTTGCGAGCTATCGACGCGGCCCCCTCCGAGGGTGATGCACCGTTCGCACCACGCGGTCAGATGGGCGACCGAATCGAAAGCGCAACCCGCGGGGACGAGCCTGCCCTCCCTCTCGACCCAGATCTCGTCTTTCCCGTTGATGAGGATGTCGGTGAGGGAGTCATCCCGCATGAGTTCGGAGATCGGCCCGAACCCATCGATCTCGTCTGCAACGCGTGCGATGTGGCCCGCCACGTCGTCCACGCCGGCGGCGGTGAAGATCGTGCGGAGCGCGAGCCTGCGTGCCGCCGGGTCCAGATCCGCGATCTCGTCGTGTTCGTAGACCAACTCGAGCGGGTCAGGCATCGAGCCTCTCGGCCAGCCGCGCGATCGACCGGGACCAGCGCGTCCACCCGGGACGCAACAAGCGTCCCTCATCTTCGGCGTCCCTCAGAGCGGCGCAGCAAGGCAGCTCGATCACCTCGCAACCGACGAGACGCCCGTACTGCGACCGGGTGGTCTCCCCGCCTGGCCCCGACCGGTTCACGACCACGTGCCAGCGCAGATCGGCATAGGCGTCCAACACGGCACGGCATCGGCGGGCACCTTGCGGTGAGGGAGAGCACACGAGCACGCCGGCAGTGAACGCGTTCACCTCACCGATGACAGATCGGGGCGCGTCGACCACCACGCGATCGGAACCCATGCATTGACCGACCGCGGTCAGCAGACGGAACCCGCCCGCGACGGGCACCGGGGCCTCCGGCTCGCCATCGGGGTCGAGACCCAGCCTCGTCCATGCCCCTCGTTCGGGATCGAGATCCACGAGCGTTGTGGCGCGACCCCGTGCCGCCAGGGCGGCGGAGAGGTGGACCGCGACGCTGGTCGCGCCGGTGCCGCCACTCGATCCGGATACCAGGAACGTCCGGCCGGACCGGTGGACGCGCTCCGAGATCCGCGGGATCAGATCGGTCGCCCCGGGCTCGAACACGATGGCTCCCTCGATCGCGGCTCCCGGGTCGCACACGACCACATCGGCATCCTGAGGAGGCTCACGATGGAGCTCCAGCTTCCATCCGGCCGGTGCGTCGTCGAGAGCTTTCACGATCGCCAGCCGCCCACGGTCGTCGTCGCTCACGATGGCCACGGTGGTGCTCACCCGGCCACTCTCGGCCGGCGCGCATGCGCCCCGTGTGGCGCGGAACACCGAACGCGTGACACGCTGTCGAGATGGAAGCGGCGTTCTTCGACCTGGACAAGACGATCATCGCGCGATCGAGTCCGCTTGCGCTCGGACGCTCGTTCGTCCGAGAGGGGATGATCGGCCGCGGCTTCCTGCTGAAATCGTTGTACGCGCAATTCGTCTTCCAGCTGATGGGCGCCGACGAGCAGAAGATGGAACGGATGCGTGAAGAGGCCGCTAAGCTGACCGCCGGTTGGGAGGTCGAGAAGGTCACGCAGGTCGTGACCGAGGTGCTCGAGGACGTGATCACGCCTCTCATCTACGGGGAAGCCCTCGAGCTCATCGATGAACACCGGGCAATGGGCCGTCTGATCTGCATCGTTTCGTCGTCTCCCGAAGAGATCGTCGAACCGCTCGCGCACATGCTCGGGGCCGATCGCTGGATCGCGAGCAGGCCGACGGTGGTCGACGGCCGCTATACCGGCGAGCTCGATTTCTATGCTTACGGGCCGGGTAAGCCCGAGGCGATGACACAGCTCGCCGAGGAGCTGGGGATCGACCTGGCGGGCTCGTATGCCTACAGCGATTCGGAGACCGATTTGCCGATGCTCGAGAGTGTCGGCAATCCGGTGGCGGTGAACCCAGACAAGACCCTCCGGGCTATAGCGATCGAGCGGGGATGGAAGATCGAGACGTTCAAGAGCCCCGTCTCCCTGCGGAGCAGGCTGCCCCAGCTACGAGCCCCCCAGCTGACCCTCATGAACGCCGCCTTCGCAGCTCTCGGGGCGGCAGTCGCGGTCTCGGTCGCCTGGTGGGTGACCCGGAAGGGCAGGAGGCCATCGGACTAAGGTAGACACCGATGCTGGTAGCGCGGAAAGCACTCGGGGGCCTAGCCGGAACCTTGCTCCTCGTCGCGGTCACCGTGGGCGCGTCGAACGCGGCCCCCAGCAGATCCGATCTCGCCGAGGCGCGGGCGCGCTTGATGGAGCTCGAGCGGGACTTCCAGATCGTCGTCGAGCGCTACAACCTCGTGCACGACAAGCTCACTTCGCTGCAGGCTCGGATCGCCAGATCCGCCGCCGAGGTACACGACGTCGAACAAAGGATGCGGGTACGGGAGACCGCGGCCGTCGAGCTCGCGACCGAGCTCTACAAGAACGGGCGATCGATCCAACTCGAGGGAGTGCTGTCGGCCGACTCGCTCGCGGATCTCGACACCCGTATCTCTTATCTCGAGACGTCTACCTCCGCCCAGACCCTCGTCTTCGAGCGGCTGGCGGTGGACCGGCAGGTGCTGGACAAGAAGATAGAAGTGCTGGAACGCCAGCAGCAAGAAGCCCTCGCGGCGCAGCGCGTGATCGAGGGCCTGCGCGACCGCATCGAGGCGAAGATCGCCGCACAGGACGGCGAGGTCACCCGGTTGCGCACGCAGATCGAAGCGGCAGAGCGCAGAGCTGCGGAAGCCGCCCGCCGCGCGGCGGCACGCGCCGCGTCGGCGGTCCCGTCGATGATCACCTCGGCGATCGCACATCCGGAACCGGCATCGAACCCCGGAGCGCAAGCGGCGGTCGATGCGGCCCTCAGCCAGGTGGGCAAGCCCTACAGATGGGGCGCGGAAGGGCCGGACGCCTATGACTGTTCGGGGTTGACGATGTGGGCCTGGGCACGCGGAGGCGTGAGCCTTCCGCACAACTCCGGGATGCAATACAACGCGACAGCGCGCGTCGATAGGAGCGACATCGAACCCGGGGATCTGTTGTTCTTCGGCAGCCCCATCCACCACGTCGGGATGTACATCGGCAACGGGCAGATGGTCGAGGCGCCCTTCTCCGGCGCACAGGTCCGGGTTGGGTCGATATCCCGGTCCGACTACGTAGGGGCGGGACGGCCCAACTAGTCGTCTTAGACGTCGGCTCCGGGCCCGCTCATCTGGAGATCGCCGCCCTTCGTCAGGACATAGACCTGCCAGTGGTAATAGATGTAGAACACGCGCGGATCGCGCATCATCTGCCGGGCATAGACGATTATCGCCTTCACGTAGTCATCGCTGCGGTTGTAAGCAAAGAGAGAGTCCCACATGCGGGCGGGAGCGCCCGAGGCCGAGAGGTAGCGCGCCGCAGCGATGATCGAATCGCGCGGGTCGTTGATGTCTCCCCCGTTGCCGTACGCGTCCCACGTCGCCGGCATGAACTGCATCGGGCCCATCGCTCCGGCCGAGCTGGGACCGAGGATCCTTCCGAATCTCGATTCGACGAAGTTCAGAGACGCGAGGATCTCCCAGGGGATGTTGAAGCGTCGCTGCCCTGCTCGGTAGAACCTCAGCAGCCTGCGAGCGGGGGCCGGTTTGTAGATCTTCCAGTCGGGCGGCTCGTCCAGCGGGCTTACCAGGGAGCGCAGCCGGTTGCCGGCCAGCACCGTCTTGTCTGAGAACGAGCGGAGCTTGCGCGGCAGACGCTCGCGCACCTTCGCGTACAAGCGAGGGTGGTCCAACAGGTTGCGATAGATCCGTTGGTGGCGAACCGAACGGAGGAGCACGGGTCGGGCATCGGGCCCCGGTTCCGTCCCCGCCTTGACCCACTTGGATATCTCAGCCTCGAGCTCGGCGCTCAGGGTGATGACCTCTTCGGCAACCGGTGCGGGGCGGGTTGGGATGGGCGCGTCGTGGTCGAAGGCCGGAGCAGGCTCGATCGGATCGTCCGTAGCGTTGGGGGCCGGGGTCGGCTCGGGCGTGGCGTCGTCGGCGACCGGGATGGTCGGCCCGGAACAGGCGACGAGGAGTGTCAGCGCTACGAGCGCGGCGGGGATGCGGAAGATCATGCCTCCCGTTCTACCCCTCCTGAGGGACCGTCATCCGCTCTGTGGCCGTCAGGACCGGACTGCCGCCCACGTCCGGTTGGGGCTTGGATTCCTTGCGCACGATCACCGCGACAGAGGCGACGATGATCGCTGCTCCGAGCAAGGTCGTGGCGGTTATCTCCTCGTTCACGATCGCCCAGCCCAGGAAGATGGCAACCACCGGGTTCACGTAAGCGTAGGTGGATACCTTGGTGATCGGAGCGTTCTGCAGCAGCCATGCATAGGCCGTGAATCCGACCAGGGAACCGATCGTGATGAGGTAGAGGAACGCGAGGATGGACGCCCCCGACCACGCGGAGGAATCGAAACCGGCAGCTTCGCCGCGGAGCAGTCCGCCGACGACCAGGACGATCCCGCCCCCGATCATCTGGTAGGCGCTCGACACGAGCAGGTCCTTGGGCATCGCCAAACGGGTCGAGAGGATCGAGCCCAGCGCCCATGCGAACGAAGCGACGATGATCAGGATCACCGACCAGGTGGGGACGCCGGCCGGTCGGTTCCCCGGCATGACCAGGATCGCGACCCCTGTGAAACCGACCACGATCCCGATCACGCTGGCGAGAGACGTCCTGTCCCCAGTCACGGCGCGGATGGCTATCACCCACAGAGGGACCGAAGCGATGATCAGAGCTGCGAGGCTCGAAGGCAACTCTTGCTCCGCGATCGCGACCATCCCGTTGGCGAACAGGAAGAGACACGCTCCGACGATCGTGCACGACACCAACTCACGCGGGGTGACGCGCACGCCATCCCGCCCGCGCTTGATCAGCAGGATCGAATACATGATCAGGCCCGCGAGGATGAACCTCGTTCCCATGGCGAGCAACGGCGGCAGGGTCTCGACCGTCACGCGGATCGCAAGGTACGTCGAGCCCCAGACGATGTAGACGGTCAACAGGGCGACCCATACGAGCCACTCGGGCGCGTTGCCCTGAGCGTCTCTCTCTACCTTCATACCCGGGCGAACCCGGCCCCCTGGGCCTCTATTCCGGGATAGAGCGAAGTCCGAAACATCCAAGGTCGAGAGGTCGCAGCGGCGGAGATCCGGGCCGCCCCACCTAAGTTTCCAAGGCGGATCACAGTGCTTCGGAGACCGCGTCCCAGAGCTTGGGCCCGTCTCCCGACCAGACGTCGCCGGTGGGCAGACCCGTCCGCTCCTCCATCTCGGCCACCGCGGCGCGTGCGCCCTCGGTGCCGAGGTGCCCACAGTGCAATGAGATACACGCGACCTTCGCGGGGCGAACGGTCGCCGCCATCTGCTCGTAGGTCGAGATCATCTCTTCGAGAGCCGGCAGCCGCGTGTAGGGAGGCTCTTCGATGTGCTCGCGGCCGGCGTGATGACACAGGACGAGGACCTCGGGAGCGGTGCCGTGTAGCAGCCCGAGGGTCACACCGGCATAGGCCGGATGCCACAGGCTCCCTTGTCCTTCGACCACCAGGACCTCCGAATCCGGTTCGGCGTCGAGGACCAGCTTCTCTGCAGCTCCGGAGAGGAAATCGGCGATCACGCGGTCGATCGCTATCCCTTTGCCCGCGATCAGGACGCCCGTCTGTCCCGTCGCGATGAACTCCGTGGCAACGCCCGAGGCCCGGCCCGCGGCGGCGATCTCGATCGCGGTCGTCTTCTTGCCCACCGCGCAGTCACTGCCGACCGTAGCGACGACTCGTTGGGGGATGGTCAGGCTCTTGCCGGAGAACAACGGGATGTCGGCAGGAGGTTGACGGACATCCCACAACCTCACGCCTCGTTCGGCAGCGCGCGCCAGGAGCTCAGGATCGTCGTTGAGCATCGTGTGCAGCCCGTTCACGATCTCGAGACCGCTGTCGATCGCTTCAAGGATCCACGTGCGCCACTCGGGCGGCATCCATCCCCCCGGCGTTGCGACGCCCAGGAGCAAGGAAGTTGGCTCGAGCACCAGGGCCTCGGCGACCGACGCCACGATGGGGGCCGAACGCCGGAGCTCGGGCATGACCTCGGCGATATCCCGGCCCGCATGATCGCGGTCGAGCACCGCGACGACGTCGTCACGCGAATACCGGAGCACGCCGTGGGCGGTCTTCGCGTTGCGTTCCCGGAGATGGCCGTCGGCGAGTATGAGCCACGCGCGCTTGCTCATGCAGGAGCGCCGGCTACGCCGAGGCCCGGAAGGTCCGGCAGGATCATCCGGCCTTTGTCGTACGCGAGACCCGGGAAGGGATCGTCGGCCAGCAGCGTGGGCCCGTCGAGATCGGCGAAGTCGACGAGACCCGCAACGTGAGCACCTGCCGTGACCGCGATACCCGTGTCCAGGTCGCACCCGATCATGACCCCGAGGCCGCAGGCCCTCGCCGTCTGGATCGCGGCCACCATCTCGCGGAGCCCCCCGGTCTTGCGCAGCTTGAGGTTCACGCCGTCCACCACCCCTTTCAGCGCGACCACGTCTTCGGCGGTTGAGACATCCTCGTCCGCGTAGATCGGGATCGATGTCGCAGCTGCGACTCGCGCCATGTCGGTGTGGTTGCCCGACTTGATCGGTTGCTCGCAGAGCTCGATGTCGAAGGGCTCGAGTTCCTTCAGCCGCTCGATCGCCTCGTCGGGGGACCATCCTTCGTTGGCATCGATGCGGAGCGCGCCGTCGAACACACCGCGCATCGCGCGGATGAAGTCGACGTCACCGTCGAAGCCCACCTTCACCTTGAGGCTCGGATGATCCGCTAACGACTTAGTGCGTTCGAGCATCGCGTCCGTCTCGGCGATCGGGATCGTCAGCGACGTCGAGGGCAGGGGCCGCCCTTTCGTGCCCAACAGCTTGCACACCGGTAGGCCGGCGATCTTGCCGGCGAGATCGTGCAACGCGATGTCGAGCGCGGCCCGCGCCGACCCTGCGGGGAGCAGCTCGCGGACGCCCTCGAGGTTGAACGGGTTGCCGAGACTCGCGACGTCGACGCCCTGGAGCTGGTGGAGGACCGAATCCACGGTCTCGCCCCAGTGACCGTCCGGCGAAGCCTCCCCGACCCCGGACACCCCGGCGAAACGGAGGGTTACGAAGACGTTCGTCGTCGTGTCCCAGGTCTCCCTGGCGATCTTGAAGCGCTCCTTGAGCTGGAGCTCGATAGCCGTAGCGTCGAGCGACCAGCTCTCCCGGCTCCAATCGTCAGGCATCTCAGCGATATTGCCACCCTCTCGAACTCTTAATGGTGTGGTCGGTGTGGGATCCGACTACCCCTCGGGAAGGGGTCGGACCGGGCGCAGGTAGGGAACGAGCTCGACGGCGACTATGGCGGTCATGATCAGGCTCGCGCCCAGCCAGCCCCAAGCGTCCAGGACCTCTCCCTTCAGCAGCCACGCGAAGAGGCCGGCGAAGGCGGGCTCAGACGCCAGGATCAGAGCGGTGCGGGCCGGGGATGCGTGGGTCTGGGCATACGCCTGGACGTAGAAGCCGAGAACGCTGGCCAGCAATGAGGTGATCGCGAGGGCAACCCAGACCGAGGTTCCACTGGGCGCGACCAGATCCCCCTGCCCCGCCGCCCACGTGAACGAGACGATCCCGCAGAAGGCCAGCTGGACGACGAGTAGCCCCTTGACGTCGTGCTCTTTCACCGCGGGGTCTGTGACGAGTATGTGGATCGAGAAAGAGATCGCGCAGCCGAAGACCAGGAGGTCGCCCAGCACCTGTAGCGAGCCACCGGTCCCCGACAAGAGATACAGACCCAACGTTGCCACCGCCGCGGCGGCCCACGCCGTGCGGCCCGCGCGATGTCCTAGGAAGATCGCACCCAGCAACGGGGTGAGCACCACGAACATGCCGGTGATGAAGCCCGCGTTCGAGGCAGAGGTCCGTTCGAGCCCGAACGTCTGGAGCAGATAGCCGCCGGTCAGGAACAACCCCATCCACGCTCCTGCCTTCCAGCCTGCCGCCGACAGGTTCCTGAGCGGAGTACGGAAGAGGATCGCCGCGACGAGTGCTGCGGAGAGGAAGCGGTAGCCGAGGAAGGTCGTAACCGGCATCTGCGCGACCGCGTCTTGCACCAGGGGGAACGTGATGCCCCAGATCGCGGCGACCCCGATCAGGCTGAGTTCGGCGACACGTGCTCGGCTCACGCCGCCGATACTCCTACGAACACGAAAGCGCCGGGCCCGAGGGCCCGGCGCTTGTTCCCAGCTTGGTCTAGGTGACGTTCTAGCTGATCTGGTTCTGTTCGACCTCACCACGCCATGCACCGGTCTCGGTGCCGCGCTCCTCGATGAACTTCTTGAAGCGCTCGAGGTCGCCCTTGGTCCGCGCTTTGACGATACCCATGGCGTCCCCGGCCTTCTCGACGAAGCCCTCGGGGTCGAAGTTGATCTGCAACATCACCTTCGAGGTGCTGTCGTCGATCTTGTGGAAGCTCACGACTCCCGCGTTCTCTGCACCACCTATGTCGGTCCAGGCGATGCGCTGGTCGGGGGTCTGCTCGGTGATCTTGGCGTCCCATTCACGCTCGACGCCGGCGATCTCGGCCTTCCAGTGCAGGGTGACGTCATCCATCTGCTTTACCTCTTTGACGCCCTCCATGAAGCGGGGGAACTCTTCGAACTGGGTCCACTGGTTGTACGCAGTGCGCACGGGGACCTTTACTTCGATCGACTGTTCGATCTGTGACATATCGAAACCCTCCTTTGGGTTATTCGGCGATACGCCTGTTACCTACCCAATGGAAGGTCTTGTGAATCTGCTAGGTCTGCTCGAGAGCGGCTCTTATCTGCTCGGCTTCCTCTGGTGGCAGCCAGCGCGCGATCGAATCGGCGACCGAGTCCGCGGTCACATCCTTGCCTGCCGATCGCAACGACAACACCGTCTTGTAGACGAAGCTGCGGATCTCGGCCGGAACGCGGATGCCCTCAACCACCCCCGTCCGGGACCACTCCTCCTCCAGCCGCGCGACGGCGGGTTCGTCCCACCACGCTCTGTCACCCGCTCCTCTGACGTCGGCGCGCCGCAAGGGGACGACGTTCACGGGCCTGGAACCCTCGCGCCGCCACGTCGGCGCGTCGTGGAAGTCCGGTTCGAACTGCAATCGCTTCTGCTGGAGATAGGACAGCTCGGCGGCGTCGTTGACGTGCAGCACGAGACGGAGCGACCGCCCGAGCGCGTCGGGGAGGTTCCCGGCATCCCGGTACGCGAGAGCATCTTCGAGGCTCAACGGCTTCGCGCCGGATGCCTCCACGTCCGCGTCGGGATCGCGCCACCGGTGCAGCTCGAGCTCAAGATCGTGGGCGCTCATCAAGTACCAGCCCTCTTGCACGCCTGTAGGGTACTCAGCCCATGCTGGGACCCCCATCCACCGAGCTCATCGCCGGGCTCGAAGCGCTCGTCGTCGCGGGGCTCCTGTTGGCCCTCGGTTATCTGATCGCCGACCTTTTCGCTGGAACGAGAGACATCGACGAGACGACCCGTTGGGGTCTGGCCTTGTTCGGCATCTGCGCAGTGGCTTTCGTGATGATGGTCGTGCACCTCGTCACCCGAGGATGGTTGTACTCGCATCCCGCAGCGGTGAGCTTGACAGTTGTTGCGCTCATCGGAGCGCTGGGGATAAGACGCGCACGAGCACGGCGGGAAAGGGATCGATCTCATCTGTGGATCGCCGGTCTGTTGGTTGTGGCTGCGGTGGTGATCTGGGCTTCGCCTATCGCCCGCATGATGCCGTTAACCGCGACGCCCGACACGCAGCTACACAACGGGTGGATCAACCAACTGATGAACGGCGATCCGATGTTCTCGGCCACGCTGACGGGTGACGTCCCCAACTACTACCCATGGATGTTCCACAGCGTGGGTGCCATCGCGACCGCCCTGACACCGGGAGGTACGCCGTATCACGCCCTCGCGCCGTTGCAGGTACTGCAGATAGCAGGGAGCGTCCTGGCCCTGTTCGCGCTGGGTCGTGCGCTCACTCGACGAGCGATGACGGGATTCGGAGCCGCTCTGCTCGGCGCACTGAGCGGAGGTTTCGGCTTCATCTTTCTCGATGGTCTCGATGTCGTCACCGACCCGCGTCAGGGAGACGGGGCCGCGGCCCTCATCTATCAGGGTGACTTGTTGTTCTCGCGGTCGTACAACGTCGGGTTCCACAACCTTGCTCCCCCATTCCCACGAGATCTCGCGTTCGGACTGCTGATCTCGTTCGTCGCGCTCCTGGCGCTGAGGGCGCGGGCAACGAGTGCGTGGACCGAGATCGCGGCCGGTTGCTGTCTAGGGTTCGTGGGCCTGGCCGGAGGCGAGACGTTCTTCGTGGGGGTCGTGCTTGCGACTGCCCTGGCTCTGTTCGACAGTAGGTCGCGCCTGTTGAGCTTGGCGAGGATGCTCGGGCCGGCGCTCGTG
>Ga0299913_10004323_pt1 | contig 11898 bp, 11 predicted proteins | sample RVTome_9_FD_201360 | JGI IMG/M metagenome (GOLD analysis project Ga0299913, IMG submission 201360) | Soil microbial communities from uranium-contaminated site in the Upper Colorado River Basin, Wyoming, United States - RVT155D38 (version 2) ... | reverse complement strand
CTCCGCCTGCGCCACGTCCAACCCAGCGGCCACTACGGCAGCACCGGCAAGCCCACCGACCTGAGCCGCAGCGCATGGGTGGGCGGCGCCACCCGGGACTTCTCCGACGTCGACGCACTGGCACTGGACCGCGAGCTCGCCCAGCGGCTGGCCTGGGCCGAGCGGAGGGTCGACCTCCCCGCGGGGCGCTACGAGACGGTGCTGCCTCCCACCGCGGTCGCGGACCTGCTCATCTATGCCTACTGGCGAGCCTCGGCACGCGAGGCCCACGACGGGCAGTCGGTCTTCTCCCGCCCCGGTGGTGGGACCCGGATCGGCGACCGTCTCTCCTCGCGGCCGGTGCAGCTCTTCTCGGACCCCGCGTACGCCGGGCTGCAGGCGGCGCCCTTCGTCACCGCAGCCTCGAGCGACAACGTGCAGAGCGTGTTCGACAACGGCCTCCCGCTGTCCCGCACGGACTGGGTCAAGGACGGCACGCTCACCTCGCTGCTGCAGACCCGGCACTCGGCACGGCTCACCGGCCAGCCGGTCACCCCCGGGATCGACAACCTGGTGCTGTCGGTGGACGACGGCGCCGGGTCGCTCGAGGACCTCGTCGCGGGCACCGAGCGCGGCCTGCTCCTCACCTGCCTGTGGTACATCCGGTCGGTCGACCCGCAGACGTTGTTGCTCACCGGTCTCACGCGCGACGGCGTCTACCTCGTCGAGAACGGCGAGGTGACCGGGGCGGTGAACAACTTCCGCTTCAACGAGAGTCCGGTCGACCTGCTGGACCGGTTCACCGACGCCAGCGTGACGGGTCCCGCGTTCTCGCGGGAGTGGGGAGACTACTTCTCACGCACGGCGATGCCGTCGCTCCGCGTGCCCGACTTCAACATGTCGAGCGTCAGCCAGGCCAACTGACAGCTGCCACGCGACGGGCGGTCACTCCGGACCGGGTGCACCGCCCGGGATCGGGGCCGAGGGGTCGTAGGGCGTGCGCGTGTAGACGAACGTCGCGCACACGAGGTGGTGCACCGCGCCACCCTCGTCGCGGACCACTCGCAGCGTCTCCCCGTGGTGGTAGCCGGCGGTGCCCACGAACGAGCCGTCGTCCGCCGGGCGCAGCCGCAGCGTGACCGTGCCGGTCGACAACGAGGAGACGAGGACCTCACTCCCGTCGTAGGAGAACCCGAGGGCCGTGTTGCCCCAGTACCAGGGTCCGAGCACCTCGGCGACCGTCCGCGGCACCTCGCCGACCGGGATCCACGCCTCGCGGATGGTGGGCTCCGAGCGTTCGAGCTTGTCGAGCAGCTCCGCGGGCAGGCCCTCGCACCGCATCCCCGACGTGCCGTTGGCCAGGACCACCGCACCGGTACGGCGGGGACGGTCGACGAGCAGGCCGGCGAGGAACCCGGGCATCGAACCGGTGTGGCCGATCAGCGTGCCCGAGCCTCCGGCCACGAGCCGGAGCCCGAGGCCGTAGCCCTCCCGGAGCCCGCCGTCGGCGGTACCCGACTGGGGCGTGGCCATCTCGGCGAGCGTCGACCGTGGCAGCACCTCGTCGTGCCCGTCGACGAGGAAGGCTGCGTACCTGGCCAGGTCACCGACGGTGCTCCACACCTGCCCGGCTGCGGCCATCGCCCCGGTGTCCTGGGCGGGCTCCTCGGTGAGGGTGTTCGCGAAATGCGCGACGCTGTAGCCCGTGGCGTGGGGGGGCGAGGGGAGGAAACTCGTCCGGGTCATGGAGAGCGGGTCCAGGATGCGCAGCTGGACCTGCTCCCACCACGAGCTGCCGGTCACCCGCGCGACCACCTCGCCGAGCAGCCCGTACGCCAGGTTGGAGTAGTGGTACGTCGCTCCGGGTCCGAACGGCGCTGCGACGGCGTTCGTGGCCGCCAGCAGCTCCTCCACGTCCCCCCCGGAGCTCCGCTCCCACCACGGTCCGGCCGGCTCGGAGTGCATCCCGGAGGAGTGTGCGAGCAGGCTGCGCAGCGTGCGTCCGCCGTACTCCCCCATGCCGGTCAGGAATCGGTCGAGGCGGTCGTCGAGCCGCAGGGCGCCACCGTCCCTGAGCTGCATGACCAGCACCGACGTGAGCGTCTTGGTGATGGAGCCGACCCGGTACTGCAGGTCTGGCCCTGGCGGCTCGCTGCCCGTGTGGGCACCGGCCGTCCCGGTCCAGACGCGCTCGCCGTCGCGCACCACGGCCGCCACGAGCGAGGGCACGCGTGCCCGGACCTGCTCCTGCGCGATGCTCGCCTGGAGCCGGCGCGCAGTGACATCGGCGACGTCGGCGACGCGGTGACTCATTGCTCGAACGCCTCCGGCGAGGGGCAGGAACACACCAGGTTCCGGTCACCGTAGGCCTGGTCGATCCGGGACACCGGCGGCCAGTACTTGTCGGCGTCGATGCCCGTGGGGAACACCGCCACCTCGCGGGAGTAACCACGGTCCCACTCCTCCGCAAGCACGCCCGCGGTGTGCGGTGCACCCCTGAGCGGGGAGTCCGCAGCCGCCCACTCGCCAGCTGCCACGCGGTCCACCTCGGCCTTGATCGCGATCATCGCGTCGCAGAACCGGTCGATCTCGACGAGGTCCTCGCTCTCGGTGGGCTCCACCATCAGGGTCCCGGACACCGGGAAGCTCATCGTGGGCGCGTGGAACCCGTAGTCGATGAGCCGCTTGGCGACGTCGTCGACGGTGATCCCGGTCGCCTTGGTCATCGGACGCAGGTCGAGGATGCACTCATGGGCGACCAGTCCGTTGTGGCCCCGGTAGAGGACCGGGTAGTGGGACTCCAGGCGCGCCGCGATGTAGTTCGCCGACAGGACCGCCACCGCGGTTGCGCGAGCGAGACCCTCAGCGCCCATCATCCGGATGTAGGCCCACGAGATCGGCAGGATCCCGGCGGAGCCGTACGGCGCCGCGCTGATCGGGCCGATGCCGTCGCGCTTGGCCGGCTCGGGGTGCATCGGGTGGCCGGGCAGGTAGGCAGCCAGGTGCTCGCGCACCGCCACAGGTCCGACGCCGGGTCCGCCGCCGCCGTGCGGGATGCAGAACGTCTTGTGGAGGTTGAGGTGGGACACGTCCCCGCCGAACTCCCCCGGCTTGGCGTGCCCGAGGAGGGCGTTGAGGTTGGCCCCGTCGACGTACACCTGGCCGCCGTACTCGTGCACGGTGCGGCACAGCTCGGTGACCCCGTCCTCGAAGGCACCGTGCGTGGAGGGGTAGGTGATCATGATCGCGGCGAGGTCGTCGCGGTGCTTCTCGCACTGCGTCCGGAGGTCCTCGAGGTCCACGGACCCGTCGGTGGCAGCCTTCACGACCACCACGCGCATCCCGGCCATCACCGCGGACGCGGCGTTCGTGCCGTGCGCGGACGACGGGATCAGGCACACGTCACGCGCCGGCTCCCCCTGTGCGACGTGGTAGGCCCGGATGGCGAGCAGCCCGGCCAGCTCGCCCTGCGAGCCTGCATTGGGCTGGATGGACACGCGGTCGTAGCCGGTGACCTCCGCGAGCCAGCCCTCGAGATCGTCCACGAGCTGCCGGTACCCCTCGGCGTCCTGGGCGGGGGCGAACGGGTGCAGGTCGGCGAAGCCGGGCAGGCTGATCGGCTCCATCTCGGAGGTGGCGTTGAGCTTCATTGTGCACGAGCCGAGGGGGATCATCCCGCGGTCCAGCCCGTAGTCACGTGCGGACAGCCGTCGCAGATACCTCAACATCGCCGTCTCGGAGCGGTGCGTGTTGAACACCTCGTGGGTGAGGAAGTCCGTCTGCCGCACGAGCGAGCCGGGGAGCGCCTCCCCGGTCCGGGCATCCACCGTGTCGAGGTCGACGTCCCGCGCGCCGAACACCCGCAGCACCGCAACAAGGTGCTCGCGGGTGGTGGTCTCCGACATCGACAGCCCGACATGGTCGTCGTCGACGAGGCGCAGGTGCATCCCCGCCTCCCGTGCGGCGGTGACGACGTCGTGCGCCCGGCCGGGGACCTTCACGGTGAGCGTGTCGAACATTTCGTCGTGCTGCGTCGCGACGCCGGTCTCGGCCAGCGCGGCCGCCAGCACCGCGGCGTACCGGTGCACCCGACGCGCGATGGTGCGCAGCCCGTCAGGTCCGTGGTAGACGGCATACATCGAGGCCACGACGGCGAGGAGCACCTGGGCGGTGCAGATGTTCGAGGTCGCCTTGTCCCGGCGGATGTGCTGCTCGCGGGTCTGCAGCGCGAGGCGGTACGCCGGCCGACCCTCACGGTCGACCGAAACCCCCACGAGGCGGCCCGGCAGGTGCCGTTCGATGCCGGCGCGCACCGCCATGTAGCCGGCGTGCGGACCTCCGTAGAAGAGGGGGACGCCGAAGCGCTGGGTGGTGCCGACCACGACGTCGGCGCCCATCGCACCGGGTGACTCGAGCAGGGTCAGGGCAAGGAGGTCGGCTGCGACGACGGCCATCCCGCCGCGTTCGTGGACCTCCTCCACCAACGGCCTCGGGTCCAGGATGCGGCCGCTCGCCCCGGGGTACTGGACGAGGACACCGCACACCTCCCCCTCCGGCAGCCCTCCGGTGAGGTCGGCGACCTCGACCTCGATGCCCATCGCGGCGGCCCGTGTGGACACCACCGCGATCGTCTGCGGCAGCGCGTCGGCGTCGACGACGAAGCGGCCCGCTGCCGACTTGTTGGCGCGCCGGACCAGCGTCATCGCCTCGGCGGCAGCCGTGCCCTCGTCGAGCAGCGAGGCGTTGGCGGTGGGGAGCCCGGTCAGGTCCCCGACGACGGTCTGGAAGTTGAGGAGCGCCTCGAGCCTCCCCTGGGAGATCTCGGGCTGGTACGGCGTGTACGCGGTGTACCAGCTCGGGTCCTCCAGGACGTTACGGCGTACGACTGGCGGGGTGATCGTGCCGTGGTAACCGAGGCCGATCATCGGCTCGCACGGGTTGTTGCGGGCAGCCAGGCCACGCACGATACGCGCGGCCTCGTCCTCCGTGGCCGCAGGCGGAAGGTCGAGCGTGCCGGTGGCACGGATGCCACCGGGGACGGCCGCCTGCATCAGGGCATCGAGCGAGTCGTGCCCGAGCAGGGACAACATGGTCTGCTGCTGGGACTCGTCCGGCCCCAGGTGACGCGCGACGAAGGTCTGCGCTGCATCGAGCTGGGACAGGGTGGGCTGGTCGGACACGGAGGCTCCCGGGACACCTGGACGGCTGGGTCGCTTCGACATGGGTCGCCTCCCCCTCTGTCACCCCACGCCGCTAAGCGGGACGCTTCAGAGTTGCCTCGTCCGCACGGTCCTGGCGCCTGAGAGGTTCCGGGGAGGTTTGCCCCTTCGGCGCTCCGCCGCGGCGACCTGTCCGGCCGCCGGCGGAGACTCTCCCGTGCGTGTTCTGCAGCGGGTCCACGCTACCAGCAGAAACGACGGACCCGGCCCCTCGCGGGTACCGGGTCCGTCGGAGATGGATGGGTCAGCCGGCGTCACGCGCACGCCGGCGGGCGGACAGCTCGTCGGCCGTGGAGTTGTCGTCGGTGAGTGCGCGCTCGCTGGGGAGCTCGGCGAGGGAGCCTTCGATCTCGCGCCAGACCCCACCGATCGCGATGCCGAACACGCCCTGGCCCCCTTGCAGGAGGTCGATCACCTCGTCGTTGCTGGTGCACTCGTAGACACTGGCCCCGTCGCTCATCAAGGTCACCCTGGTGAGGTCGTCGGTGCCGCGCTCGCGCAGGTGGTGCACCGCGGTGCGGATCTGCTGGAGGGAGATTCCCGCGTCGAGAAGACGCTTGATGACCTTCAGCAGGAGGATGTCGCGGAAGGAGTAGAGGCGCTGGGTGCCCGAGCCCGAGGCCCCGCGCACGGTGGGCTCGACCAGGCCGGTACGCGCCCAGTAGTCGAGCTGGCGGTAGGTGATGCCTGCGGCGTTGCACGCCGTCGGCCCCCGGTAGCCGGCGTCGAGCGGGAGCGGCGACACGTCGTCGTCGAAGAGCAGCCCCTGCTCGTTGGCGGACGCTGCGGCCTGCTCGGCTGCACTGGAGTCGGCCCGCTCTGCGGCCTCGTCGCCGTTCCTCGTCACGTGAACCTCCGTCGTCTGCTCCGTAAGCCCTGCAACTCCGAGGGGGAAGCCGGTGCGCTCGGGGTGGAGCACAACGGTGGAGTTACAACGAAGACACTTCCCAAGGTAGGCGTCCCGGGGAGGGGGGTCAACGACATGTGACGGAACGCGTCGGGCGTGTCTCAACCCTCAAGTAGAGGTTTAGGCTGAGGTGATCTCGGGACGGTTCGCTCGGTTCAGCGGCTCTCGAAGTCCTCGGGTGTCACGTGGTCGAGGAACTCGCGGAACTTCTCGACCTCGTCCTCCTGCTCGTCTGGCACGTTCAGCCCGGCCTCGGCCAGCACCTCGTCGTCGCACACGATCTTGGTGCCGGTGCGCAGCGCCAAGGCGATCGAGTCGGAGGGCCGGGCGCTGACCTCCACGCCAGAGGAGAGCACGAGGACGGCGTAGAAGACGCCGTCCTTCATCTCGGTGATACGCACCTCGGCGAGGTCGTTTCCGGTTGCGGCGATCAGGTCCTTCATCAGGTCGTGCGTCAGTGGTCGCGGTGGCACCACGCCCTGTTGGGCAAAGGCGATCGCGGTGGCCTCGACCGCGCCGATCCAGATGGGGAGATACCTGTCCCCGGCCACCTCGCGCAGCAGCACGATGGGCTGGTTCGAGGGCATCTCGACCCGGACACCGATCACGTCGACTTCTCGCACGCCCACCAGCCTACTCCCGGTCACCACATCGATGCGGGGCTAACGCAGGACCTCATCGGGAGGTGCGTAGACCACTCTTGACCAGGGTGGCGTGCAGCCGGACCGAGAGGGCCGCCATCTGTCGGATGGTGTCCTCGGCGCGTGCTTTGGCGGCGGCGTCACGGCCCCGGCGCATCGGGGACACCACCTGCTCGACGAGGCCGACCTCGCGGTCGGCCGCGTTCTTGAACGACCGCAGGTGGCGTGGCTCGACCCCGTAGGCGGCGAGCTCCCCTGCGGTCTTCGCGACCACCAGCGCGTCACCGTCGTAGTGGGTCGTGCCCGGACGACACGTGACGAGACCGAAGGACTCGAGCTGTCCGAGCAGCTCCTCCTTGATGTCCGCGGCCGAGAGCAGCTCGGCACGGGAGAGCCTCAGCTCCGAGGTGTCCGGAGCGAACGTGTCGGCGGGCGGGTAGCCGTCGCCGGCGAGCACGACGCGCGGCACCTGGGGACCGACACCGGTCACGGCGGGCGGCTCGAGCCCACGGTCGATGGCGTCGAGGTGGTCCTTGATCACCTTCAGCGGCAGGTAGTGCTCACGCTGGCTGGTCAGGACGTAGCGGAGCCGCTCGACGTCGCGGTGCGAGAACTTCCGGTACCCCGAGGGTGTCCGCTCCGGCTCGATCAGCCCTTCGGCCTCGAGGAAACGGATCTTGGAGATGCTGACTTCGGGGAAGTCCGTGCGCAGCAGGGAGAGCACCTCCCCGATGCTCATCCGTGACCGCGACGAGGCCGCTGGTCTCACTGCTGCTGGCCTGCTCCTGCGTTGCTGGCGAAGTACACCAGCCGGTACTTGCCGATCTGGACCTCGTCACCCCCCTGCAGCTCGACCTCGTCGATGCGGTCGCGGTTGACGTAGGTGCCGTTCAGGCTCCCCACGTCGGCGACGCGGTAGCCACTCGTTCCTCGCCGGAACTCCGCGTGACGGCGGGAGACCGTGACGTCGTCGAGGAAGATCTCGCTCTCGGGGTGTCGGCCTGCACCGACGAGATCGGTGTCGAGCAGGAAGCGGCTCCCCGCGCTGGGGCCGCGCTGCACCACCAGCAGGGCGCTGCCCGCAGGCAGTGCGTCCACCGCGGCGGCATCCGCGTCGTTCAGCGACGAGCGCTCCTCACCGCCCTCGGGCTTGCCCGGGGCACCGAACGTGATGGTCGCCGTGGTCTCACCCGGCGACTCCTGGTCACCGCTCGAGGCAGCCGCCGCCTCACCGGGCGCGATCCGACGACCGCATTGCGAGCAGAAGCGTGCGTCGTCAGGGTTCTTGTGTCCGCACTCGGTGCAGAACGGCATGACCAGCCTCCCGTTGGCAGTTGACCCCAACCCTCAACAGATAGTCGAGGTTGATGGTTCCCCGAACCTATCAGCCCGGCGCGTGCGATCAAGTCGGATCCGGCTACTTGCCGGAGGGACCGACGGGCCCCCTTGAACTCAGGAGTCGAGGGTCTCCTGGTAGGCGCCGGCTTCCATCAAGGCGTCGACGTCGTCGCTGTCGGCACCGGTGATCTCGAACAACCAGCCCTCGCCGTAGGGGTCGGTGTTGACCAGCTCGGGGGTCGCGTCGAGCGCGTCGTTGCGGGCCACCACCGTGCCGCTGACCGGCGCATAGATGTCGCTGACGGACTTGGTGGACTCCAGCTCGCCGACGGTCTCCCCCTTGGTGACCTCGGCACCGACCTCGGGGAGCGAGACGTAGACGATGTCTCCGAGTGCGTCCTGCGCGAAGTGCGTGATGCCGATGCGGACCGACCCGTCGGCCTCACCGGGGCTTCGCACCCACTCGTGCTCACTGCTGTACTTCAGGTCTTCTGGGTACACGACTCACTCCTCACACGACGGGCACGCACGACGGGAACGGGTGCAGGCTACTCCCGGTCGACCGGCTCCGCGTAGCGGGGCTCGCGGGGCTCGGCGAGGGTGGCGATCTCGACCTCCCCGACCTCCTCCACGGTGACCGCTCCGCCGACGTCGGGCCCCTCGACGTCGGCGATGAAGCCGCCGGGGATCGTCAGCGCGGTCGAGAGCGTCTGGGGTTCCCCGATCACCTCGATCGTGTACGGCGGGGCGATCTTGCGACCGTCGACGACGATCCCGCCGTCCCCGTCCTCGAGGGCGGTCTGTGCGACGACACGGACCGTGCCGTTGAGCTCGATCGCCTCGGCGCCGGCGTTGCGGAGCTCCTCGAGGCCGTCCAACATCTGGTTGATCCCGACGGAGTCCTCGGGGTCCTTGACCTCCACGACGATGCCGGGCCCGACCGCGGGGAGCGTGCCGGCGAGGATGCCGAGCACGGTTGCCTGCCGACGTGCCTGCTCGAGGGTGGCGGCACGTACGTCGGTGTCGCTGCGCAACGAGCTCCGGGTCTGTTCCAGCTGGGCGATCTCGTTCTCGGCGCGCTGCGCCGCCCCCGAGAGGGAGTTGAGCAGCTGCACGAGGTCTGCTTCCCGCATCCCTTCGTAGTCATCGTTGCGTTGATTGGTCTGAACCTGCACCACGCTGGCGAAGCCGACGACGGCGAGCAGGACGGCTGCGGTGATCTGACCTCGCGTGGACGGTCGCTTGAGTGAGGCGAGCAGCCGGTCACGGCCCGAGGGCTCCGGAGGTGACTGATTGTCGTCGGGTGCGCGGTGCGCGGGTTCCTTGGTCACGGCAAGCCTCCTCACGCGTGGAAGATGTGCCGACGGATTGCGGCCACGTTGGAGAAGATGCGGATCCCGAGAACGACGATCACGCCGGTGGAGAGCTGTCCGCCCACGCCGAGCTGGTCGCCCAGGTAGACGATGAGTCCGGCGATCAGCACGTTGCTGATGAACGAGACCACGAACACCTTGTCGTCGAAGATGCCGTCGAGGAACGCACGCAGGGCACCGAACACCGCGTCGAGCGCGGCGACCACGGCGATGGGCAGGTAGGGCTCGAGCCACAGCGGGACCTCGGGCTGGAGCATCAGCCCGAGGATGATCCCGACGAGCAGTCCGAGACCGGCGATCATCGGTTCTCCCCCGTCGTGGTGTGTCGAAGGTCCAGGCGCCTCGCGGCGGGAAGCCTCATCGACCGTTGTGAGGTCATCTCGAACTCGAGGCCGTAGATCGTGCGGAGGTCCAACCAGTCCCTCCCGTGGGTGGTCTCGACGAACCGTGCGGGCATCGTATCGGGGTCGCCGATCGCGAGCACCGTGTAGGGGCGCGAAAGCGACACCGTGTTGTTCACCGTGATCGCCGACCCGGCGCCGCGGATCGCGCTCAGCGCGGTCAGCCGCTGTCCGTTGACGGCGATCGCCTCGGCTCCCGAGGCCCACAACGCGTTCACCAGCTTCTGCAGGTCCTCGTCGAGCACCCGTTGCTGGTCGTCCACAGCACCGGGTGCGTCGTCGACGACGACCCGTACGCCGGGGCCGGTCACCGCGAGCGAGCCGGACATCACCCCCAGGCGGTCCAGCCTGGCCGAGAGGGCTCGACCCTGGCTCGTGTTCTCCAGCGACAGGGCCGTCAGCGAGCCGATCTCGTCGCGGAGGTTGGCAATCCGGTCGCGACGGGCGTCGACGGAGGCGCTGCGTGCCTTGATCTGCGTGACGATGGAGTCCCTGCTCGACTGCGCGTCGCCCGCGTTGCGTGAGGTCTGGACGGCCGCGGTGGCGACCAGGAGCCCGAAGAGGCCGGTGATCACCAAGGCGGCCAGGCCAGGCCGCCCCGGGCGGGAGGGTGCGGCGCCGGCACGGTCGGCGACGTGCGCGTAATCCTCGTCCAGCGAGTGCGCGGTGATGTAGTCGAGGAGCGGCATCCGCACCTGCGGTGGAGGCTGGGTCTCAAGGGCGGTGTCGCGCCGGCCGTCATCGGTCATCGAGGGTCGGCGCCCTTCGATCTCGGTCGGCGAGGAGCTTGCGGACCTGCCAGGCGTAGAGCAGTCCTGCCCACCAGTAGAGGCCGGTGCCCCAGATCGCGAACGCCCAACCGAACACGTCGGCGAGCGTGGCGACGATGCCGTGGCCGTCGCCGAGCAGCAGCAGCGGGAACGCGTAGAGCAGGTTGGCGGTGGCCGCCTTGCCGAGGAAGTGCACCGGCAGCGCGTGGTATCCCCTGGTGCGCAGGAACGGGACCAGCCCCCACAGCAGGAGGTCGCGAGCAGGTAGCAGAACCGCCAGCCACCAGGGGATGATGTCGCGCCACGCGAGACCGAAGACGACGGCGAGGATGTAGAGCCGGTCGGCGACCGGGTCCAGGATCTCGCCCAGCTTCGACATCTGGTTCAGGCGGCGGGCGAGGTAGCCGTCGAGGTAGTCGCTGACCCCCGAGAGCATCAGGACGGCAAGTGCCCACCCGTCGGCCTCGGGGCCGAGAACGAGCCAGAGGAACAGAGGCACCCCCGCAAGGCGGAAGATGCTGATCACGTTGGGGATTGTCAGGACGCGGGTCGGCCGTACCGCCAACGCGTCCTGCTCGCTCACGACTCTCCCGGGGTCCGTCTGATCCGACGTGACGTACCCTATCCGCCGGGCAACGGCGGATCGGCCGCGGACGAGGTGTCGCGCGACGGGGATGTCAGCCCTGGCGGAGGGTGCTTCCGCATCGCGGGCAGTGTGCTCGTGTGCAGACGTCGAGGTCCTGCCCACAGCGGCACTTGCCTGCTGACGCCGGACGGCGTGCGGCGGCTTGGGGCTGCGTGCCGCGAGCCATGCTGGTCTTCTTGCTGATCACCGGAATCTCCCCGTGTGTGGAATGTCGCACCTCTAGTCTCGTCAGGAAGACGGCCCAACATGAGCAATCTGTCGGGGTTTCGGCACAGGTGTCGCAAAACCACCCGAACGGGCTATGTGAAGATCACCCGAGCGTCCACTCTGTTTCCCGGCGCGGCGGCTTTACATCGGGCGGGCAAGTGACTGCTCACCCAGGGTCGGTGAGCTCGGGTGCCACCACCTCGAGGACCGCGGCGCGGGCGCGCGCAGACCCCTCCGGGTCGCGGGCCGCCACCGCGGCGACCAGCGCGTTCCCGAGGATCAGCTGGGGGATGCGGAACGTGGTCTGCAGCTCTTCGCGGAGCCCGGCGCCCGACGTGGTCACCAGCTCGACGGTGGCGAGTGCGCTCAGTGCCGAACGCGCGAACGAGGTCAGCGCGATCACCGGGGCTCCGGCCA
>Ga0299913_10004322_pt1 | contig 11899 bp, 8 predicted proteins | sample RVTome_9_FD_201360 | JGI IMG/M metagenome (GOLD analysis project Ga0299913, IMG submission 201360) | Soil microbial communities from uranium-contaminated site in the Upper Colorado River Basin, Wyoming, United States - RVT155D38 (version 2) ... | reverse complement strand
GCGGAACGATCGCGTACGAGATCCTGACCGGGTGGAGTGCCCGGATACCGAAAATCGGAATCGACGGAGACCTGTGAGGATGAACGTGGAGCGGGACGAGAGTTGGGCGAACCTGCGAGAGACGGCCGAAGCAGCCCGGCGGGCCGCCTACGCGCCGTACTCGAACTTCCGCGTGGGTGCTGCTCTCGAGGCCTCCGACGGCCGCCGGTACGGGGGCTGCAACGTCGAAAACGCTTCCTATCCGGTGACGATCTGCGCCGAGCGTGTCGCCATCGGGGCCGCCGTGGCCGACGGCGCCACGGCGTTCGAGCGGCTCTATATCTGCTCGGATGACGTAGAGCCGGTGGCGCCGTGCGGCATGTGCCGCCAGGCCCTGGCAGAGTTCGCGCCGGAGTTGCGGATCGTAAGCCGCGGAACGTCCGGTGCCGAAACCGCGTGGCAACTGTCGGAGCTGCTTCCGGCCGCGTTCGGCCTCGATGCGGTCCGGCGGGAGTCCGCGGGCGGAGACGCTGCGTGAGGCCGCTTCGCGGCGGAAATTGGCGTTCCATCGTCTGGCTGTTCGCCGGACTGGCGGTCATCGCGGTCTCGGCCTGCACGGAGGATACGCTGACCGGCGTCGATCCGGACGCGGCCCCCGGGGAGGCGAGGGAGACGATCGAGATCGAGCTGTCCTCCCCCTCCGACGTCCCGGCATGGCGCGATACGACGTTCACCGACTACGCGCTGCCCTCGACGAGCTCCAGCCGGCTGGTGGCGCTTTCCACCGACCTGCGGGCACGCGTCCTGGCGCGGTTCGCCACGTTGCCGGACTCGGTGCTGGTCGGTGAGGACCGCCTCGCCGTCGAGAGCTACTCAGCGGGGCGCATCCGGCTCGTCCTCGACACGACCGCCTCGATGGTGCCGGAGGCCGGGAGTTCGGTCGAGGCGTATTCCCTGGCGCGCGGATTCGTGACCCGGGAGGCGACGTGGTCCGAAGCAGCGGCCGGTGAGCCGTGGACGACACCCGGCGGGGATCTCGGCGAGCTGCTCGGCACCCTCCAGATCGACTCGCTCGCAGCGGACACCGTATTCCTGCCGCTGACGGTGGACACCGATTCACTGCTCCAGGCGTGGCTGTCCGACGACGGAGAGCCCGGGCTCGCTCTCGTCAGCGATACGGACGGGACATCGTTGACTGTCCGCCAGGCCGTGCTCGCGTTCGATGTGAAGCCGGTCGGGCGCGACACCCTCGTCGAGACGCTTCGCGCGGCGACGGCCACCACGTTCCTGTTCGATCCGCCGGCACCGTCCCCCGGGCTCGGGCTGCGCATCGGCGGTTTGCCCGCTGCACGCGCGTACGTGAGCTTCGAGCTCCCGGAGTCGGTGGGTGGGGTGGAGCTTCGAGGGGCGCGAATCAACCGGGCGACCTTGCTGTTGACCTCCACGGGCGCGCCGGCCGCTCCTTTCGCGACCGCCGATACGCTGCTTGCCAGCACGTTCAGCCTGCTGGCGAATCCGTTCGAGTTCGGGCCGAAGTCGCCGGTGGGCGTGAACACCGCCAACGCCATCGAGATCCTGCCGGAGGCCATGGAGGGAGGCGGCGAGCTCGAGCTGCCGATCACCAGCCTGGTCCGGGAGTGGGCAGCCGCCGATCCCGGCTCGATGCCGGAGATCAACCTGGGGGTTCGCGTGCTTCCCGAGGGGGGGGCGCTTGCGTACTGGGAGTTCGGGCACGCCGGCGATCCGGCGCGAGCGCCACGGGTGCGCATCGTGTTGACGCCATCCACGGCGTTCGACCTGCCATGACGACGAGGAGGCGCAGGATGCGGTGGTTCTCGGGGGGGACGAGGGGAAGAACGGCGATCGCGGCAGGAGCCGTCGGCCTGGCGCTGTGGGCGGCCCCGGCGGCCGCCCAGACGCCGACCTCCGCGCTCGGCCTCGGAGTGCCCGTGTCGCCGATCGACGCCCGTGCGGCCGCGCTCGGAGGTACCGGCATCGGATTCGAGACAGGAAGCGTCTCGGCCCGCAATCCCGCCGATATCGGCCTGTACGGGCAGCCCGTCCTCGGCATCACCTACGCACCGGAGGGCGTGACGGTGAAGGGCGATGACGGGGAGGCAGACACGGGACGCAGCCGGGTGGCCGTGCTCCGGGGCGCGATCCCGTTCGACGAGTGGGCGGCTGGCGTCGCCTTCGCATCGGAGCTCGACCAGGACTGGCAGGTTTCCTTCGCCGATACACTGTTCATCGAGGAGGGGACGTTCCCGTTCACCGAGCAACGGAGCCAGGACGGCGGAGTCAGTTCTGTGAACTTCACGCTGGCGCGCCGGCTCGGGCCTTTGAGCCTCGGCGCGGAGTACGCCGTCATCACGGGCCGCCTGCAGCAGACATACCGGCGGGACTTCGAGCCCGACGTCGACGACCCGGAGCGGGTGCTGGGATCCACCAGCGGCATCACGGACTGGGAGTACGGTGGGCGACGCGTCCGCTTCGGGGCGGCCGCGCGGCTGACGAACCGCATCCACGTCGGGGCCGACATGTCGCTGCAGAGCGCCCTGACGGCCGAACGTGACACGATTGGCGGAGAGGGCCTCACGCGAAAGTTTGACATGCCGACCGCCTTCGAGTTCGGCGCGAGTGCCCGGGTGTCCGATCGCCTGCTCCTCACGGGAGCCGGAGGCTGGGCCGGCTGGTCGGGCGCCGAGGGCGGATCGGACGACTTCGTCGCCTCGAACGTCGTGTGGGCCGGCGTCGGTGCGGAACTGACGGGAATCCGGCTGCTGGGGGTCAGCATGCCCCTGCGCTTCGGAGTTCGCCGGACGGATCTTCCGTTCCACCCGCGCGGGCGCGACCAGCTCTCGGAGAGCGCCGTGACCATGGGCCTGGGCGTTCGCGTGGCCGAGGAGCAGGCCCGGGTCGACGTGGCCCTGGAGATCGGCTCGCGCGGCGACCTCGCCGGTTCCGGCGTGGAGGAAGGCTTTCAGCGCCTGTCGATCACGCTGGCGTTGTTCCAGAATTGATCCCGTCGCGTACCCCGGCCAGGACTTCTGCCTCCATCACCGCGGGACGGGTGACCGGCCAGTCGTGCCCGTGGGGCAACCAGCGCACGGCGGCTGCATCGAGTCTCGCTTCTTCCATGAACCGGTCGTACTCGGCCCGCCTGTACAAATGGTCGAAATGTCCGAGAACGAGGCGTACCGACGAAGCGCGCGGACGGAACGCCTCGCTGGACTCGGAATGCGTGCAAGCGAGGGCGGGGAACAGCTTCTCGGGGGCCGTCAGCGCCATGCCCGCGTACTCGGCCAGCATCGCCAGGGCCCAGCGGACGCCCCGCGGTCCCTCGATCCCGGCGTACTCGCGGAGCTGAAGGCGGACGGCTCGCCAGATCTGCCCGAACCAGCCGAGCGGAAGGGGCAGCAGGGGCGACAGGGCGACGGCGGGCGTGTCACCCTGGAGGGCCAGCAGACCACCGAGCGAGTGCCCAACGCGCGGCGCCCCCGGAGCGAACCGGTCGGCCACCGCGTCGACGCAGGACAGGTAGCCGGCGTAGTCCGGCGGAAGAGTGCGATTCGAGCCGAACGACAGGTCGGGGGTCACGACCGTGAAGTGACGCGCCAGGCGATCGAGGCCGGGAGCATAGTGCCGCGGGTGGACGCCCATCCCGGGCAGAAAGAGCAGGGCCTCGGAGGAGCGTCCTCGAAGCTCCACGGAGACGTTCATGTCGTCGACGCGCACGTGCTCGATATGGGGCATCGGCCACGCTAGCCCCGCCACGGCAGCGCGGCAATCGCGCAGCTCGGTGGCGGATCGCGACGGGCGGGCAGTAGGTTCGGCCTGCGGGGATGGCGATCCGTTGACGCAGCTGAGTATCGGGAGCACATGATGGCGCAACCACTGGTGGAATTGAGACGAAGGTCGCCGGAAGCGGCACGCCGTCGGCCCGATCCGGTGCTGCCGCAGACCCGGCGGGCGTTCGTCGAGACTTATGGTTGTCAGATGAACCTCGGCGACGCCGAGCTCATGACAGGGGTGCTGGCCGAGCGCGGCTACGTCACGGTCGACCGACCCGACGCGGCCGACGTGATCATCGTGAACACGTGCGCGATTCGCGAGCACGCCGAGCAACGGGTCCGGGGCCGGATCGGCCAGCTCCAGCAGCACCGGGCCTCGAACCCCGACCTCGTGCTGGCGGTGACGGGCTGTATGGCTCAGCGCCTGGGCGGCGAGCTACTCGAGTCCACGGCGGGGGTCGACCTCGTCGCGGGCCCCGACGCGTACCGCGACATCGGCCGGCTGGTCGACGAGATCAGGTTCGGCGACCTGCCGCGGGGGCAACTCATGCTGGCCCTCGATGCCGACGAGAACTACGAAGGTCTCTCAGCCGTCCGGCACGAGGGCGTGACGGCCTGGGTGACGGTGCAGCGCGGCTGCGATCACCGCTGCACCTTCTGCATCGTTCCCTACGTTCGGGGCCCCGAGAAGAACCGGGAGCCCGGCGCGGTTCTCGCAGAGGTCGCCCACGCCGTCGGCGCCGGCTTCACGGAGGTCACGCTGCTCGGCCAGACCGTGAACTCGTATCGGCACGGGGTGTGGGACTTCGCGGATCTCCTGCGTGCAGTAGCGCGCGTCGAGGGGATCCGCCGGGTGCGCTTCACGTCTCCACACCCCAACGACGTGTCGGACGAGCTGATCGAGGTCATGGCGACCGAGCCCGCCGTGTGCCGGCAACTCCACCTGCCCGTGCAGTCGGGCTCGGATCGCGTCCTCAGGCGGATGGTTCGTCGATACACCGCCGGGTCGTTTCTCGAAACGGTGGATCGGGTGCGTGCGCGAGTCCCCGGCATCGCGCTCAGCACCGACGTGATCGTCGGCTTTCCCGGCGAAAGTGAACGGGACTTCGAGGCGACGCTCGACCTCATGCGCCGCGTGCGGTTCGACGACGCCTTCACGTACCGCTACTCGCCGCGCGACGGTACGCCGGCCACCCGGTTTCCGCCCGCCGACTTCATCGACGAGGGACTGTCCGGGCGCCGGCTCGAAGCGCTGATCGAGCTCCACCGGGGGATCCAGCGGGAGATCGCCACGGCCGAGCTGGGTCGGGTGGAGGAAGTGTTGATCGAACGCGAGGCTCGCTCCGAGGGTGACCTTCTGGGTCGAACCGAGGGCAACAAGATCGTGGCATTCACGGGCGAGACCGGGCGCATCGGCGGCTACGCGACCGTTCGCCTCGTGTCGACGTCGGGAGCAACGTTCCGGGGAAGGCTGGTGGCGTGAACAGCGGTCTGCGGGAGCGGATTCTCGTCGGAGGCGGACTCGCCCTGTTCGCGGCCGCGTTCGCGTGGTTCAACGGCCACGTGCGCGTGGACGTCAACCTCGGGCTGGTGAGGATCGACGCGGTTCCGCTCCCGATAGTAGTGTTCGTTGCGTTTCTGCTCGGAATGCTGACCCTGTTCCTGGCCAGCCTGAAGGCGGACCTCCGTACGCAGCGCATGCTGCGACGCTATCGGGAGGCACTGGGGCGCGAGGGCGCTCCGTCCCCGCGGGCCTCCCGGCCGGAGCGTGCGGCCGACACCGGCGTCGATCCCGCCACCAAAGAGACCTGACTACGGCGGCCACCGGCCGCGCCCCACGCACCCTGCCCGCTCCCGGGCCCCTCCTCAGCCTGTCCCTCGCCTGCGCGATCGGGATAGTGGCGGGCTTGCACGCGCCCCTGGTCCTCGTCGCCGTGGTCGGGGCGGGTGCACTCGGCGGCGCGGTCCGGCTGGTAGAGGCTGCACGGGGGCAGGGGACTCGCCGTTCCCGTTCCTCGTCTTCTCGCAGAGGCCAACGCGTGGTCGGGCCCCTGCACGCCGGCCTGGTGCTAGGTGGCCTGCTGGGCGCGACGACCGGGGCATCGCACCGTTCGGCCTGTACGGCCGATCTGCTCACGGGGGACGCCGTGGCAGTCAGCGGTACCGTCGCGGGTCGCGCGGGGGCGGCCGGTCGTGGCCGCTACCGGCTGCGGATGCGTGATGTGGACCTGTCCTCGGGCGAGCGACAGTGCCGGGTGCCCGCCATCCTGGCCCGCGTGTCGTTCCGGGGGACGCCGCCGGAGCCCGGGGCGCGCATTCAGGTGGCGGGAGAGTGGCTCCGGTTCGAGTCGCCGGGCAATCAACCCGTGGCGCCCGAGCGGCGGGGTATGCTCACCGGAGGCTCGATCGGGGCCAGTCGGGCCTCCGGCGCGCTTTCGCTGCTGCGGCTTCGCGCGCGGACGGCGGAACGATTGGCCGCCCGTCTTCCGCCCGACGTGGCCCCCACCGCTCTCGCCCTGATGCTGGCGGAGCGGGACGAGATCGAGCCCGCGCTGCGTCGCCGGTTCGTCGAGGCGGGTCTCGCTCACCTGCTGGCGATTTCCGGCATGCACGTCGGCCTGCTCGCCGCGGGTGCGGTGTGGCTGCTGGGCCTCGGTCTCGGAGTGCATCGGCGCGTCTCCGTGGCCCTGGTGCTCGTGACCGGCTACGTGGTGCTGATCGGCGCTCCGCCCGCGGCACGGCGGGCTCTGGCCGTGTTCGCCGGCTATGCGTGGGCACGGCGCCGGGGCTGGCCGTCCCGCCCGGGAGAGCTGCTCGGCGGCGCCCTGCTCGCCGTTCTCGTGATCTCGCCCGGCAGCCTGCTCGAGCCCGGCCTCCAGCTCTCGTTCGCCGGAGTGGCGGGCGTGATCCTCGGTGACCGCGCGGCCACAACCCTGCCGATCCGGGGCCCTCGCCGGTCGAAGCTCGCGCGGGCCGCGGGCGCCGGAGCGGGCGCGGTGCTCATGACCACACCCCTCACGGCCTATCACTTCGGGCAGGCGGCGCCCGTCTCCCTGATCTCGCACTTCGCCGGCACCCCCCTGGTCGCCGTCGGCCTGGCCAGCCTGGCGGCGACGATCGCTCTTCCGGGCTGGATCGTCGGTCCCGCCGCCGATCTCGCCACCGGCACGTTGCGGACCCTGCACGCCGTGGCGGAGCTGTTCGCGCGGATGCCGGGGGGACACCGGACCGTGGCCGCCCCCCCGGCCGCCCTGTGGGTCGCCTGGCTCCTCAGCCTCGAGGCCGTGCGCCGGACCGTGGCGCGCGGTGGCCCGCGGGCCGGCCTCGGACCGGCGCTGCTCGCCGCGGTCGCCATGGTGATCGGCCCGCTGGCGGGGGGCCTCCACGGCGGTCCGGCCCTGCTGTGCACGCTGAGCGTGGGGCAGGGTGACGCCGCCGTACTCCGGACGAGCGCCGGCCGCTGGCTGGTGTTCGATGGGGGTCCGGCGTGGGGCGAATTCAACGCCGGCCGCGCGATCGTCCACCCGTTTCTGCGGCGGCACGGTGCGCGGCAGATCGAGCTCGGCATTCTCTCGCACCCGGATCTCGATCATCTCGGTGGCCTGAGGGGGCTTCTGCCCGAAATCCGGATGAAGCGGGTGCTGGACACCGGTGATCCGGTGCCGAGTGCCGTCTACGCCGGATTTCTCGCGGAGGTCGACGCGGCGGGAGTGCAGTGGCTGCCGGCCGCCGCCGGCGATCGGCTGCGCGTGGACGATGCGGTGATCACGGTGCTCGGCCCGGTACGGGAGTCGTCCGGGCCGGGGGAGCCGGCTCGCAGCGGCGGAGTCAATGCCACCAGCCTCTCGTTCCGGCTCACGGTCGCGAGCCGGTTCCGCTATCTGAACACGGGCGACGCCACCGTGGCCGAGGAGCAGGCCCTCCTCGCCGCCTGGCCGCTCGATTCCCTGCGTGCCGACCTCCTGAAGGTAGGGCACCACGGCAGTCGAACGTCCAGTGATCCCGCCTTTCTGCGCGCCGTGTCGCCGCACCTCGCCGTCGTCTCCGCCGGGGCGGGCAATCGGTACGGCCATCCCCACCCCGAGGTGCTGAGTCGGCTCGCGGCCTCGGGAGTCGAACGGCTCTGGCGGACGGATCGGCACGGAACGCTCTGTGTCGACATCGCCGCGGACGGCCGCTGGCGCGTCCGCGGCGAGGGGGCCTGGCGGGAACCCGATGCTTGACGCGCCCCTCGCCGGGCTCCTACCGTCCGCGGGCCGGACGACGGACGACCGGCACGAGCGGGACCGAGCGAGCCGCCACGGTCCCGACCAGCGACCCGTCAATGCGGAGATAGGCCGTGGATCGATACGTGGTGACCCTCAACCGGTTCATTCTCGAGCAAGAGCGGAAGCATCCCGGAGCAACCGGTGAGCTGACGAGCATCCTGTACGACATCACGCTGGCCGCCAAGCTGATTCATCGGGAGGTGAGCAAGGCGGGGCTCGTCGACATCCTCGGGATGGCCGGTGTCGAGAACGTCCACGGCGAACAGGTCAGGAAGCTCGACGTCTACGCGCACGAAGTCATGATGAACGCGATGGACCACGGCGGGCACCTGTGCGTCATGGCCTCCGAGGAGGCCGTAGACCTGATTCCGATTCCGCCGGAGTTCCCGACCGGCGACTACGTCCTGGTGTTCGATCCGCTCGACGGCTCCTCGAACATCGACGCCAACATCTCGATCGGGACGATCTTTTCGATCCACCGTCGCCTGTCGGAGGGCAGGGACGGCAACCTGCAGGATTGCCTGCAGCCCGGCAGCCGGCAGGTGGCCGCGGGCTACGTGATGTACGGCTCGTCGACCGTGCTGGTCTATACGACGGGCAACGGCGTCCACGGCTTCACGCTCGATCCATCGATCGGAGAGTTCCTGCTCTCGCATCCGGACATCCGGATTCCCGATCCGGGGAAGCGGATCTACAGCGTCAACGAAGGCAACTTCGAGCGCTGGTCGGCCGGCCAGCAGCGGTTCGTCGACGAGCTGCGGGGTGGCGTGTCCAACGGCAGGCCGTTCTCGCACCGCTACGTCGGATCGCTCGTCGCCGACTTTCACCGGACGCTGCTGTACGGCGGGGTGTTCATGTACCCCGGCGACTCGAACAACCCGGAGGGCAAGCTGCGTCTGCTGTACGAGGCGGCGCCCCTGTCGTTCATCTGCGAGCAGGCCGGTGGCCGCGCTACGAACGGCAGCAGCGACATCCTGTCGCTCGAGCCACGCGGCCTGCACCAGCGCACTCCGCTCTACATGGGCGGGCGCGAGTGGGTCGAGATGGCTGGGGAGTTCCTCGCGGATGGTGAGTGACCAGTCCGGATCAGGGCCTCCGGGCGCCGGCCGTCTCCGCCGCGCCGGTGACGGCAGCTGAAACGAGAAAGGGGCTCCCGAAGGAGCCCCCTTTCATCCCCGCCCGCCGACCGGCTGAGGGCGATTCCTACGCCGGCCGTCCGATGATCAGAACTCGTACCTGAGCTGAAGCTGAAGCTGCCACGAGCTCCGCGGATCGCCGTTGTTGTCGAACAATGCGTCCTCGAGCGAGATGCCCTCCGCTTCATCGGCTTCCGGGCCGAGGTAAACGAACACGGGCTCGCCGGTGACAGGGTCACCGCCCGACACGAACGCGATGGCATGCGAATCGAACACGCCGCCGCCCGCCGTCTTGATGACTCCCCAGTCTTCGTTCAGAAGGTTCAGGAAGTTGAACACGCCGAGCTGAAGCGAGATTCGCTGTCCGCCCGCGAACTGGGGAAGGCCCTGCTTGACCGACAGGTCGAGGAAGTTCTGCCACGGATTACGGCAGGTATTGCGCTCCTGGATCTGCCCGCGTTGGTCACTGAGGCAGTCCTGGGCGGAAATCAGCGCATCGTAGGCCGCCTCGTCCGCCGGCGATTCCCACAGCATGCCGGGATCACCCGGACCCTCGATGATGTAGAGCGGATCGTTGAACACGATGCCGTCGGCGTTCAGGTCGCCGCGACCGCCGAAACCGCCGCTGATGTATGTGAACGGCAGTCCGGAGTTCCCGATGTAGATCAGCGAAAGCTCGGTCGGCCAGTCTTCCGAGGTCGGCAGCTTATAGCTGGCCGACGCCGTCAGCTTGTGCGTGCGGTCGAATGACGAGATCGTCGCCTCGTCCTCGAGCTGATCTCCCGCATTCATGCGGCCGAACCGCCAGTTCGACGTCGCGCGGCTCGAGGTGAAGCTCTGCACGTCCCGCGCTCTCGAGAAAGTGTAAGCGCCCGTCAGCCGGACATTCTCGCCGATCAGCTTCTGCAGGCCGGCCGTCAGGTTGTAGGAGTAGTTGTTGCCCGTGTTGAGCAACTCGAAGACGCCGACGTCCCGGACGCCGTAGACTTCCGGGCGGAAGTAGTTCGGCTCCGAGAACCCGTCGTCGTCGAGCGTGCCGTACATCACCCGGCCGGTCGCGTCGGTTCCGACGGCGCTGCCGGTGCCGCCGGCGCCGAAGTTTCGGTTCACGATGAAGTAATCGTTGATCCCGCGGTTGTAGATCCCCTCCAGGGTGAACAGGAGGTCGTCACCGAGTCGCCGATCGTAGCCGAGGTTGGCGCGCAGGACCTGCGGGAACTTCGTGTCGTCGCCGATCAGGTCGACTTCGCCGAGGAAATCGCCGTCCCCGATCGCGACCGTGCCGCCACCGTCGGCCGTACCAGGCGCGCAACTGAGCGTCTGGTTGTCTGGGTCGGCGTTGAACGCCGGGGCCAGCCCGTTCGGGTTGGTGTCTCCACAGCCGAGGATCGCGAACGAGCTTCCGTTGTTCGAGTAGGCGTTTGACATCCAGACGTACGCCGGGTTGCCCGTGAACATCCCGATGCCGCCGCGAAGCTGCTGGTCGACTTCGGACGCGATGTCCCAGTTGAACCCGACGCGCGGATTGACCATGAACTGCCCGGAGGGAACCTCGGGGTCGTTGAAATCGACGTTGACCTGGTTCGCATACTCCGGCTGCGTGTTGAACACCGGAATGTCGACGCGCACGCCGCCCGTCAGGCTGAAGTCCTCTGACACCTGGAACTGGTCCTGCCCGTAGAACGCGAACTGCGAGCTGTTGAACTCGGCCGCCTCGACGGGGCCGCCCGTCAGGCTGCCGCTGACCGTGTAGCTCGAGGCCGCGCCGACGCCGCCGTCGAGGAAGTCGTCGAGGGTGTCGAACGAGTACACGCCGAAGGACGACTGGGCGAACAGGTTGAACACTTTGTAGAACTCGGCCCGGGCGCCGAACGTGAACGTGTGGTCACCCATGGGCGCGAACGTGTAGTTGTTCGTGAACTCCCAGATGTCCTGGTTGAGGCGGTTGCCCTGGGAGAACTGCTCGGCACCGGTCTCGAAGCCGTAGGCGTCGCCGCCGGTCTCGAAGCCCTCCACCTCGACGTTCGGCTCGAACACGTTCGGATCCCGCGCATCGCGGATCCGATTGTAGCTCGCCCGAAACTCGTTGGAGTTGCCGCTCGCGAAGTTCGTGAACAGCTGGAGGGACGGGTTATGGGTCTTGCTGAGGAACTGATAGCCGTTGTTCACGAAGCGGAACGCCGGATTCCCCGTCGAGGTCGTGCGGTCGAACACGTCGTCCTCGGCGCGGTTGTAGCTGTACCGGATTACGAGACGGTTGCGGTCGTTCAGCAGCCAGTCGGTCCGCGCCGTGATGTTGACCAGCGGGTTGTCGTTGGTGACCGCACCGGCGTCGCCGGGCTGCAGCCCGAAGCTCTCGAGAGCCGCGTTCATCGCCGCGACGTCGTCGGGGTCGGGAACGATCCCGCTGATTCCGGCCGGCGCGCCCAGGAACGGACCGGAGGCCGGCTGGCTGGCCGTCTGGATCTCGGCGTTCACGAAGAAGAAAGCCTGGTCGCGCATGATCGGCCCGCCGAGGGAGGCGCCGTACTGCCAGCGCTTGAACTCCGACTCGCCGAGCGGATCACCCGCGAGGTCCTGGTTGCGGAACACGCCGAATGCCGATCCGAAGAACTCGTTGCCGCCGCTCTTCGTGATGGCGTTGATCAGGGCGCCCGTGAAGTTGCCCTGCCGAATGTCATACGGGGAAAGAAGGACCTGGAACTCCTTGACGGCCTCGTAGCCG
>Ga0299913_10004321_pt1 | contig 11899 bp, 9 predicted proteins | sample RVTome_9_FD_201360 | JGI IMG/M metagenome (GOLD analysis project Ga0299913, IMG submission 201360) | Soil microbial communities from uranium-contaminated site in the Upper Colorado River Basin, Wyoming, United States - RVT155D38 (version 2) ... | reverse complement strand
ACATCTCCGCTCGCGTCCCCGATGACAGGCTCGAGCTCGTCGTCCTCACCGCGTGATGGGGAGAACATGCCGAGACGGCCGCGCCGCTCGTCACGCTGATCGTCGACTCCGGGGGCATCGTCGGAAGTGGCCGACTTACCGTCGGGCTCGACCCACCATGACTCATTGGGATCGACGTCGACGTCTTCGTCGAAGGGCTCGGTGACCTCGTCAACTGCGACCTGATCGACTTCGGCTTCGGCGACGAGAACCTCGGGACCGGCCTCGACGCCCGGGACGGCCTCCGCCTCGACGTCCGGGACGGCTTCGGCCTCGTCTATCCCGGTCTCCGCCTGGAAGGTGTGGTCCACTTCCTCTACGTGCCGGGTGTCTTCCACTACCGGGTACTCGGCCTCGGTTTCCGGCTCGGGTGTGGACTCGGCGACGATGATCGGGTAGCTAACTTCGGCTTCGGCATCCTCCCAGGTCGCCGCGACCTCCCGTCGCGCCTCGGGGGACACGATCGTCAGGAGCTCGCGCGAGGTGAGATCCGATGCAACCTTGGCAGTCCAGAACTCCGTCGTCCCCAATCGAGATGCCATCTCCGATACCGAGGACCCGAAGCCCAGCTCGCTGAGCAGCTTCCAAGCGTCGTTGGAGACGGTGACTTCGGTGCGATCGCCGAGGTCCCGCTTCATGCGGATGATCCCGGCCATGTCGGACAGGATGTCTTCGACTTCGGCCCAGTCATTGGCGCGCCTGGCCGAGTCGGTGAGGATGGATTCCAGCTCGAACGGGTTCGGACTGGCATATGGAGTCGCGGCGTCCTCTTCAACCTCGAAGGTCGATCCGTTGTGTGAAAGCTGGTAGATGCTCTCGACCGTCATCTCCCGCAGCAACTCGACGAATTCGGGACGCTCCTCGGCGACGGCCTTGAGAGTGCTTCTGCCTGACTCGGCGTCGGCCAATTGATCCGAGTCGACGTACTGGGTGTTGATCAGATGGGAGCGGAGATCCTCGTCCTCACGCGTGGTCGCCAGGGCGATCCCCTTGCGCGTGAAGAAGATGCGGCCGCTGGTGCCGTCACCTTGTATCTCGACGGCGCCTTTTTGCCCGGCGCGGGCGAGAAGTCGCAACACCTCGTCTAGAGGGACAAAGCCCAAATTTCCAGAAAGAGCCACCTCAGCTACTCCTTGTCGGGAGATCCATGTCATCCATTTCGTCCCCATATGCTGAGTCCTTTAGGCCTTTGTAGCCATCTCAGGCGTTTCGCGCGGCCCGCAGCATGGTCGAGATCGGCGGATCGCCGCCGATCCAGATGCGCAAGGCGTCGGCCGCCTGAGCCACCAGGAACTCGACGCCGTCCACCAGGGGGAGGCCGAGCCGGACTGCGCGGGTGGTTGCCGGCGTCGGCACCGGCCCATAAGGGAGGTCGATGAGGCCGGCTGAGGAGTCGATGATCCCGTCGGGGAGGCCCTCGCCTCTCATGCCCAGCGGCGTTGCGTTGACCACGACCGCACCCGCCACCGGAACTCCCCACGGCACCACGGAAGCGTCAGGATGGACGTCGACCAGACGAGCCGCCTTGTCCGGGTCTCGGGCGCCCACGTACACCACCCGACCCGAGGAGGCGTCGGCCGCCGCCCAGGCCGCTCCACCGGAGCCCAGAACGTAGAGACTGCCGGTGTCGGGCCAGCGCTCGTCGAGCATGGAGCGCAATGCCGTGATGTCCGTCGAGTACCCGGTCACGGTCCCGGACTCGTAGGCGACCGTGTTGACTGACTGCCCGCTACCGGTATCCGGCCCGAGGGCATCCACCATCCGGGCTGCCTCGCCCTTGAGAGGCATGGTGACGTTGAATCCGGACAACTCGCCGTCGCGGAGTCGTCGCAAGGCCTCATCGAGGACGTCTACGTCGGCTTGGATCGCCACATACTCCGCATCCAGCCCGAGCTCGTCGAAAGCGGCGCCGTTGATCGCCGGTGACAGCGAGTGCGCCACCGGATCGCCCAGCACTGCGAATCGGCTTCCCACGCTCCGAGGGTATCGGCCCCGGCTTCCGGACGTCAGCAATCCGACGGGGGCCAGAATGTGCTAGCCGAGGACGCCGTCCTCGCGTGCCTGATTCACGTTCTGGTTGTGCTCTTCGAGCGTCTCGGCGAAAGCGTGGTGCCCTTCGAGGTCGGAGAGAACGTAGAACAGATAAGGGGTGTCATCCGGGCTGGCGGCGGCCTGCAACGAGCTCAAACGAGGGGCCGCGATCGGCGTCGGGGGCAGACCCGCCACCAGATAGGTGTTGTATGGCGAGTCGATCGTGTTGTCGAAGCGGGTCACGTCACGGGTATCGAGGGCGTAGAGGACGGTGGCATCGATGTCGAGCTTCATTTCCATCTCGAGCCGGTTGTGGATGACGCTCGAGATGATCGGCCGCTCCTCGTCGAGAAGCGCCTCGGCCTCGATCAGTGAGGCGAGGACGATGCCGTCGTATTCAGTGAGGCCGAGATCGGTCAGCGCCGACCAGTCGATGCTGGCGACGTGCTGCTCCATGGTCGACGACATACGTTGCAGGATCTGAGTCGGCGAAGAAGTCCGTCTGAACTCGTAGGTGTCGGGGAACAAGATCCCTTCCCAAGACTGGAGCGTCACCTCTTCGGTGTCGGGCAGCAATGACGATGAGACATCGCCGTCGAGCAACGCCGACTCGAAGTCTTCGTAGGAATGGCCCGACGCATCGGTCAGCGCCTGGAGGATCTCGGGAACTCGGAGCCCTTCGATCACGGTCAGCCGGTAGATCTCGGTGACCGGGCCCACCACGATCATCGCCACCACCTCGCCCGGGTCCATCAGAGTCTCGAATTCGTAGGTGCCGGCTTTGAGGCTGCTGGCGGAGTCGGTCTCCCGGACCGCTGTCTCAAACTCCAGAGACGACCGCACCACACCTTGCCCGGCCAGGATCGCGCCGATATCCCGGGCGGTCGAGCCAGCCGGGATCTCGACGATGACGGCAACACCGGGCGTGACATTCGACGGACCGGAGGAGGGGTCATCCGACCCGACGCTGTCACCGATGGTTCGGCCGAGGTAGGAGGCACCTCCAACCACGCCGATTCCTGCCACGACGACGATCCCGATCGTGGCGGCGACTTTGGCGAACCTCGCCCAGGGCGGGGGCTCGGGAACAGGGTCGTATGTCATCTCTGAGTATCCAAGTAGTCCTGGAGAATGATGGCCGCAGCCATCTTGTTAACGGCGGATCTCCTGTCCCGCCTCTTCATTCCGGTATGGAGAAGCCTGTCCTCGGCGATCCGCGAGGTGAAGCGCTCATCGCGAAACACGACCTCGATGCCGGTTAGACGTCGCAGACTCTCGCCAAAGTTCCGGGCATCGGTGGCGGACGCGCCTTCTCCGCCTCCCAGGCTCGTGGGGAGCCCGACCACGATCAGGGTCACTTCGTTTTCGGCCACCAGACGCTCGATCTCTTCCTCGGCCCGGTCACGATCGATCACATCATGCGGTGTGGCTCCCAGACCCAGTTCGTCCGACAGGGCCAGACCGACTCGCTTCGTGCCACAGTCGACACCCAAGACCCGGGTCACAGGTCGCGGAGCGCGGCCCCCACCGCATCGCGACCGGCGGCCAGTGCATCTTCGATCGCCGCACCGTTGGGGCCACCAGCTTGCGCCAGTTCCGGGTCGCGGGATCCCCCGCCTCCCATTACGGCCGCGCCTTGACTGATCATTTCTGCAGCGGACAGTCCCCGCTCCACCAAGTCCTTGCTGACCAGCCCCACCAGGGCCCCTTTGCCGCCAGACGTGGCGCCCAACACCACCACCGATGGAGCCTCGAGCCTGTCCCTGACGCCAAGTGCCAGTTCGCGGAGCTCGTTGCCGCCCATGTCACCCACTCCATGGACGACATATCGGATGTCACCCTCGGCGCCCGCCCCGGCGGCGATCTCGGCAGCGAGGTCGCCGCGCCGCGAGGATCGGATCGATTCCAGCTTCCCTTCCAACTCTTGGTTCTTGACCAGCAACGCCTCGACCCGCTCCTCAACACCGGAAGGCCCCGTCTTCAGCAAGCGTCCCAAGGCGTCCATGTCGTCACGCAGCTCGGCGAGCCGCTGGTAGGCAGCCATCCCTGTCAGGGCATCGATACGTCTCATGTTCGAGCCGATCGAGGCCTCGGATGTGATGACCAGCGGCCCCACCTCACCAGCCGTCGAAGTATGGGTCCCTCCGCAAAACTCGGTCGAGTAGTCGCCGACTGAGACGACGCGGACGATCTCACCGTATTTGTCGCCGAAGAATGCGATGGCGCCCATGGCCTCGGCCTCCTCTTTCGAGGTGATCGTGGTGCTCACCTTGGCATTGTCGATGAGCCTCCCGTTGACCTCGGTCTCGACTTCGGCCAGCTCTTCGGGCGCGAGTTGGGCGAAATGGGAGAAGTCGAAGCGAAGACGGCCGGCCTCCACCAGTGAGCCGGCCTGGGCAGCGTGCTCACCGAGGATGTCGCGCAGCGCCCAATGGAGGACATGGGTCCCGGTATGGCTCTTCCTGATCCCATCGCGGCGCGGAGAGTCGATAGTGGCCACCACGGGCTGGCCGATGTCCACCGAGCCCTTGACGACCTTGCCCCGGTGACCATGCAACCCCTGTATGGCGTGCTGAGTGTCGACCACCCGAATCGAACCGGTCTCCGACTCGATGATGCCGACATCGCCGACCTGGCCGCCGGATTCGGCGTAGAAGGGCGTCCGATCGAGGAAGACCTCGACGTCCCGGCCCTCCTCGGCCCGGGTGACCGGCTCGCCGTCGGCGATCATGGACAGGACAACGGCCTCCGAACGTTCCTCCGAATAGCCCACGAAGTCGGTGAGCCCCGTCTCTTCGAGAACCGACCGGTAGAGCCTCTCCGCAGCCACCGCGTGATCAGAGCCCTTCCATGCCGCCCGGGCCCGTTCCTGCTGCTGTCTCATGGCAGCCTCGAAGCCTTCCCTGTCCACTGCCACGCCACGTTCTGCGGCGATCTCCTCCGTCAGCTCGATCGGGAACCCGAAGGTGTCGTGGAGCTTGAAAGTGGTCGTGCCCGACAGCATGTCGGCGTTGTCGGCCAACTCGGAATCGAGGAGTTGATGCCCCGATTCCAGGGTGCGCCGGAATCTCTCTTCTTCACGCTCGACGACCTCCAGGATGAAGCCCTGCTTCTCGACGAGGCTGGTGTACCAATCTCCCATCGCCTCGGTGGTGGCGGTCACGAGCTTGGGAAGGACCAGGCCCTGTCCGCCGTAGAGCCAGGCGTGGCGCACCGCCCGCCTCAGCACACGGCGCAGCACATAGCCACGGCCCTCGTTGGAGGGGATCACGCCATCGGCGATGAGAAAGGTGATCGTGCGCCCATGGTCGGCCAGTATTCGCAATGAGATGTCGGAGCCCTCGTCGGAGCCATAGGTGAGACCGGTATAGGCGGCCCCCGCATCCCTGACATGGGCGGTCGTGTCGATGTCGAAGACCGACGGCACGTCCTGGAGGATGGCCGCCATCCGGTCGAGCCCCATGCCCGTGTCTATGTTCTTGGCGGGCAGGTCCCCGATGACGTGGTACGGCTCGTCCTGGATGTTCTGCATGAAGACCAGGTTCCAGAACTCGAGGTAACGGTCCTCGCCCCCTCCAACCGGTCCGCCCTCTTCCCCGTACTCCGGTCCGCGATCGATGAACAGCTCCGACGAAGGGCCGCATGGCCCGGGGATGCCCATCTGCCAGAAGTTGTCCTTCCCACCCGCCTGCACTCTCTCCGGGGCCACGCCCACCGAGTCCACCCAGATCTGGCGGGCCTCTTCGTCGGTGTCGTAGACGGTGAACCACAGGCGATCGGCATCGAGCCCCATCACTTCGGTCGAGAACTCATACGACCATCGGATCGCATCCTCTTTGAAGTAGTCGCCGAAGCTGAAGTTACCCATCATCTCGAAAAACGAGAGGTGGCGCTGGGTGGTCCCGATGATGTCGATGTCGACGGTCCGCACGACTTTCTGGATTGAGACCGCCCGATCCCACGGCGCCGGCTCATCTCCGAGGAAATACGACTTGAACGGCACCATCCCGGCATTGGTGAGCAAGAGGGTCGGATCTGCCGGGATCAGCGGCGCCGAGGGGCGGAACGTGTGCCCGCGCTCCTCGAAGAACGAGGTGAAGGCTTGTCGTAGCTGGTGGCTGTTCAAAGGTCGCCGTTGGGTTGAGGAACCGGCGCGAGGTTAACGAGGGAACCCCCGCTAACCGTTGCGTTTTGGCTTCAGCGCCCGAGCCGACAACTCGAGAAGGTCGGCGCCGGTGCGGATCGCCGCCTCCCCGAGCTCATGTGACGTCGGACGACGGCTCAGGGCCCTCACCACGACCAGCCCGCCGGCCACCAGGCCGAGAACGAAGAATCCAAGACGCCCGAACATGACGGTGACGCTACTCCGGGTGCCGGCCCGATCTGCCCAGCACGTCGTCGATCTCGTCCAGCCTCTCAGCGATGACCGACTCCTCACCGCGTTCACCGGGCCGGTACAGGGCCCGGGCCGGGACTCCGTCCGGGAAGTACTCCTGTTGCACGACGCCTCCGGGGCTGTCCTGGGAGTAGACGTAGTCCACCCCATGGCCCAGCTCCGCCGCGCCCTGATACGCGGCCGACCTGAGGTGGGGCGGCACTGAGGGGCTCGGCCCGTCGGAGACCAACGCCCGGGCCGCGGACATCGCCCGGGCCACCGAGTTGGACTTGGGGGCGGTCGCCAGGTAGATCGTCGCGTGGGAGAGGTGGTAGGCGGCTTCGGGGAGACCGCAGTAGGCGAGTGCGGCGGCCGCGGCGTTGGCCACCACCAGCCCCTGCGAGTCGGCGAGGCCGACGTCCTCGGAGGCGAGGATGATGAGCCGACGGGCGATGAACTCGGGATCCTCACCGCCTTCGATCATGAGGAAGAGCCAATAGAGAGCGGCATCGACGTCGGAGCCCCGGACACTCTTGATGAACGCCGAGATCACGTCGTAGTGCGAGTCCCCGGCGCGGTCGTAGCGGATGATCCGGCGCTGCAGCGCCTCGGCGACATCAGTCACCTCGATCACCTGGCGCGCCTCTCCACGGGCGAGGAGGGCCGCGACTTCGAGGGTGGTCAGCGCCTGCCGGGCATCGCCTCCCGTTCGGTTGGCCAGCTCGGCACGGGCTTCGTCTCCGATCGACAGCTGGAGCTCCCCCAGACCGCGCTCGGCGTCGCTCAAGGCTCGATCCACGAGGGTCGCGAGATCCTCGGCGTCCAACGGCTCCAGTCGGAACAGCGTCATCCGTGACATCAGGGGTGTGTTCACCTCGAAGTACGGGTTCTCGGTGGTGGCGCCGATCAGGACGAGGGTGCCGTCCTCGACTCCGGGCAGCAGTGCATCCTGTTGGTTCTTGGCAAATCTGTGTATCTCGTCGAGAAAGAGAACCGTGCCCCGTTCGTTGGTCTCGAGGCGGCGCCGCGCCTCGGCCAGCACCTCCCTTATGTCCTTGACTCCGGCCGAGGTCGCCGACAGGGTGACGAACTCGGCGTCGGCATGATTCGCCACCAGCCGGGCGAGCGTCGTCTTGCCCGTGCCGGGCGGGCCCCACAGCAGCATCGACACCGGGTGACCCGACTCGACCACTCTTCGGAAAGCGGCAGCCTTGCCAAGAAGGCTCTCCTGGCCCGTCACCTCGTCCAGAGAGCGGGGCCGCATCCGCGTGGCCAGTGGAGCTTTGGAGGCCGCCGCCGCGTCTGCCCGGGACCCGAAGAGATTCTCGGGAGAGCTTATGAGCCGGCTCCCTCCTCATCTTCCTGTTCGAGGCGGGAACGCGCCTCGGCTGTCAGGGTCACCCCGAGCTCATCGAGCTGCCCGGGCTCCACCCAGGTGGGGGCGCCGGTCATCGGGTCGACCCCGGTCTGGGTCTTGGGAAATGGGATCACCTCGCGAATCGACGTCTCGTTCTGGAGGACCATGACCAGACGGTCGATCCCGAAGGCGAATCCCCCATGGGGCGGGGTGCCATACCGAAGCGCCTCGAGGAACCAGCCGAAGCGACGATCAGCCGTGTCGGGGTCGATGCCGAGGAGCTCGAACACCTGGAGCTGGACTTCGGGATCATGGATTCTGATCGAGCCCGAGCCGAGCTCGACGCCGTTGAGCACTGCGTCGTACGCATCGGACAATGCCTCCCGAGGGCGCTCCCGCATGTCTTCTATCGACTGGGGAGAGGTGAACGGATGATGGGAGAAGGTGATGGCACCGTCCTCCTCCTCGAACATCGGGAAGTCGACCACCCAAAGGAAGGCGAGGTCGTCGTGGCCCTCCGGTTGGCCGAGCTCGAGCCGGAGCCCGCCGAGGACGGTCACCGCAGTCCGCCAGGCGTCGGCGGCGATGAGAATCACGTCACCGGGAGCTCCGTCCAGCGCCGAGACGATCCCGGAGGTCTCCTCGTCGGTGAGGAACTTGGCGATGGGCGAGCGCACCGAGCCGTCGCCCTCGACCACCATCCAAACCAGGCCTTTCCCACCCAGCTCCTTCGCCCGTTCGGTCATCCGATCCGCGATCGCGCGCGACCAATCCCTGGCGCCCGTGTTGATGCCCCGCACCACGCCCCCGCTCTCCAGGGCCGAAGAGAAGACCCCGAACCCGGAGTCGACACACACCCCACCCAGGTCCTGGATCTCCATCCCGAACCTGATGTCGGGCTTGTCGGTGCCATAACGGTCCATGGCTTCTTGCCAGGTGATCCTGGGAAAGGGCTCCTCGAGCGGAACACCCCTCGCCTCCCGGGCCACCGCCTTGAGCACTGATTCGACCGTGTCCAGGACATCGTCGCGTCCCCAGAACGACCCCTCCATGTCGAGCTGGGTGAACTCGAGCTGACGATCGGCGCGGAAGTCCTCGTCCCGATAGCAGCGGGCAATCTGGAAGTAACGCTCGACCCCCCCGATCATGAGCAGCTGCTTGAAGAGTTGGGGCGATTGCGGGAGGGCGTAGAACTCACCCTTGCGGAGCCGCGACGGCACCAGCATGTCTCTGGCCCCTTCCGGGGTCGAGTTGATCAGGGTCGGAGTCTCCACCTCGAGGAATCCCAGCTCGTCCAGGGTTCTCCTGATCGTCGCCGTGGCCCTCGAACGCGCCCTCAGATTGGCGGCCATCCTGGGGCGGCGCAGGTCGAGATAGCGATGCTCGAGCCGGACTCGCTCGTCGACTTCAACGCGATCGTCGATCATGAACGGAAGAGTCTCGGCGGGCGAGAGCACCCGGATCTCGTCGGCCCCGATCTCGACGTGGCCGGTCGGCAGGTCCGCGTTGACCGTTCCCTCGGGTCGCTCCCGGACCGCGCCGGTGACCGAGATGCAGTACTCCATCCGGATTCGGTCCACCTCGTCGAGCTGTCCCGGATCCGCCACCACCTGGACTATCCCCGATGCATCCCTGACGTCGAGAAAGGCGATCCCGCCATGATCCCGGCGTCGCTGCACCCATCCGGCGATCGTCACGACCTCACCGAGCTCGACATTGGCGACCTCGGTGGCGTGATGAGACCTCATCGCTTGCCCCGCCGCACCTGTTCGGGGACCTCCTCGAGTGACATCATCGTCCTCTCCTCCCCGGCGCGGACGTCGACCTGCTCGCCCTCGCCGAGAACGATCGTGACCGGTGCCCCAGAACGGCTCGCCGAGCGGAACTGGGCCTTCACCGAGCGCCCCTCGGTGTCGAAGTCCACGGCCAGGCCGGCGGCGCGGAGCCGGGATGCGGCGGCCAGAGCCGGGGCGGCACCGACCTCGGACACCAGGTAGACGTCGATGCCGGCACCTTCGAAAGCCCCGACCGACAGGACGATCCGCTCCAACCCGAGGGCGAGCCCGACTCCTGGCGCCGGCCTCCCGCCAATCGTCTCGGCGAGGCCGTCGTAGCGCCCGCCCCCGCCCACCGCGTCCTGGGCGGCGTCCAACTCGGTGCCGATGTACTCGAAGGCGGTGCGGGTGTAGTAGTCGAGACCCCTGACCAGCCTGGGATCGACCATGTAAGGGACACCGACGGCCGACAACCCGGACTTGACCGCTTCGAAATGGTCGGCACACTCCGAGCAGAGACGATCCGACATGCTGGGAGCGTCGACCAGTCGTGGTCCGTCTCGGTTGGAATCGAGGATGCGTAGAGGATTTCGGTCGATCAGCTCGCGCGACTCCGCGCTCAGGTCGTCCTCCCTGTCGCGCATGAATTGGCGGAGCTCGACCAGATAGGCCGGCCGGCAGTCACGACAGCCGAGGCTGTTGATCCGGGTCTCCAACCCGGGCACTCCGACCGCGGCAAGATACCGGAAGCCCAACTCGACCACCTCGACATCGGCCATCGGACCTTCCACGTCCAGGTACTCCACACCGAGTTGCCAGAACTGGCGGTAACGGCCCCTCTGGGGACGTTCATAGCGGAACATCGGGCCCGAGTAGGCGCCCTTCCAGGCGCCCTGGCCCCCACTTCCCAGGTAGGCGCGAACGACACCGGCCGTCCCCTCCGGCCGAAGGGTGATCGACCGCCCCCCTTTGTCGGTGAAGGTGTACATCTGGCGATTGACCACCTCGGTGGTTTCCCCCACGCCACGTTCGAAGAGGTCGGTGGATTCGAATATCGGGGTCAGCACCAGGGGATACCCGAACCGAGCGCACCACAGCTCCCATTCCGCGAGCAGCACGCGCCAAACCGCGGGGTCGCCCACCGTCTGGGTGGACCCCGCGACCACGTCGTAGGTGCCCTTGGGAGGTTGGAAGCTCATGGACGGATTGAGGGTAATGGTTGGGATGTGTTTGCCCGTTGTCCGTTCAGCTCCGGGTATCACGACCACATGTCGCGAAATGGGTTGGTCGCCCTCTCCCGGCCGATGCTGGTCTCAGGCCCATGGCCGGGGAGCACCCGGACGTCGTCGTCGAGGTTCATCACCTGCTCTGCCATCGACCGGGCCAGGGCCGTTCCGTCACCACCGGGAAGATCGAACCGCCCTATCGACCCGGCGAAGAGCTGGTCACCGGAGAACAAGGTCCCTTCGGACTCGAGATAGAAACAGCAGTGACCGGGGGTGTGGCCCGGGGTGTGCCTGACCTCGACCTCGAGACTCCCGATCTCCAGGGTCTCGTCACCGGCTAGCGGCCGAAAGCGCGCCGGCAACTCGTAGGACCCGGGTGGCGTCATCCCGAACATCGCGCTCAGTTGCACCTCAGGGTGAAGGGTGAGGAAGTCGTCATCGGGATGCACATATACGTCGGCCCCGGTATGGGACTCCAGGTACCCGGCTCCCCCGCTGTGGTCGACATGCCCGTGGGTGAGGAGCAACGCCGCCACCGACAGGTCATGGTCTGCCAACACCGACCCGATCAGCTCGGGCTCCGGCGGAGCATCCACCACCAGGGCGAGGCTGCCCGGGCCTTCGGCGACCACGTAGGCGTTGGTTGCGGCCACCCAGGCCGATATCGGGATGATCAACATCTAGCGGTCCCGCTAGGACGCCGGGTCGTTGGCGAGACGGAAGGCCGTGAACACGCCGTCGACTCCGCGCAGGTCGGAGAGGAGCCTGGGCAGCTGCGAGCGATCGGACAACTCCACCTCGTACCGGAGGACCGCCACCTTGTCGTCTCCGACCTGAGTCGACGAGGCGGTGATGTTGGCCCCGGTGTCGCTGACCATCGCGGTCACATCGCGCAACAGCCTGGTGCGGTCCAACGCCTCCACCTGGATCCAGACCACGAAGGCGCCGTCGTCCTCGGCGAGCCAGGACACCTCCACCGAGCGCTCACGTCGGTCCGCCAGCGCTTCGACGTTGGTGCAATCGGCACGGTGAACCGACACTCCGCGGCCCACCGTGACGTAGCCGACGATCTGATCCCCGGGGACGGCCGAGCACC
>Ga0299913_10004320_pt1 | contig 11906 bp, 6 predicted proteins | sample RVTome_9_FD_201360 | JGI IMG/M metagenome (GOLD analysis project Ga0299913, IMG submission 201360) | Soil microbial communities from uranium-contaminated site in the Upper Colorado River Basin, Wyoming, United States - RVT155D38 (version 2) ... | reverse complement strand
GCGGGGCCCGGGATCACCCGGATCCGCCTCGATAGCCTCCTCGAACGCGCGCACCGCGTCGTGGAAGAGCTGGTGGTCCCGACGGCCGAGATAGACGAGGGCGTGCCCGACGGCGGCGAGCTCCTCCGCGGTGCGGGCCGCGCCGCGGTTGTAGAGGTCGATGAACCCGTCGAAGCGTGCGAGCGCGTCGTCGCGCCGGCCCGTGTTCCACTCCAGCCGGCCGAGCTCGAGCCGTGCGAGCGCCGCGTCGCCGGCGCCGCCCTCGATGGCCGCGCGGAACGCCGCCTCGGCCTCAGCGGTCCGCCCGATGCGGCCGAGGAGCTCCCCGCGCGTGCGGGCCAGCTCGAACGCCGGGGTCCCCGCGGCCTCCGCGCGCTCGAGCGCCTCGAGCGCCGCCTCGTACCGGCCGGTCGCGGCCAGGGCACGCGCCCAGCCGCGCGCGGCCTCCGGAGCGCCGCCGGCCTCCGCGAGGGCGCGATAGCCACGCACCGCCTCCTCGTACCGCCCGCGCTGGAGCGCGTCGCGGGCCGTGGCGAGATCGCCCGTGGCCGCCTCCTGCGCGCACCCCGGCGCGGGACCGGCGAGTGCGAGGACGAGCGCCGTCGCGAGCGCGACCGAACGGGCGGAGCGGACGCTCGCCGGGCTCAAGAGCCGTCCTCCAGCGCGCGGATGGCGCGGTTCACGGTCGCGAGCTCCACGAGCAGCGCCTCGAGGGCCGCGTCGTATGCCTCCTGCGTCATCTCGTCCCGCCGCGCGCGGAGCTCCGCGATCCCGGTCTCGATGCGCGCCTTCTCCTCGAGGAGCGCACGGAGCTGGGGGCTGTCGGCGGCGCGCCCGGCCACCGCGGGACTCGACGCCGCGAGGAAGAAGCGGCCCGCGAGGACCCCGTCGCCCCCGGCGCCGGACGGCTCGGTCGAGCCCTCCCCATCCCCATCGTCATCGAGGAGGGCGTGCTCGGTGAGGAGCTGATTCTCGCGCTCGTAGTACCGCTCCACCTCCGTCCGGGCGTACCCGAACGCCTCGAGCAGCGACACGCGCCCGTCCTTGTCCGTGTCGGCTCCCTCGTCCCGGAACGCCTCCACGAAGAACCCGGGGAAGTGCGTGCGCTCGGACTCGCCGGGAGACCGCGTCGCCGTCACGACGATCCGGCGCTCCGCCGACAGGGTGGCCACGAACCCCCCGCTCGCGCTCGCCGTATTCACCACCGCCACGGTCTGCGTGGTGAACGCGCCGAGCCAGACCGCGAGATCGCTGCCCGTGACGTCCGGCCCGGGAAGGTTGAGCTTGGACTCCGCCCCCTGACCCGTGCCGTGACCGATGAGGACGAGGAGCACCGCGTCGTTCGGAGCGGCACGCGCGGCGAGCGCCGTCAGCGCACCCTCGATCTCCTCGCGGGTCGAGCGCCCGCCGATCGCGGGGTCGCGCGCCGGGTCGTCGGCGAGCCATGTCACCTGCGCCTCGGCGAGCCCCCAGCGCCCGCGCGCCGCCTGCACCAGACCCGACGCCTGCGTGTGGAAGAGGTCGGCGAACTCGGGGCTCCCGCCGAGCCCGGTGACCACGATCATGTGGGTGGCCGGAGGGCCGGCAGCGCCCGGTTCCTGCGCGAGCGCGCGCTCCGGAGCGAGACCCGCGACGAGGAGTCCGGCGAGCGCGGTCGCCGCGACGACCCCTCGCTCGATCGTCGCCACCTCGCCCGCGGCCGGCCGAAATCCGAGCCCCTCCGGGCGTCTCACGCCAGGTCCCTCCAGCGGCGATAGCCCCACTCGCCGCTCAGGAGGAGACCCATGAGGAGGAAGAGGATCGGCATGTCCCACAGCGGCCGCTCTTCGCGCACGGTCTCGCCGCTCTCGGTGTAGCGGATCTCCTCCGCCAGCACGTCCGCGTCGGCGGACGTGTAGAAGCGGCCCCCCGTCTCCTCGGAGATCCGTCGCAGCAGGTCGGTCCGCCGGCCGGCGCCGAACGGCTCCCGCTGCTGCGGTCCGGCCCGGAAGAAGGCGGCGCCGCTCGCGGAGTCGCCCGGTGTTCCCAGCGTGGCCGTGCCCTCTCCCGCCGGAACGCGGGCGGCCGGCCCTCCGGTCGAGGTCGCGACGACCTCGACCCGGTAGAGACCGGACTCGCCCGGGACGTATCGTCCCTCGTACTCGCCGTCGCGCTCCACCGTCCATTCGAGCGGCACGTCCGCGGACACGCCGTCCGGACCGGTCACGCGGGCCGTGACGGTCGCGCCGTTCACCCTGAGGTAGCGCTCGTCCTCCACCTCGACCCGGAGCGGCATCGGCTCGCCGGGAGGCACGGCGTCCTCGGCGAGGTCGGGGCGCACGCGTCCCGGCGTGTCGTGCACCAGCCAGCGGAGGAGCTGCCGCCACAGCGTCTCGTGCGTCTGGTCCTCGAGCGGGATGTCGACGTGCATCTGCCACATCCAGGAGTCCTGGACGGGGAACGCGATCGCGGTGCCGCGTCCGTAGCGCTGGTGGGCGAGGAGGATGCGCGTCTCGCCACCCCCGAGCGGCGTCGCCTCGAGCAGGGTGACCGCGCCGGGCTTCACGCGGCGGATGTCGTTCACCGAGGTCACCGGCGGCAGCGTCCCCCAGCGCTCGTCAGACGCGGCCGCGTCGCCCCCGACCCGCATGGCGGGGTGGCGCCGGCCGGCCGGCGTGAGTCCGGGGAGCACTTCGACGACGCCGGCTCCGGGCGAGCCATCGAGCATGACCGGGAGCGCGTCGGCCAGCGGCGTGCCCGCGTAGCCGCCTTCCGCGAACGCCCGGTTTCCGCCCAGCACGAGGAGGCCCCCGCCCCGCTGCCCCACGAAGTCGGCCATCATCTGAAGCTGGTCGTGCGTGAAGAAGCTCGCCTCGACGTCGCCCAGGATGAGCCCCTCGTACCGGAAGAGCTCCTCTCGCGTCGTGGGGAACCCCTCCGCGAGCTCTTCGGCGCCGTCCACGTCCAGCCGGAGGTACTTCTCCTGCGCCGAGCGGAGCAGCGTCACTACCTGCAGGTTCTCGTCGTTCCGGACGGCGCGGCGCAGGAACTTGAGCTCGGGTCGCGGCGCGCCCTCGAAGTAGAGGATCTTGCGCCGGCTCCCGGCGACCTCGAGCAGCGCCTCGCGCCGGTTGTTCTCGGTGACCGCCTCTCCCTCGAGGGTGGGCACGGTGAACTGGAGCCGACGCGGACCCTGGTCCTCGAGCGTGAACTGAACCTGGACGGGGACCTCGCCGTCGGCGCCGAGCTCGACCTCCCGCGTGCCGAGGATGCGCCCCTCGTCCTCGACGTCGAGCCGCACCCTGCGGCCCGCGAGCCCGGAGTGCGACAGGATCACGTCCGCCACGACCGTCGTCCCCTCGAGCGCGCGTCGCGGAAGCTCGACCCGGCGCACCTCGACATCGGGCGCGATGCGCTCCGCCCCGAGCCCGATCGTATAGACGGGAAGCCCGGCGGCCCTGAGCTCGAGCAGCGACTCGCCCAGCGGCTCGTCCGCGTTGTCGGCGCCGTCCGTCACCACGACGACACCCGCGACCGGGAGCCCCTCCATCTCCTGCCGCACCCGACCGAGCGCGCGGCCGATGCTCGTCCGCTCGCCCGCGAAGCGCAGCGTCTCCGGCCCGTCGATGCGGGCGGCGTCGGAGTCGAACCCGTACGTCCGCAGCCGGAAGCGCTCCTCGAGCGCGCGCCGGAGACCGCCGCCCTCTGCCCCGAGACCGGCCGAGTCGGAGCTCGCGCCGGCGAACAGCTCGAGGATTCTCCGCGAGCGCGGCTCCCCGTCCTCGTCCGACACCCGCATGCTGCGCGAGTCGTCGAGAAGGACGGCCACGTAGTTCCGGCGCGGGACGACCGTCGAGACGACGAGGAGCGGGCGGAAGAGCGCGAACAGCAGAACGGCGAGGGCCGCGGTCCGGAGGGCGGTCAGGACCCAGCGGTCGCGGGGCGCGAGCGCGGGCGCCACGCGCCGGTACTGGAGACCGAACGCGACCAGCCCGGCGAGGGCGATCCACCCCAGCGCGAGGACCCAGAACGGGAGGGCGAGCACGAGGTCCCCACGCTCGAACACGACCGGGCGGTACTTGAAGAGAAATTCGAACACGCTCGGTTCGTTCCCCCCGGTTCTCCGATTCCCCCGTGTCGCCCGGGCTCGCCCCGGTGACCCGATCCGGCCGCCGTCGCCCCTTCAGGGCGCCCCTTCAGGGGCGGCCGGGAGGCGCGCTACGCCGCGCTCTACGGTGTACGACGATGCGGCCGCGACCCTCTACACTGAAACAGTCGTTACGCTCCCTCCGTTGCCCGGAGGCCGAACCGGCCTCCGCCTCGACCGACCCTCGCTCCCGGCTCGCGACGTCGCGCGCGCGTCCCCCGGCACGCGTCCCGCTGTCGTCCCTAGAACTCGAGCACGATCCCCGAGCTGAGCGTGAAATCGGTCGGCTCCACGCCCTCGGGCGGCTCGGAATCGTGGAGCAGACCGAGCGCCACGAGCAGGTCGAGACCGCCCGCCACATCCACCCGGCCGCTCGCGGTGGCGTACGCGCGCGAGTCCGTGTGGTCGTCGAGCAGCGGCTGGAAGAACGCACTCACATCGAGGCGCAGCGTCTCGGTGGCCTGCCCGATGACGGTGAGGAAGTACGAGGCGCGGTGCTCGGTCTCGGTGCCGCCGGTCGGATCGTCGGTGAGACGCTCGAGCTCGAGCATGTAGGATGCTCCCAGCGAGCCGTCCCACGCGTCGGCCCTGACGAAGTCCCAGCGTCCGCCCGCCCCGAACAGCGTGCGACGGGCGAGCCGCCGGAAGGGGTTCACCTGGTTCTGCACGAACGCGAGCGTCTTGAACGCCGCCGAGAGCGCGTAGTTGTGGCGCGCGTGCACGAGGAAATCCTCGGCGACCTTCTCCCCGCTCGCGCGGCGGAGCGTCTCGGAGACCAGACCCCGGACCCGGTGGCGGCCCGCGACGATCTGGAGCGCGCCTCCCGCGCTCAGCTCGAGATACTCGGAGTTCCCTTCCGAGAGCGCGAAGCGCGTCTCGATCTCCCCCGACCACCCCGGCTCGGGCTCCTCCCACCCGCGCAGAGTGTTGACGATCTGGGCGTCAGCGTGGTCCGCGCCCGCGAGCGCGATCGAGAACAGGCAGACCGCCGACCGGGTCCCGTCACGCACGCGCCCCCGTCCCTGTCTTCGCGAACGACCCACCGTTCCCCTCCTCCTTCCGTCCCTCGCGCGGCACGCGCGCGCACCATCCCGATCGGGTTCGAGCTGGGGCAACACTAGCGATGTTCGTTCGAGGCTTCCATAATCGCGAACATCACGAACCGAGCGCACGCTGGTGTGCGGACTCGGTGGAGGCAGCGGCCCCCAAGGGGACGGTGCCTCACTACAGATCGACGCGACGTCAACGATCGCGACGGGGCCACCCGCACATCGTCGAGCTCATGCGCATCTGTCTTCTCACGAACCAGAACATCGACGACACCCCACCCACCGATGACTGGCTTTGCGACCCGCGTCCCTTCCTTCCCGATGCCGATTGGGACGTTCTCGTGCTCGAGAGGGAGAACGCCGTCCGGCGCGTGACGAACGCGGCCCGGCACGGCTACGACCTCTTCTTCAACCTGTGCGATGGAGCGTGGGACGAAGACACGCCGGGCATCGAGGTCGTGCAGACGCTCGAGCGGCTCGAGGTCCCGTTCACGGGTGCTTCCTCGGAGTTCTACGAGCCGACCCGTGAGGCGATGAAGCGCGTGTGCCGTGCGTCGGGAATCGATACGCCCGACTACGCGTTCGCGCATGACGAGGCGGCCCTGCTGCGGGCCGGCGAGACGCTGCGCTTCCCCCTCATCGTGAAGCACCCCTCGAGCTACGCGAGCATCGGGCTCACCGCGGCCTCGCGGGTCGAGACCTCCGAGGCGCTGTTCGAGCAGGGGATGCGGATGCTGTCGGAGTTCGGAGGCGCGCTGATCGAGGAGTTCGTGGACGGCATCGAGGCCACGGTGCTGGTGGCCGAAAACCCCAGCGATCCGGGTCGGCCCCTCACATTCCAGCCCATGCGCTACCACTTCCCGGACGGCGAGACGTTCAAGCACGCGGGCATGAAGTGGGTGGACTATCGGCTCATGGAGTCCGTGCCGGTGACCGAACCCGCGCTCGACCGCCGTCTGCGACAGGTCTCCGCGCGCTTCTTCCGCGGGCTGAACGGCGTCGGATACGGACGCTGCGATCTCCGCATCGATGCGGACGGACGTCCGTTCATGCTCGAGATCAACCCGAACTGCGGGCTTTACTACGCGCCCGAGGATGCCGGGAGCGCCGACCTGTGCCTCCTGCACGACCCGCTCGGTCACGCCGGCTTCACCGAGCGCATCGTCGAAGCCGCGTTCTCGCGCCACGAGCGCGAGCGCAAGGCCTGGGTGGTCGTCCCCGAGAACGGAGGCTACAAGCTCGTCGCGACCCGCGGGCTCCGGGCGGGCGAGCGGATCATCGCGTTCGAGGGCCGCTCGCACGAGCTCGTGTCGCTCTCGCACGTCGAGCGGCACTGGGACGAGGAGGCGCTCGATGCCTTCCGCCGCTACGCGTGGCCGATCACCGATGAGGTGTGGGTGACGTGGAGCCACGACCCCCATCAGTGGAAGCCCGTGAACCACTCCTGCGACCCCACGGCCTGGCTCGAGGGCCTCGACGTGGTCGCGCGTCGCGATCTGGAGGCGGGCGAGGAGATCACGCTCGACTACGCCACCTTCTACAACGAGCGCATGCCCTCCTTTCGATGCGCGTGCGGTACCGAACGCTGCCGCGGCACCATCCACGGGGACGACTACCTGAAGGACTTCGTCGCCCGCTATGGCCCCCACGTGTCCGACTACGTGCGCCGCAAGCGGGACGCGTCGCTGCGCGTAGTCGAGACCTGACCGCCGCTGGGGTGTCGATGCGGACGCACGAGTGAGATACCTTCCCCGTTTCGTTCCGGACGCTGGCCACAACCCGAGAGCACGATGATGGCACCTTCCCCGTCGCATCCGTGGGGCCCGCGCGCGACCGCGCGGCGCTCGATCCGTTCCACGCTCGCCCTGCTGGTCGCGGGCGCGCTCTTCCTGCCTGGCGGCGGGGCGGCGCAAGAGGAAGCCGAGGGAGACGAGGGCGACGCGCCCACGCTGGACTCGGATCTCCTGTCCGGGCTCCGGTGGCGCAACATTGGACCGGGTCTCGCCTCGGGCCGCATCGCCGACATCGCGATCGACCCGATCGATCGCAGCACGTGGTACGTCGGCGTGTCGTCGGGCGGGGTGTGGAAGACCACGAACGCCGGGAACACATGGAGCCCCATATTCGACGACTACGGCTCCTACTCCATCGGTGCGATCGCCCTCGACCCCAACCAGCACCTCACCCTCTGGGTGGGCACCGGCGAGAACAACGGACAGCGCTCGGTGGGCTACGGGGACGGAATCTACAAGTCCATCGACGGCGGCCGGCGGTTCGAGAACGTGGGACTCGAGAGCTCCGAGCACATCGGGATGATCCGCGTCCATCCGGAGGACTCCGACGTCGTGTACGTCGCGGCGCAGGGTCCGCTGTGGGCAGCGGGCGGAGACCGGGGTCTCTACCGCACGATGGACGGCGGCGAGACGTGGGACCGTATCCTCGAGATCGACGAGCACACGGGCGTGAACGAGGTCCATCTCGACCCGCGGAACCCCGACGTGATCTATGCGGTCGCATGGCAGCGACGCCGGCACCAGTGGACCATGATCGACGGCGGCCCCGGCTCGGGGATCTACAAGTCGACCGACGGCGGCGAGACGTGGCGCGAGATCGACCGCGGCCTCCCCGGCGGCGACAAGGGCCGGATCGGAATGGCCGTCTCCCCGATCGACCCCGACGTGCTGTACGCGATCGTCGAGGCGAGCGGGGACGAGGGCGGTACGTTCCGCTCCGACGACATGGGCGAGCGCTGGACGCGCACGTCCCGCTACCAGTCGGGCGCGGCGATGTACTATCACGAGCTCTACGCCGACCCGCACCGCTTCGACCGCATCTATTCGCTCGACACGTTCGTCCAGATGTCGGATGACGGGGGCGAGAACTGGGGACGGCTCCCGACCGGGGGCGTGCACGTCGACTACCACGCGCTCGCGTTCGATCCCGAAGATCCCGAGCACCTCATCATCGGAAACGACGGCGGGCTGTACGAGACGTTCGACGGCGGCGAGAACTGGGACTTCTTCGACAACATCCCCGTGACCCAGTTCTACAAGGTGGCGACGTCGAACGACGAGCCCTTCTACTACGTGTACGGCGGGACGCAGGACAACAACACGTGGGGCGGGCCCTCCCGGACCACGATGTCGGACGGGATTCCGAACTCCGAGTGGTACGTCACGCTGGGCGGCGACGGGTTCGACCCGGTCGTCGATCCGGAGAACCCCGACATCATCTACTCGCAGCTCCAGTACGGCGTGCTGTCCCGCTTCGACCGCCGGTCGAAGGAGCGTCTCGACATCCAGCCGCAGGACGACGCCGCGGGAGAGCCGCTGCGCTGGTACTGGGATGCGGGGCTCCACATGTCCCCGCACGACAACCACCGCCTGTACTTCGGCGCCCAGTTCCTGTTCCAGTCGGACGATCAGGGCTCGACGTGGCGCCGGATCTCCGACGACCTGACGCGGGACGTCGACCGCAACCAGCTCGAGGTCATGGGACGCGTGTGGAGCGTGGACGCGGTCGGGAAGAACCGGTCGACGTCCGCGTTCGGCCATATCGTGTCGATCTCCGAGTCGCCGCTCGTCGAGGGGCTCATCTACGTGGGCACCGACGACGGGCTCGTACAGGTGACCGAGGACAGCGGCGAGACGTGGCGCGCCGCGACGTCCTTCCCCGGGGTCCCGGACACGAGCTTCGTGCACGATGTCGAGGCGTCGCTCCACGACCCGAACACCGTGTTCGCGGTCATCAACAACTTCAAGCGCGGCGACTTCCGGCCGTACGTGCTCCGCTCCACGGACCGCGGCCGCACGTGGACCTCGATCGCGGGCGACCTCCCCGAGGACCACCCCGCGTTCACGATCGTCCAGGACCCCGTCGAGCCGGGGCTTCTCTTCCTGGGGACCGAGTTCTCGGCGTTCGCGTCGGTGGACGGGGGCGCGTCGTGGATGGAGCTCTCGAGCGGGCTACCCACCATCCCGGTACGCGAGCTCGAGATCCAGCAGCGCGAGAACGACCTCGTGGCGGCCACGTTCGGGCGCGGGTTCTACGTGCTCGACGACTACACGCCGCTGCGCGAGCTCGCCGCCCGCTCGGCGGAGATCATCGCCTCGGACGGGTTCATCTTCCCGGTCGCCACCGGCGAGATGTACCTGACGTGGAGCCCCGGCGGGAACTACGCGGCGGACTTCTACGCGGCCGACAACCCGCCGTTCGGGGCCACGTTCACCTACTACACGCGGGAATCGCTGCGCACGCGCGAGGCCCGGCGGCGAGCCGACGAGAGGCGCGCCGCGGGACGCGGCGAGGACACGCCGTATCCGACCTGGGAAGAGCTCGAGGCCGAGGACCGGGAGGAGGATCCGGAGGTGTTCCTCACGATCCGCGATCAGGATGGGAACGTCGTGCACACCGTGAGCGGATCGACCGCTTCGGGGATCCACCGCGCGACGTGGGACTTCCGCTACCCCGGCTACGCGCCCGTCACGGGCTCGGGCGGCGGCGGGTTCGGCGGGTTCGGCGGAGGCGGCGGCCTCGGACCCATGGCGCTCCCGGGCAGCTACACGGTCGAGCTCGCCCAGCGGGTGGACGGCGTCGTGACGGAGCTCGCCGCGCCGGCCCCGTTCGAGATCGCCCCGCTGGTCGAGCCCACGATCCCGCCGCAGGACCGCGCCGAGGTGCTCGCGTTCCAGCGCGAGACCGGCGAGCTCGTGCGGGCGGTGATGGGCACGCAGCGGGTGGTGGGCGCGGCGGAGGATCGGATCGCCGCGATCAAGCAGGCGCTCGAACGCTGGCCGGCCGCCCCGGAGACGCTCCGCGAGAGAGCGCGCGCCCTCGAGCTCCGTCTCATGGACGTCTCCGAGGCGCTCAACGGGGACCGGACGCGCGCCTCGCGCGCCGAGCCCGATCTGCCGGGGATCGTAAGCCGCGTGAACCAGGTCGTGGGGGGGCACTGGCGCGGGTTCTACGGACCCACCGCCACGCACCGGGAGCAGTATCGGATCGCGCGCGAACTGTTCACGGAGCTTTATCCGGAGATCCGGCAGCTCATCGAGACGGACCTGCCCGCGCTCGAGACCGAGCTCGAGGCGGTCGGCGCGCCGTGGACGACCGGCCGGGCGCTGCCCGACTGGCCACCCGAGGAGTAGTGGAGGCGGCGTGATCCGTCGGGCGTGTCTCCGCGGCTCCGCCCGGCCCGTGCGCGGGGCCGGCCGCCTCCTCGCCGCCGCGGTCCTGTGCGGCTGTGGGGGCGGGGCGGAGGAGGCGCCGCGCGCGACGGTCCGGGACAGCGCGGGGGTCGAGATCGTCGAGAACCCGGCCGAGCCGCCCGCGGTCTGGTCGCTCGGCGAGACGCCCGTGATGGACGTGGGCGTCGTCGATGGCGAGGAGGTCTACCAACTCTCCGACGTCACCGGCGCGGTATGGTCCGCCCGCGACGAACTGGTGGTGGCGAACAGCGGCACGAACGAGCTCCGCTTCTACGATGCGTCCGGCCGGCACGTCCGCTCGATCGGCCGCGAAGGCGAGGGGCCCGGCGAGTTCCTCGCGCTCGCCTCGCTCGAGCGGCGGGGGGACTCGCTCGTGGCGCACGACGGGCGCGGGTGGCGGTTCACGATCTACTCGAGCGCCGGGGACGTCCTCGGCACGACGCCGACGGACCGGCCGAGCATAGGGCTCCTCTCCGACGGGACCCTGCTCTCCTATGGCATCCTGCCGGAGGGGCCGCGTTCACCCGGCACCTACGCACGATCGAACGGGGTCGTGGTACGACACGACGGCGCGATCGCGGATACGATCGCCCGATTCCGGATGTTCGAGGCGTGGACGGACACCGAGGTGCCGGGGCGCAGCGAGCCGATCTTCGGCCACGACACACGCGTGCTCGTGACCGGGGAACGCGTGTACATCGCGGACAACGAGACGTACGAGATCCGCGTGTCGAGCCCGAACGGAGAGCTCGATCGCGTCTTTCGGCGAACGGGAGCGCGGCGCCCGCTCACCGAGGAGGATCGGGAACGCTTCATCGCCACGCGCGCGGAGGAATACGGTGACAGCCCGCGGGCGGAGGTCTTCATGCCGGCCTATCGGCGACAACCCCAGCGGGCGTCGATGCCGGCGTTCGGCCGAAGCGGGTTGGTCGGCGATCAGCTGCTGTGGCTCCTGGTCGACGGCAACGGCCGTCTGTGGGTACACGACTACCTCGCCTTCCCGGACGAGACTCCGACGTGGAGCGTGTACGATCCCGACGGCCGGCTGGTGGCGGAAGTGTCGACGCCCGTGGGTACCGCGCTCACCTACGCGGACTCCGATCGCGTGGTCGGGATCTGGCGCGACGAGCTCGACGTGGAGCACGTGCGGGTCTACGAGCTGGCGGCCTCGACCCCGTAGTCTTGCGCGACAGGCGTTCAGCGTATGGAGCACCCGGACCCGTGCCGCGGGTGCATAGCCGCGAGCCGGCGGGTTTACGCCGCCAAGTTTTGAAAAAACCGGGATTCGCCCTCCGCTCCACTTGACAGAATTCGAGCTGCTGTCCGAGGCGAGTCCGTCATCGAAACCTCACCGGCCCTTCCCGCGCATGCGCAGCTCCCTCCCGCCCGATCCCGTGTCGAGGGTCTGGGTGGCGACGCCGGAGACCGAGGCGGAGCTGGTCGAGGTGGGGCGGCACACGACCGCGGCCCAGCTCGAGAAGCTCGTGCGTGGCTGGCGTATGCTCGACCGTGCGTCGGAGGAGA
>Ga0299913_10004319_pt1 | contig 11907 bp, 11 predicted proteins | sample RVTome_9_FD_201360 | JGI IMG/M metagenome (GOLD analysis project Ga0299913, IMG submission 201360) | Soil microbial communities from uranium-contaminated site in the Upper Colorado River Basin, Wyoming, United States - RVT155D38 (version 2) ... | reverse complement strand
CGGTTCATGCAGTGGACGCTGCGCATCCGCCGTCAGCTCGCACGCAGCGACGGGCTCATTGGCTACGCCCTCGAAGCCCAGCTGCTGCGCAAACAGTTCTGGACGGTCTCGGCCTGGACCAGCAAGACCGAGCTCGGCCGCTTCAACCGGGCCGACCCGCATGCGGCCGGCGCGGCGGCCATCCGCCCGCTGATGGGCCCGACGACGTTCGTGACGTGGTCGGTCCGCGCCGGCGACCTGCCGGTTCCCTGGGACGAGGTGCACCGTCGGGTCGCGCAGGCCGACGCCTCGTAGCGTCTGCATGTGACAGACATCATCGAGGTCGTCGCGTGCCTCGAGTGTCGTGTGCTCTGGCGCCGGGACGCTCTCGCAAGATGCGCCGATCCGGCGCATCGTCACACCGGGCACGAATTGCACCGCCACCGCACCGTCGTCCGCCTGCCCGACGGCACAAGGGTCGTCGCCGTGTCGTTCGACGAGACCGACCCGTACACGCGCGATCGCCCACCTGACTACGGGCTCTACCTGGACGAACGATGGCAGCCGCCCTGGCCCCACCAGCGACTGGCATGGCCGGAGTTCGGTGTCCCCGAGACCACCTCCCGCGTCGTCCCGGCCCTGTACGAAGTCCTCCGCCGGGCCCGCGCTGGCCAGTGGGTGGGGAGATCGGCTGCCTGGGCGGCCACGGCCGCACCGGCACCGCGCTGGCCTGCCTGGCCGTGCTGGCGGGTCATTCTCCCGCCGACGCCGTTGCCTGGGTGCGGACGCACTACTGCGACCACGCGGTCGAGACCGACGACCAGGCCGCCTTCGTGCTGACAGTCACCGCGCCGGTCCGACGCCCGCGCTAGCGGGCCATCCGGCCGTCCTCCAGCACGATCACGCGGTCGGCGTGACCGAGCGCGGTCGGGCTGTGCGAGATGACGAGGCAGGTGATCTCGCCCCTGCGCGCGAACAGCCGTCGCCACAGCTCGGCCTCGGTCGGTGCGTCAAGCGCAGAGGAGAGGTCGTCGAACACGAGGAGCTCGGGTTGGCGGACGAACATGCGCGCCGCGGCCGCCCGCTGCACCTGGCCGCCCGAAAGCTTGACGCCGCGCGGTCCGATCACGGTGGCGAGACCGTGCTCGAAGGCCGCCACGTCGTGCTCCATGGCCGCCGCCCGGAGGGCGGTCTCCAGCTCCGTCCCATCGTCGGCCCGCCCGAGCAGGAGGTTCTCTCGCAGCGTCTCGCTGAACAGGCGCGGCACCTGCGGCGTGAACGCACATTGCGGCGGCACGAAGAAGGACGCCCCGTCCTCGACGACGGCGCCGTTCCAGCGGATCTCGCCCGCGTCGCGTGGCAGCAGGCCGAGCAGGGCGTGGAGGAGGGTTGACTTGCCGGCGCCGACCCGGCCGGTCACGACCGTGAAGCTGCCGCGTTCGACCGTGAACGTGACGTCCCGGACCCCGCGGCCGCTGGTCCGATGCAGGGACGTGAGGCCGACGACGTCGAGCCGCTCGAGCCGCTGATGTGGGGGAGCGGGCGTGACCGCCGGGATCGCCTCGTCGCCGTCGTCGTGCAGTCGGACATGAACGGGCGCCACGACGGCGTCGACCGGATCGCCCGGCATGAGCGCGTGCATGCGGGCGACAGAGACCGCGGTGCGCTTCAGCTCGGTGATGACGCGCCCGATCTCGGCGGGAAGGTACGTCAGCTGGTCGAGGAAGACGATGAACATGGCGAAGTCCCCGACGGTGAACGACCCGTTCCGGATCTTGCCGGCGCCGAGCAGCAGCACGACCCCGGTGCTGATGTGCACGAGGTGGAAGTTCATCGAGTTGAGGCTCTCGGCGAACACGCGGTCCCGCAGCGACATCCGCCGACGGGTCTCGCCGATCTCCGCCAGCCGGGCGACGACGCGCTCCCCGGCACCGGCGACGCGCACCGCGAGCTGGGCGCTGACAAGCTCGCCGAGGAAGCGGGAGAGCGTCGTGCTGGACTGGAGCGCCGCGGCCCCGTATCGGCTCGAGCGCGTGCCGAGGGCATCGCTGATCGTCGAGCCGACGACGACCGGGGCGAACGCGGCCACCGTCAGCACCGCGTCGATGCGCCACATCACGACGACGGCGACGACGGCGAACACGCCCCGCCCGATGAGGTCGCAGATCCCGTCCATCGAGCCGCTGGTGATCGCCGGCGGGTCGTCGCGGAAGCGACTGATGGCGTCGCCGGGCGGTACCGGCAGCCCACGGCGGCCGTAGCCGCGGAGCAGGCCGGCGAACATGTTGTGCTGCAGGAGCACGTGCGTCTTGTAGGAGAAGCCGCTCCACGCCCGGGCCACTGCCAGGTCGGCGAGGACCTCGCCCAGCTGCAGCGCGACGATCGCTGTGACCGCCGTCCAGGGGCTGATCCCGGCGTCGCTGGACAAGGAGTCGAAGAAGGCGCGCGTCGCCAGACCGAGGGTCAGCGGCGCGACGCAGTAGAGGAGCGTGCCGAACGCCACGCACGGCCAGAAGTAGCCCGACGTGTAGCGGATGAGCGTGCGGACGTGCTTCATGCCAGCACCTCGCCCAGTCCTGCTCGCAGGAGGTGCGAGAAGCGGGAGGACGGATCATCGGCGAGCTCGTCGCGTCGACCCAGCTCGGCGACCCGGCCGGACTCGAGGATCAGGATCGAGTCCGCCCGCTGGACGGTCGTCAGCCGATGGGCGATCACGACGCCGGTGCGGCCGTCGAGCAGCCGGCCTATCGCGTGCTCGAGCAGCTTCTCGGTGTGCGGGTCGAGTCGCGACGATGCCTCGTCCAAGACGACGAGGCCGGGGTCCCGGAGGAACACCCGGGCCAGGGCCACGAGCTGCGCCTCGCCGGCGGAGAGGCCGCGCGCCGTCGCTCCCAGCTCGGTGTCGAGAGCAGCGGGGAGCTCGATGAGCCACTCGTCGAGATCGAGGGCCGCGAAGACGTCGCGCAGGCGGTCGTCGCCGATCGCTGGGTCATAGAGCGTGACGTTGTCTCGGAGCGTCCCGGCGAAGAGCTGCACGTCCTGGGTGACGAGACCGACACGGCTCCGTAGCTCGTCCAGGCGGGCCCGGCGGATGTCCGTCCCGCCGAGACGGAGCGAGCCGGCCGAGACGTCGTGGAGCCGGAATAGGAGCCGCGAGATCGTCGTCTTCCCCGAGCCGGTTCGGCCGAGGAGGCCGAGGATCTCACCCGGCTCGAGCCGCCACGACACGTCGTCGAGCACGAGCTTGGCGTCGTACGCGAACGAGACGCGGTCGAGCTCGACCGCCAGCGGACCGGGCGCCAGCGCGGCCCCCTCACCGTCGCGGACGCGCGGCTCGGTCCCGAGCAGCTCGCGCACGCGGACGATGCCGCCCGTCGCCTGCTGGAAGCTGTTCATGTGACGGGACAGCCGCTCGAGCGGCATCCGCAACATCGTCGTATAGCGGAACACCATGAACACCGCCCCGATGCTGAGCGCGCCGGAGCGCTCCAGCGCCACGCTCGTCGCCAGCGACGCGCCGGCTCCCGCGACGAAGAGTGCGTTCACCGTGTTGGAGAACACCGAGGCGGCCAGGACCGACCGCCGGCCATGGCGGAAGCGTGCCCGCAGCCGCTCGTGGAGCCGACGCATGGTGTACGCGTCGGCCCCGTTGGCCTTGATGTCGGGGAGCCCGGCCAGCCGCTCCTCGAGGAAGGCGCTGAGCTCGGCGTTGGCCTGGCGGGCGTCACGCGAGCGCGTGCCGACGAAGCCGCCACCGCGGGTCATGAACGCCACCGCCGCGGCTGCGAAGCCGGTCAACAGCGCGCCGATGCGCCAGTCCTCCCGCCACAGGAGGACGAGCACCCCAACGAGGAAGAGGGCGCTGCCCACGACGTGCACGACGAAGCGGGCGAAGAACCCGGCGATCGCCGAGACATCACCGTCGATGCGCTCGATCAGCTCGCCGGCGCCATGCTCGGCGTGGAACGAGTCATCGAGGGTCAGGACATGCTGGGTGAGCTGGGCGCGCAGGGCGTTGGTCGTTCGCCAGCCGACGTCCTCGGCCACGTACGTCTCCGCGACGGTGGCGATCTGTGTCAGCAGCGCGACGACGAGGAAGGCGAGGGCGAGCCGGACGAGCGTGGCCGAGGGCGCGCCGCCTTGCGCCTCATCCAGGAAGGTGCCGGCCAGCTGGGGGTTGGCGAGCTGCAGCCCGATCCCCGCGAAGAGGAGGATCGCGAGCAGCACGAGGCGCGGCCGCTGGGGCCGCAAGTACGTCGCGACGAAGTCGCGGTCGAAGTTCGGTAGCAAGAGGCGCTCCTGTGATCAGCACGAAACGGAAGTGGTCCTGTGCTGTCCAGGCCGCCCGGGTCTGGCCGCGCAACGGGCGCGGCGGGCGGAAAGGTGCCGCTACATCAGAGCGGGCGTCGCCGCCGCGGGGGCCTGAACGGAGCGCGTTGTCATCTCGGACCCTCCCGGGTGTCGGCGGTCAGAGGACCATAGAGCCGAACGGGCCGGAAGCAGGTGCATTTTCCAGAACGCCGCGAGCGGCGTCGATGGCCGTCGTAGCCACCGCGGACTTGCGACTCGCGTTTAGGCCGGGGCAGTCATGGGGGACGCGGTGATCTCGAAGGACTGCAGGAACTGGTCGTAGCCGGCGGGCGGGTTGGTCAGCCCGCCGACCTGGAGCTGGTACACCCGAGTCGGGGTGCGGGTGACGAGCGCCTTGACGTACAGGCCGCCTGGCACGGCTACCACGTACTCGACGGCGTCGAAGCCCTGGATCGATGTGCGATCCGCCGTCTCGAGCCGTCCCTCGAGACCGGCCGCGGCGCCGTTGGCGGCAAGGTCGAGGTCGAAGGGAGCATCAGGCGCGATGTCGAACGTGGAGACGCTGAACCCCTGGTTGAGGGTCTCCGCCGTGTAGATGGTGATGGTCTCCGCGGGGAAGGCGGGATCGAGGGGTTCCTGGAACCGGCCGGGGACGTGGGGGAAGGTCGCCCGGAACTCCGAGTCCGATGCAACGAACTCTCGGTCGCCGTCGCCCGCGACGTACTCGAGGGCGCGCCGCTGGGCGACCTCCTGCGGCGTCTCGACCCTCTCCCCGACGACCGCCAGCACGACAAAGCCCGCCAGCGCGATCCAGCCTCCCGCGACCACCGTTGGCCGCATCATCGTGGACATCGGCCTGCCGGGCAGATCGGGACGAACGCTCCAGTACGGGGTTTTGGCGGTGTACCGCCACATGGTGATCACGAACAGAACCGAGCCGAGGACCGGCACCAACGTCAGGAACACGTCGCGTCGGCGGTAGCCCGTCCTGTTCAGGATGGCGGCGGTCCACACGAAGCCGACGATGAGCACGTGGCTGAGGCTGACGAGGACCGCCGCCCCGGCGAACCGCAGGAAGTGCCCGAACCAGCCGTCAGGCTCCTCCACCCGCAGTGGCGATCCGTGAAAGGCCACCCCGTTGCCTGCCATGTCGAACGGCATCGGCGGCAATGGCCCGGCGCCGTCGAGCGCGCCCTCCTCCGGCGCGACGTTGGGGTCGCGACCGCAGAACGGGCATGACACTGCGTCTCGCTCGATGATGAAGCCACAGGCGTGGCAGGTGGGATGGCTCACGTCGACCGCCTTGGAATGATCCGCCTCAACGAACATCGGCCGCGGCGCCGCGGTCTTGAATCGCACGTGCGTGCCGACGAGTCGCACTGAGTCGGTCGAAGGCATTCTGGGAGAGGCTGGTGGCCTTGGGAGGCAACATGAACACATCGGATTCCAACGAGGGCGACTCGGCGTCTGAGTGGATCGACAGGCGGATCGCCGAGCTCGGGGACTGGCGCGGGGAGACCTTGAGCAGGATGCGCGAGCTCATCAAGGCGGCAGACCCAGACGTCGTCGAGGAAGTGAAGTGGGCGAAGGCGACGAACCCCGGGACTCCGACGTGGTCGCACGACGGAATCATCTGCACGGGCGAGACGTACAAGGCCGTGGTGAAGCTCACGTTCGCCAAAGGGGCCTCGCTGAAGGACCCAGCCACGCTCTTCAACGCAAGCCTCGAGGGGAACACGCGCCGCGCCATCGACATCCATGAGGGGGAGAAGGTCGACGCAAAGGCGTTCAAGGCACTCATCCGAGCCGCGGTCGCCCACAACACGTCCGGCGGATAGGCAGGGCCAAGGCAACCGGAGTAGGAGGCTCCCGCGGCCGGCGCGGTGCTCAAGGGAGGATGAAATGGTGCGGTGGACCGAGATCGAGGGACTGCCCGATTGGGTACCGCGGCCCGAGGACGAGCCCGCGATCTATGTGTGCGTCGACGACGGCGTGAGCATCACCCACCCTCGCGACGGTCGACCGCCTCGACTCGGCGTCCGTCCCGCGGCTGGTGGATGACCTCCAGAACCTCCTTGCCGCCGATCCTGACGGTCCGGCCCCGATCGATCCAGAGACGCCGACGGCCGCCGTGGTGGTTCGAGCGAGACGAGGCGCGGCGCATGGCCCTGTCTGCCGACCCGACCACCTCCAGGACCACTCCGGGATCTTCTCGTCGAAGCGATCGCGCTGGTCGCCAAGCTCAACCGCTGACTCGCGAGGCCCTCCGGAGCGATTCGGTCGGCGTCCGTGTGACGACGCGCCCGGCTATGGCACGATCCGCCGCATGGCAGAACGCGATGCGAAGCCAGGCCTCCGCCGATACCTCCAGGCCGGTCGCGACGTTCTCGTCTGGAAGCTGGAAGGGCTCTCCGAGTACGACATGCGCCGTCCGCTGGTTCCAACAGGAACGAACCTGCTGGGGCTCGTGAAGCACATGGCCGGTGTCGAGACCGGCTACCTCGGCTCGATCTTCGGCCGGCCGTTCCCCGAGCGCCTGCCATTCATCGACGAGCATGGCGAATGGAGCGGACCGAACGCCGACATGTGGGCTCGGCCTCAGGAGACAAGCAGAGGTCTCGTCGATCTCTACCGCCGGGTCTGGCGGCACTCGGACGAGACGATCGACACCATCCCGCTCGACACGGTCGGCGAAGTCCCCTGGTGGCCGGAGGGCAGACGGGAGCTCACGCTCCACCTGGCGATCGTGCATGTCATCGTCGACACGCAGCGGCATGCCGGCCAGGCCGACATCGTGCGGGAGCAGATCGACGGCGTGGCTGGCTACCTTCCTGGCCGCGACTTCCCGCCCGAGTGGGACGAGGCGTGGTGGGCCGCGTATCGCGACGAGGTGGAGCGTGCAGCGCGAGACGCCGCCGGGTCCGCTTGAGTGCGAGCACCCTGCATGGCCGCACCGGATAGCCAAGCGATCAGCCCTGCGAGTAGCGGGCCTCGAGGTCGTAGTGCCCGGCGAGGTCCACCGTCGGCGCGAAGTCGTCGAACAAGGTGACGAGCCCGAGGTCGTCGCGGAGCGTCCCCTTCTCCCGGAGCGCCGCGTACGCCTCTCCCATCGCCCGGTGCGCGGCCAGCAACCCGGTCAACGGCGACACGATCAGATCGAAGCCGAGGTCGTGCAGCTCGGCCGGTGTGCGGAGCGGGGTTCGGCCGCCCTCGATCATGTTGGCGACCCGAATGCAGCCCGGCGTCGCCTTGGCGATCGCCTCCATGTCGGCAACCGACTCGGGTGCCTCGACGAAGATGGCGTCGACGCCGAGGTCGGCGGCGGCGCGAGCCCGCTCGCACGCCTCCTCGAGAGAGACCGCTGCCCGCGCGTCGGTGCGGGCCACCACGAAGAGATCGTGGCGATGGTCGAGCGCGGCCTGGAGCTTGGCGAGCCACTCCTCCCGGGGGACGACCTGCTTGCCGGCCATGTGGCCGCACTTCTTCGGCCACACCTGATCCTCGAGGAAGATCCCGGCCGCGCCGGCGTGCTCATACAGCTCGATGGTGCGAATGGTGTTGAGCGGGTTGCCGTAGCCGGTGTCGCCGTCGACGATCACGTCGCACCCGGGAACGGCGTGACAGACGCGCCGGGCGACCTCGGCCATCTCCGTCTGGGTCACGTAGCCGAAATCGGGCACGCCGAGCAGCGTGGCCGCGGTGCAGTAGCCGGAGAGGAACAGGTTGGTGTGGCCCGCGGATTGAGCGAGCAATGCGGAAAGACAGTCGAACACACCGGCAAGGACGATGGTCTCGCCGGCGTCGAGCCTGGCGCGCAGGTCGGTGGCGGTCATGGGCGGCGACCCTATGCCTGTGAGGGGGAGTCGTGTCCGATGACCGGTCAGGACCCCGTGTCCCGCACGTACGTCGTGGCGCGGTCGACGACCGCGAATCCGGCCTTCGTATAGGCGCCGGAAGGCGCGGGGTACTCGGGCCGCACGCCCGTGTTGATGAAGAGCTCCCTTCCGCCGGCCTTATGCACGCGCGCCGCGACCTCGAGGCACAGGGCCACTGCCAGGCCCTTGCGGCGATGTTCGGGAACGACGCTGAGCGGCTCGATCTCGGCGACGCCCGATGTGGGGTCGAACCAGGCGATGCAGCAGCCGGCAAGGGTCGAGTCGGGCGCGACCGCGACGAGGTCGAGATCGGCGTCATACAGCCACGTGCGGCGAACAGCCTCGTATTCCTCAGCGTTGAACGGGCTCTCGGCGTCGGGATCGACGTCACGCCCATCGCTCCAGGGAAGCGAAGCCGGCCGCCACGCCCGCCGATGGACGTCGACGCGCGCCGCGACCTCAGCGACCCGGGTGGCGCGCACCTGATAGCCGGGCTCCACCCCCAGCCCGGGGTGGCCGCCGGCTGGGCGGACCATGCCCTCCGGGCGCTGATGCGACCGGACGAACCCGACGGCGCGCAGCGCATCGGTCAGCGTGGCCTCACCGTCAGCCACCTCGATCTCGAGCCGCGGCGACTCGGCGCTCTCGAGGAACCAGGCCACCATGCTCTGGGCGACGTCGGGGCGAGACGGCTCCACCTGCCCGAGAAGCTCGCCCGGCTGGTGGACGCCGCTGCGGGCGCCCCACCCCGCCAGGCCGTCGTCCCCATCGAAGACCACCACTTCATCGGCGAGTCGACCGCGGCTGAGCGCCCACCCGAGACCGCCGGGATGCCATCCTTGCGGCCACAACCGGCTGGCCAGCTGCTGAATGGCGGCAACGTCCTCCGGACCGGACTCTCGGCGCGCCACGCCCGCATCTTCGTTCGCGCCGGCCTGCCCGACAACGTGATTGCTGCCGTGACGCGGCATCCTGCCGCGAGACAGGCGCAGTTAGGGTCGGGCGATGGGACGCGAGGTCGTGACGGGGTACTGCTGGCCGCAGTCGGTCGGCGCGGGTGAGCAGGTCGGTCTGCAGATGTCGTCCTCCGGCGGGCGGCCCGTGCGCGTCGAGGTGGCACGGGTCGGCAGGGGACGGGAGGTCGTGTTCCGTTCCGACGCGGTCGCGGCCGACGAGCACCCGACGCCGAAGGACGCTTCCGCGAAGGGGTGCGGCTGGCCGGTCGCCCTCACGCTGAACGTCGACCCGGCGTGGCGGTCGGGCTACTACGAGGTCGTCATGGAGATCGACGTCGGCGAGAAGGTGCGGCGGGACCACGCCTTCTTCGTCGTCCGGCCCTCGCCCGGCGCGCGCATCGTCCTCGCGCTGGCGACCAACACGTGGCACGCCTACAACGACTTCGGCGGCCCGAACCTGTACACCGGTGGCACGCGCGTCGCCATGCAGCGGCCGATGGCGGCGGGCTACCTCTACAAGCCGCCGGGCAGGGGGCGGCGGGTGACGACGACCGGCGAGCCGGATCCGCAGATGGCCGCGCACGTCGGCTACCTCCGGCTCAACCACCTGTCGGGCTACGCCGGGTCGGCGGGTTGGCCCGACTGGGAGCTGCCGTTCCTCGAGTGGGCCGAGCGCGAGGGGTTCGAGATCGGCGTCTGCACGAACGCCGACCTCGAGCTCCACCCCGAGGTGTTGGACGGCGCCCGCCTCTACCTGTCGGTCGGCCACGACGAATACTGGTCCCGCGGCATGCGCGACACGGTCGAAGCGTTCATCGGGCGGGGCGGCAACGCGGCCTTCTTCTCGGGCAACACATCGCTGTGGCAGGTGCGCGTCGAGGGTGACGATCACGACGTGATGGTCGGCTACAAGGGCTTCTTCAAGGACGACCCGCTGATGGGAACCGACCGCGAGGCGGAGGTGACGACGTTCTGGTCCGACGTGGTCGTCGGTCGTCCCGAGAACCACATGACGGGCGTCTCGTTCACTCGCGGTGGCTATCACCGCATCGGCCGCAACGTGACCGCCGGCCTCGGCGGCTACACGGTGCACCGTGCCGGCCACTGGATCTTCGAAGGCACCGGGCTCGGCTACGGCGACGTGCTCGGCGCCGGGGCGACCGTCGTCGGCTACGAGTGCGACGGGTGCGTCTTCACTTCCTGCGATGGCCTGCCGTACCCGACGGGCGAGGACGGCACGCCGGCGACGTTCGAGATTCTCGGCACCTGCCCCACGCAGCACTTCACGCGCGAAACGGCTCCTCGTCCGCCCAAGCCGGGCGAGCCGAGCGAGCTGGAGTACATCGCGTCACGCGTGTTCGGGACGCGTGAGCCCGAGGCCATGGAGCGGATCCGCCACGGCCACGCGGTCCTGGGCGCGTATACGAACGAGGCGGGCGCGACGGTGATCACCTCAGGTTCGACCGACTGGGCGCACGGGCTGGCAGGACGAGATCCGCAGATCGAGCAGATCACGCGGAACGTGCTGACGCGGTTGGGGTAAGCGGTTGCCCAATATCGCATTTGCGATATCGTCGGCGATATGGCGGAACGCCGACGCTCGGTCTTCCCAGGGTTCGATGCCCTCGCCGACCAGCGTCACCACGTCCTCGACCAGCTGGTCCGCGAGCGGCAGCGGCTCGGCTTGTCCCAGACCGAGGTGGCGGCCCGGATGAGAACCTCGCAGTCAGCGGTGGCCCGACTCGAGAGCGGCGCAGCCGATGTGCGGCTGTCGACGCTGCAGCGGTACGCGGCCGCCGTCGGGCGAGACCTGCAGGTCCGCCTGAGGGGCGGGCCAAAGTGATGGCGGGTGCGGAAGGCGAGGGAAGCGGGTGGCCCCCCGAGTGGACACCTTCCACTGATCACCTGGTCGAGCGGCTCCTCGATCGTCGGGTCGTCCTCGTGAGCGGGAGACTCGATCAGGCCGTGCTGACGGACGCCGCCGCCCGCCTGATGCTCCTCGACGGCATGGGGGACGAGCCGGTCGAGCTCGTCCTCACCTGTCCCGACGGCGATCTTGGGGCGGCCATGTCGTTGGCCGACACCGTCGAGCTGGTCGGCGTGGAGGTCCGGGCACTGTGCGCGGGCTCGATCGGCGGCCCTGCCGTGCTGCCGTTCGCCGTCGCAACCCACCGCCTGGCCCAACCTCACGCGACGTTCCGGCTCGGCGAGCCCCGGTTCGAGATCGACGGCCGCGCCAGCGTGGTCGCTGAGGAGACGGCCCGCCACGCCGAGCTGCTCGCCGACTTCCAGCGGCGGCTGGCGGACGCGACAGGGCAGCCGGTGACGACGATCGCCGCCGACCTGCGGCGTGGGAGGTTCCTCACCGCGGACGAGGCAAGGTCGTACGGCCTGGTCGACGAGATCGCCAGCCGCGGCCGGCTGCGATCGCTCTGAGCGCCCGCCCTGTCACATCGGAGCCAGCCTGTTCGTCATAGGTGACGAACGAACGCGACGCAGGAGCGTGGGATGGATCAGCGCGAATGGTTGACCGAGCGGTTCGAGGCGAGCCGGCCCCGGCTGCGGGCCGTCGCCTACCGGATGCTGGGCTCCCGGTCCGAGGCGGACGACGCGGTCCAGGAGGCATGGCTCCGGCTCGACCGCGCCGACCCCGAGGGTGTCGAGAACATGGGCGGATGGCTCACGACCGTCGTCGCTCGGATCTGCCTGGACCGCCTGCGCTCGCGCCGGTCCCGCCGTGAGGAGCCGCTCGGCGACCGGGTGGCGGACTCCGGCGCATCGGTCCC
>Ga0299913_10004318_pt1 | contig 11908 bp, 10 predicted proteins | sample RVTome_9_FD_201360 | JGI IMG/M metagenome (GOLD analysis project Ga0299913, IMG submission 201360) | Soil microbial communities from uranium-contaminated site in the Upper Colorado River Basin, Wyoming, United States - RVT155D38 (version 2) ... | reverse complement strand
ACCATGAACGACTGGCTTTCGTGCACCCCGAACGAGCGCGGCTTGCCGACCGGCTGGTGGCGCCAGTCCCTTGGCAGACCGGCGTTGTAGAGGGCGTGGCCGGTCTCGTGCACGATGGCGAGCAGGCCCGAGAAGGCGTCTTCCTCGTCGTAGCGCGTGGTCATGCGGATGTCGTCCGGCACGCCGCCGCAGAACGGATGCAGGCTCTCGTCCAGGCGTCCGCGCTCGAAGTCGAAGCCGAGCGCGCTCATGAGCCGCTCGCCGAGCAGCTTCTGCCCGGCGGCGGGAAAGCGACCATCGAGCGGCAAAGGCTCCGCCTGGCGCTCCAGCACCCGCTCCAGAAACGCCGGCAGGAAGTCGGCCAGCGGCTCGAACAGAGCGTCGATGTCGGCCGTGGTCGCGCCCGGCTCGTAACCGTCGAGCAACGCGTCGTAGGGCGGGCGCCCGAGCGCCTCGGCCTTGGCGCTCGCCTCCTCACGCGTCAGGCGCACCACCTCCTCCAGACCTTCGCGCAGCATCGCGAAATCGGAAAGCTTTCTCGCCTCGCGCCAGGTCATCTCGGCCGCGGTGGTGGCGCGGACCAAGGCCGTGACCAGGTCGGCCGACACGGCTGTCGCGTGCAGATGGCTGCGTCGCATCTCGCGCAGATTGGCCGCCTGCCAGGGATCGAGCTCGCCGCCCGCCTGCTCGGCCCGGTCCAGAAGCTCGCCGGTCTCCGGGCTGGTCAGCAGCCCGTGCACGATCTCGCGCAGGGTCGCCATCTGCTCGGCTCGCACCCCGTTGCCGCCCGGCGGCATTATCACCTGATGATCCCACTGCAGGACGGAGAGCGCGCCGCGCAGGTGCGAGATGCGGGCGAAGCGCACCTTAAGCGCGCGATAGGCGTCGGACATGCAGGGTTTCCGCGTCGGAGACCGGCGCGCCCGCGCGCCACATGAGGAGCGAGATGGCGCCGAAGGTGAGCACGCCCATCGCCTGATGCGCGATCGCGGTCGCGATCGGCACCTGCCACAGGACCACCAGGGCTCCGAACCCGATCTCGGTCACCGCCAGCGCCAGGACCAGCGTCGAGAGCCGCTTCAGCGCCGGCTGGCTCCGGCAGGCCAGATGGAGTGCGAGCGCGCCGATGCCGACGCCCGCCGCCAGGAGGCGATGGCTGAAGTTGAGCCGCACGCCCGGGTCGGACAGATCCGGGATCAGCGCGCCGTCGCACAGTGGCCAGGTCGAGCAGGCGAGCGCTGCGCCGCTCTTGGTGGTCATCGCCGCGCTCGCCATGGCGCCGAGCACCAGGAGCCAGAGCAGGACGCTGAGGGTTCGCACGGCTCCGGATGCACCCATCGCAGTCCCGGTGGCGCGGGCAAATATCAGCCAGAGGACGCTGAACAGCAGCAGCGCGGTCGACAGATGCAGCGCGACCGACCAGGGGCTGTTCTGGTCGAGCACAGTGAGCCCGCCGAGGCCAGCCTGCACGAGGAGGAGCAGGATCAGTGCGCCGGCGTGGAGCGGCATGCGCGGGCTCTGGTCGCGGACGCGCCAGGCGAGCCAGCCGATGAGGAGGATGAGCGGACCCAGGGCGACGCCGACCAGGAGGCGGTGCACCCACTCCAGCATCACCTGGAAGTAGCTGTAGCCAGCGTCGGCCGGAATGTCGCCCGGCAGCGGCACCCAATGGCCGTAACAGGTCGGCCAGTCGGGACAGGACAGGCCCGAGGCCGTGGCCCGCACCCAGGCGCCGAGCACGATCACCCCAAAAGTGAGCGCGAGCGCAACGCCCGTCGTCCAGCGCAGCGCCCTCATCGCCGCTCCTCGTGCCGCTGCATGCCGAAGCCCAAATACATCGCCACCAGCACGGCCGCCAGTCCATACCAGGTGATGGCGTACTGCAGATGGTTGTTCGGCAGCTCGACCCTGGTCCGTCCGCCGATCGGCAGGCCGCCGGCATTCGCGCTCGCGTCCGCCTCGACCACCACCGGCAGCAGCTCGAGGCCGATCGCCTCCTCGATCGCCGGCAGATCGTACCGGAACCAGAGCCTGGCCTGCGGCTGGTTATCGGGGGTGAACCAGCCGGGCTCGCCATCGGCGCGGTAGCGGGCGATGCCGGTCACCTCGACCGGGCCGCCGATCTGGCTCTCGCGGCGCGCCGCCGGGTGCGCCTTGTCGGCCGGCACCCAGCCGCGGTCGACCAGGACGGCAGCGCCGTCCCCCCGAAGCATGGGGGTCAGAACGTGGTGCCCGAGCTGACCGTCGATCGCAGACGCTCCGAACAGCTGCTCGAGGTCGTGCCGGAACGCGCCGCTCATCTGGACGCGACGGAACTCCCAGGTGCGCCAATCCTCGGCATCCGAGGGGAGCGGCTCCGGAGGCGCGGCGAGCCGGGCCTGGCGCTCGGCGATCAGGCTCTCCTTCCACTGCAGGCGCTCGACCTGCCAGGTGCCGAGACCGACCAGCACGAGGAACGCGGCGAGCGCGGCCAGCGTCGGCCAGAGCTGCGGACGGAAGCGGCGCGCGCCGGCGCTAACGGCCATGGCCGAGCTTGCGAGCGGTGGCGGTCTTCAATCGGGATCTCTCCTTGGCTGCGTTGCTGATGTAGCCCCTCGCTCCCGGTGCGAAAAGGCTCGGCAGCGATAGGTCGCACGAGGCCGACGCTGCGTCCGGCCGAGCCGCGCTTATCTACTTGCAATAGAAAACCAACGAAGATTTTCTCCACGAGTGTGATAGAGTTCACATGGGCGAACGCGGCCGCTGGGGTAGCCGTCGCCTCTGCGGCACCCGACGGTGCAGCGGCCAATCGATGAACGGATCTGGAGGCAGTGATGGACTTCCGCATTAGCGGACGGATTGCCGAGACCGAGAGTGGCAAGGGCATCAAGGGCCTGCTGGTGCGCGCTCGCGATCGCGACCTGCTGTTTGACGACCTGTTGGGCAACGCCACGACCGATGAGCAAGGCGCGTTCGAGATCGCCTACGGAGAGAAGGATTTCCGCGAGCTGTTCGACGCCAAGCCCGACATCTATCTCTCGGTATACGCGCCGCCGTCGCGGCTGCTCGCCGAGACGGCCGACGCGATCCGCTGGGACGCGTCCAAGCACGAGCGCTTCGATCTGAAGATCCCGCGGGACAGGCTCGGGCCGGTGTCGCCCGAGCTGCCCGACGACATGGTGGCCGCCGGGATCGATCTCCCGGCCGAGGCGGTGCGCCTGGAGCGCGCAGGGGCGTTCGATCTGCCGCGCATCGAGGGCTTCACCACGGCTGGCCGGCCAGGCTCGCCGGCGGTGCCGGTCACCACGCACTATGTGGCGCTGCCCGAAGGCGGCGACATCCTCGGCGTCGAGGTGCATGCAGGCGCGCCGGTCATGCTGGCCGGGCCGGTCAATCCGTTCCCGGCGCAGGAGGAGCAGCCCGATGTCGGCACCGACCCGGAGCAGTTCGGCGACGGCGTCTCGATCGCCAACACGGCCATCGCCTTCACCCCACCCGACCGCAGGGTCATGGAGGGCGCCGCGCCCTACCCCGAGCGGCTGGTGCAGCTGGAGGGCGTCGCCAAGGTCGGGCCAATCCAGATGGCAGCGCTGCGCGTGCAGCCGGTGCAGTACGATCCCGGGGCGCGCGCGTACCGCTTCTATCCAAAGCTCAGCTATCGCGTCCGGTTTGACCAGCGCAAGGCCGACCAGGTGGCGCTCGAGCGGCGCGATCGCGGGGTGCTTTTGAGCGAGGCCAAGTCCGAGGTGATCAACGCCCTGCTGGAGCGGACGACCGTGTTCCCGGCAAAGCAGCTCAACTGGTTCGTGATCGTGCCGCCCGAAGAGGTCGCGCACGTGATCATCACCGACAATTTCTCGTGGCCGGAAGCGGTCGCCAATCCCGATGGCACGACCCGGCCGCCGACGCTCGCCGAGCGCGGCGCGGCGCTCTCTGGCGACATGGTCGCCGAGTTCGAGCGCCTGGCGGAATGGAAGACCTCGAAGGGCGTGCGTTCGCGCGTGGTGACGGTATCCGACATCGTCGGAGGCCAGCTGGGCAGCTTCACCCAGGGCGGCTTCGCGCGCGATCTGCCCGAGGTGATCCGCAATTTCTGCAAATTCGCCGAGGCCTCCTGGCACACCACCTACGTGCTGATCGGCGGCGACACGCACGTCGTGCCGATGCGCAAGCTCGCCGGCTGCGGGCGCTACAAAACCTTTGGTCTCGGCCGCCACGCGGACAACCCGCCGCCCGAGTACAAGTGCCACGTCACCGCGGCGAGCTCGGCGGCCAAGCTGCGTCCAGGCTTCACGCCACAGAGCGGCGATCCCTTATCGACCTATCATGGTGCGGTGCGCATTCCGTTCGATCGCGAGGCCGGGCCCGGGATGCTCGGCTGGTACTACACCAGCGAGCAGGACTTCTCGTCGAAGAGCACCGGGTTCACGCGTCTGGCGGCAGGCTCGACCTCGCGCTTCGTGATCGTCGAAGGGCCGGTCTCGGTCATCGACGACGACTACTACTGGCTGCGGTCGGTAAACTCGATTCCGTCCGACTTCTACTACGCGAGCGTCGACGGGTCAGGCTACTCGGTGCCCGGCAAGCACGATTTCGACGACAATCACAACGGCCTGTACGGCCAGTACCACTACAACGACGTGAGTGACAGCCAGCAATGGCTCGATCCGGTCAACCAATGGTCCGCGCTCTGGGTCGGCCGGGCCAGTGCCGATAGCGTCGATCAGGCGAGCGCGTTCGTCGACAAGGTGATCGCTTACGAGACCCTCGAGGCGGACGGCGCGCCGCTCGATTCCAACTATCTCGGCAAAATCATCTACGCCGCCGATTGGTGGGGACGCGAGGTCCACTCGCGCCAAGCGGACACCTCGCAGCCGCCGGACGAGGGGAAGTTCACCCACGCGACCAATGCCACGACGGCGAAGCTGCAGCTCAAATTCGACCTGACGCTGGAAAGCGGCCAGCCGGTACGCCGGCTGATCGCGCGCCACGCCGATTTCGACATCGTGGTGCCCTTCAGCACCTCGGCGAGCGCGACCCAGCTCGGCTGGCATTTCACGACCAACGACGGGTTCGGCACGGTCAGCAACAGCGCGACCCGCTTCGTCCGGGTGCGCGGCCCGGCGGCCGATCTGAACGCCACGCAATATTTCTGGGATCCGATCGGGCTGGAAGGCGGCGCCAAGGAGAAGGAGGCGCTGCGGGCGAAGATGAGCGTCTGGTACCCCGGGTTCAGCACGGTGCAGCGTCACTATTCGGACTACTTCGATCTGGCCGCACCGCCGCCCATCGTGCCGCTGGAACAGGCCACCTTGCGCGATGCCATCGATGGCGGCGTGCACTTCCTATCCCTCACCGGCCATGGCTCCTCGAGCGGCTGCTGCGGGGTGAGCGTCAGCTCGTTCACCTTCGACAACGCGCGCCAGTTCTTCATCGCCTATGCCGATTCGTGCTCGACGGCGCGGCCGGACGGGGTGGATTCCCTGGCGGAGAAATCGACGCTCGATCCGGATGGCGGCGCCGTGGCCTATGTCGGCAACACCCGGTACAGCTGGATCGGGACCGGCGACAACTACGAGCGCTTCTTCTGGAGCAAGCTGTCGCTCCTCGGCCGCGCCGGCCCGGCCGCCGGGATGCGGCTGGCCGTGGACGGCAAGTTCGACATCTGGGCGATCTACGCCCAAAACCTGTTCGGGGATCCCGAGATGCCGGTCTGGACCGGCTTCCCCAGGCAACAGAACGTTATCCACCCGGCGAGCGCGGGCTGGGGGGCGACCGTGGGCATCACCGCGCGCCATCTCGGCAACCCGATCTCCGGTCAGCGGGTGACGTTGATGAGCGCGTGGCAAAATTCCGCCACGCGGCCGCATGTGCTCATGAGCAAGACGACCAATGGCTCGGGCACGGTGAGCTTCACGCTGCCCCCCGGGGGAGCGGTGCCGAGCCAGCTGCGGGTCACGGTGACCGGCAGGAACTTCAAGCCCTATCGGGGCGTGATCTCGATCACCCAGGGCACGATCGGCATCGGCTGACCTGCCGCGGCGGCGGCGCGGACGAGCGGCTTGCCGTCGGCAAGCCGCTTGCCTTTTGAGGCGAAGCAGATAGCTAGGCGGAGCTGGCGCCCGCTCCTCGAAAGACCTCGCCGCTGTAGAATCGCACCATGGCCGATCCGCCGACGCTTGGCAGCCTGCCCCGACGGTTCGCCCGCTACGTCCGGGTCGCGACCGTGCTCGGCCGGTTCACCTCCCGGCTCGCGTCCGGCCACTATCTCGGGGGAGGCGCCGACCAGGCGGAGTTGGCCCGCGAGCTCAGCCAGGCTCTGGGACAGCTGCGCGGGCCGATCGTCAAGGTCGCGCAGCTGCTGGCGACCGTGCCGGGTGCCCTGCCGGCCGAATACGTGGCCGAGCTCGCCATGCTGCAGTCGCAGGCGCCGCCCATGGGCCGAGCGTTCGTCAATCGACGGATGGCGGCCGAGCTCGGTCCCGGCTGGCAGAAAAAGTTCGAGAAATTCGAGAGTACCGCGGCGGCCGCGGCGTCACTCGGCCAGGTGCACCGCGCGCTCGGGCTCGACGGGCGGGCGCTCGCCTGCAAGCTGCAGTATCCCGACATGGACAGCGCGGTCGAGGCCGACCTTGCCGGGCTCGAGGTCATGCTGCGTATCCTGCGGCAGTATCTGCGCGCCCTGAAGCTCGGCCAGGTCAGGGCCGAGCTGGAAGCCCGGCTGCGTGAGGAGCTGGACTACGAGCAAGAAGCGCGACACATGGCACTCTACCGGCACATGCTGGCCGGGCAGCCCGGCATTCACGTGCCCGAGCCGGTTCCGGAGCTGAGCACCCGGCGCCTCCTGACGATGACCTGGCTCGAGGGCGAGCCGATCCTCTGCTGCACGGGCTGGCCCGAGGAGCGGCGCGCCGAGCTCGCCATGACCATGTTCCGCGCCTGGTACGTGCCGTTCTTCGAGTATGGCGTGATCCACGGCGACCCTCATCTCGGCAACTACACGATCCGGCCCGACGGCTCGCTCAACCTCATGGATTTCGGCTGCGTGCGGGTATTTCCGCCGGCCCTGGTCCACGCGGTCATCGACCTCTACAGGGCCGTGCGCACCGGGGACGAGGATCTCGCGGCGCAGGCCTATCGCACTTGGCGGTTCGAGCATCTGAGCCGCGAGGTGATGGACGCGCTCAACGTCTGGGCGCGCTTCATCTTCGAGCCGGTGCTCGAGGACAGGAGCCAGACGCTCGGCGCGCTGACCGGCGATATCCACGGGCGCGAGGTCGCCGAGCAGGTGATCGCCGAGCTGCATCAGGCAGGCGGGGTCGACGTGCCGCGCGAGTTCGTGATCATGGACCGCGCCGCGATCGGCCTTTCCGCGGTCTTTCTCAGGCTCCAGGCGAAAGTCAACTGGCACCGGCTGTTCGAGGAGCTGATCGCCGGCTTCGACCTCGAGGCCCTCGAGCGGCGCCAGCAGGAGATCCTCGCGCGCTACGGAATCCCGCTGCCGACCTGAGCCGTTGGCGAAAGCGGTCAGCGGGTGAGCGGTGGGTTTCTTGATGCACGCCGGGCAGCGGAGGCGTTGACTGGATCGCCGGCGGGAACTAAGTAACACCTGAGTATCATGGGGGTATTACCTACGGGCAAAGGGCCATGGCGACGCATGTCACCAGCAAGGGGCAGGTCACGATCCCAAAGAAGGTTCGCGATCATCTGGGCATCAGGCCGGGAAGCGCAGTCGAGTTCGAGCTGACTGCCGATGGTCGCGTCGTGCTGGTCCACGCCGCGCCGTCGCGCCCACCGAGCGCGTTCGCCCGCGTGCGCGGCCGGGCTACCTCGAGGATGAGCACGGACGAGATCATGGCGCTAACCCGCGGCGACGACTGACCGTTGCTGCTGGTTGACACCAATGTCCTTCTCGACCTCGTGACCGGCGACGCGGCTTGGGCGGACTGGTCGCAGCGGCAGCTCGAGGCGGCGGCGCTACGCGACCGGCTGGCCATCAACCCAGTGATCTATGCCGAGCTTTCCATCGGCTTCGAGCGAATCGAGGAACTGGACGAGGTGCTGGAGATCACCAGGATCGAGCTTGCCGAGATGCCACGCTCCGCGCTTTTTCTCGCAGGCAAGGTGTTTCGAGGATACCGGAGGCGCGGCGGGACGAAGACCGGCGTGCTTCCCGACTTCTTTATCGGAGCGCATGCAGCGATCACCCTGTCTGCCCTCCTGACCCGCGATCCCGCGCGCTATCGCAGCTACTTCCCAAGGATTGCGCTGATCACGCCAGGCAGTCAGCCTGCATCTGGTCGGTGAGGCGTCGGCGGCCAGATCGGGTTTTCGCCTGCCCCCACCGAACCCGCAGACCGTGCGATGACGGAGCTCAGCCGAGGATGCGGTCGAGGCGGTCGAGGTCGTTGATCACCCGCCAGCTGCCGCCGCCCGATTCGACCTTGTGCTGCCAGTCCTCGAGCCGGGTCATGTACTTGCGCGGGTCGACATTGTCGGCCCGCAGCTTGGTGACGTTGATTGCCACCACCTCGAAACCGTCCATGCTGAACGGGATATCGCGGACGTAGCCCTCCTGCAGGTCCTCCTCGAGATCCGAGAAGATCAGGATGGTCTTGCGGCCGGGATTCTTCTCGTTCAGGTACTCGATCGCCTGCAGCACGCCGCCCGAGATGTCGGTGAACGACGCCGGCTTCACGTTCCTGACGAAGCCGTCGATCGTGTCGCGGAACTTGCGCTTCTGCTGGTTGGCGGTGCTCGGACGCTCGTCGAAGGTGATCCGCGCCACGATGTCCTTCTCGCTGAAGCTGCCGGTGTCCACCCGGGCGACGGCGAACGAGTCGCCGGGGTCGACCCTGGCCAGGATGGCGTTGATCAGGGCCTGGGCCTTGTCGAGCTCCTGGGTGTAGGTGCCCGAGGTGTCCATCAGCAGGTACACGCCCCGGCTGGTTGGGGCGGCCTCGCCCGAGCAGCCGGCGAGTGCCAGCGCGAGCGTGGCGAAAACGACAGGGCGCCAGCGGATCATGACAGCGACTCCTTGACTCGTGGGGGCACCTTGGGTGCGTCCGGGAGCGCGCGGGGCGCGGCGGCGCGGGCCTTGACCTGCTGCTCGACCCAGAGCGGCAGGAAGATGACGACGTCGTAGAGGTCGATCAGGAAGCGGCCGAGATAGCGGCAGCCGCTGCCGGCGAAGCGCAGCGCCGCCGCGAGACCGCGCAGCGCGCCGGCGAGCGCCGCGCCGACCACGGTGCGCAGAGCGTGCACGAAGCTCTCGAGCGGGATCGCGACGAAGGTCAGCGCGAACGGCAGGATGAAGCCCATGCCCATCTGGGCCGCGGTGGTGATCCAGACGAACTGATTGTCGAACGGAAGGCCGCGCTCGCCACGCAGCAGCGCGCTGGTCGCGAGCTCGTCCTGGAGCAGGATCTCGCGCATGTAGGCGAGGCCGGCCTCGACGGCGGCGAGCGAGGTCAGGAGACCGAGCGTGATCCAGATCATGATCACGCGCCATTTGTCGGGCAGGGAGCCGATCACCGGGAAAAGGCGGGTGATGCGCAGGGATTCCATGAGGAACAGGCCCATGGAGATCTCGACCAGGATGATCACCAGCGCCGCGATGTCGGCGACCCGCCAGGCGCCGATGAAGTTGTTGCCGCCGACCATCTCGGCCATCGGCCGGGCGATCAGGTGGAAGTTGATTACCGCGCCGCCGACAGCGATGCACAGCACCAGGAGCGCGACGAAGAACTGGACGAAGGACGAGGAGGTGAGCATGCGCTCGGCGCGGTCGGTCTTCTGCAGGACCTCTTCGTAGTCGGCGATGTGCCGATCGACGATCTGGGTGCGCTCGATCAGCCGGGTGACCTTGCCTTCGACCTGGCCGAGCAGCTGCAGGGCGCGTCGCCAGCTGGGCATCATGCGCTTGAGGTGCTCGTGACGGACGCGGGTCGCGGACCTGAAGTCGGTGCGCGCCTGATCCTGCGCCTTGAGCATCGAGGCGTGCACCGCCTCCAGGATCTTGCCCACCATGGGGTCGTGCTGCGGCACCTGGATCTCGGCGACCGCCTTGACCGCCTGGACCCAGCTGGTCGGGGCCGGCGGCACCTCCCTCGAGTGCTCGTGGTCCTCCTCGAGCCGGGTGGCCTGCTCGGCGATGCGGCGTTGCAGGGTCGGGCACTCGCCGAGGTCGCGCCGCACAGCGGCATCGATGCGCTCGAACTCGCGCTCGATGATCCGCTCCTTGGCCTCTCGCCCCGCGGCCATCAGAACCTCGCGATTGCGCGCCCGCAGCCGCTCCTCGGCCAGGAGGAGCGAGCGCGCCGCCAGCCGCAGCGCGTAGTGCAGGGCGTGGGCGAGCGACAGGATCGCCCGCTGCGCCGGGGACCGGGCGAAGTACATCGCGACCGCCAGCGCGATGAACCACAAGACCCAGGCAAGCGGGGAGCTCAGCACGTACAGATCGTCGGCAGGCATCGAGGCCTCGCTTCGCTGGTGGCACGTCCCGGAGCGCGGACAGGCTCCGGCAGATCTTGCGAAGGAGGAGTATCAGAACTCTTAACGCGCCCTTCCCGGCGCCCGTGGCGTGCGCTGGAAAGGGCGGGAAGTGAAGCGGACGCAAGCTGTGGGCGGGTCGGCCTCTTTTTCGGGCACAGACCGCGTCAGGCGCCGAAGTCGTCGCGGCGGTGCTTGTACTGCAGGGCGACCAGGGTCGCCTTGAATGGCCGCATCAGCGCGAGCACCAGGACGACGGTGAGCGGCAGCCAGAGCAGGAGGTGCAGCCAGACCGGCGGCTGATAGCGCACCTCGGTGAGCAGAGCGAGCGCCACCACGATCCCGCCGACGATCAGGACGATGAAGGCAACGGGGCCATCGCCGCTGTCCTGCGACGACAGGTCGGTGCCGCACACCGGGCAGCGCGAGCGGACCGTCAGAAAACCCTCGAACAGCGGCGCCTGCCCGCACGCCGGGCATCGACTCTTGAGCCCGACCGCCAGAACGGAGGGCTCGGGTCCACTCAATGGCCCGCGGTCGCGATGTAGCCGCCCCACCAGTAGACCCAGGCGAACAGGAACAGCCAGACCACGTCGACAAAGTGCCAGTACCAGGCGGCCGCCTCGAAGCCGACGTGCTTGTCCGGCCGGAAATGCCCGTACCAGGCGCGCATCAGGCAGACCGCCAGGAAGGTCGTGCCCACGATGACGTGGAAGCCGTGGAAGCCGGTCGCCATGTAGAAGGTCGAGCCGAAGATCCCGCTCGAGATCGTGAAGCCTTCCGGGCTGTAGATGGTGTGCACGTACTCGTAGGCCTGAAAACCCGTGAAGATCAGGCCGAGCGAGACCGTGATCGCGAGCGCCAGGGTCGCGGTGCGCTGGTCGTTCTCGCGGACCGCATGGTGCGCCCAGGTGACCGTGCAGCCCGAAAGCAGAAGGATCATGGTGTTGAGGAACGGGATGTCCCAGGTGTCGACCGGGTGTGCGCCCGCGGGCAGCCAAGTATAGCCCTCGACCGCCTCGGGATGCGGTGGATAGAGCGCACCCCAAAAGTAGGCCCAGAAGAACGCGAAGAAGAACAGCACCTCGGACGTGATGAACAGGGCCATGCCGATGCGCAGACCCTTGGAGACCACGTCCGTGTGGTGCCCGGTCCGGCCCTCGTGAATCACGTCGCGCCACCAGAAGACCAGGGTGACGGCGAGGCACAGCACCGCAAGCAGCATGACCCAGACGCCGCCCGGTATCTCGTGCAGATACATCAGGCCGCCGGTCACGAGGATCAGGGCGGAGATGCTGCCGACGATCGGCCAGGGGCTGGGCTCGACCAGATGGTAGGGGTGATGCACCTCGTGATGCCCGTGCTCGGCGTGGGCACCGGGCTCGGCATGGGTCGCCATCCGGCAGTCTCCTCACATCTCCTCTGCGGCGCTCGGTCG
>Ga0299913_10004317_pt1 | contig 11908 bp, 7 predicted proteins | sample RVTome_9_FD_201360 | JGI IMG/M metagenome (GOLD analysis project Ga0299913, IMG submission 201360) | Soil microbial communities from uranium-contaminated site in the Upper Colorado River Basin, Wyoming, United States - RVT155D38 (version 2) ... | reverse complement strand
CGCCGCCGTCGCCCACCGACCACCCGGCCTGGCGGGCCGCCGCCCAGGTCTTGAGGGAGGAGGCGCCGGTCGTCCCCGCCTTCATCGCCGGCTTCACCGACGCCCGCTGGTTCCGCGAGCGCGGCATCGCGGCCTATGGGCTCGACCCCTTCGTTCTCTCGGGGGAGGTACGCCGCGGCATCCACGGCCCGGACGAGCGCATCCCGGTCGCCGAGCTGCGCGCCGGCATCGAGCGGATGCGGCGGATCGTCGCGGGATACGCGTACCCGAAGGGGTGACGGTTGACTTTCCGCGTCGGCGGGACGTAGTCTTCGTAGTAAGACAAACGCCGACCGAAGATGGCCTCTCACCGTTTGGGGGCACCGGTCGGACTGCACCCGGGGAGGCTACAGTGCTCAATCTCCGTCGTCTGTTGCTTATGGTTGCAATGGTTTGTGTGACGCTCATTTCGACAGGGTCTACCGCCGGTCAGCCGGGAGGCGTTCCCGAGCTCGTCTCTTGGGACCATACGAACACCGTCGGAGTCGGGAAATGTCGGTACCCGAAGGTCAGCAACGACGGCCGCTACGTGACCTTCTATTCGCCCCGCGGACATCTGCTGCTCCCGCCCGAGGAAAGGCACAGGCTCTACTCCGGCTACAGCCTCTTCATGCGAGATCGGGTAGCACAGAAGACCTGGTTGATCACTTACAGTCGCCACCAGAATGGCCCGTTGAACTTTTTTATTCCGTTCAGTCCCAATGATTATGACATGAGCGACGACGGCCGCTGGGTGGTCTTTATGACTGATGCATCCAACGTCGTGCCGGAGGATACCAACGGCAAGGAAGACGTGTTCGTGTGGGACAGAGTCTTCGACTCAGTGCACTTGGTGAGCCGTACGTGGCTGGGCAAGCCTTCCAACGGTCGCAGCTACAATCCCTCAATAGACGAGCACGGCTCAGCGATCGTTTTCAATTCAGGCGCGACGAATCTTGTTCAACTCCCGGGGGTATGGAGCGGCTGGAATGTCTTTGTCGCTCGCCCGAACTCGTACGGAGACTGGCGCACTAAACAGATTGTTACGTATCCGGACCGATGTTTCCCCTCTCAATGCCACGGCTCGCCTGGTGGCAACTCGGGGCCAGGACCGCCTCAGATCTCCGCCGATCTGGTGTGCTATACCGGCGACGATAAGCATGTTCTAGGAACCGAGTGGGTGAACGATATCCGATTGTATTGCCAGGATGTAAGCCAGCGTACGCCCTTCAATCCCGCAGGAGTATTTTCGCCGATCCCAGGGCTCGGTCCGTTGGCTTCGACTCTCCGCATCCAGGCTGTTAGATCATCTCACAACATGCCGTCTGGTGGATTGGTGCTTGTAGATCAATGGAACACTGACGTGCTGTACTCCCCGCTTCTCGGAGCCCCAGTTTCATTCGATACTCCCTATGGATGGGGCACTGTTTATCCTGAGATCGGTGGCGATATCGTCGTGTGGACGAGCCTCGCGGACCTGAACGGCGACGGTGCGGGAATCTTCGCCCAGCGGACGGCGGACATCATCTCGTCCGGTAATTGTACTGAGTGTCGTAAGCGCGTTTCCTGGGGAACGAATCCTGACGTGTCGGGAAATGGCGAGTTTATAACATTCCTGTGGCCCTTCGTCCGAGGCAAGAGTGAGGAGCCCCCGCCACCTGGGGTTTACGAAGACGTCTACATTCTCGGGCGACCGCTACTGAACGAGGACTTCCGCCTGCAGCTGATCGACCCGCTGCGACCTGGTCAGCGGCACCTTCTGGACGAAGACTCCCCGAGCTATGTAAAGGACGAGGTCGAGCCTCTCGATCGCCTGTTCGGATCCGTCCGGGGGATGGCGGCGGACGGCCAGACCCGGATGATCGTCTACGCCGAGGTTCCCGAATCGGGGGTGCTGGAGCTCTCCCTGCGCGAGGAGGGCTGGGAAGACGCCACGGACTGGCCGCGGCCGCGGCTCTCTTGGCTCGCCGCTGCCGAACCGGCGGACGTCACGACGACGGACTCTTCCGGTTGGGAGTACCAGACAATAGAGCTGCAAGCGCAGGAGCTACCGGACGGACGGTGGGCCGCCGCCGGCTTGATCTGGGCTCCAGCGGCCTTCGGCAGCGAGCCTTCGCTGGTGGAAGCGATTTCGAGGCCGGTCGACGTGCGGGCCATCTTCACCTCGAACTCCGGCGTGGCCTCGGAGGAGAGCACCCACTTCAAGATCGTGCGGCCGCCGGTTTTCCTTGTCCACGGCATTTGGTCCGGGCCAGAGACCTGGAAATACGACTTCGTCAGGCAAGAGAATCCGCGCTTTCCCGCATACGGCCTGGCCGCCTATCCCAACGACCAGCACTACTACGAAAATGTTTTCAGGGTTCGCGGTCAGCTGGTCGCCTTCCTGGACGAGATCCGCTCAAAGGGCTATGCCGTGACCCAGGCCTGGGGCGTTGGCCATAGCATGGGGGGTCAGCTACTGCGGCGAGTAGTAGGTCGAAAGTTGTGCTTGGACGGTAGCTGTTTTCGTCTCCATGATCGGTTGACCAATTACTATTCTGGCGACCTTTATGGTTTTATCAGCGTCGACAGTCCGCACTACGGCTCTGAGCTCGCCGATTTACTCCTTGCAATGGTGGAGCAGCGGCCGTGGCTGGATCGCTTCCTTTGTAGGGTAGACCGGTGCCCGCTAGGAGGAGCCGTCAACGATCTGCGGGTCGAGAGTAGGGAAACCAGGACCGTGCCGGAATTGGTTCTCCCGACCGTTCCGATGGTTGGCACTGGGGGCTCCGAGTGGCTCGAGAACCGCCCCCTGCTCCCAGGGATTCCATCGCCGTTGGTAGGCGCGAGCCCGATCGATCTGATATGGAATATTCTGTATTTTTACAACCGTTCCGCAAGTGACTTCCAATCGTTCGTCGACTCGATCCTCGGTCCTGACCACGATCTGTTGGTAGGGTTCGCCAGTCAGACTGGAGGAGCCTCGGCCTTCAGCGTGTTTCCCTATGTCGATGCCTCGGCGACGGGCATGCACACCCATGTCACAGGTGAAGAGAGATACGGGGAGAAGATCCTGGACTACCTCCTGGGGCTCGAGCCCGGGGCGTTCTCACAGATCCTTCTGGGTTATGATCCCAGCAGTTCCGCCCTTTCCTCGACGGCCGCCTCCGGGCGGCGCGAGACGAGCCCGGTCCAGAGGGCGAGCGCGGAGAGCGTCGCGCTGACTATTGTCTCTCCCGTCGCCGGCACCGTGTTCTCGCCGGGAGACGTGTTGGAGGTCGAGGTGTCGCCGACTGCCGAGCCGGCGACGACCTTGTTTCTCGTCGGTACGCAGTCGGCGCTGTTCGAGGACGGCTCGACGACGGCGTCGTTCACCGTGCCGGAAGCGCACGGACCGCTCCCGATCGCGGTCGTCGTCATCGACGTCGAGGGCACCGAGCACGTGGGCGAGGTGGAGGTGGTGGTCCAACCGGCGGTGGCGCTTCTGAACCTCCTTCCCGAGCCGACGGAGATGCAGCTCCTCGAGGGTGACCGGAGCGTCCCGCGTGTGTCGGGGGAGTACGAGGACGGCTCGGTGCGTCCGCTCGACCCGAGCCTCGTCAGCCTCACGTCGCAGGATCCCGCGATCGTGACGATCGAGGGGGACGAGATCGTCGCGGTCGCCGTGGGTCGGACGCTCGTCGAGCTGTCTTCGGACGGAGTCGAGGCCCTGCTCCCGGTCGAGGTGACGAGCTGTCCGGAGGTGGGCATCCCCACGGTGAGCGCCAGCGGTTCGCTGTGCTCGACCGGTGCGGTGTCGATGACCTCCTCGCCAGGGAAGTCCTATCTGTGGTCTACCGGGGAAACGACCCGTTCGATCCTGGTGACCGAGCCCGGTGCGTACAGCGTCACCACCTCGGTCGTCGGAAGCTGCACTGCGACGTCCGCTCCGATCGTCGTCGAGGAGCCTGCGGGCGAGTGCCCGGAGGGCGAGCCGGACGAGCCCGTGGATGGGGACGATCCTCCAGGGGAGGATCCGCCGCCTCCGTCGCCGGACGAGACGGATGACACCGACGACCCGAACGCACCACCGGTCGGACCTCCCCCCACCGATCCGCCGCCCCCGACCGAGGATGGCCGCGACGGGCAGCCGCCCGGCGGGGGAGGCGGCGGAGAAGGGGGCGGCGGAGGAGACGTGGACGACGGGCGCGACGATCCCTGAGCCCGATTGCGCGACTGCTCCGCCGTGCGTGTCGCTCCGACGGCTTCGCCCTGACGAGCCGGCCCGACCCGGAGCGGGCGGCTAGAATCCGGCCCGCGTGCTCCCCGAGCTCCTGCTGGTCGTCTACGCCGCCCTCGTCGGGCTGGTCGTCGGCAGCTACCTCAACGTCGTCGTCCACCGGCTGCCGCGGGGGGCCTCGACCGTGCTGCCGCGCTCGCGCTGCCCGTACTGCGGCGGGCCGGTGCTGGCGCGCGACAACCTGCCGGTCGTCTCGTGGCTCGTGCTGCGCGGCCGGTGCCGGTGGTGCGCGGCGCCGATCTCCTGGCGCTACCCGGTCGTCGAGGTGGCCACGGCGGCGCTCTTCGTCGCCTGCGTCCTACGCTTCGGGCCGCGGCTCGAGGCGGTGGCCGGGGCGCTGCTCTCGGCGCTCCTCGTCGCCCTGGCCGCGATCGACCTCGAGCACTACCTGTTGCCGGACCGATTGACCCTGCCGGGGATCGCCGCCGGCCTCGCGCTGCAGCCGTGGCTCGACTGGGGCGGGCTCCTCGCCGCGGCGGTGGGCGCAGCTGCTGGCGCGGCGGTCCTGCTGCTGCTCTACGGCGCCTGGTGGCTGGTCCGGCGCGAGGAGGGGCTGGGGCTGGGCGACGTCAAGATGCTCGCCATGGTCGGCGCCTTCCTCGGCTGGAAGGGGGTGGCGGTCACCCTGTTCTTCGGCTCGCTGGCCGGCGCGGCGGTCGGCCTCGCCCTCGTCGCCACCCGCCGGGGCGGCATGAAGAGCCGGCTCCCCTTCGGGGTGTTCCTCGCCGCCGGCGCCCTGGTCGCCCTGTTCTGGGGCCGGCAGCTCGCCGACGCCTACCTGGAGCTGCTGTGACGCGGACCGGCTCCGCACCGGCCCCCCGCCGGCCGGAGATCGGCCTGCGGCGCGAGGTGCGGATCCTCGGGCCGGTGGCGCTGCTGCTGCTGGTGCTGGTGTCGGCCTTCACCCTCTTCTCGTACCGGAGCGCGGTCGGGCTGCTCGTCGAGGAGCGTCGGGAGGCGGCGCTGGGGGCCGGCCGTGCCCTGGCCGAGCGGCTCGCCTCCGGCGAGGCGACCCCGGACGCTGCCGGCCTGTCCGCGCTGCGGCGTACCGCCCCGGGAGTGCGCTCTCTGACCCTGGTCGACGCCGACGGCGGCGAGCTCGCCGTCGCCGGTGAGCTGCCCGGCGGCGACCCGACGGCGCCCTTCGCCGGCAGCGTCGCGGCCGGCGACATGCCGCGGGAGGAGGTCGCCGCGGGCCCCGGCCCGGAGCTGCCCGGCGTCGTCGCGGCGCTGGTCCCGCTGACCGTCCGCGGCGAGCCGCGGTGGTTGCGGGTCGACCTCGCCGAGCCAGTCCTGGCGGCCCGGGCGCGGACGCTGACAGCGCTCACCTGGGTGGTGCTCGGGGTCGGCGCGGGCGTCGGCCTCCTGGTGCTCCTCTTCCTCCGTCACCTGATGGGTCCGTACGACGCGCTTCTCGCCCGCGCCCGGCAGCTCGGCCCGGCGGACGGCCCGGCGGGCGAGGAGGACGAGATCGAGTTCCTCGTCCGCACGTTCGAGCGGGGGATGGCGGCGCTCGCGGCGGGGGGGAACGCGCGGGCCGTGGGAGGAGCGGACGACCGCGCCGAGCTCGCGGCGGTCGAGCGGGCGCTCGGCGAGAGCCTGGAGAGCGGTCTGCTGATGCTCGACCGCGAGGGGCGCGTGCTCGCCCTCAACCCGGTCGGGGCCGCGCTGCTCGACGTGCCGCCCCCTTCGCCGGGGGCCCCTCTCGAGGAGGCGCTCGCCGCCCACCCCGGGCTCGTCGAGCTTCTCGCCGAAGCGGTGTCCGCGGCCGTGCCGCTCCAGCGGCGCGAGGTCGAGCTCGACCGGCCCGGCGGGGAAGGGACGACGCGCTCGCCGCTCACTCTCGGTTTGACCGTCAACGTGCTCCGCGCCGGCCCGGATCCCGCCGTCGAGAGTCCGGCCGCGGCCGGGGGCGGGCACCCGGCGCAATCGCCGGAAGATCGGCCCCGGCGCCGGGCGGTTCGCGGCTTCCTCGTCCTCTTCGCCGATCTCACCGAGGTGCGGCGCCAGGCCGAGCAAGACCGGCTGGCCGAGAGCCTGGTCCAGCTCGGCGAGATGGCCGCCGGTGTCGCCCACGAGCTGCGCAACAGCCTGGCGACCCTCCGCGGCTACATGTCGCTGATCGAGCGCCGGCCCGGCGAGCCGGCCGGCGACCATCTCGACGAGATGCGGCGGGAGACCGAGCACCTGCAGCGGGTGCTCGACGACTTCCTCTCTTTCGCCCAGCCGGGGAGCGTGCGTCTCGAGGAGGTGGCGCTCGGCGAGCTGGTCGCCCAGGCGGCGAGCGATCCGACGCTGGGCGGCGCTCCCGTGCGCATCGAGGACGCCGGCCTGGCCGGGCTGCGCCTGCGGGGCGACCGTCAGCTCCTCGAGCGGGCGCTCCGCAACCTCGTCCGCAACGCCGCGCGGGCCGCCGCGGAAGGCGCCGGCGGGCAGCCGGCGAGCGTCGAGATCGGTCTCGTGCGCAGCGACGAAGGGGTGGAGGTGGTGGTCGCCGACCGCGGCCCGGGGGTGCCCGCGCACCTCCGCGGCCGGCTCTTCCACCCGTTCGTCACCGGCCGGCCGGACGGGGTCGGCCTGGGCCTGGCGCTGACGCAGCGGATCGTCGCCCTGCACGGCGGCTCGGTGCGGCTGGAGGACCGGCCGGGAGGCGGGACGAATGCGAGGGTTCGCTTCCCGCCTGGCACGATCGTTACCTGAGGTAACAATCGCCGGTGTTCCCGGCGCCGGTCACCGAAGCGGGTCGATTTGCGTAAACCACCGAACGGAAAGGGATTGCACCGCTAGAGCCGCGCGGTGCCGCCCCTGGTACGACCGTTGCTCGACAAGGCGCTCGTGGTCAGACATCAGAGGTACCGTCGCGGAGCGCTCGGCTTCACGCTCGTCGAGGCGATGGTCGTCACCATCGTCCTCGCCGTCTTGATGCTCGTCGTGATGCCGCCGTTCTTCCGCTACCTCGCCCGGGCGCAGGTCGAGCAGACGGCGCGCCAGACGCAGACGTTGCTGCACAAGGCCAGGCACCAGGCGATCCGCCTCAGGGTCCCGACCGCCGTCCGGCCGGACGGTGAGACGATCGTCGGGTTCGTCGACCCGAACGGCGACCGCGTCCGGGACGCCGGGGAGCGGTCGATCGGTCATGTCCCGATGGCGACCCAGGTGACCCTGACCTCGCCGGCGGCGATCTCGTTCGCCTCCGACGGCTCGGCGGACTTCGCCGGCGGCATCACCGACTTCGCCTTCGCGAACCCGCGGGGCGACTCGGTCCTGGTGCGGGTGAAGGTCACCGGCTTCACCGAGATGATCCGGAGCTACTGACGATGACGACGAAGACTGCGAGCCCGCCGGGCTCCGTGCGCCGTGCGCACGACCCGCAGGCCGGGTTCAACCTGATCGAGGTTCTCGCCGGCATGGCGATCCTCATGCTGATCGCCTTCTTCATGCTGCCGCTGTTCTCCCGCTCGGCGCTCAACAACCTGTCGGGACGCGAGTCGACCCAGGTGTCGAAGTTCACGCGCGACAGCCAGGAGCTCTACTCGCGGGCCGAGTTCGGGAGCGCCGACCTGACGATCGACGCCGGCGACGAGAAGCGGTTCGACGACGCCTGGGTCTCGTCGGCCTTCGACGCGTCCAAGCCGTGGCTCCGTCCGCTCCAGTCGGCCGGGGAGTGGACGCGCGTCGACGGCGCGCTCCCGGCCGGCTCGCGCTGGCGGCGGACGACGACGGTGCGGCAGCACTCGATCGCCGATCTCTACGACGACCCGCCGAACGCCCAGGCGCTCGACGCCCCGCTCCCGGTGGGGACGGCCGACGTCTTCATCCACCTGAAGTGGATCGAGGTCGAGGTCGAGGGCGTGCGCGGGGAGGGCGGCCTGCTCGGTCCGAACCAGCGGCTGGTGGTCAGCCAGCTCAAGGCGTTCTAGGAGGCCGCCGTGCGCTCCCGCTCCCAGGCCGGTTTCACCCTGATCGAGCTGCTGGTCACCTCGTTCGTCCTCGTCGTGCTCGTCCTCGCCGTGCTGGCGATGTTCGACTTCGCCGCGCGCATGTCCCGGGCCCAGACCGAGCTCGCCAACCTCCAGCAGGCGCAGCGCATCGCCCAGCACGAGCTGGTGCGCATGGTCCGCATGGCGGGGCGCGGGGGCCTCCTGCCCGCCGCGGCGCTCGTCCTGCGCAACGACCGCCCCGCCGACGATCCGATCCTGACGGGCGGCGGCTCGGGCGTCCCCCGGGTCGCCGAGCACAGCGACGTGATGATCATCCGCGGCATCTTCACCGGGGAGCTCTTCCAGCTCGACACCACGGACCCGACCGCCTTCACCTACGACGCCGCGAACAACACCGGCACCCTGACCCTCCGCAGCGTCAGCTCGAGCGGCGTCCCGCAGGACGTCGCCCAGATCGAAGACGTCCTGGCCGACGAGGACGACGTCCCCGAGGCCCTCCTGATCGTCAGCGCCGTCGACGACAACGCCTACGCGGTCGTCGAGCTGGACCCCGCGGTCCCGGTGACGGTGACCGTGGACGACACCACGGTTCCCGCGACCCGCAGCGTCACCTTCGGCTTCCTCGCGCAGAACGCGGCCGGCGGTCGGAACACCAACGCCTACGGCGCCCTGAGCAGCGTGACGCTGGCCAGCCCGCAGATGCAGTCGGTCGCCTACGCCGGCGTGCTCGAGGAGTACCGGTTCTACGTGCGGGAGCAGGCCGCGCAGGCCGGGGTCCCCGGCAGCGGGCGCGCCCTGGAGCTGGCCCGGGCGCGGGTCTACCCCGGCACCGAGCTCGCCTACCGGGGAGAGGACTCCAACCTCTCGCTGACGGTCGCCGAGAACATCCTCGACCTCCAGGCGAGCTTCGGCGTCGACCAGGACGCCGACGGGATCTACGAGGAGGGCGAGTCGGTGACCGACAAGAAGAACGACGACTGGGGGTTCAACGTCGCCGGGGACGTGCCGCCGATCGGCGCGCCCGCATTCGTCCGCCTGACCACGGTCGCCCGCAGCGATCGGCCCGACCCGGCGCACGAAGCGGACCGCCTGGCCGACGTCGAGGACCGCGTGTACGCGGGCGACCCCCTGAACGCGTCGCGGATCGAACGGCTCTACCGCCGGTGGCCGCTGCAGTCGCTGATCGACCTGAGGAACATGTGATGGAACACCCGACCGTCCGCCGCGGTGAGCGCGGGAGCGCCTACATCATCGCGCTCCTCGCCCTCGTCATCCTGAGCGTCCTCGGCCTCGCCCTGATCTTCATCTCGCAGACGGAGATGGAGATCGGCTCGAACGAGCGCTCCATCGAGCGCGCCTTCTACGCCGGCGAGAGCGGGGTGGCCCTGGCCACGGCGCGGGTGCTGGTGGCCAACGACTACCGGCCGGCCCTCTTCGACCTCGCCGAGCCGGGGGCCTCTCTCGCCGCCTTCCGCCAGAGGATCGAGCTGGCGCCGGTCGTCCCGCTGTACGACGCACCGTGCAACCTGTGCGAGATCAACGACGTCGGCACCTACCAGGACCGCAACGCCTTTCGCAAGGTCAACAGCGCGATCACCGCCTACGCGCAGCGCACCATCGGCCGCGACGGCCGGTCGCTGGCCCAGAAGATCGTCGCCTCCATGCTCGAGCTCCAGCCCCACAAATCGACCCTCGACGCCTACCTGGCGATCGGCGACGCGGACCAGCTCGCCAAGGTCCGCAAGTAAGGTCCCGCACCGCGGAGGAAGCCGCATGTCCCGTAAGCCCCTCGCAGCCGCAGCCCGTCGCCTTCCGGCGATCGCCGCGGCCTGCCTGCTCGTCGCCGTCGCCACCGGCCTCGCCCGTGGCGACGACCGCAACCTGCTGCGCACGACCGAGGCCGACCCGTACGTCTTCTTCCTCCTGGACACGTCCGCCTCGATGAACGCGGACGTCGACGGCAAGCCGGTGCCCGCCGCCGGCGACGACCCCCGGTCGAAGATCTACATGGCGAAGAAGAGCCTCTACGGGGTGTTCTCCGACGCCACCGAGTTCAACTACGGCTTCGCGTTCTACCAGCAGGACGGCAACCGGGTGCGCGCGAAGCACTGGCTCTACCGCCTGCCCACGGTGCCGAGCGCCGTGACCTGGACGCCGACCGGCGTCCCGGCGTTCGACTGGCCCACCCTGGTCGACCTGCCGACGCTGCACGACGACGACGACGTGCCCGAAGACCCCGGGGTCGAGCTCTCCCGCGAGATGCAGGCCTCCGATCCCTGGGTGTTCGGCCCCGTGTTCACGGGGCTCAGCTCGAAGGTGGATACCGCGGACTTCGGAGGGTGCGACGACCCGTTCGAGCTCTCGAACGCCGAGGAGCGGCGGGCGGCGAACCGCTTCCCGCGCGCCTTCGGGACGGACACCGTCTTCTGGATCGTCGCGGGCGGGCAGCGCTACAAGGTGACCCTGTCCAAGCCGGTCGTGCCGGCGGCCGAGGGCGAGGAGCCCGTCGCCGCGCTCGGGGGAGAGCCGACGATCCAGGTCGACCTCACCCTCGAGCGGCGCCCCGCGGGCAACAGCTGCAACACCCTGGAGACCGTGGGGACGCAGCCCGTCCAGCTCCAGCTCGTCACCGATTTCCTCTTCTACGAGGATCCCGACACGGACCGCGGCGAGGTCGCCGGCGGCCTCGGGGAGGACGAGGTCTTCGGCGGCTCGTGGGACTGGCAGGACGCCGTAGTCGATCAGCCGGACTGCCCCAGCGGCAGCTTCACCGGCCACGGCTGGGAGGAGAACTACGACAACGAGTCCTACGTCGACGCCGTGACCCGCTTCCCGGTCAGTCGCCCCACCGGCATCAACTACTGGGGGGACTCGGACGAGAGCTGCACCTCGTCGGGCTGCCAGAACCTCCACTTCATTCCGACGAACGTCGCCGGGACGATGACGCCGGCCACCTGGGTCCGCTCGGAGGGTCGGAACGTCGACCGCGGCGACATACTGCCTTTCGATTGGGACGACCCCAACCACGACGCCTTCCTCGAGCGTCTCAACCCGAACCACGAATCGTCGACCGCGCACTTCGGGATCGCCTCCTACTTCACCGACGGCGCCTCGGGCGCCGGCCCGTTGACGTTGCGCAACCCGAGCGTCCGGCCGCTCGTCGCGGCCGGCGGGACCGCCGGCGGCGCCGACGTCGGCGGCAGCCCGCTGGCCAGGGCGATCAACGATTTCCGCTGCTGGTACGCCGAGAAGGGCAGCAAGTGCAACGACCCGCAGTACACCGAGCGCTGGGAGGCGGTCGCGCGGCGGTCGATCGGCAACGACTCCGGCTGCGTCCAGCCCTACCTGATCCTGGTCACCGACGCCGAGAACACTTGCGGCGGCGAGTCGCCGGTGGCCGACGTGGCGAACCTCAAATCGCAGGCCAACGTCCGCACCTGGGTGATCGCCATCGCCCGCCGGGACAACAAAGGCGAGTGCGGCGAGGGACAGATCAAGGGGATCAGCGCTCCCGGCAAGGGGGGCCAGCTGATCTGCGTCGAGAACGAGGGCGAGCTCGGGGATGCGCTGCGCGAGATCCGCGGCCAGATCGAGGAGGAGGCGCGGACCTTCGCCTCGGCCGCCGTGCCGACCATCCAGGCGACCGCCGACCCCAAGATCTTCGTCTCGAACTTCACCCCGGCCGAGGGGG
>Ga0299913_10004315_pt1 | contig 11912 bp, 11 predicted proteins | sample RVTome_9_FD_201360 | JGI IMG/M metagenome (GOLD analysis project Ga0299913, IMG submission 201360) | Soil microbial communities from uranium-contaminated site in the Upper Colorado River Basin, Wyoming, United States - RVT155D38 (version 2) ... | reverse complement strand
TGGTCAACAACACCGGCATCAACCCGGTCTACGGGCCGATGATCGAGCTGGATCTCGACGCGGCCCGCAAGATCGTCGAGGTCAACTGCCTCGCCGCCCTCTCCTGGACCCAGCAGGTCCACCAGGGTTGGATGAAGGAGCACGGTGGTTCGGTGGTCAACGTCTCCTCCATCGCCGGCCTCCGCCCGGCCCCCGGCATCGGCATGTACGGCGCCAGCAAGGCGATGCTCGCCCACATCACGCAAGAGCTTGCCGTCGAGCTCGGTCCGGACATCCGGGTCAACGCGGTCGCCCCCGGCGTGGTCAAGACCAGGTTCGCCACCGCTCTCTACGAGGGCCGGGAGGAGCAGGCCGCCCAGGCCTATCCCCTCAAGCGGCTGGGCGTTCCGGGCGACATCGGCAGCGTCGTCGCCTTCCTGCTGTCCGCGGACGCGGCCTGGCTGACCGGCCAGCTGCTCGTGGTCGACGGCGGCGTCACCCTGACGGGCGGTGCCTGAGATGGCAAAGGTGGAGGGACAGGGAGTGGTCGTCACCGGTGCCGGTCAGGGGATCGGCCGCGCGCTGGCCACTCGGCTCGCCGCCGGCGGCGCACGCGTGGTGGTCAACGACCTCGACGCGGACACGGCCCGTGCTGTGGCGAACGAGATCGGCGGGTACGCCGCCCCCGGCGACGCCGCCTCGCAGGACGGGGTCGAGGCGCTGGTTGCCGCCGCCCGCGAGCACCTCGGCCAGATCGACGCATGGTTCGGCAACGCCGGCATCGACCGCGGCCACGGCCTGGCGGCGCCCGAGGAGGAGTGGGCGCTGGTGCACGAGGTGAACGTGATGGCGCACGTGCGGGCCGCCCGGCTGCTCGTCCCCGACTGGGTCGAGCGCGGCTCCGGCCGGTTCGTGGTCACCGCGTCAGCCGCCGGACTGCTCACCATGCTCGGCAGCCCGACCTACGCGGTCACCAAGCACGCAGCCGTCGCGTTCGCCGAGTGGCTCTCGGTCACCTATCGGCACCGCGGCGTCGTCGTACAGGCACTGTGTCCCCAGGGCGTGCGGACCCGGATGCTCGAGGAGGCGGGTGCACTGCAGGAGTTGCTGAGTAGAGACGAGGCACTCACCCCCGAGCAGGTCGCCGAGGCCGTGTGGGAGGCCCTGGCCGACGACCGGTTCCTGATCCTTCCTCACCCCGAGGTGGCCGACTACTACGCGACTCGCGCCACGCACCCCGACGCCTGGCTGGCCGGCATGAACAAGCTGCAGCGCAAGCTCGAGGAGCACACGGCGGGGGCGGACGCATGAGGGCGTGGCAGGTGACCGAACTGGGTCAACCGGCGCACGTGCTTCGCCTGACCGAGGTGCCCGACCCCGAGCCCGGACCCGGCCAGCTCGTCGCGCGCGTGCTCGCCTCGCCGGCCAACTTCCCCGACGTGCTGATGTGCCGGGGGGAGTACCAGGTCAAGCCCGACCTGCCCTTCACCCCCGGCGTCGAGCTGTGCGGCGAAGTGGTCGCCCTGGGCGACGGGGTCGAGGGGTTCGCGGTCGGCGACCGGGTGCTCGGCGGCGCCGTGCTGCCGTACGGCGGCTTCGGCGAGCTCGCCGTCATGGACGAGGCCACCACGTTCCCCGCTCCGCCCGCGCTCGATGACGCCGAGGCCGCCTCGCTCTACATCGGCTACCAGACGGGCTGGTTCGGGCTGCACCGCCGGGCCGCCCTCCGGGAGGGCGAGACCCTGCTGGTCCACGCGGCCGCCGGCGGTGTCGGCAGCGCCGCGATCCAGCTCGGCAAGGCAGCCGGCGCCCGGGTGATCGGTGTGGTCGGCGGCCCGGAGAAGGCAGCGGTCGCGCGCAAGCTCGGCGCCGATGTGGTCGTGGACCGGCACGAGCAGGACTTCGTCGACGTGGTTCGCGCCGAGACCGCCGGACGCGGCGCCGACGTCGTCTACGACCCCGTGGGCGGCGAGACCTACGAGCGCTCCACCAAATGCATCGCCTTCGAGGGCCGCGTCGTCGTCGTCGGGTTTGCCGGCGGCCGGATCCAGTCCGCCGCGCTCAACCACGCCCTGGTGAAGAACTACGCGATCGTCGGCCTGCACTGGGGCCTGTACAACCAGTTCGATCCCGCCGCCGTCGCCGCATGCCACCGCGACCTCACCGGGCTGGCCGCGCGCGGCGACGTACGCCCCCTCGTCAGCGAGCGACTGGCCCTGGCCGACGTCGCGGACGGGGTTCAGCGGCTCGCCGACGGCGTCACCGTCGGCCGGGTGGTGTACGCCCCGTGACCGCGAACGACACCGACGTGCGCACCGTGGACGCGGTGCTGTTCGACTACGGCGGGGTGCTGACCACGCCGGTCCGGGATTCCATCGACGCCTGGCTGGCCCGCGACGGCATCGACCCCGCCTCGTTCACCCGGACGCTGCGGGCGTGGCTGTCGCGCGACGCCCCCGACGGCACGCCGATCCACCGGCTCGAGACCGGCGAGCTGCCGATCGAGGAGTTCGACGCCCTGCTCGCCGCCGAGCTGGTCCGTCACGACGGACGTCCGGTCGAGCCCGTCGGCGTGCTGCAGCGGCTGTTCTCGCGGATGCGCCCCGATCCGGCGATGTTCGGCCTGGCCGCCGAGCTGCGCGCCGCGGGCGTGCGGGTCGGGCTGCTCTCCAACAGCTGGGGGAACACCTATCCACGCGAGCAGATCGACGCGATGCTGGACCCCGTGGTCATCTCGTGCGAGGTGGGCCTGCGCAAGCCGAAGCCGGCCATCTTCGAGCTCGCCCTCGGGCGGCTGGGCCTGCCCGCGGACCGGGTTCTGTTCGTCGACGACGCCGAGCCCAACCTGCTCGGCGCCCGCGCCGTCGGGCTGCAGGTCCTGCAGCACGCCGACGCCCCCTCCACGCGCGCCGCACTGGCCCGGCTGGTGCCCGCGCTCCGACCCCCCAACAAGGAGTGAAGATGACCCGGACCACAACCGATCGCACCGCCATCGTCACCGGCGCCGCCCGCGGCATCGGCGCGGCCGTGGCGCGACGCCTGGCCGCCGACGGCTTCGCCGTGGCCGTGCTCGACCTGGACGAGGCCGCCTGCAAGCAGGTCGTCGAGGACATCGAGGCGTCCGGCGGCCGGGCGCTGGCCGTCGGTGTCGACGTGGCCGACGAACAGGCGGTCGCCGCCGGCGTCGAGCGGGTCGTCGAGCAGCTCGGCCCGCCCACCGTGCTGGTCAACAACGCCGGCATCCTCCGGGACAACCTGCTGTTCCGGATGTCGACCGACGACTGGGACGCGGTCATGGGTGTGCACCTCCGGGGCGCCTTCCTCATGGCGCGGGCCGTGCAGGGCCACATGACCCAGGCCGGCTGGGGCCGGATCGTGAACCTGTCCAGCACCTCCGCCCTGGGCAACCGTGGCCAGGCCAACTACGCCGCGGCCAAGGCCGGGCTGCAGGGGTTCACCAAGACGCTGGCCCTCGAGCTCGGGAAGTTCGGAGTCACCGCCAACGCGGTCGCCCCCGGCTTCATCGAGACCGAGATGACCGCCGCCACCGCGCAGCGGATGGGGATGGACTTCGAGGCCTTCAAGGCCGGCGCGGCCCAGCAGATCCCGGTCGCCCGGACCGGCACACCCGACGACATCGCGCACACGGTCTCGTTCTTCGCCAGCGAGGAAGCCGGGTTCGTCTCCGGCCAGGTCCTGTACGTCGCCGGCGGACCGCAGGACTGAGGGCGGAGACGATGAAGACGTTCAACGGAATCGCTGAGCTGGAGCAGGCGGCCGGCACGCATCTTGGGCACTCTGAGTGGCACGAGGTTACGCAGGAGCAGGTGAACATGTTCGCCGACGCGACCGGCGACCACCAGTGGATCCACATCGACACCGAGAAGGCCGCACAGGGCCCGTTCGGCGCCACCGTGGCCCATGGGTTCCTGACCCTCTCGCTGCTGCCGATGCTTGCGGCAGAGGTCTACAGCGTCGAGGGTGTGAAGATGGGCGTGAACTACGGCGCCGACAAGCTCCGGTTCCCGTCCCCGGTGCCGGTCGGTTCCCGGGTGCGCGCCGGCGTGGAGCTGAACAGCGTCACCCCGAACTCACTCGGCTACCAGGTCGCCACCCGGGTCACCATCGAGCGTGAAGGCGGCGACAAGCCCGCCTGCGTGGTCGACATGCTGGCGATCGTGGTGCCATGAACACCGAACTCCCCACCGCCCCGCCGGGCCTCGATCTCGACCGGCTGACCACCTGGTTCGCCGACGAGGGCCCCGGGGCAGCGGGCCCGCTCACCGCATCCCTGATCGCGGGCGGCAAGTCGAACCTGACCTACGTCGTCACCGACGGGGTCAGTGAGTGGGTGGTGCGTCGACCACCGCTGGGTCATGTGCTGGCCACCGCCCACGACATGGGCCGTGAGCACCGCGTGATGTCGGCGCTGGGTGACACGCCGGTGCCGGTGCCCGTTACCTACGGCCTCTGCGAGGACGCCAGCGTGCTCGGCGCTCCGTTCTATGTGATGGAGCGGGTCGCGGGTACGCCGTACCGCCGGGCGTCGGAGCTGGCCGCGCTGGGCGAGGCGCGCACCCGCACCATCTCGACCCGGCTCGTGGACACTCTCGCGGCGCTGCACCAGGTCGACCCGTTCGAGGTCGACCTGGGCGACTTCGGCAAGCCGGAGGGCTACCTGGCACGGCAGGTCAGCCGCTGGAAGAAGCAGCTGGACGCGTCGTACACCCGGGACCTCCCGGCCGCCGACCAGCTGTACGCCGAGCTCGCTGCCGACGTCCCCGCCGAGTCGGCCGCCGGCATCGTGCACGGCGACTTCCGGCTGGACAACGTGCTCGTGGACGACCACGACCGCATCACCGCGGTGCTCGACTGGGAGATGGCCACCCTCGGTGACCCGCTCGCCGACCTCGCACTGATGCTGATGTACCACCGGCTCGGGGGCCATGCCGGCGGCGGGCTCGCGGTGACCGACGCGTCTGTCGCACCCGGCTTCCTCTCCGAGGACGACGTCATCGAGCGCTATGCACAGGGCAGCGAGCGCGACCTCTCCCGCTTCGGCTTCCACCTCGGCCTGGCGGCATTCAAGCTCGCCGCCATCCTCGAGGGCATCCACTACCGCTACCTCCAGGGCCAGACGGTCGGGGAGGGGTTCGACAACATCGGCGAGGCGATCCACCCGTTGCTTGACGCCGGTCTCACCGCAATGAAGGAGTACTGATGGATTTCGAATTCGACGCCAGGACCGAAGAGCTGCGGGCCGACTTGCTGGACTTCATGGACCAGCACGTCCACCCGGCCGAGCCGGTCTTCCACGAGCAGATCGAGCAGCTCGACGACAAGTGGGCCTGGGACTCGGTCCCGGTGCTCGCCGAACTGCGTGCCGAGGCCCGCAGCCGTGGCCTGTGGAACTTCTTCCTGCCCGGTGAGGAGGGCGGCGGCCTCACCAACCTCCAGTACGCCCCCCTCGCGGAGATCACCGGCCGTTCCATGCATCTCGCGCCGGCTGCGCTCAACTGTGCGGCACCGGACACCGGCAACATGGAGGTGCTGCACATGTTCGGCACCGACGTGCAGAAGAAGCAGTGGCTCGAGCCGCTGCTGAACGCCGAGATCCGTTCGGCCTTCGCCATGACCGAGCCTGCGGTTGCCTCCTCCGACGCCACCAACATCTCCACTCGGATCGAGCGTGACGGCGACGAGTACGTCCTCAACGGGCGCAAGTGGTGGATCAGCGGCGCCATGAACCCGAACGCCAAGATCCTCATCGTGATGGGCAAGACCGACACGACCGCCGACCGCCACAGCCAGCAGTCGATGATCCTCGTCGAGCGGGACACCCCCGGCCTCGAGATCCACCGCGGCATGGAGGTCATGGGGTACGACGATCACGAGCACGGTGGTCACGCCGAGCTGTCCTTCACCGACGTGCGGGTCCCGGTGAGCAACCTGATCGGCGAGGAGGGGCAGGGCTTCGCGATCGCACAGGCGCGGCTGGGCCCGGGCCGGATCCACCACTGCATGCGCTCCATCGGCATCGCCGAGCGGGCCATCGAGCTGATGTGCGAGCGTGCCGAGGCGCGGGTCGCCTTCGGTCGGCCGATTGCCGAGCAGGGCGTCGTGCGCAACTGGATCGCCGAGTCGCGGGTCAAGCTCGAGCAGCTGCGACTGCTGGTCCTCAAGACCGCGTGGCTGATGGACACCGTCGGCAACAAGGGTGCGCACACCGAGATCCAGGCGATCAAGATCGCCACCCCGGAGACCGTCCAGTGGATCCTCGACAAGGCCATCCAGGTGCACGGCGCCGGCGGGCTCTCGCAGGACTTCCCGCTGGCCTACATGTACGCCGGCATCCGCACCCTGCGCTTCGCCGACGGACCTGACGAGGTCCACAAGAACGCGCTGGCCCGCACCGAGATCCGCCGGCAGGCCGACGCCCGGCAGGCGAAGTGAGCGACGAGATCGACCAGCTCGAGGACGTGCGGCAGCGAGTCGCCACATTCCTCGCTGCCCACGACCCGGCCAGCACCGACCGGCTGGACTTCCTCCGGGCGCGGTACGACGCCGGGCTGGCCTGGGTCTTCTTCCCCGTCGGACACGGTGGCCTGGGGTTGTCGCGCTCCCTCCAGCACGAGGTCGACGAGCAGTTCGCCGGCGCCGGTGCGCCTGACAACAACCCCCGGGCGAACGGGATCGGCCTGGGCATGGCGGCCCCGACGATCCTCGCTTTCGGCACCGACGAGCAGAAGGCGCGCTTCCTGAGACCGCTGTGGACCGGCGAGGAGGTGTGGTGCCAGCTGTTCAGTGAGCCCGGGGCCGGCTCGGACCTCGCTGCCGTCGCGACCCGTGCGGTGCGGACGGGTGACGAGTGGGTGGTGAACGGTCAGAAGGTGTGGACCTCCGCCGCCCACCTGGCCCGCTTCGCGATCCTCGTGGCGCGAACCGATCCGGAGGTCCCCAAGCACGGCGGTCTCACCTACTTCCTGTGCGACATGACCGACCCCGGGGTCGAGGTCCGCCCGCTGCGGCAGATCACCGGGGAGGCGGAGTTCAACGAGGTCTTCCTCACCGACGTCCGGATCCCCGACGCGCACCGGCTCGGCCCGGAGGGTGCCGGCTGGAAGGTCGCCAACGCGACCCTGAACCACGAGCGCGTGGCGATCGGCGGTGGCGCGGCACCCCGGGAGGGCGGCATGGTCGGCGTCGTGGCCGCCACCTGGCGTGAGCGCCCCGAGCTGCGCACGCCCGAGCTGCACGACCGCCTGCTGTCCCTGTGGGTGGAGGCCGAGGTCGCCCGGCTCACCGGACAGCGGCTCCGCCAGAAGCTCGCGGCCGGCCGGCCGGGACCCGAGGGCTCCGCGATGAAGCTGACCTTCGCCCGGCTCGCGCAGCAGCTCAGCGGTCTGGAGGTGGAGCTGCTCGGCGAGGACGGGCTGCGCTACTCCGACTGGACCATGGTCCGGCCGGACCGGGTCGACTTCACCGGGCGCGACGCGGGCTATCGCTACCTGCGGGCCAAGGGGAACTCCATCGAGGGCGGCACCTCGGAGATCCTTCGCAACATCGTCGCCGAGCGGGTGCTCGGCCTGCCCGCGGAACCCCGGGTCGACAAGGACCTCCCCTGGAAGGAGCTCGACCGATGACCGACCTGGACCTGCTCTACAGCGATGTCGAGGACGACCTCCGAGCCACCGTGCGCCAGCTGCTCGCCGACCGGTGCGACCCGGCCGCGGTCGCGGCGGCGTACGACGGCGACCGGTCGCTGGGGGCGGGACTCTGGGAGGCGCTGGCGACCGACCTCGGTGTTGCCGGGCTGCTGGTCCCCGAGGAGCACGGCGGCGCCGGCGCGTCGACGCGCGAGGCGGCCGTGGTGCTCGAGGAGCTCGGTGCCTCGGTGGCCCCGGTGCCGTTCCTGACCAGTGCGGTCGTCGCCACCACCGTGCTGCTCGAGTCCGGGACGGACCTGCTCGGCGACCTGGCTGCGGGCCGCCGGACCGCAGCCCTCGCGGTACCGCTCTCGACCGCGCCGGACGCCGTCCTCCCCACGATCGGACGCGGCCGGGACGACCGGTTCTCGGGCACGGTCACCAGCGTCGCCGGCGCCCTCGAGGCCGACGTGCTGCTGGTCCCGCTCGCCGTTCCCGACGGCGTCGAGCTGTACGCCATGCCGTCGGCCGACGTCCAGGTCGCGCCGGTCGTCTCCCTCGACATGACCCGCCCGCTGGCGGACGTGACGCTCGACGGTGCCAGCGGTGAGCTGGTGCTCCCCGCGGCCGCCGGAGAGCCCGCGGTGCGCCGCGCGCTCGAGGTGGGTGCGGCACTCCTGGCCTCCGAGCAGCTCGGGGTGGCCCGGTGGTGCCTGGAGTCCACGGTCGCCCACCTGAAGGAGCGCCGGCAGTTCGGACGCGTGGTCGGAGGCTTCCAGGCACTCAAGCACCGGCTCGCGGACCTCTTCGTCGCGGTCGAGTCGTCGGCGGCCGCGGCCCGCGCCGCGACGGCAGCGGTCGCCGCGGACGCCCCGGACCGCGGGATCGCCACGGCGGTCGCCCAGGCGCACTGCAGCGACGTGGCGGTCCGGGCCGCGGAGGAGTGCGTGCAGCTCCACGGCGGGATCGGCATGACCTGGGAGCACCCCGCGCACCTCTACCTCAAGCGGGCGAAGGCGGACCAGATCGCGTTCGGCACCCCCGGCGCGCACCGCCGGCGGCTCGCGGAACTGGTCGACCTGCCACCGGCATGAGGTCGGGTCACTGTTCGACGGCCATCAGCGCCAGGCTGAACAGCAGACGGTCGCGTGCGTCGGTGAGGTCGCGCCCGGTCAGCGAGGTGATCTGCCGCATCCGGTAGATCACCGTGTTGCGATGGCAGTAGAGCTCCGTGGCGGCGTGGGTCGGCGAGCCATTGTTGGCCACGAGGGCGCGCAGCGTGGCGACGAGCACCTCCGCCTGGTGCGGGGGCTGTGCCAACAGCGGGCCGACCGTCTCCCGGACGAGCAGCGAGGCGACCTCGGGGCTCCCGGTCAGCAGCACCTCCGGCAACCGGTCCGTCACGGCCACCAGCTGGGTGGACCCCCGGGGCAGGGTCTCCACGGTGCCGGCCGCCAGCTGGTAGGCCATGGAGAAGTCGCCGACCCCCTCGGGGGCGGCGGCCACGCCGGCGCGGCCGCTGTTGACGGAGGACAGCGCCTCGACCAGCCCGTCGACCTCGAGCGCGCCCAGCTGGACGAGCCCGAAGTAGACGTCGCCCCGGACGTGCCAGTACGACATCACGCCGGCGCGTTCGAGGCGGTCGTCGGGGTTGCGCAGCGGGGCGTCGAGCATGCCGTCGAAGCGTGCCACGACGCAGGCGACGGGCTCGTCCGTGGCGATGCCGAGGATCTCGCGCACCTCGACGGCGAACACCGGGTCGCTGCCGCGCCCCTCGACGAGGCCGTCGAGCAGGCGCTGCTGGCGCTGGAGGTCGCGTCGTTCGAGGCGGGCGGCCTCGCGACGGTAGGCGTCGACCAGGGTCGCGTTCTGCACGTCGAGGGCGGACCAGAGCCGGTGGCCGGCGAGCAGCAGCACGCGGTCGTCGATGTCCAGCTCCGGGTTGTCGCGCTGGTCGAGCAGGGCCTCCCAGAGCACCCGGGTGCCGAAGCTGTAGGCGTTGAGCACGTGCTCCAGCGGGACGCCCTGGCGCGCCCGGAGTCGGCCCGTCTCCCGCCACACGTGCACGACCCGGTCCTCGGACTCGGCCAGGCCGGCCATGGTCTGGATGCCGCGCCGTACGTGCTCGCGGGTGTTGTGGCGGATCTCCGCCAGCATCTCCGGGCCGGCCGCCTCGTACCACTCCTTCTCCCGGTCCAGCAGGGCCACGGTGAGGTCGTCGGCGATCGCGTCGGCACGGTCCAGCAGCGACGCCCAGGCACGCTCGACACGACCCTGGAGGTGCTGGTCCTCGAGTGGCGGCAGGTCTGCGGTCCCACCCATCGGGCCAGTCTCTCACCGACCGCACAGGCCGAGCCAGCGAGCCCGGCGTCCAGCCGCCGTCCTGCACGGTCGTTCTTGTGCGGTCCGCCCATACCGGACCTCGCTCCGCTCGACGAGGGTGAGGACTGTCACGTGACCATGTTTCGATGACGCGCCCCGAGAGCGCGTGGACAGGGAGACCGGCATGAGCTTCAACCTGGCGACGATCCTGCGGGAGTCGGCGCAGTCGACCCCCGACAAGGAGGTTCTCCGCACCCCGGGCGGGTCGATGAGCTTCGCCGAGCTCGACGAGCAGTCGACCCGGCTGGCGGCCGGCCTGCACGCGGCAGGCCTGAAGCGCGGCGACGTGGTCGCGGTGCAGCTGCCGAACATCGCGGAGTTCCCGATCGCCTACTTCGGCATCCTGAAGGCGGGGATGACGATGATGCCCCTCAACCCGCTCCTGAAGGCGCCCGAGATCGCCTACCACCTCGCCGACTCGGGCTCCCGGATGCTGATCTCCTTCGCGCTCGTGCTCGAGGAGGCCGGCAAGGCCGTCGGGGACCTCCCTCTCGTGGTCGTTTCCCTGCCCGGTGCGCCGGCGCCCGAGGACAGCACGCCGTTCACCGAGCTCCTTGCCGATCGGCCGGCCGACCCGGTCGCCAGCGACATCGCGGCCACGCAGGCGGAGGACACCGCCGTCCTGATCTACACCAGCGGGACCACCGGGAAGCCCAAGGGTGCCGAGCTGACCCACTTCCAGATGTACGTCGGGTGCACGGTCGCCGGAGAGGTGTTCGGGATGCGACGCGACGACGTGGTGTTGGCCGCGCTCCCGTTCTTCCACGTCTTCGGCCTGTCCGCGATCCTCAACCTCACCGTCCGCTACGGGGCCTCGTTGTCGGTGTTGCCGCGGTTCGAGGCCAAGCCGGTGCTCGACGCCCTCGAGAACGACGGGGTCTCGGTGCTGCCCGGGGTCCCCACGATGCTCCAGGCCCTGATGGCCGAGGGCACCGCGGGCCGCGACCTGTCGGCACTGCGGGTCGCGGTGGTCGGCGGCGCGTCCATGCCTGGCGACGTGATGAAGGCGTTCGAGGAGCAGTTCGGCATCACTGTCCTGGAGGGCTACGGGCTGTCCGAGACCGCGAGCATCTGCACGTTCAACCGCAGCGCCGAGCAGCGCAAGTTCCTCTCGATCGGGCTGCCCCAGTGGGGCGTCGAGATGCGCATCGTGGACGAGCAGGACAGGTCGCTGCCCCCCGGACCGGACCACATCGGCGAGATCGTCGTACGCGGGCACAACGTGATGAAGGGCTACTTCGGCCGCCCGGAGGAGACCGCGGAGGCGCTGCGCAACGGATGGCTGCACACCGGCGACCTGGGCTACGTCGACGAGGACGGCTACTACTTCGTCGTCGACCGGATCAAGGACCTGGTCATCCGGGGTGGCTTCAACGTGTACCCCCGGGAGATCGAGGAGGTGCTGTACGGCCACGACGCCGTCGCCGAGGTGGCCGTGATCGGCAAGCCGGACGAGCGGCTCGGCGAGGAGGTCGTCGCCGTGGTGGCCCTCAAGCCCGGGGCGACGGCCGCGGCCGAGGAGCTCGTCGCGTTCTCCAAGGAGCGCCTGGCGAACTACAAGTACCCCCGTGAGGTGCGGTTCCTCGAGAGCCTGCCCAAGGGTGCGACCGGCAAGATCCTCAAGGGCGAGCTCAGATGAGGGCGCGACGCTCTCGCTGACCGTCGCAGGAGCGGCGAGGGCCGCGGTCGGCCCGTCGCGGGCCTCGTGGCTCCTCGAGTGGTTGAGGAGGACATCCTCCTGAGTGGTGGAGGAGGACGTCGGGCCTCCTCCTGCTGTGGTCATGAGGGTGCCGGAATGCTCGTCGGGCGCGGCTGCGGGACGTGCCCCCGCCCGGACACCCGGTGCTCTCCATGGATCGTGCCGATGACCAGCGGGTCTTCGCGCGCTGACCGATCACGACAGGG
>Ga0299913_10004314_pt1 | contig 11912 bp, 9 predicted proteins | sample RVTome_9_FD_201360 | JGI IMG/M metagenome (GOLD analysis project Ga0299913, IMG submission 201360) | Soil microbial communities from uranium-contaminated site in the Upper Colorado River Basin, Wyoming, United States - RVT155D38 (version 2) ... | reverse complement strand
CTCGTGAGGGCATACAGAGTATCGCCGTGAGCCACGAACGACTGCGGATCGTATTGCACGATCACGGGGGATACCCGTTTGCCGCGCAGCTGGCCCGCGAGCTGGCCACGCGTGGCCATCACGTCCTGTATCTCCATGCGGGAGGCATGCGAGAGCCGCGCGTGGCGTTCGAGACTCGCAAAGACGAACCGCCGAGCTTTCAAATGGACGGAGTCGGATTGCGCGAGCGACTGCACCGCCGAGCGGGACCTGGGCGGCTTCTTCAGGAGCGCCGATATGCGCGTGCCCTAGCCAACCGCATTCGCCTCTTTCAACCTGACATCGTGCTATCCGGCACAGGGCCGCTTGATGCGCACAGCAGTGCCCAGCGTTCAGCACACGCGATGGGTGCCGCATTCGTCTTCTGGCTGCAAGACGTGTACTCCATCGCCATCGATCAATTCGTCGGCCGACGAATTCCGGTCGTGGGCCGTGCCATCAGCATCCCCTTCGCGCTGCTTGAGAGGCGGCTTCTCCACCGCTCAGATGCCATCGTTGCGACATCGGCAGACTTCCTCCCGATCCTGCACCGATGGAGGATCGATGCCGAGAGAATCAGCGTCGTCGAGAATTGGGCGCCGCTCGATGAGGTACACCCTCTTCCCCGCAGGAACCGGTGGGCCGAGCGCAATGGGCTTCTGGCGTCCAGCGTGCTCCTGTACGCCGGGACGCTGGGCCGCAAACATGACCCGCGCCTGCTGCTGGCACTCGCCGATGAGTTACCCGACGCGGTGGTGGTGGTTGTCTCGGACGGGGTCGGCACGGACTTGCTTCGCACCATCGGGCAAGGGCGGACTAATCTCATCCTGCTGCCGCTCCAGCCAGCGGCCGAAGTCGCACAAATGCTCGCGACCGCTGATGTCCTCGTGGCCCTCCTCGAGCACCGAGCTCACCTATTCTCGGTCCCTTCGAAGGTGCTGACGTACCTGGCCGCCGGGCGGCCGATCCTGGCCGCGATGCCAGCGGCTAATCTTGCAGCCCGGACCATCAAGCTGGCTCGAGCCGGCATGGTCGTTGAGCCGAGCGATCGCGTTGGGTTCGTGGCAGCGGCTCGCGAGCTGTTGAACGATCCCGACGCACGAGTTACAGCTGGTCAGGGGGCACGCGCATATGCAGAGCAGGCCTTTGACATCGGAGCGATTACGGACGAGTTTGAGAGAGTCTTCACGAGGGCGCGAGGAGCCGTCCGATTGAAATCCGCTCATGGACGCACCTCGACAATGAGACCGCCCGCCGCACCACCGGAGGCAGGACTGTGAAGAAGGCGCTCATCACCGGGATCACCGGCCAGGACGGCTCGTACCTCGCGGAGCTTCTCCTTGAGAAGGGTTATGAGGTCCACGGACTGATCCGACGATCGAGCCAGTTCAATACGCAGCGGATCGACCACCTCTTCGTCGATCCACACGAGGCCGACGCCCGCCTGTACCTGCATTACGCGGACCTCACAGATTCCTCGTCCCTCATTGGACACATCCATCGGATCAAACCGGCCGAGGTGTACAACCTGGGCGCACAAAGCCACGTGAAGGTCAGCTTCGAGATGCCTGAGTTCACGGCCGAGACCGCCGGAATGGGCACGCTGCGTCTCTTGGAGGCCATCCGAACGGCGGACTGGCGAATCCGCTACTACCAGGCGGGGTCGTCTGAGATGTTCGGCCGCGTCCTGGAGACGCCTCAGTCGGAGAGGACGCCGTTCAACCCGCGGAGCCCGTACGCGATTGCCAAAGTCTTCGCTCACTTCATGACGGTCGACTATCGAGAGGCATATGACCTTCATGCGAGCAACGGGATCCTGTTCAACCATGAGTCCCCGCGACGCGGCGGAACGTTCGTTACTCGGAAGGTCACGCGCGGAATCGCTGCGATCCTGAGCGGCCAGGCAGAACACATCTACCTCGGCAATCTCGATGCCGAGCGCGACTGGGGATACGCCAAGGAGTATGTCGAGGCGATGTGGCTAATGCTTCAGCAGGACCAGCCGGACGACTTCGTGATCGCCACCGGCGAGACTCACTCCGTGCGCGAGCTATGTGAGGTTGCATTCGGCCTCGCAGGTCTCGAGTGGGAACGGTTCGTCCGCATCGATCCTCAATACTTCCGGCCAACTGAGGTGGAGCAGCTGTGTGGCGACGCGTCCAAGGCAACGGAGATTCTGGGTTGGCAGGCGCGGACAACGTTTCATGAGCTCGTCGCACTCATGCTCGAGCACGACCTGCGCGAGGCTGGGCTCGAACCTCCGGCACGCACGAGGCCCGAGGTGCCGGCGTGAGCGGCTTCTGGACCGACCGACGGGTAATGGTCACCGGTGGAGGAGGGTTTCTGGGGAAGGCGGTAGTCCGGCGGCTCGAAAGCGTGGGTGCCCGGGACATCTTCGTCCCACGCTCGACTGACTACGACCTGCGCACGGTCAAGGGCACGGACGATGCCCTCGCCGATGGTCAACCCCAATTGATCATCCACCTGGCGGCCTCGGTGGGCGGTATCGGCGCGATGCGTGAACGACCGGCCGAGTTCTTCTACGAGAACGCCATCATGGGCATCCAGCTAATGGAGCGCTCGCGGCTCAGAGGAGTCGAGAAGTTCGTCACCATTGGGACCGTGTGCTCGTACCCAAAGCACACGCCAGTGCCATTTCGAGAAGACGATCTGTGGAATGGATACCCTGAAGAGACGAATGCGCCGTACGGGATTGCCAAGAAGATGCTGCTCGTCCAGGGGCAGGCATACCGGCAGCAGTACGCCTTCAATGTTATCCATCTCATCCCGGTCAACCTCTATGGCCCGGGCGACAACTTCGACCCCGCCGGCTCGCACGTGATTCCCGCGCTGATCAAGAAGTGTGTGGACGCGCGTAACGCCGGAGATCAATTTATCGAAGTCTGGGGAACGGGCGCCGCGAGCCGCGAATTCATCTACGTTGACGACGCCGCGGAAGGGATCGTTCTGGCCGCCGAGAGCTACGACCAATCGGAGCCCGTCAATCTGGGCGTCGGCGACGAGATAACGATCCGCGACTTGGCGGAGATGATCGTCAAGATCACCCGGTTTTCGGGTGACATACGCTGGGACAGGTCAAAGCCCGATGGGCAGCCCCGCCGCGCTCTTGACACGAGCCGAGCTCAGCGCGCGTTCGGCTTTCTCGCGAAGACGCCGTTCGCCGAGGGGTTGCAGGCAACCGTGACGTGGTACGAGCGCATCGCGAGTACAGCTCCCCGTGTCTAGGGTTGGCCGGTCAGGTTCACCGATTGGGATCGCGCGCAGAGCCGGCGCCGCTGTGATGACGTCCGGTGTCAGCGGCTCTGCGCGACGTGTGTAAGAGGCCGACCGAGGAGTGACCCAGGTCGAACGCGCCGGCCTTGAGGCGCTCAAGCGGGCTGTCGGCAGACGGCATGCGGACCGCATCTCGTATCTCTACCGCGACCGTGTGCAACCCACCATCGAGGCCATCACCTACAACGCGTCGACGGCGGGCAGGAGGTCGCGGCGGCGACTCCAACGACTGAGAGACCAGTACCGCGGCCAGCGCTGCTTCATCATCGGCAACGGTCCGAGCCTGAATGACATGGACCTATCGCCACTTCGGAACGAGGTGACGTTTGGACTGAACCGTGGATATCTGCTGGCCGATCGCATCGGCGCCCCGACGACCTTTCTCGTCGCCGTCAATCGGTACGTCGTGGAGCAGTTCAGCAGCGATCTCCTCGGCAGCGGATCCACGACGTTTGTGAGCTGGCGCTCCCGCCGCTATTTGCCCTCGGGAAGCGACGTGATCTTCGTGCGGAGGTCGAGGCTGTTCACGTTCTCACCAAACCCAGCGACCCACGGCGCCTGGGAGGGAGCGACCGTCACGTATGTGGCCATGCAGCTCGCATTCCATCTCGGATTCAGCATTGTCGTGCTCATCGGCGTGGATCATTCCTTTGCGTCCAAAGGACCCGCGAACAAGCTCGTGACCGCAACGACTGAGGACCTCAACCACTTTGATCCCGGCTATTTCGGTCCGGGCGTCGAGTGGCAGCTGCCCGATCTCGAGGTCTCCGAGGCGGCATATCGCATCGCTCGTCAGCAGTTCGCCTCCGCGGGCCGCACCATTCTGGACGCCACCGTTCGCGGTCAGCTCGCCGTGTTTCCAAAGGTTGAGTTTGAAGACCTGATGCGATTTCCGACGCATCAGGCCCGCTGAACTGCCAGGTCATTCGGCCAGCAGTCATCGTCGGCGCCGGATCGCCCGCACGACGCGACCAGGAAGCATTGACTTGGCGGTCGCTGCGAGGCGCTGGCGAGCCTGTCGTAGCGCACTCCGCGATCGCACCGGCCACGTGCTCAGGCGAGCGATGCTCGCCATCACTACGGCGGCGTGATCAGGATCCCTGGCGGGAATAGCGACCGGCGCCGTCCGGAATACGGCGTGGATGTTCTCGTCGGCCCGGACCTCGGCGAAGCCGGCGCGAGCCATCGTCGCCGCGAGTGTCGCGCGGGTGAAGTGAAAGGTGTGGGCCACGGTGAGGTACTGGTCGAGGCGATAAGCATATTCGGGCTTGCGATCGATCGTCAGCAGGCCAGGCACCTCGACGTAGAACAGCGTGTGCCTGTGGCCGAGCGCCCGCACGGCAGTGAGATCGCGGACCGGGTCGGGAAAGTGCTCGACAACATGGCTCAGGATCACGAGGTCGAAAGGCGCGTCGCCGGTGATCTGCTCGGGCCCGCCGTGGCGAAGATCGCGTCCAGCTCGCTGGCCAGCCTCGACGAACTCCGATGAGTATTCGCAGCCCACGCCGAACACAGGGCCATCGTGGGCTCCCTCGAACTCTTGCATGACTTGGCCGGCTCCGGCCCCAATGTCGGCAATACGCAGCGGTCCCGATGCGAGAAGATCGACCAGAAATGCGTGGATCGCTGCACCCTGACCGCGCCGGAACATCGCGTGGTCGGGATCTGGATCGCGCACATCGAGGTGCAGCCCGTGGTAGTCGTGCTCATAGAACGCCGGTAGGTTCTTTGAGGCCAGGCGCGGCGTCGTCCGCGCCAAGCCACACTCGCGGCACAGGACGGTGCCAACCGGGAGCCCGAACCGGTCGTGGTCGGCGAGGTCGACAGCGTCGGTGGCCCCGCAGAGGCAGACCGCCGCGTCTTCGAGCCGGTACAAGCCGGAGGCGAGCTTGTCAGCGAAGGCGAGCCGGTGCTCTGACTGAACCCGGGTCAGCGGCATCGCCGGGCGGGGCAGCGCGTGGTTCGGTGTCGCCGTGAGTCTAACGTTGGTCGGACTCGGAATGATCAGAGCCTCCGACGTGCAAGCGGCCAGGACCAGCACGATCGCGACGGTCAGTGTCGCATCGGGCTTCCCGTCTGAGTTCCTCGCAGAATCTGGTACGTTCTATTTCGAGCCGGTGGTGCGACCGCAGAGATGGAAATTTCTCGAGCGGCGTCACGCTATCAGGAAAGCGGTATCCACGCGCGCTGCGAACGAGGTGCGGAACCTTTCGTCATGTCCGCGCGGTCGTCCCAAGATCGCCATGCGTCACGTGGGGCAAACGGTGATTCGGCCAGCGACTTCCTTGGCGTTACTCTTCGTCGGTCGACGGATCGAGCCGGTACGGCCCGAGCTGGGTGACACCGCGATCGGGGGTGATGACCACCGCGTTCCGACGAGGTGCGTAGTCAGATACGAGGGCATGACCGCCGCGGCCCATGAGATCCAAATCCAAGATCGACGCTGCCCTGGCACCAGCGGAATAGTTAGTCGCCGCGGCCATCAGTCTGCGATAGCAGACTCGGGAAGATCGCCATCGGCGTCACGCGATCAGGGAAACCCGGGCCACCGCGAGCAGCGAACAGCGTTCGGTGCCACTCGTCCATGTCGGCACGGTCCCGACGCAGGCCGTGGTCGCTGAACACGATCACGATGGCCTCCGGATCCACGGCGGCGATGTGGTCGACGGCGTCGAGTACCAGCGTGTTGAGGTACTGGATCTGGCCGATCAGACGATCTCCCAGCATCGGATTCGGCGGGCCCGCGTGGTTCGTGCACTCGTGGCCGCACGGCTCCGCGGGCGTGCCATCGACGGCAAAGACGTACGGGTTGTGCGGGCTCATGATGTGCGCGAACACGAAACGCGCGGACGTTCCTGCCGATGCCTCCAGATTCGTGAATGCGTCGAGGACCTCGGCGCGGTCACTGGCGTCGAATGGCACGATCGTGTGCAAAACGCCGTTCTGCAGCAGATGGTCCTCGAAGCGCGTGAGCCAGAGGCTTTCGAGCACCACGTCAGCCGTGCGCCAGTCGAGTGCTTCCGCCGAAGACAGGATCGAGTGGGTCGTGTAGCCGGCGGCCTCGAACGCGTCGTGGGCGGGCGCGTGGTTGAGCAGATGCCATAGGCGCCGATGCTGAGCGTCGCTCCCATCCCACGCCCCGCCCAATAGGTCTTCGAGCGGCCGCATGTGAAGCATGGTGGGAACGACCTGAATGGTTCCGACGTAATCCGTTCGGCTGTCCTCCGCGACCTCGAACCCACGCGCCTCGAGTTCGCTCAGGAAGGGGCGGTTGTCAAAGCCGAAGTATTCGAGCAGCGTGTCGGCGCGAGGGTAGCCGTCGAGCAGGATCATGTAGATGTTGGACTCGGCCGACACGGCCACCGACTCCCCCCGTGAAGGGAGGTCGCCTGGCAAACTCACGAGAACCGCGGTGGCCAGTGCAATGCCGAACCAGGCACTCACGAGAACGTTCAACGGCTGCGTGAACTCCGGCGCTACGGCCCATGATCGGACATGTAGCCTCGTCGACCGCCAGGCGACAAACAGCCACGCCGCCAGCAGGGGCCAGAAGAGCGCCCATACGCCAATTACTGCCAACAGGCTGAGAGCGACGACGAAAGCGGCCGCGTGCCAGCGCCGAGACGCGACACCGATCACTGCGAAGGCGATCACGGCCACGGCCGCGGACGTGATCAGCGGCCGGTAGAGGTGATCGGGGGAGACGTGTGTCCCGCCGTAGGCGGCAAGCACCAGCGTTGGCCCGAGCAGAACCCCGTAGTACGGGCGGGTCAGCGTCGTCGCAGCCAACGCGAGATCCGGTCGCGCAGCAGGAACGGCACCGTGAGCACGTCGGCGAAGACTGCCTGGGGCAGGCTGCCGCCGCCTGGGCCGATGTGGGTAAAGGTCATGATCAAGGCTCTCAGCTCTGTCGGGGACTGTCGATGGTTTCATCGACCTCGCGGCGAGAGGACGGCGGGAACGGTCCTCAGCAGGATCCCGAAATCCATCCAGAGCGACCACTGGTCGATGTAGCGGAGATCGAGCTCGGCGCGGTCGTCGAAGTGCTCGTCGAAACGGGCCTCGACCTGCCAGAGGCCCGTCATTCCGGGCCGCACGGACAGTCGGCGGCGGTGCCAGATGTCGTACGCGTCCACCTCCCGCGGCGGCGCGGGCCTCGGCCCCACCAGACTCATGTCGCCCTTGAAGACGTTGATCAGCTGCGGCAGCTCGTCGAGCGTCCATTTGCGCAGGAACCGGCCGAGCGCAGTGATCCGAGGATCGTGCGTCATCTTGAACGCGGCGCCCTGGGTGTCGCTGTGGCCCTCGATCTCGGCATAGCGATCCTCCGCATCGGTCGTCATCGTGCGGAACTTGTAGATCGTGAATGGCCTCCCGTGGCGGCCCACCCGGACCTGCCGGAACAGGATAGGTGAACCATCCCTGATCCGGACCGCCAGCGCGGTGCCGAGCATGAGCGGGCTGAGGACGATGAGGCCGATCGCCGAGCCGACCACGTCGAGGACGCGCTTCAGCGCCCGCTCGAGCTCACGCTGACCGTCATGGACGACGGACTGCACCAGGAACTTGTCGAACTCCTCCTGGAGAGCTCCGACCAAGACGCCCTCGGTGAGATCCCGCGGCACGCGAACGGTCTTGCCCTCGTCTGCGGCGATGGTGATGATCGGATCCAGGTACTCGATGGCGGATGCCGGAAGGCAGACCGCGACCTCATCGACCACCTGCTCGCGGAAGATGCGATTGATGTCCTCGATCCTGCCGAGGATCGGCCGGCTGACCGCTGACGGTGTTCCTTCGGCGCCCATTTCGGGGACGCTGAGGTGGCCGATGACCCGCATTCCCAGCGCATGGTGTACCTCGACCCGGTCGGCGAACTCCTGTGCCAACGGGCCGATGCCGGCAATGAGCATGTAGCTCGTGTCGCGTCCCGTGCGGCGCCTCCCTTCGAACCAGCGCCGCAGGAGCGCGCGGCCGGTCAGCACGACAAGCGGCTGCACGACGAACAGCAGGGCCAGCAGCACGCGGCTGACATCCGCCTGGTTCAGGATGAACAGCAGGGAGAGCGTGGTGGCCACCACGACGACAGTCCCACGAAGGATGTCCCTGGCCTCCGCCAGCAGGCTCCACCGCACCCGAAGGCGGTACATCCCGAGCGCGAAGAACACGGTCGTCCATGTGAACGCGAAGAGCAGCGCGGCCGGCAGGACGTCGACGCCGACCGACCACACCGCAGCGGGGTCGACCTGGAAGCGGATGAGCGACACCAAGAGGAAGACCGCTCCTGCCGCGACGAAGTCGGCGAGCATCAGCAGGATCGTGAGCGTCATGAGATGGCGGCGGGTCATCTTGTTGGGGTAGAACTCCAGTGAGCGCTGGATGCCATGGCAGCTGGCGTTACCTAGATATCCGCTGGCGACGCAGTTGCCCACGGTACCTTCGGTGCCCGGCACGGGCAATGGGTCGCTTCTCTGAGAGACCGTGGTTCGTAGACTGTCGCCCGTGACGACGTCTGCCCCGTCCGGCGTACAGGACGGTTTGCAAGCCTCCCCGCGCATCGGCGTTGCCGGGATCGGGCTGATCGGTGCACTGATCTATGTCGTGATTGTCGGTGGAACGGGCAGCGGCGAGCTCCACCCCGTGCTCCGGGTTCTCAACGCGGCCCTGGCTGTAGCGGTCATCGTGCTGTACGTGCTGCGCGCGCCGGTACGTGCCGACCTCCTGGACCGGGCGGTGCTCGTGGCGGTCATCCTCTTCGCCGTGGCCGGCGCCCTGTCTCAGTTCCCGAGGCAGTCGTTCGACGCTGTCCTGGCCGCCCTGGTGTACGCCGCAGGCTTCTTCATTGCTCGCGATCTGCTCGCTCGATGGCCGGTACGTCGCGCGTTCGTGGCCGTCGTCATCGGCCTGTCGGTGGTCTTCACGATCGGCGCAGCCGCCCTATGGCTCTCCCTTCTCGTGGAGTGGTGGACGCTCGCAGGACGGAGCGTGCTGCCGCCCCTCGACGTCCAGCTCAGCGCCGGGCCGTGGGGCCACCGGTACGACGTCGGCCTGTTGATCGCGCTGCTCTATCCGGCGTGGTGGATCGGGCGGCCATCGGTGGCGCGGCGTGTTGCGGCCGTCGTGCTTGGCATCGTCGGGCTCCTCCTGGTCATCGTGACCGGGTCACGCACAACCTGGCTGGCGATCGCGGTGGCGACGGCGGTGCTGGGAATCCCGGTGCTCCTTGGCCTGTGGTCCAGGCATCCGCGGGCCCGGCTGCCGGCCGTCCTCGTGGCGATCACCGGGACGGGCGTGGCCTTCGTGCTCGGTCTGCTGACGCCGCTCCTGGAGCGAACGTTGAACCCCGCATCCCTGGACTGGCGACTGGCCATGTGGGGTCCCCTCACCGAGCTCTGGCTCGAGAATCCGGTGGCCGGCATCGGACCCGGAGCCTTTCCGTGGGCGCTCCAGCTGACGTCGTACTTTGATACACGCTCGTGGGCACCTAGACATCCGGACAACGCGGTGATGCAGGTTCTGCCGGAGGCGGGGCTGCTCGGGCTGGTGGCCCTCGTACTCGTCACGGGATCGGTGCTGTGGGCGGTGTTCCGGGGTCGCTCGACAGCAGCGCGCTGGGTGGCGGTCGTCTTCGCCGTCGCCTGCGTGGGGGCCAATCCGACCGACTTCACGTTCCTCGTTGTCATCGGTCTGGGGTGGGCCGCCTATGCGGCGCCGCACGAGACTAAGACCACTGAAGCCGGCCCGCCCCGACGCCGACTTGCCGCCGCATCACTGATGGCACTCGGTGTCATCTTCGTGGCGCACGCCGCCACGCTGGGCGGGGGCTTCGCATACGAGACTGCGCGGTCAGCGGTCGAGCGGGGGGAACTCGGCGATGCGCGCGAGGCGCTTCGGCTTGCTCGGGTCCTCGATCCCGGAATGGCGCTCTACCACCGGCAGCTCGGCGCGGTGGCCTACCTGGAGGGGCATCCGGCTCGCGCAGTCGCCGCCCTGGAGCGGGCAGTGGACCTCAATCCGAGCGATGACCTGGCCTGGCGCACGCTCGGGCTGGCCCGTGAGGCCAACGGCGATGAGTCCGAGGCACGGGAGGCCCTCGACCGAGCGGTGGCCGTGCAGCGCGCGGATGTCACCAACCTCCTGCTGGCCGCGCGCTCGGCGAGCGCATCCGGCCGGTCCGACGAGGCTACAGAGCTGCTTGCCGAGGTCGTGCAGACCTGGCCCACCATCGTGGCGGCTCCGGGATGGGAGGAAGTACTCAACGGATCGATCACAACGGAGGACATCGTGGACGTGGCGGCCGAGCGCTGGCTGCGCGGCGCGCCGACGCCCGAGCTGGTATCCGACCAGGGCGTGTGGCTGGGGATGCTGGCGGGCCGCCCGGACGTCCTGGACGCAGGGGCCGATCGAATCGGCGACGAGATGCTATCGGGCGCGCTGGCGGCGGTGATCGCCTGCGACGCGGAGGCGGGCGCGATGCTCGACGAGGCCAGCCCGGGCCAGCGCCGCAGCCAACGCTACTGGCAGCTGCGCATCCGGTCATCCGCGTTGGCTGGCGAGATTGACCAAGGGGCCATCCTTGCGCTCCAGATCCTGGGCGGTGGCTCATACACCGGGCCCCTTTCCGATCTGACCATCAATCCGCTGGACGAGAACGCGGGCCTCAGCGCCGACCGGTGGGGTTACCGGCGCTACCCGATCACATGGCCCGAGAGCGACGTCGCACTGCCATCGATCCACGCCGGGGCGTCCATCTGGATGTTCGATCCGCACGCGGCCGTCGAAATGGCCGGCCTGGGCGATCGGCTCTCGCAATGTTGAGTGGGTCCACTTTCAGCTTGATGGGACTTGGTGCGGTCATCCTGCTGGGCGCGGTCCTGCGCCTCGTCCCCGTGGTGGCTTCGGTCTTTCCGCTGAATGACGGCGCGCTGTTCCTGACCATGGCCCGTGACCTGGCGGCCAACGGCATGGTTCCGCCGGCGTTCACTTCCTACAACGATCTCGGGGTGCCGTTCGCGTACCCGCCGGGTGGGATGTACCTCATCGCATTGCTGGAGTCAGTCGGGCTGAACGGGATCGACGTGCTGCGCTGGGTGCCGGCCCTGGCCAGCATCGCGACCATCTCGGTCGTGTACGCGATCGGTCGTCTGGTGTTCCGCAGCGATGGGATGGGCCTCGCGACCGCCGCACTGTTCGCGGTCAACACTGGGTCCTACGAGTGGCTGGTGCTCGGCGGCGGCATCACGCGGGCGCCGGGCTTCCTGCTTGCGTTGCTGGCCGTGATGTTCGCGGTGCGCGCGTATCGGGATGGCGGTTGGCACTGGCTGGGGGCCGCCGGCCTGGCCGCGGGGGCGACCGGGCTCTGGCATCCCCAGGCGACGGTGTTCGCCGGCCTCAGCGTCATGCTCCTGATGCCGCTCGTCACCCCAGATTGGCGCGTCGGCCTGAGACGGCTCGCGACCATCGGCGGGATCGGCGCATTGGTCGTCCTGCCGTGGCTGGCCGTGGTGGTCGCTCGACACGGCATTGACCCGCTCTGGTCCGCGGTCGGCTCGGGCGGCAGCCCGCTGGTCGGTCTCGTGACGGTCATGGCATCGCGAACGAGC